>WNFX01008753.1_pt1 | contig 10607 bp, 9 predicted proteins | sample 5400111 | NCBI WGS metagenome assembly WNFX01 (sample SAMN13153363, study PRJNA577476) | soil metagenome | isolation source: 40 cm soil or saprolite under grassland replicate 1 | place: USA:California | collected 2016-06-15 | reverse complement strand
CAGCGTCTTGCTGCCGGCCACGCGCTTCTTGGTGAGGGCCGCGCACGCTTGCGTGAACTCCGCAGCAGCCTTGGCTCGGGTCTCGGCGAGGTTGCGCAGGTCGAGGTCCGCGGTGTCAAGCAGCTCCAGCTCGCGCGCCGAGGAGTCGCGGGTCGCGAGGATGTCGGGGATCGAGGGTCCGTACTTCTGCTGCAAGCGGAACAGCAGGTCACGCCGCTGCTCGACGGCGGCGAGGCGGCCTGGATCGGCCTCGATGCCCGAGGCGTAGTCGCGGGCCGTCTCGGCAAGCTCCTGGGCGTTGGCCGACGCGGCGTCGAGCAGCTCCTGCCACTGGCCGACCGAGGGATCGACCTTCACCAGCGCGGCGAGGATCTTGTGTGCGCGCGCCAGGCCGGTCGAGTCCACCGTCTCCTCCAGCTCGCGCGCCAGCCGTCCCAACTCGTCGGCGTGGGCGAGACGCTTCGCTTCGGTCTCGAGCGCATCGTCCTCGCCCACCTTCGGGGCCGCCTTCTCGATCTCCTGCACGACGTGCCGCAGGTAGTCCGCCTTGCGGCGGACTTCGTCTTGCCGGGCCGACAGCTCGGTCTCCTGCTGCTCGAGGTCGCGCAGCCGCTGGTGCGCGTCGCGCACCGCCACGCGCTCGACTTCGGCGCCCGCGTAGGCGTCGAGCATGTCGCGCTGCGCGTCGGGACGCAGCAACGATTGGGCGTCGTGCTGGCCGTGCAGGTCGACGAGTCGAGCGCCGATCTCGGCCAGCATGCCCACAGTTGCCGGGGACCCGTTCACCCACACCCGCGACCGTCCCTCCTTCGTCACCTCCCGCTTGAGCACCAGGACACCATCCTCGACATCCTCCACGCCCTCGAACGCTGCCTCAATGACCGTCTTGTCGGCACCCGGGCGCACCATCTCCGCCGATGCCCGCTCGCCCAGCAGCAGGGCGAGGGCGTCCACGAGCATGGACTTCCCCGCCCCGGTCTCACCGGTGAGGACGTTGAGGCCTGGCTGAAGGGGCAGCGTCACGTCGGCGATGACGGCGAGATCGCGGACCCGGAGCTCCGTTAACACTACTTGCGCGTCCGATCACTCAGGTCGCCCCAGTGCAGCTTCCGGCGCAGGCGCTTGAAGAAGCTTTCAGGACCGAGCCGAATCAGCAGGATGGGACGTTCCGCGCGACGGACCTCGAGCCGATCACCCGGCTGGATGGGCGTCCCCACCTGCCCGTCGAACGAGACGAGCACCTCGTCGGTCCAGGGCGGAATCGGCTGGATCGTCACGACGGCCGTCGCCGCCAGGCCTTGAGCCGCACCACGCGCGCGACGCCGCCTTTGTGCACGACGACGTCATTGAGCACGAGCGGCTCGACTCGACCGCTCCCCCCCTTCGCGCCCTTCCCGACGATCGCGGATTGCAGGGCCAGCCGCGGCTCGGTTGCGTACGCCTGGCGCGCCACGGCATCGAGCGCCCATTCGAGTGTGTCGGGTCCCGCCGTCGTGAGAAAACCGACGCGGCCGAGATTGACACCGAGAATCGGCGTGTTGGCGCCACCGAGGAGCCGGGCGCCGCGCAGCAGGGTGCCGTCGCCGCCGAGTGTGATGAGGCAGTCCAAGTCCTCGGCTAGTGCCTGGCTGAGGGGGGGAGGGGGGGGCGCCACGGTGCCATCGCCCGTGGGCCACAGCGACTGGATCAGCTCTTCGCTAAAGAGGTTGAGCCCAACGCGCGCCGCCTGCTGTTGCAGCGTCGCGAGGAAAGCGCCGAGATCCGGGTAGTTGGGGTTACCGACGACCCCGACGTTCATCGCGGGCTGAGCGACTCTTCGGCGGCGAGGGCGCGGATGCGGGCTTCGATGCCGGCGCCGGTGAGGCCGACCTCGGCCAGCTGCTGCGCGCGCGGCGCGTGCTCGTAGGTGCGGTCGGGGACGCCCAGGGCCACGACCCGGACGTCCGGCGCGGTGGTCTGCACCAGCCCCGCGAGCGCGGCGCCGAACCCGTTCACGACGGTGCCGTCCTCGACGGTGACGAGCAGCTTGTGATCGCGCACGACGGCATCGAGCATCTCGCGATCCATCGGCTTCAGGAAGCGGGCGTTGACCAGGGTGGCGTTGAGCGCCTCAGCCGCTTCGAACGCCGGCTTGCACATCACGCCGACGGCGAGAATCGCACAGTCCTTGCCCTTGCGGAGCAGCTCCCACGTCCCGTACGGGATCGGGGCGACCTCGGCGGCCGGCGGCGCCTCCGCCGGCGCCTTGTCGCGCGGGTAGCGCAGCGAGAACGGCCCGCCCTCGTGCGCCAGCGCGCAGCGCAGCAGCCCGATCAGCTCCGCTCCGTCCTTCGGCGCGGTGACGGTCATGTGCGGCACCGCCAGCATGTAGGCGATGTCGTACAGCCCCATGTGCGTCTGCCCGTCCTCACCCACCATCCCGGCGCGGTCCATGCAGAAGATCACCGGCAACTTCTGAATCGCGACGTCGTGGATAATCGAGTCATAGGCGCGCTGCAGGAACGTGGAATAGATGGTGACGATCGGCCTGACGCCCTGCGTCGCCAGCCCAGCGGCGAATGTGGTGGCGTGCCCCTCGGCGATGCCGACGTCGAAGAAGCGCTCCGGCCACTTTTTCTGAAAGATGTTCGTCCCGGTGCCCGACGGCATCGCCGCCGTGATCGCCACGAAGCCGGGATCCTCGGCGGCGAGCTGCGTGATCGCATCGCCGAAGATCTTGGTCCACTGCGGCGGACCGGCGGTCGCCGGCTTGAGCTTGCCCGTGACCGGATCGTACGGGGCGCGGGCATGATACTTCTCGAGGTCGGGCTCGGGGAGCGGAAAGCCTTTGCCCTTCTCGCTGATCACGTGCACGACGCGCGGTCCCTTGAGCGTCTTGACGATGTCGAAGGTCTGGATCAGCTGCTCGACGTTGTGCGCGTTGATCGGGCCGAAATAGCGAAACCCCAGCTCCTCGAACAGCATCCCAGGCGACCAGAGGTTCTTGATGCTCTCCTCGACGCTCTTGGCGAACTCGACGAGCTTCGGGCCCCCGACGATGTGCGACGTCTTCTCGATCATCCCCTTCACCCACTCGCGCAGCCGTACCGTCACCGGGTTCGCGATGATCGAGCCGAGGTACTTGTTGATCGCGCCGACGTTGGGAGCGATCGACATGCCGTTGTCGTTCAGGACCAGAATGATGTCGCGCCCCGAATGGCCGGCGTTGTTCATCGCTTCGTACGGCAATCCGCACGTCATCGCCCCGTCGCCCACCACGGCGACGACTTTGAAGTCCTCGCCCTTCAAGTCGCGCGCGGTCGCCATCCCGAACGCCGCCGACAGGGCCGTGCCGGCGTGGCCCGCCCCGAACTGGTCGTGCTCGCTCTCGGAGCGACGCAGAAAGCCCGACAGGCCGCCGGGCTGGCGCAGCGTCGCGAGGCGGTCGTTGCGGCCCGTGAGGATCTTCCACGGGTATCCCTGGTGCCCGACGTCCCAGACGATCTTGTCGCGCGGCGAATCGAAAGCCCAGCACAGCGCCACCGTCAGCTCCACGACGCCCAACCCCGCGCCGATGTGGCCGCCGGTGTGCGACACGACGTCGATCAGGCGCTGGCGCACCTCGTCGGCGAGCTTCTGCAGGTCCGCCCGGGGCAGCTTCTTGACGTCGTCGGGACTGCGAATCGCATCCAGGTAGGGCACGGTTTAGTTGGGCCTCGTCACGATGTAGTGCGCCAGCTCCACCAACGTAGGGGAAACTAACCCCGCCTGCCGCAGCTGGTCTACCGCCTGCGCCGCGAGCCGTTCCGCCTCGGCGCGGGCGGCGCCCACGCCCAGCAGCGTCACGAACGTCGCTTTGGCGCGCGCCGCGTCCTTGCCGGCGGTCTTGCCCAGCTGGTCGGAGGTGGCGGTGGCGTCGAGCACGTCGTCGGCGATCTGAAAGGCCAGGCCGATCGCCTGGCCGTACGCCCGCAGCGCTTCGACGTGGCCCTGCGGCGCGTCCTCGGCCGCCGCGAGCCCACCGATCACGCACGACGCGGCGATCAACGCGCCCGTCTTGCGACGATGCACCTCGGCGAGCTGCGCGACCGGCAGGGTCTTCGCCTCCGCCTCGAGGTCGAGCGCTTGCCCGCCGATCATCCCGCCGGCTCCCGCCGCGCGGAACAGCTCCAGCGCGATCTCCCGCCGCCGGCTCTCCGACAGCCGCAGCGCGTCGAGCCCGTGGGCCAGCACGCGGGCCGCCAGCGCGACCATCTGGTAACCAGCGCGCGTAGCGCGCGGCACATCGAACGCCCGGTGCGCCGTGGGCCGGCCGCGCCGCAGATCGTCGTCGTCCATGCAGGGCAGATCGTCGTGCACGAGGGAGTAGGCGTGCACGACCTCGACGGCCGCCGCGAGCTCCGCCACCCCTTCCCCGCCCGTCCCTCCCAGAGCTTCGTGCGCCGCAAGCACGAGCGTCGGACGCAGCCGCTTGCCTTCGCCGAGGAGACTGTAGCGGATGACCTCGTCGCCCCGCTCGGCCCACACCTCGAGCACCGCATCCACTCGAGCGCGGGCGTCGGCGAGATAGGCCCTAACGGCCTGAGCCTTCACCCTTGAGCGCTTTCTTGACCTTCACCTCGGCCTGGGTGAGCTGCTCGCGCGCGGCGCGCAGCCGCTCGACGCCTTCCTCGAACAGCTTGAGGGCCTCGTCGAGATCGAGATCCTCGGCCTCGAGCCGCCGCACGATGGCTTCGAGGCGCTCGAGCTGCTCACCGAACCCGGGCATCGACCTCTCCATCGGTCACCCGCAGCGTGAAGTCCTGTCCCGCCGGGAATTGTTTGACCTGCTTCAGCACGCGGCCCGATTCGTCACGGGCCACGGCGTATCCGCGTCCGAGGATTCTGAGAGGGCTGAGGGCATCGAGGTGTGCGCTGTGCGCGGTGAGCAGGGCGCGGGTCTGCTCGAGCCGGACCTGCATCGCGCCAATGAGGCGATCGCCGGTGCGGTCCAAGCGATCCACCGTGCGCTGCGAGCGCTGCGTCAGGCCGCGCGCCAGGCGCTCGGCGAGGTGCGCCAGGTGCGCCAGCACGTCGGCCCGGTCGGGTGTCGCGGCTTCCGCCGCGGCCGACGGAGTCGCGGCGCGCAGGTCCGCAACGAGGTCGCATAGCGTCACGTCGGTCTCGTGGCCGACGGCGGAGATGACGGGGAACGGCACGGCGGCGACGGCGCGGGCGACGCGCTCGCTGTTGAACGTCCACAGGTCCTCGGCGGAGCCGCCGCCGCGCCCCACGATTGCGACGTCCACGTCGAGTTTGCCCAGCCGCGCGAGCGCCGCGCACACCGACGCCTCGGCACCCTCGCCTTGCACTTTGGCCGCGACCAGCAGCAACTCGGCAACGGGCCAGCGACGGGTGATCACCGCCTCGATGTCGCGCAGCGCGGCGCCGTCGGGGCTCGTCACCACGGCGATGCGGCGCGGGAACGGCGGGAGCCGCCGCTTGCGTGCCGGGTCGAGCAGGCCGTCCTTCAACAGCGCGGCCTTCGCCTTCTCGAAGGCCAGCTTCCAGAGGCCGCCCTGCTCGGTCGAGAGCAGCTCGTGCACGGTGAGCTGGAAGTCGCCCTTGGCGTCGTAGATCGTGGGCCGCACGAAGGCGAAGACCTGCATGCCCTCGGCGGGGGGCGCGGGCAGGCCGCGATTGTCGCTCTGGAACATGACGCAGCGGATCTGGGCGGTCTTGTCGCGCAGCGAGAAGTACCAGTGGCCCGAGCGCCAGGCTTTGAAGCCCGTGACTTCGCCGCGCACCCACAGGGGCGGGAGCCCGGCCTCGATCACGCTGCGGGCGCGGCGCGTCACTTCGCTGACCGTCCAGGCGCCTTCGCTCGAGGCGGCCGCGAACAGATCTACGGGTGCGCCCACTGCCGCGCCGCCTGGACGGTGTTGTAGAGCAGCATCGTGATCGTCATGGGACCGACGCCCCCCGGGACCGGTGTGATGGCACCCGCCACCTTCTTCGCTTCCGCGAACTTCACGTCGCCGACGAGGCGGTAGCCCTGCTTGAGCGACGGATCGTCCACGCGATTCACACCCACATCGATGACGACGGCGCCCGGCTTGATCATGTCCCCGGTCACGAATTCGGGTTTGCCGATCGCGACGATCAGGATGTCGGCCTGGCGCGTGACGCTGTCGATGTCGCGCGTGCGCGAGTGACACACCGTGACCGTCGCGTTGCCTCCCGGCCCGTTCTGGAGCAGCAAGGCGGCCATGGGACGGCCGACGAGGTTCGAGCGACCGACCACGACGGCGTGGGCCCCCGTCGTGTCGACGGCGCTGCGGATCAGCAGCTGCTGCACGCCGTAAGGAGTCGCGGGCCGGAAGCCGCTGGGATCGCCGATGGAGACCTTGCCGACGTTCTCGGGATGGAAGCCATCCACGTCCTTGGCGGGATCGATGCGCCGCAGGATCCGCGTCTCGCTGATCTGCGACGGCAGCGGCAGCTGCACCAGGATGCCGTGGATCTTGTGGTCCAGGTTCAAGCGCTCGATCAGGGCGAGGAGGTCGGCCTCCGTGGTCTCCTTGGGGAGCTTGATGGTCTCGTGGTAGAGTCCCGCTTCGTCGCAGGCTTTTCCCTTCATGCGCACGTAGACCTGCGAGGCGGGATTCTCGCCCACGAGGACGGCGGCGAGTCCCGGCGTCACCCCGCCGCCTTTCAACGCCGTGATTTCGCCGGCCAGCTCGGCCCGCATGGCTTTCGCCACCGCGGTCCCGTCGATGAGCGTGGCGCTACCGGGCAAAATCCACCGCCCGCGTCTCCCGGATCACGACCACCCGGATCTGCCCGGGATACTGCAGATCGCGCTCGATCTTGCGGGCGATCTGCTCGGTGAGGCGCGCCGCGGCGGCATCGTCCACCGTGTCCGGCGTGACGACCACCCGCACCTCACGCCCCGCCTGAATGGCGAAGACCTTCTCGACGCCCTTGAACTCCGCGGCGATCTCCTCGAGCTGCGTGAGCCGCTTCACGTACGTCTCGAACGCCTCGCGCCGCGCGCCCGGCCGCGACCCCGACACGGCGTCGGCCGCCTGCACCACGACGCTCACCGCGGATTCGTGCGGCACGTCGTCGTGGTGCGCGGCGATGCAGTTGATCACCGCCGGCTGCTCCCCGTACTTCGTCGCCACCTCGACGCCGAGCTGCACGTGCGTGCCGTCGTGCTCGTGCGTGAGGACTTTGCCGATGTCGTGCAGCAGGCCGCCGCGCTTGGCGAGCAGCGTGTCGAGCTTCAACTCGGCGGCCATGATGCCCGCGAGCCAGGCGACTTCCTTCGAGTGCTCCAGGATGTTCTGGCCGTAGGAAGTGCGGTACTTCATGCGCCCCACGAGCTTCACGAGCTCGGGGTGCAGGCCGTGGATGCCCGTGTCGTAGACCGCCTGTTCCCCCGCCTCGACGATGCCGGCGTCCACGTCGGCCTGCGCCTTCTTGACGACCTCCTCGATCCGGCCGGGGTGGATGCGCCCGTCGGCGATGAGCCGCTCCAACGCCAGGCGGCCCACTTCGCGGCGCACCGGATCGAAGCACGACACGACGACGGTGTCGGGCGTGTCGTCGATGATGACGTCCACGCCGGTGGCCGCCTCGAAGGCGCGGATGTTGCGACCCTCGCGCCCGATGATGCGGCCCTTGAGCTCGTCGGAGGGCAGCGGGATGGCGGCGACGCTCGACTCGGCCGTCTGCTCCGCGGCGATGCGCTGGATGGCCAAGGCCACGATTTTCTTGGCTTCACGGTCGGCGCTCTTCTTGGCCTGCTCCTTGATGTCGCGTACCAGAGCGGCCGCGTCGTCACGCGCCGTGTCTTCGAGACGCTGCACCAACTCCTGCTTGGCGTCGGCGGCGGACAGCCCCGCTACCTGCTCGAGCCGCACCACGATTTCCTGCTCGCGCTGGCCGAGGGCGCGGGTGCGCTGCTCGAGCTGTTGCTCCCGGCGCTGCAATTCCTGATCGCGCTGCTCGACGGCGCCGAGCTTCTGGTCCAGCGTCTGCTCGCGCCGGCTGAGCTGCTGCTGCAGCTGCTCCCGGGCGGCGACGACCTCTTCCTTGGCCGCGAGCGCAATGCGCTGGCGCGCCTCTTCGAGGGCGCGAGCCGCCTCTTCCGCCGCGCGGGCAGCCCGAGCCCGGAGCCGTCCATCCAGGATGTACAAAGCCGTCCCCGCGACGATGCCGCCGCCGAGAACGGCCGCAATAATTGCGAACATGGATCTATCCCTTCGCACCCGACGCCTTGTGGGCGCAGGTGAATAAAGGCTAACGGCCGAGAGCGACTTTCCGTTTTCCCGGTGGCAGCATCTTGGCGAGGTCGTCCGCCACTGCCGCGAGTCGCGCCGCGACTTCGCGCTCGCCCTTCTTGGCTTGAAACAGCTCGTTCGTGATGTCGAGCGCCGCGAGAATGGCCGCCTTGTGCGTCTCCACGAGCGGCCCCTGACTGAGCACCTTCTTGAGGGCCTGATCGACGTACGCGGCGACTTCCCGCGTATACTCGGGCGGCAGGTCGGAGCGGACCGTGTATTCCTCGCCGCCGATCATCACCCGCACCGCGTGCAGCTTGGTGCTCACTTGGCCCCACCAACCGGCTCGCGCGCCTGCACTTCCAGGAACGTGAGCCGCTGCAGCAACTCCTGCACCCGCGCGCGCGCCGCTTCCACACGTTGGCGCAGGACTTTGTTCTCCGCGTCCGATTCCGGGTGCTTCGCGGGAGGGGGCGTGCCCCCCTTCAACTGGCCTTCGGCCTTGAGGGCGCGCGCCCGCCAGCCCGCCAGCTCCTCCGCCACATCGCGCAGGATCGTCTCGAGCTGATCGATCGCCTCCCGAACCTCAAGCCTCTCTCCGCCGTACGTCAAGCTCACCCTCCAGCGCGCTCAGCATCTTGCCGAGCAGCGTGTCGACCTCTCTGTCCGTCAGCGTCCGAGCCGGGTCGCGGAACGTGCAGCGCCACGTGACGCCGCGCGTTCCCGCGGGTAGACCGGCCCCTCGATACTCGTCCAGGACGTCGAGCCGGGTCAGCAACCCACCACCGACCCGCCGCAGCACCGCCTCGATCGCCGCCGCGGTCACCCCGCCCGGCACGACCAGCGAGATGTCGCGCTCGACCGCCGGTTGCGTCGGCAGCGGCTCGTAGCGCAACAGCACCGCCGCAGCCACGGTAATCCGTACCTCCAGGCCATAGAGCGGCGCTGCCCACTTCGGTGCGTCCGCTTCGAGCGAGCCGGCCCAACCGACCACCGCCCCATCGGGGCCGGCGGCCTGCCAGCCCACACCTTCCTTCACAGCCTCCACGGCCACGCCCGTGGCAGGGGCGGCCAGGCCTACAGCTAACTCAAAGTGGCGCTTCAGGTCCCATATGTCCATATCAGGTACTTTCGCACCCCCCCCTTCTGACCAATGGGGGGGCCGCCGGGCCCCGGTAAGTACGATTCCAAGCCACAGTTGCTCGTCGGGGAGGGCCCCTTTTCCCTTCCGAAACACGACGCCCGCCTCGAAAAGCCGCACGTCCCGCTCCCCCACCCGCCAGTTGTGCTCGACACGCCGGGTCAGGCCCGGGAGCAGCCGGGACCGGAGGTGTCCCTCCTCGACCGAAAGCGGGTTCTGGACCGCGATGGCGTCGGGAGCGTCGGCGGGACCGAGCGACAGCGTGCGCGCCTCGAGTAAACCCTCCCGCGCCAACCGCTCGCGGATCCTGGACAGCGTCACTTCCGACGGCGCATCCGGGACGGTGCCGGGACGATAGGGCCGCAGCTCATCGGGGAAGGTCTGGTAGCCGCGCAGCCGGGCGACTTCCTCGATCAAGTCGACTTCGCGCGTCACGTCGGGGCGCCACCCGGGGACCTGGACGGCGAGCCGCTGGTCCTTGGGTGCCGCGACGAAGCCGAGCGCGGAGAGCAGGCGCTCGATCTCGGGACGCGCCACGGGGACGCCGAGCAAGTGTGCGACGCGCTCGGGCCGGAGGAAGACGCTGCGCGGCTGCTGCGGCCCGGGCCAAAGGTCGAGCGGCGCCTCGCGCACCTCCCCGCCCGCGACGGCGCGGATCAGGTCGATGGCGCGCCCCAGCGCATCGGGCATGGCGAGCATGTCGATGCCGCGCTCGAACCGATAGCTCGACTCGCTCGAGAGCCCGAGTGCGCGCCGGGTGCGGCGGATGCGCGTCGGCTGGAAGTACGCGCACTCGAGCACGAGGTCCGTCGTGGTGGCCGTGACCTCGGAGTCGGCGCTCCCCATCACGCCCGCGACGATCGTCGGCCGCTCGGCGTCACAGATGGCGGTCATTTCGGGGGTCAGCTTTCGCTCGATGCCGTCCAACGTGACGATTCTCTCCGACGCCTTCGCTCGACGTACGACGACAGCTGGCCCGCGCAGCTTTGCGAGGTCGAAGGCGTGGAGCGGCTGATTGATCTCGAAGAGGATGTAGTTGGTCGCGTCCACGACGTTGTTGATGGGGCGGTGGCCGAGCGCGGTGAGGCGATGGGCGAGCCAGGCGGGACTGGGGCCTACTCGCACGCCTCGAATGACGGCGATCATGTAGCGCGGGGCACCTTCGGGGTCTTCGAGGCGGACCTCGACACCGTCGACGACACCACGGTTGGAAGGGTGGA
>WNFX01007032.1_pt1 | contig 10609 bp, 9 predicted proteins | sample 5400111 | NCBI WGS metagenome assembly WNFX01 (sample SAMN13153363, study PRJNA577476) | soil metagenome | isolation source: 40 cm soil or saprolite under grassland replicate 1 | place: USA:California | collected 2016-06-15 | reverse complement strand
GCCTGCTCCAGGCTCAGCCGCCGCGGCGGAATGAGGCGCTCAAGCTCCTCGGCGGTCGACTGCCGCACGTTGGACAGCTTGCGCTCCCTGGCGATGTTGACGTCAATGTCATCGGAGCGGGAGTTCTCCCCCACGATCATGCCCTCGTAGACCTCGGTGCCAGGCTCGACGAACAGCGAGCCACGCTCCTGCAGCGCGAACATCGCGTACGCCGTCGCCGTTCCTGACCGGTCGGCGACCAGCGAGCCCGATGACCGCATCCGCATCGGCCCGGCCCACGGCTCGTACCTGTCGAAGACGTGGTGCGCGATCCCGGTGCCGCGGGTGTCGGTGAGGAACTGGGTGCGGAAGCCGATCAGCCCGCGCGCCGGGACGATGAAGTCGAGCCTGATCCAGCCCGTCCCGTGGTTGGTCATCTGCTCAAGCCGCCCCTTGCGGACCGCAAGCAGCGAGGTCACCGCGCCGAGGTATTCCTCGGGCACGTCGATGGTCAGCCGCTCGACCGGCTCGTGCAGCTTGCCGTCGACCTCGCGGGTGACGACTGTCGGCCGGCCCACCGTCAGCTCGAACCCCTCCCGCCGCATGGTCTCGACCAGCACAGCGAGCGCGAGCTCGCCCCGGCCCTGGACTTCCCAGGTGTCGGGCCGCTGTGTCGGCAGCACCCGGATCGAGACGTTGCCGACAAGCTCGGCATCCAGCCGGTCACGCACCATCCGTGCGGTGACCTTCGTGCTGGCACTGCCGCCCGGCCTGACAGCCCAGCCGACCGCACCCCGGCCGACCAGCGGCGACGTGTTGACCCCGATCGTCATCGAGATCGCGGGCTCGTCCACGGTGATCAGCGGCAGCGGCCGCGGATCGTCGGGATCGGCCAGCGTCTCACCGATCATGATCTCGCCGATGCCGGCGACCGCGATGATGTCCCCGGCCGACGCGGTGGCTGCAGGCACCCGCTCCAGGGCTTGCGTTCGGAATAGCTCAGAGATCCTGACCCTCTCGATCGAGCCGTCGCGACGGCACCAGGCCGCCTGCTGGCCCCGCGAGATCTCCCCGGAGATCACCCGGCACAGCGCGATCCGGCCCAGGTAGGACGACGCATCCAGGTTCGTCACGTGCGCCCGCAGCGGCGCATCGGGGTCATAGGTCGGCGCGGGAACGTGCTGCCGGATCGCGTCGAACAGCGGCTCAAGGTCGGCCGAGTCGGGCATCGAACCGTCGGCGGGGGGGTTCCGTGACGCCCGGCCCGCCCTTGCCGACGCGTACACGATCGGGAACTCGATCTGCTCCTCGGTCGCGTCCAGGTCGAGGAAGAGCTCGTAGCAGGCGTCGACGACCTCGGCGATCCTGGCGTCCGGCCGGTCCACCTTGTTGATCACCAGGATCACCGGCAGCTTGGACTCGAGCGCCTTGCGCAGTACGAACCTGGTCTGCGGCAGCGGCCCCTCGCTCGCGTCCACGAGCAGCAGCACCCCGTCGACCATCGAAAGGCCGCGCTCCACCTCACCGCCGAAGTCGGCGTGACCTGGCGTGTCGATGATGTTGATGGTCAGCCCGCCGTGCGTCACCGCGGTGTTCTTGGCCAGGATCGTGATGCCCTTCTCCCGCTCAAGGTCGCCGGAGTCGAGTACCCGGTCGGCAACCTGGGCGTTGGCGCGGAACGCGCCCGACTGCCACAGCATGGCGTCCACCAGCGTGGTTTTGCCATGGTCGACGTGCGCGACGATCGCCACATTGCGCAGGTCATCGCGGGTGGCGAGGTCAGCGGCGAAGTCGGCGGCGCGGACGGGCATGCGGGAAGGCTCCAGGTGAGATTGGGGGATGCGCCGCAGTGACGGCGTGTTTCAGTGTACTGCCCGGTTGTTTCATAACGAAAATTCGCCGTGCCGCATCGCCCACCAGTGCCGGCCGTGGGCGGCCATCGCCGACCGGCGCTCCGACGACGGCGGCGACGCGGCCGGGCGCGCGCGGCCGTCTGCGCGACGGCCAGCCGCACGCCAGTTCGCCGGACTAGAACAAATATTCGATAACAGGATAGGCTGTGCTCGTGACATCGCATGTGCCGCCCGGCTGGCCGCCTGGCGTGCATCCGCCGTCCAGCCAGGATTTTGAGCGAACCGCGGTGGCCTGGCTGCTCGGCGTGGTGCCGCCCGACTACCAGTTGCACGGCGTGCTCCGGCGGCATCCGATCGCGCTTGCCACCCTGGCCCGCCATCACCTGACCGCCTGCGTGGAAGGGGCAAGGAACGGCTACCGGACCGCGCGCTCCGAGCTGGGCTCCAGCCTGCCGCCAGGTGCCATTGAGGCGGTGCTGACGGCGTATCGCAGCGAGGGCAAGCGGCTAGCCGATGCCGCCAAGGCGGCCGGCCTGATTGAGCGGGCGATCAGAGGCGAGAAGTTCGTGCGTCAGCTCGGCGACGCCAGCCCGGAAAGCTCGGGCGGCTCGCGGAGCCAGCCGGCTTCCGGGCGGTAGCTGCGGACGACCCTGGCGGGCGCGCCGGCGATCACGCAACGATCGCCGATTCGGCCGCGGACAACCGAGCCGGCCGCCACCACGACGTTCCTGCCGATCACCGTTCCCGGCAAGATGATCACTCCGGTACCTAGCCAGCACCCTGCCCCGATCGATACCGCGGCGTTGACCGGCCATTGCCGCCCGATCGGCAACTCAGGGTCGGTGTAGCTGTGATTCTGGTCCGTTATGTACACGTAGGGGCCGGTGAAGACATCGTCGCCGATGTCGATCGAATGATGGGCCACGATGTGACTGCCGCGGCCGATCACGCACCGATCCCCGATCCGCAGCACAACTCCGGGACCGAGGTCATGGCCGGGTGTCATGCCGGCGCTGATCGTCACCTGCTCAGCGATCATGGTGCGATCGCCGATCTGGATCCAGCGCTCGCCGAACAACGTGCCTGCCGGGAAGGCGATCAGCGAGTTCGGCCCAAAAGCGGCGAACCTGCGGCCGGCCGCGGTGCTGGCGGTGATCGTGCCGGCCCGCTGTATCCGGTGCCAGGCCGCGTGAATCGCGTTGGCGGCAACTAGCTGCAGCCAACGGGCTGGTGAGCGCATTCCGGGCATCGGCGACCACGGTAGCGCGCCGGGCACTCGGCGACCCCGTCGCCGCGCTCGGTCGGCCACTAGCGGGCCGGGCCCGGCCCGGTGTCCGCGGGCCTGGTAGCCGCCGCGGGCCTGGTAGCCGCCGCGGGCCTGGTAGCCGCCGCGGGCCTGGTAGCCGCCGCGGGCCTGGTAGCCGCCGCGGGCCTGGTAGCCGCCGCGAGCTGGCCGCATGCGCCGTCGATCTCCCTGCCGCGGGTATCACGAACCGTGACCGGGATGCCGCGGCTGGCGAGCCGTGCCTCGAACTCTGCGGCCACGACCGGCGCTGACGCCGTCCACCGGGAGCCAGGGGTCGGGTTGAGCGGGATCAGGTTCACGTGCGCGAGCCGGCCGGCCAGCAGCCCGGCCAGGGCGTCAGCCCGCCAGGCCTGGTCGTTGACGTCGCGGATCAGCGCGTACTCGATAGACACCCGCCGCTTGGTGGCAGCCGCGTATCCCCACGCCGCGTCAAGCACCTCGACCACCGGCCAGCGCCGGTTGACCGGCACCAGTTCGTTCCGCAGACCATCGTCCGGTGCGTGCAGCGACACAGCAAGCGTCACGGACAGGTCCTCGCCCGCCAGCCTGGCGATCGCCGGCGCCAGGCCGACCGTCGATACCGTAACCGCCCGCTGCGATATCCCGAGTCCGCAGGGAACCCGGTCGGTCATCCGCCGCACCGCGGCGACCACGCTGGCGTAGTTCGCCAGCGGCTCTCCCATGCCCATGAACACGACGTTGGACACCCGGCCTTGACCGCCGGCGATCTCGCCCCTGGCGAGTGCGCGGGCGCCGCGGACGACTTGAGTGACGATCTCCGCCGTGGACAGGTTCCTGGTCAGCCCGGCCTGGCCGGTGGCGCAGAACGGGCATCCCATCCCGCAGCCCGCCTGGGACGAGACGCACATCGTGACCCGGCCCGGGTACCGCATCAGCACCGATTCCAGGTAAGCGCCGTCGGCTGCCCGCCAGAGCGTTTTGCGGGTGGCGCCGTGGTCGCAGGTCAGCTCGCGCTCCGCGGTGAGCAGCAGCGGCAGCAAGGCGTCGACAAGCGATTGCCTGACCGGCGCGGGGAGGTCGGTCATCTCATCCGCCGACTCGGTCAGGCGGCCGAAATAATGCCTGGCTAGCTGGTCAGCTCGGTAGGCCGGCTGGCCGAGCGCGCTGACGGCGGCCCGCCGGCCCGCGGCGTCGAGGTCGGCTAGATGCGTGGGCGGCCGACCGCGCTCCTGGCGGCCGCCGGCCCGCCGGCCACGATTCGCGGCGCTGCTGTCCTGGCTGCCCGTCGGCGTCTGGTGGACAACCAAGCAAACCCCTTACGATATCTCCGCTGTTGCTACGTGATCTGCGCACAGTAAGTAGATTTTCTTACCATGCAAACGATGCGTGGCAGGTCCGGTCACACCAGGGTATCCGCGAAGCCAGGACGGCCGGCCACGCTGCTGGACAACGAAAGCCCGTATGGCAGCAGGCGCGTCGTCGTGGAATATGACGGCTGGACCACAGCCGCTTACCTGCATGACAAGAGTGGCCCGGTCGCGGCGACCTGGATCGCGAATCACCATCCGGCCCCGCCGGAAGTCGACCTGAAGCTGCTGGAGTCGGGCCAGGCGCCGCAGATGCCGGACGGCCATACCAGGCATCCTGACGGGCGACCCCGGCTTGACTCGCAGCCGCTGAGGGCGATCTGGTTCGAGGAGGGCGACGGGGTTGCCATCTTCTCCGCTGGCGAACTGCTCGCCGTGATCCCCGGCTGGTCCGACATGTCCAAGGGCATGCCCGGTTATAGCAGGGACGTCATCGGACAGACCCCGTTCGGGTGGTCGCTTGAGGAGGGAATGGAAGGACTTGGCCCGCGAGTGACCGATGCCGCCGATTTCTGGCGCTGGCGGCGGGACCCGGCCGCGTGGGCGCAGTTTCAGCAGAGCATGCTCGGCCACCTGCTGGCCAGGCTCGGCCCTGGCGCCAGGTACTGGGATGTGTCGGGTTCCAGGCAGCCGGTGGTCGGGGTATCGGAACGGCCGCCGACCGGGCATCGCTCCTACACGGTGCTGACCACGGTGGGGATGAGCTGCCAGCGGATGCCGGTGATCGAGCAGACCGGCCCTGGCGCGTCCGCCAGGGCCAGAATCGAGCTGGCCGTCGCCACCGATCTGCCGAGTAACACGGCCGCCCGGATCTTCCTCTGGCTGGCCCAGTACCCGTGGCGCGAGGTGGCCTGGATTGGGTCTGGCCAGGCCATCCGCTGGTATCACGAGCCTGCCACCTTCCCGCTCAACGGCGGAAACGAGGCGGTGCTCTTCCTGGACGACCCGTCCAAGCTGCTTGGTCCTGAGGTGCCTGACCTGTCCGGCTTCACGGTGACCGGCGAGCCGGTCACCTGGCTGTGGCTCATCCCGATCACCAACCGGGAGCGGCTGCTCGCCGACGGGCGCGGCGCGATGCACCTGGTGAACCAGGTGGCCGCTCATAGCCGGAGCTGGATCGTCGGCTAGCTGTTCATCGCGTCCGGCCGACAGGCCGGTACCGACGGCCAGGCCGGGTGCCGGGCCAGCCAGGCCGGGTGCCGGGCCAGCCAGCCCGGGTGCCGGGCCAGCCAGCCCGGGTGCCGGGCCAGCCAGGCCGGGTGCCGGGCCAGCCAGCCCGGGTGCCGGGGCCAGCCAGCCCGGGTGCCGGCTGCTTGACCGGTTACCGGCCGCGTGCCAGGAAGACGGTCATCAGCAGCCAGGCCACCGGTGCGACGATCAGCTGCGAGTCCAGCCGTTCGAGCACGCCGCCGTGCCCGGGCAGGATCGTGGACATGTCCTTGATCTCCAGGTCGCGCTTGATCATCGATTCGACCAGGTCGCCGAGCGTGGCCGCGGCCACGGCTGCCGCGCCGAGCACAAGCCCCTGCCAGATCTTGCCGTGCAGCAGCAGGATCATGCCGATGGCGCCCGCAGCGAGACAAACCACCGCCGACCCGGCGAGCCCCTCCCAGGTCTTCTTCGGGCTGATCGTCGGCGCCATCAGATGGCGGCCGATCACGATCCCGGCGAAGTAGCCGCCCACGTCGCTGCACACGGCCAGGATCACGAACAGCAGCACCCGCCGCGCGCCGTCGTGCTGATTCAGCATGAGCGACACGAAGACGGCGATCCCTGGCAGGTAGACAAGCGCGAACGTGCCCGCGGTGATGTCGCGCAGATAGCCGGGGGCTCCGCCAGGTAGCCGCCACCCGAGCACGGCGATGAAGGTCACCACGAGCGCCGCAAGCGCGTCCCTGCCCCCCTGGGAATATGCGAGTGCCATCATCGCCGCGCCGCCCACGGCGATGGGCACGACCGGAATCTGAATCTCCCTGCCGCGCACGGCCCGGCTCAGCTCCCACAGCGCGATGCCGACGAGCAGCGCGACAAGGATGAGGAAGGTGACTTTAACCGTGAAGAGGGTGAGGATCACCAGCGCGCCAAGGGCAAGGCCAACCGCGATGGCCACCGGCAGGTTCCGGCCCGTGCTGATGGTCTTCCGATCGCTCACATGGACCGCCCTCCGCCGCACCGACTGGCTGCCGGGACGATCGCTCCTGCCGGGATAACCGGTGGCAAGTTGATCACGGGCCGAGCCAGCTCATTGGGGACCGTAGCCACCCGGGCAGCGAAAAACCCCAATGAGATGCAAAGCTATACCTCGGGTAGCGCTATACCTCGAGCAGCTCTGCTTCCTTGTGCTTCAGCAGCTCGTCCACTTGGGCCACGTAGGTGTGCGTGAGCTTGTCAAGCTCGCCCTCGCCGCGATGGCCGTCGTCCTCCCCGGCCTCACCGTTCTTGACGAGCTTGTCGATGGAGTCCTTGGCGTGCCTGCGAATGTTCCTGATCGACACCCGGCCGTCCTCGGCCTTGTGCCTGGCGACCTTGATGTACTCCTTGCGCCGCTCTTCGGACAGCTCAGGAAACACCACCCGGATGATCGAGCCATCGTTCGTCGGGTTCACGCCGAGGTCGCTAGTGCGGATCGCCCTTTCGATCGCCTGCATCGAGCCCTTGTCGAAGGGCTGGATGATGACCATCCGCGGCTCGGGCATATGAAAGGAGGCAAGCTGGTTCACTGGGGTCTGGGTGCCGTAGTACTCGGCCGTGATCTTGTTGAACATCGACGGGTGGACGCGGCCGGTGCGGATGGCGGCGAAGTCCTCCTTGGCGACAGCGACCGCCTTCTCCATCTTTTCCTCTGCCTCAAGCAGGATGTCGTCGATCATTGCGGCTCCTCAGCGCCCGTTCCTGCCAACTAGCGTCCCAATCCGCTCGCCGCGCACGGCCCGTACCACGTTGCCCTGCTCCATCAGGTCGAAGACAACGATCGGCAGGTCATTGTCCATGCACAGGCTGACGGCTGTGGCGTCCATGAACTTCAATTCACGACGCAGAACTTCACTGTAGTCAAGATGGTGGAACAGGGTCGCATCGGGCGTTTGGTGCGGATCGGCATCGTAGACGCCGTCGACCTGGGTGCCCTTGAGCACCGCCTCAGCGCCGATCTCCAAAGCCCGCTGCGCGGCACAGGTGTCGGTGGAGAAGAATGGCGCGCCAAGGCCGGCGCCGAATATGACCACACGGCCCTTCTCCAGGTGCCTGATGGCTCGCCTGGGTATGTAGGGCTCGGCCACCTGGCCCATGGTGATCGCGGTCTGCACCCGGGTCTCGGTGCCCAGCTTCTCCAGCACGTCCTGCAGCGCCAGGCAGTTGATGACCGTTCCGAGCATTCCCATGTAGTCGGCCCTGGCCCGGTCGATGCCACGCTCGGACAGCGAGGCACCGCGGAACATGTTGCCGCCGCCCACGACCGCCGCGACCTGGACGCCGATCCGGTTGGCCTCCCTGATCTCACGCGCGATGTGCAGCACGACGTCAGGAGCGATGCCCACTCCCTCGCCGCCGGCGAACGCTTCGCCGGACAGTTTCAGCACCACCCGGCGCCAGCCGGGTCGGTGGTGGTCCGAGTCAGGGGAGTAATGCCTAGCGACCGCGGGAGCTTCGCTCATCACGGCGCCATCCTCCGACAGGGTGCTATCTCGCAATGCAGGCTCCTATCGGCTGGTGGCCGCTGTCGGCTCGGTGGCCGCCGGGCATCGACTCAACTCGCCTGCCCGATCTGGAACCTAGCGAACCCGCGGATCGCCGCTCCAGACTCGGCAAGCAACTGCTTGACCGTCTTCTTCGGGTCGCGGACCGACGGCTGCTCCACCAGGACGACATCCTTGTAGAACGCGTTCAGGCGGCCTTCCACGATCTTGGGTATGGCCTGCTCAGGCTTACCCTCCTCGCGGGTGATCTGCTCGGCGATCCGGCGCTCGTTGGCTACGACGTCGGCGGGAACCTGATCCCTGGTGATGTAGCGCGGGCGCATAGCGGCGATCTGATGGGCCACGTCCAGCGCCACGGCTGCCCCGGCCTCGTCGATGTCCACGAGCACGCCGAGGGTCGGCGGCAGCCCTGGGTCGGACTTGTGCAGGTAGTTCGCGACGTAACCGCCGCGGAAGGCGGCGAACCTGCCGAGCTCAAGCTTCTCCTTCAGCGCGGCGCCAGCGTCGTTGATCAGGTCAGTCGTGCTCAGCGCCCCCCTGGCCGGCAGGCTGAGCACGGCCAGCCTGTCGGTCGCGCCCGCTGCCAGCGCCGCCGCCGCGATGTCGGCGGCGACCTGCTGGAATATGTCGGTCTTCGCGACGAAATCCGTCTCGCAGTTGAACTCAACGAGCACACCAGCGCTTGTCCCGTCCATCGCCGCCGTGACCAGGCCGTTGGCGGCCGTGCGGCCGGCTCGCTTGCCCACGTCCTTCGCGCCCTTGATCCGCAGGGCCTCGACCGCCGCATCGAAGTCGCCGTTGGACTCCACCAGGGCATTCTTGCAATCGAGCATGCCCGCCCCGGTTACCTCACGTAGCCGCTTCACGTCCGCGGTGTTGTAGTTCACCTTGTCCTCGTCTTTCACTTCGTACGTTCACCCGCGAGCCTGCCTGTCAGGCTCCCTGGCTGCCGTCCTGTCCGGCTGGCAAGCCATCGCGGGAAATCAGGCCTCGGCCGACTTGTCCGCGGCAACCTCGGTCGGCGGCGCCCCGGCGCCTGCATCGGTACCTGCTGCATCGGTGCCTGCCGCCTCAGCGCTTGCCGCACCGGTACCTGCCGCCCCGGAGATCGCCGCACCGGCGCCTGCCGCCTCAGCGCCTGCCGCCCTGGCGCCTGCCGCATCGGTGCCTGCCGATTCCGTGCCCGCGCTCGGCGCGGTCGCGCTCGGCGCCGGCGCGGTCTCAGCGGCCACCGGCGTCCTCTGCCTGGCGGCGCCGCTTGCCCGCGCCCCCGCCCCGGCGGGGAGGCCGGCGCCAGGCGCCGACCCGCTCGCCGCGGCGGTGCCGTTCACTGACCGGCCTTCGAGTAGTTCCCGCTCCCACTCGGCCAGTGGCTCAGACGCGCCAAGCTGCCCGTCGGCGGCCTGCGGCTTCTCCTCGCCCGCGGCCCGGCCCGCCCGGGCAATCAGGCCGTCGGCCACGGCGTCGGCCACCACCCTGGTCAGCAGTGAAACGCTGCGGATGGCGTCATCGTTGCCGGGGATCGGATAATTCACCTCATCGGGGTCGCAGTTGGTGTCGAGGATCGCTATGACCGGGATCCCCAGTTTCCGAGCCTCGCTGATCGCGATGTGCTCCTTCTTGGTGTCGACGACCCAGATCGCGCTGGGAACCCTTGCCATGTCCCTGATCCCGCCGAGTGACCGCTCGAGCTTGTCCCGCTCGCGCCGTAGCTGAAGCAGTTCCTTCTTGGTCAGGCTGGAGCCAGCGACGTCGTCGAAGTCGATCTCCTCGAGTTCCTTGAGCCGCTGCAGCCGCTTGTAGACCGTGGAGAAGTTCGTGAGCATGCCACCGAGCCAGCGCTGGTTGACATACGGCATACCGACCCTGCGGGCCTGCTCGGCTATGGCTTCCTGGGCCTGCTTCTTGGTTCCGACGTAGAGCACCGAGCCGCCGTGCGCGACGGTCTCCTTGATGAACTCGTATGCGCGGTCAATGAACTGCAGCGACTGCTGCAGGTCAATGATGTAGATGCCGTTGCGCTCGGTGAAGATGAAGCGCTTCATCTTGGGGTTCCAGCGTCGTGTCTGGTGACCGAAATGAACGCCGCTCTCCAGCAGCTGCCGCATGGTGACGACCGGAGCCATGCCGGTGTCCCCTTCCTGTCGTGCGCCGGGCTGGCCAGCCTCGACGCGGTCGGTTCCTCCTGGCGCCCGTACGCTCCAGCCACAAGTGACCCGCGGACCGATGAGGAGCGTTCTGCCGGGAACCTACCGGGCTCCCGCGCAGCAAGCGGACACGCGAATTTAGCCTCCGGGGCGCGCGTTAACTGCGAACCGGCCGGGGCTGCAGATCAGTCTACATGGAGCGGACGCGCTGTGCCGTGCGACGGCAGGCGCCGGGGTCTAGGCCCGCGGGTGGGCCTGCTGGTACGCAGAGATCAGCCGGTTTATGGAGATATGGGTGTAG
>WNFX01020511.1_pt1 | contig 10612 bp, 11 predicted proteins | sample 5400111 | NCBI WGS metagenome assembly WNFX01 (sample SAMN13153363, study PRJNA577476) | soil metagenome | isolation source: 40 cm soil or saprolite under grassland replicate 1 | place: USA:California | collected 2016-06-15 | reverse complement strand
ATACTGGCGGCGGTGCGCGAACAGGTGCTGGCCGAAATCGAGCCGTTGCGCAAGACCAAGCAGATCGGCAGCTCGCTGCAGGCGAAGGTGATCTTATCCGCGACGCCGGCTGAGCTCGCGCAGCTTGCGCCCTACGCGCGCGATCTGCCGATGCTGTTCATCGTCTCGGAGGTCGAGCTGCGGCCGGCGCCGACAGATGTGGAGGCGAACAGCGAGGCGCGTCCTCGAGTCACCATCGAACGGGCCGGTGGCGTGAAATGCGAGCGCTGCTGGCGATACGTGCCGGCTGTGTCGAGCGATCCGCGGTGGGCCGGGCTGTGCAGCCGGTGTCAGGAAGCGTTGTCGCGGGGTGATCAGGCCGCATGACCGAAGGGACCGACGACACCGCCGCGCTACACGCGGAACACCATCTCCCGGCGCAGTCACGGCGGCTCGAGCTGTGGCTGCCGCTGACCATTGTGATCGTCGATCAGTTGACGAAAGCGCTGGTACGGGCCACGCTGCCGATCCACGACAGCGTGACGATCGTGCCGGGCCTGATCGATTTCACCCACGTCCGCAACAGCGGCGCCGCGTTCGGCATCCTCAACTATGCTGAATTTCCGTTCAAAACCGTGGTGATCGCGATGATCGCCACCGCCGCGCTCGTCGGCGTCGGGATGTACGCGGCGAGCCTCGCGCACCATCAACTCGTCGCGCGAATCGGGCTGGCGCTGATCATCGGCGGCGCGGCCGGCAACCTGCTCGATCGCATCGTGGCCGGTTCGGTGGTTGATTTCGTCGACGTCTACTGGCAGACCCATCATTTCTGGGCGTTCAACGTCGCCGACTCCGCCATTTCGGTCGGCGTCGCGATCATGATTCTCGACATGCTCGGCGTAGGGGCGCATGTATCCAAGACTGCTTGAGCTCGGACCGATCACGGTCTACACCTACGGCGTGCTGCTTGCCGCCGCGTATCTCTTCGGTTTGCAGCTTGCGCGCGTGCGCGCGAAGAGCCGGGGCCTCGATGCCAACCGCGTCCTCGACCTCGGCATCTACATCATCATCAGCGCCCTCGTGGGCGCGAAGCTTCTGCTCCTCATCACCGATTTCAAGTCGTTCACGGCCGATCCGCGTGAACTGCTCACGCTCGCCCGCTCCGGCGGCGTGTTCTACGGCGGGCTGATCGTCGCCGTCATCGTGGCGCTGTGGTACATCCGGCGCGTGGGGCTGCCGCTCTGGACCACCTGCGATGTGTTTGCGCCGGGCATCGCCCTCGGTCATGTCGTCGGCCGCTTCGGGTGCCTGTTCGCCGGCTGCTGTTACGGCAAGCCGACGACCAAACCCTGGGGCATCACCTTCACCGACACCTTTGCCGCCGCTAACGTCGGCACACCGCTCGGCGTGCCGCTGCATCCGACACAGCTCTACGAGGCTGGCGCCGAGTTTCTGATCCTGATGGTTCTGCTGCTCACCGAACGCAAGGGCCGCCCGTTCGCGGGGCGGACGTTCTGGTTGTACATGCTGCTGTACGCGATCTCCCGCTTCATCATCGAGTTCTACCGCGGTGACGATCGCGGCACGGTCGGGATGTTCTCCACTTCGCAGTTCATCTCCATCGTCCTCGCGCCGCTCGCGATCGTGATGCTCGTCTATCTCTCGCGGGTCGTCACGCCGGAACCGAAACGAGCCAGGAAGGCCGCCTAGGACCGACACGCGGGTCGGCCCCTACACACCTGGCATACGCCGTCGGCCTAAATTCGTAGGGGCGGACCGATGTGTCCGCCCCACAGCCATGTCCACACACACCATCACGGTTCCCGACGACAGCGACGGCACGAGGCTCGACCGCTTCCTCGCGTCGATGCTGCCGGCCCATTCCCGGTCGCACATCCAGCGGCTGATCAAGGAAGGTCTGGTACGAGTCGGCGGCCGAGACGCGAAATCCAACCAGCAGGTGAAGACAGGCCAGGAGATCAGCGTCGACGTGCCGGCGCCCATCGATCCAACCCCACTGCCCGAGGCGCTGCCGCTGCCGATCGTCTATCAGGATCGCGACCTGATCGTCGTCGACAAGCCCGCGGGCATGGTGGTGCACCCAGCGGCCGGGCACGCGAGCGGCACGCTCGTGAATGCGCTGCTCCATCACGTGGATGACCTCAGCGGCATCGGCGGTGAAAAGCGGCCGGGCATCGTCCACCGGCTCGATCGCGGGACGTCCGGATTGATGGTGGTCGCGAAGCACGACGCGGCGCACGAAGAGCTGGCGCGACAGTTCGCCGACCGTGAGGTCGAAAAAGAGTACATCGCGCTGACATGGGGCGAAGTGATGGCAGGACGACGGATCGACGCGCCGATCGGGCGCGATCCTTCGAACCGGAAAAAAATGGCCCCCGCGTCGGCGCGCGTGCGACGAAGCCGCGAGGCGGTCACGCGTATCGTTCGCGCGGAACACTTCGGTCGCGTTCTGACACTGGTCCAGGTCGCCATCCATACCGGCCGAACCCATCAGATACGCGTGCATTTGAGCGGCATCGGCCATCCGATCGTTGGCGACGCGCTCTACGGCGGCGTCCGCCGCCGCGTGCCGGGCGACGTGCGCGCGGTGACACATCTGGATCGGCCGTTTCTGCACGCCGCGCGGCTCGCGTTCACACACCCAGGTGAAACACGCCGGATGGAGTTCACGAGCGAGTTGCCCGGCGACCTCCAACGCGTGCTGGACGAGCTCCGAGAGTCGTTCAACCCCGCGTTGCACGAGCCTTGAATCTGCAGATTGCTGATTGAGGAGCTCCTCATGCCAATCGTGTACAAGGCCCGCGTGTTTTCTGTAGAGGCTGGAAAGCGGACCTTTCCCGATGGTCGCGAGCACGACGTGGCCATCGTCAGGCATCGGCCCAGCGTCGTGCTGATCCCGTTCGAAGACGATGGCCGGGTCGTCCTGGTGCGCCAGTATCGGGCGCCGATCGATCGCATGACCTGGGAATTCCCGGCAGGCAGCCTTGACGAGGGTGAGTCCGCCGAAGCGGCGGCGCTTCGGGAATGCGAGGAAGAGATCGCGCGCGTTCCGGCGCATGTCGAGCGGCTCGGGGCCTGGTATCCCGTGCCCGGCTACTGCGACGAGGAGATGATTTTCTTCAGAGTTTCAGATTTGCGTGCGCCGGCGCCGGATTCTCCCCACAAGCCCGACGAGGATGAAAGTATCGAGACGCGCAGCGTGACGATTGCCGAGGTCAAAGGAATGGCCGCCCGTGGCGAAATCGTCGATCTGAAGACGGCCTTCGGTCTGACCTTGGTTTAGATCGGACCTCGTTCGGCGTTGGCGACTTCCTGGATGGTGGCCAGATGTATCGAGACCGTGTCTTCGACGCGGCGCGCGTAGCCACCGGCGAGCGTGACGACCAGCGGCACGCCGGCCGTGCGAACAGTGTGGAGGACCATCCGGTCGCGCCGGCGCAGGCCTTCCTTCGTAAGGCGCAAGCCACCCAGTTGGTCGTCTTCGTACGGGTCGGCACCTGCGAGATAGAACACCAATTGCGGACGATGGGCCATCACCTGCGGCAGCGCGCGCGCGAGCTCGTGCAGATAAGTGGCGTCGTGCGCGCCGTCCGGCAGCCCGATGTCGAGTGTGCCCTTTGGCTTCCACATCGGGTAATTGTGCTGCTGGTGCATCGAACACGTGAACACGCGCGGATCGGATTCGAAGATGAACGCCGTGCCGTTCCCATGGTGGACGTCGAGATCGACGATGGCGATGCGCTCGACGCCGAGGGCCTGGAGCACGCACGCGGCGACCGCCACGTCGTTGAAGGGGCAGAATCCCTCGCCGTGGTTCGGAAAGGCGTGATGCAGTCCGCCGCCGATGTGACAGACGACGCCGGTAGGGGCGGTTCGCGAACCGCCCCTACGATCATCGCGCGGCATGCCGCACGCGATCCGTGCGGCCAGAATGGTCCCTCCTGTCATCAGCCTGAACCCTTCGACCATCTCCGCGGACCAGGGCAGCTCGAGTTGATCGACATCCTCCTGCGTCAGCGCTCCGTCGCGCATCTTCGCGAGGTATTCCGTGGTGTGAACGAGAGCGAGCTCTTGCCACGTGGCGGGCTCCGGCTCCACGAAGGGCCCGTACTGCGCCGCGCCGTTTGCGACCAGGCGGTATTTTTCGGTAGGAAACACATGCAGGCCGAGATCTATCTGATAACGGTTCGAATAGACGACCTGCATGAACTTAGAACTCAGAACTTAGAACCTAGAACTGAACTCGGAACTGCGAACGAACCTCACTGATCCGAGTTCTAAGTTCTTAGTTCTAAGTTCTCAGTTCCGCGCGTCAGCGCGGCCTAGCGCGGAGGAGCGGCGACCTGGCCGACCGGGCGCGCAGGCTTCTTCAACGGCCGCACGTCGCTCGAGACGGGCTGCAGCGCGAGCGCCAGGACCTCTTCAATCGACGACACCAGATGCACCGTCAGCCCCTGCCGCAGCTCGGGCGTGAGATCCTCGTTGATGTTCTTGGCATTCTGCTTCGGCACGATCACCTGGTGGATGCCGAGCCGGCGTGCGGCCAGCACCTTTTCCTTCACCCCGCCGATCGGCAGCACGCGGCCCGACAGCGTGATCTCGCCCGTCATCGCGATGTCGCCCCGCACCGGACGGCCGGTCAGCTCCGAGGCCATCGCGGTCGCCATCGTCACGCCGGCCGACGGCCCGTCCTTCGGGATGGCGCCTGACGGTACGTGGACATGCATCTCGGCCTTGGTGAAGAAATCGGGGTCGATGCCGTACTCCTTTGCGTGCGTGCGCAGCCACGAGAGCGCAGCCCGCGCCGACTCCTTCATGACGTCGCCCAGCTGACCGGTCAGCGTGAGCGAACCAGTGCCGGCCATCTTCGATGCTTCGATGAACAGCACTTCGCCGCCCGCCGGCGTCCAAGCCAAGCCAATGGCCACGCCGGGATCCTTGGTGCGTTCTTCCATCTCCTCGTCGAGGAACTTCGGCGCGCCAAGCATCTCCACCACCGTGTCGGGCGTAATCTCGATCTCGCGTTCAAGATTGCGGACGCCGGCTTCGCGCGTATAGCCGCGAATCACCGCCCGCAGGGCGTCAGGGGCGAACTGGATGTACTCCTGGGTGAGCCCGTGGTTCTTCACCTGCTTGTCGACCAGGTGCTCCGTCGCGATTTTCAGCTTCTCTTCCTCGGTGTAACCCGCGATCTCCAGCACCTCCATGCGGTCTCTCAACGCCGCGGGCACCGGATCGAGCACGTTGGCGGTTGTAATGAAGAGCACTTCGGACAAATCGAAAGGCACGTCCAGGTAATGATCGCGGAACGTGTTGTTCTGCTCCGGGTCGAGCACCTCGAGCAGCGCCGACGACGGATCGCCGCGGAAGTCGGACCCGAGCTTGTCGATCTCGTCCAGGATGAACACCGGGTTCTTCGATTCCGCACGGCGCAGGCCCTGAATGACCTGCCCCGGCAGCGCCCCGATGTACGTGCGCCGATGACCGCGGATTTCGGCCTCGTCGCGCATGCCGCCGAGCGACACGCGCACGAACTTCCGCCCCAGCGACTCGGCGATCGACCGGGCGAGCGACGTCTTGCCTACGCCAGGAGGGCCGACGAAGCACAGGATCGGTCCCTTGACCTCTGGATTCAGCTTCCGCACCGCAAGATACTCGAGGATGCGATCCTTGGCTTTTTCCAGGCCCGAGTGGTCGGCGTCCAGCGTCTGCTTGGTCTTCGGCAGATCGATCACCTCGTCGGTCCGCTTGTTCCAGGGTAGCGCGACGAGCCAATCGAGATAGGTCCGCGAGACGGTGTATTCGGCGGCCGCGACCGGCATCTTCGAGAGCCGATCCAGTTCGCGGAGCGCCTCTTTCTTCACGCCCTCCGGCATCCCGACCGCCTCGATCTTCTCGTTGAGCTCCTCGATTTCCTTGGTTTGATCGTCGCCCTCGCCGAGCTCCTTCTGGATCGCTTTCATCTGCTCGCGAAGGAAGTACTCGCGCTGGTTCTTGCCCACTTCCGACTGCACCTGCGACTGGATCTTCGAGCCGAGCTCGAGAACCTCGAGCTCCTTGATGAGGATCCGGTTCAGGTTGTCCATCCGGGTGCGGATGTCGAGCGTCTCGAGCACGTCCTGCTTCACGGCGGTGCCGATCGTCGAGAGCGAGGAGGCGATGAAGTCCGCCAGCCGTCCGGGTTCGGTGATGTTGACGGCGAGCGTCTGCAGATCGTCGGAGAGCAGGGGTGATAACGAAACCACCTGCTGAAAGTTGGTTTTGATGTTCCGCGCCAGCGCGTCGATTTCGAGGTGGTCCGCGTCGTTGGTGTCCTCGGTCGCCGCCGTCACCCGGGCGCGCAGGTACGGCTGCGTCTCGACGACTTGGTCCAGCTTCAGACGCGCCAGGCCCTGCACGATCAGCCGCAGGCTGCCGTCGGGCAGCTTGAACATCTTGTGAATGTGTGTTGCGGTGCCGACCGGGTACAGATCGTCCTGTCCGGGCTCTTCGATCGCCGCATCCCGCTGAGTGAACACCGCAATCAGTTTTCCGTTCGCGATCGCATCGTCAATCAGACGAACAGAACTTTCGCGAGCCACCGCGAGCGGCATGAAGGAATTCGGAAAGAGGACCGTATCTCGAAGCGGGAGGATTGGCAGCTCCGATGGAATGGACAACGGCCGATCGCCGATCGAGACGTCCTCGGATTTGAGGTTCTCGAGTTGATCGCTCATCGCGACCTCGCTTGATTGAAAGGGGGTTGCCGGTGGGGAGGATTGGGCTCCGCCACCGGCGGAGCCCCGAAGTCTTGGGACGCCGGATATTACATGTCGAGGAACAGCGAGCTCGCCCCGCGGCGGGACGCCAGCTGCCGTTCACGCTGCTGAGCATTCTCGCGTGCCTCCTCGCAGTCCTTGCAGCGGACGGCGAACGGCAGGGCTCGCAGGCGCTTTTCAGCGATTTCCTCGCCGCAATCGAAGCAGTTGCCGTAGTCGCCCTGATCGAGTCGAGCCAGCGCGTCGGTGATCTTGTTGAGCGTTTCGGACTTCATCTGCACCAGGGCGAACTCGATGTCCTCCTGGATGTCCGCTTCCGCGCTCTCGACCGCGTCGAGCACTTCGTTGAGCTTGCCACCCCACGCGCCCTCTTCACGGACACCGCGCATTTTGCCCTGAACCTCGGCGTGAATCTCGCGGCGACGCTCGTCGAGCATGTGTTTCAGTTCGCTGTAGCGGTTTCGCGACATTCGCGGTTCCGCCGATTCTGCCTTGTGAGTGACCTTATTCATGACCGCCGCTCCCTTCATGGGCCTTTTCAGCCCCCCGGTCCTGCCGGGCCGCACGCTAAGATTGCCTGCCGTTATGCAAATGAACTGCCAATACTATACTGACCTAGAGTCATATCGCAAGCGGACGAGCTGTCCGCTCGCTTCGAGCGCTTTCTACCGCGCCGATGCATCGATGGACGCCCTTTGTTAGCGATGACTGAAGTGAAGCGGCCGTAAGCATTGCTTTTACTGTCTGTTAACGCCCTGTAACGACTGCAAATGAACCGTTTGTTCAAAAACTGATGATCCCTTAGACGCCACGACCGACCGAACGGTTCTAGCAGATTCAGGGCTGGCTGTCCGCTCGAGGAGACGATGGGTGTAGCAGAATTGTCGAGGTGTGACGCACAAGCGACGGTCATTCCCGCACAGTTACCACAGGCCCTGTGCGGATGGGTCGGCCGCAGCTTACTGAAGTGTCGGCTTGATCGACGCATTTGGCACGACGCCGCGCTCGACCAGGAGCTGACCGCTCCGCCGGCTGCCGGTCTTGACCCATTTCTCGTACAGCCGCAATAGGTCCACGTTCGTCGCGCAAGACGTCCGCTCGCTTACCTCCGACAGCACGTCGACGAAGTCCACGAACTTCGATCCGAGCTCTGCGAACACCGGAGAGAAGGTATCGGTCTCGACGCGGCTGAGCGCATGGTAGGCGCGCCCGCCGATGCTCGCGTAGTAGTCGACGTCCACCAGCTTGCGATTCAGGGACTCCGAGAAAAACCCTGCGATGAAGAGCGACAGGTCGCCGATCTGTTTCAAGCTTGCGCGCTGACGCATCCCGCCGCTTTCGAGCGCGCGCATCAGCCGAAGCGACAGCGGCCCTTCATCGTAGTTGTCAGGCGTCTGGAGAAAGCTGGCGAGGAGTTGAACGACGTAGAACGACGTCAGTTCCTGAGCGGCGAGGCCCTGATGCGTGAGGGCGCGGTCAACGAGCTCCTTGAAGTATTCGACCGCCGATTCTCGCTGGAAGACAGCTTGACTCATACAGTACAACCCGGCTCGACAACCACTGCTGGTGACTGCAAGGCACGTTCCGATGAGTTCTCGGGATTTCGGGCGGGATTATACAATAATGCGCGTGTGATCTGTCCTCTATGCGGCACGCGCCGCGCGCGACGCGGCTGTCCTGCGCTCGGGAAACAAATCTGTGCGGTCTGCTGCGGCACGAAGCGGCTGGTCGAAATCCAGTGTCCGAGCGACTGCCCCTGGCTGGCGAGCGCGCGCGAACATCCGCCCGCCGTGGCCGTGCGGCAGCAACAGCGCGACATGGGATTGATCATGGAGTGCATGCGCGACTTCAGCCGTCGCCAGTCGCAGCTGTTTCTGCTCGTGACGACATTCCTCGTGCGCTACGAAGCGCCAGAGCTCCAGCGTCTCGTCGACGATGACGTGACTGACGCGCTGAGCGCTCTTGCCGCCACCTTCGAAACCGCTTCGCGCGGCGTGATCTCCGAGCATCGTCCCGCCTCGCTGGCGGCCGGCCATTTGATGAGCGCGCTCAAGCCGGTGCTGGCGGACGCGGGCCAAGGCGGCGGCACCCCGTTCGAGCGCGACGCCGTCGTCGTCCTCCGCCGTGTGGCTGATTCCGCCAGTCGGGTCCGCGCGCTCGAGGCCGGCAGCACCCGCGCGTTCCTGGAGTTGCTCGGGCGCGTGATTCAGCCGACCGATGGAGAAAAGCCTGACGAGACCACGGCCGCACAGGACGCGCCTCGCTTGATAGTGCCGTAATTGCTGCTATACTCAGGGTTTGTCCCTATAAGCTGAAAGCTGAGTACTGTCATGGCGAAGCGGTGTGAGGTGTGCGGGAAGGGTCCGGTCGTCGGCCGTCAACACAGCCACGCGAACAACGTGAGCGCGCGGCGGTTCGAGCCGAATCTTCAGGTCGTCCGGGCGATGATCAACGGCGGCATCAAGCGGATCAAGGTCTGCACGCGCTGCCTGCGGTCGAACAAGGTCGTGAAGGCAGCCTAACGATCAACTCTCACGGCTCACGGCTCACGGTTCCGGTGCTGAGAGTTGAAACGTGAGAGTTGAAACTTGAGAGTTGAAAGTTCTTGAAGCGTTCATGAAAGTGACGTTCTCGAGTCCGGATGCTCCGAAAGCGATAGGCCCGTACTCTCAAGCGGTCCGCGCCGGTCAGTTGTTGTTTGCTTCGGGGCAAATCCCGACCGATCCGGTCACAGGCGCCATTGTCGACGGCGACGTCGCCGCCCAGACGCGCCGCGTTTTCGACAACCTCGGCGCGGTCCTCAAAGCGGCCAACCTCTCGTTTGCCGATGTCGTCCGCACGACGGTCTTCCTGGCCGATATGAATGATTTCGCCGCGATGAACGAAGTGTACGGGAAGTATTTCTCGGAACCGTATCCCGCGAGGGCCACAGTGCAGGTCGCGCGTTTACCCAAAGACGCGCGCGTCGAAATCGACGTCATCGCTTCGTTTCAGTAATCATTCCCGCAGCGCCGCAAGAGGGCTCACGCGCGCAGCCCGCCACGCGGGCACCGCTGTCGCCGCCAACGCGACCAGGCCGAGCACGACGACGGAGACTCCGGTGGTGACCGGATCGGCCGGACTCACTCCGTACAGCAAGCTTTTCAGGAGCAGCGTCAGCCAATGCGAGGCCAACACGCCAGCCGCCACACCGGACCCGGCGAGCGCAAGCCCCTGACCAAGTACCAAACGCACAACGTCGACCGGTCGCGCACCGACCGCCATCCTGATGCCGAGCTCGTGCGTGCGGCGGGCGACTGCGTGGTGCATCAGACCGTAGATGCCCGCCGACGCGAGCACCAGCGCGATGAGCGCGAAGAGACTCAACGTCCACAGCTGAAATCGCCGCTCCGTCAGTTGATCGTCGAGCCGCGCCTGCATCGTGGAGATCGACGCAATAATCGCGGCCGGTTCCTCGGCGCGAATAGCCGCGCGCACGACCGAGCCGAGCGCCGCCGGGTCGCCTGACGTCCTGATGACGAGATCCGGCGTCTCGCGCCGGGACTGCAGTTGCCACTCGAACACGTGCGGTGCCGGCGTGCGCTCCCGTCCTTGACGACGCATATCTTCGACGACTCCAATCACGGTGAGCCACTCATCGTGGGCGCCACGCGGGTCCTGGCCTTTGAAGCGCCGTCCGATCGGATCCTCGCCGGGCCAATAACGGACAGCCAGACTCTCGTCGATCACTGCGACGAGCGGAGCGTCGGGTCCGTCCCGTGCGGTGAACAGGCGGCCTTTGAGCACCGTCGTTCCCATCGCGCGGAAGTAATCGCCACTCACCGTCGTCCACGTGAGCGCGGTCCATCGATCGC
>WNFX01007024.1_pt1 | contig 10616 bp, 13 predicted proteins | sample 5400111 | NCBI WGS metagenome assembly WNFX01 (sample SAMN13153363, study PRJNA577476) | soil metagenome | isolation source: 40 cm soil or saprolite under grassland replicate 1 | place: USA:California | collected 2016-06-15 | reverse complement strand
CACACTATACAGCTGCTTTAGATATTCTTTCTAACGCGTCTTCTGTACCTTTTGAAATGTGTTTTTTAATCATACCCTTGAACAGTCCAAAGAAACCCTTTACCTTGATATCCCATAGCACATCTACTCTAGTTTTGCCGTTGTTGGCAATAGGATTTAATATAATATTTTTCGTACCTTTTATTGGTCCGCCTATAATTTCTACTTTAACTGACTTCTTTGGATCTAGTGTAACGATTTCTCTGCATGTCGAATTTTTGAAAGCGATTACTACTTCTCTTTCGATTACGTTCCCATTTTTTTAAGATTGTTGATTGACTTAGTACCTTGCCAGTACTCAGGTTCCCTATCCACGTCAGAGACAATATTCCATACTTGTTCGAGTGATGCCTCGATCTCCTTACTGATATGAATAGCAATCATATCTTTTCTTTTTCATCGGATATGCAGATAGTCAGATATATCTTGGTTATGCTCAAATGTTTATTCTGCTTGTTGTCAGTAGAACGTGACTAAAATAGTACAATTTGGTGTCCTAATGCGTATAAATCAAAAAAAAGAAACTTTAAATTTCTAGGTGTAACGCTAAACAATAATGAAAATTAAGTCTGTTTCGCTCTGTTGTGCTATTATTATATCTATATCTTTTATTTTATCAATATTTGCCGCTGTAATATCCCAAATTAACCTCCATCAACAAGCAATAGCTGATCTTTCAAACAATACAATATCAGCTGCACTCACTAGTAGCACAATCTTAGGCAAACCCATCTTCTCAGAACATGACAAAGCAACAAGTATAAAACAAGTAGATATTAATGGAAGTAAGGGGCTAAGTGTTGCTTTTTCAGGTAACGGGACTGTAAAAGACATAGATTTTACAGATATCGGCACTGCCTTGGTTACTTTCAGACCAAATGGCTCTGGAGATGTCAAGGGTGAGGCAACTATAACTCCTACTGGTACTAATGATGGTAAAAGCAGTTATACTGGTGCACATGAAAAGGCAACTTATACATTTTACTCAACTGCACGTCCAGATATTAAGGGAACAATAGTAATTAATAATGGCGCTGCATTTTTCCACGCAAGCTCAACAACTGGTAGATTAGCATCCATTGATAACTTGGTAGTTATATTCAGAGCTCATATAGACGAAGCAGGAAATGGAATGATAATTGGCTGGGAATGGAAGTAAAAAAATAAATCAAGACTTTTTGGACTCGCATTTTTTCTTGTAGGTTATTAATCACAACTTGGTTTAGAATTAAGTTGAGATTATTTCAACAATGCCTTTTTCCTGAAGAAGTATAAGAGTAACGCAGTTACGCCAAGTGAAAGTGCACTCACTGAAATGAACCATAAAATGTCGTTCTCAATCAATAGCGTAAAGATATACGTTAATTTATTTAATCGGCTCTATTACTGCCCTAAATCTTACACTTCCATTAGCTACTTTGTCATATGCATTGCTAATTTCTTCCAATGGAAAGATTTCAGTCATTACTCTTACCTTACCTTTTGCAGCATAGTCTAATGCCTCATAAAGATGCTCTCTGTCATTTTGTGTTGAGCCAATGATACGACCACGCTTAAATAAGAGCTCTGGAGAAAGTGTAAGAGGTTCTGTTGCTGATACTCCCATCAGAATCAAACGTCCATCAGGTCTAAGACCTTTAAGCGAGTCCGCAGTTGCCTTGTAAGAATTGCTTGTAGCAAGTATTACGTCTGCACCGCCTCCTTCTTCTGATAGTCCTTTTCCATCTGCAACAACACTATTAGCTCCAAGTTTGTATGCTAACTCTTGTTTATCTTTTGAATGTGTAACAGCAATTGTTTCAAAACCAGCAGCTTTAGCGTATTGAACTCCAAGATGACCTAATCCTCCTATCCCAAGTACTGCAATTCGTTCATGTGGCTTGGGATCAGCAAACCTTAATCCACTATATACAGTAAAACCAGCACAGAATATGGGCGCAGCCTGATCATATGACAAGTTATTTGGTAGTAACTGAGTAGCAGCAGCATAAGCAACCATGTATTCAGCATGACTTCCTGCAATATTTATGCCAGTTCCTATCTGATCAGGACAGAAGAATAGTTTACCACGCTGACACCATTCGCATCTGCCGCATGTTGATTGCACCCAGGGAACTCCAACTCTATCGCCAACTTTTCGCGTAGTTATACCTTCGCCTAAAGCAACAATTTCACCGGCAGGTTCGTGGCCTATAGTATGTGGAAACTTTACTCCTAGTCCACCATTAGTAATATGAACATCTGTATAACATATACCGCTAGCGTGAATTTTTATAAGCACTTGATTAGTGCCAGGCTGCAGGTCAGGGACTTCTTTAACTTCCCACTTTGCATTCACTGATGGAACAACAGCGGCTAACATTTGGCAATAATGATAATCTGTTCCTTATTATTATTTTTCTGTGTCTGCCGTTCCATTATTCGCATTTCAAATGACAAGGTTAAGAGTTGATATAGATATAGATAAACATATGCACAGACACTAACTTTATCTTCTACAATAGTCTAATAGAATTATGGCTGATCAAGTGTTTATGTATGCTATAGTCGCAGGTGTCTTTGCAATCTTTACTGGAATTCTGTTTGGTTCCAGAGTAAAAAGGCATTCGGGTGAATCTAAGATTGAGAGACGAGAAGGATCTCCTATATAGCCTATATAAGAAATCTGATAGCCTTGCAGAAGAAAAGGATAAGAAAATGAGAAGCCCTGCCCTATAGGGTGTTATTTACTTACTAGTGACACAGTAGTTGAAGAAAGTTATTACGTTTTTGTCATAAAGGACTATTGTCTCTGAACGAGTTGTTTCAATACTAACGAAGAAAAAAGTATCTCTTATATTATCAATATTTGCTGTTGTAACATCCCAAATTAACCACCATCAACAAACAATGGCTGCTGCTTCTACTTCAAATAATACACTTCAAATAATACAACAACAGCGGAAATGAGTATGACCCCAGTTTTAGGAAATCCGATCTTCTCAGAACATGACAAAGCGACAAGTCAAAAACAAGTAGTTATCAATGGAATTAATGGACTAATTGTGGGTTTCTCAGGTAATGGAACAATAAAGGGTATAGATTTTACAGATGTTGGAACTGCCTTGATCACTTTTAGGTCTAATGGATATGGAGATGTTAAGGGGCAGGCGGTTATAACAACAACTACTGATAAGGCTGGTGGGTGGTAGTAATGGTACTACTGCACGGGAAAACGCAACCGTTACTTTTTACGCTACGGGACGTCAAGATGCTAACGGAACAGTAAATAGTAATGGCGCTGCATTTTTCCACACCAACTCACGGTACAACGGCTCGATAAGAGAGGGTTGGTGCAAATTTTACAATTAACCAGAACGTATGGGGAAATGCAACAATCAATGATCTAATTCAAGACAGTAAGAAAGCATTGAATGTTCTAACACTGCAGCCCGAAGTAGATCCTAAAAGGATAAGTATAAACGGTCATAGTGAAGGTACAGTCATTGTTCCAAGAGTAGCAATAGATAATTCGACGAAGGTAAAGAACATTATACTTATGGGCACGGGTAGCCCAGAACCTTATTCGAGATCTACTGCGCTACCAAGTGGTAGATCACCCTTTAGAGTACGCGGCGCAAGTTCTGGATAAAAATCACACTGGGCTGATATCGATACAGCAAATAGCAAAGGACCCTTTGTTAGGCAATTATTTGGTATCGTCTTCTCTTTCGGATACTAATAATACCAAAGTTATAACCAACAATCTAGTCGAGAAATTTGGCACTACCGGTCATGTAAGTATTCAGAAACAAATCAGACCTGCATTGATAAAGTATTATGAAAATGAGTCAGCTTTTAATCCGTCCAAATGTAACGAGATTAGAGGTTGTCCTGTATGGTTTGGATCGGAATTTAGTTTAATACCCACTTTAAGTGTCATTGGCAATATCTCTAATCTACCGGTATACTAATGCTCAATGGAGAAAATGATTCTGCGACTCCAGTTCAACAAACATTTCTCTTACAACAAAGACTGACGGAGGTAAATCACCCTGATCACACGTTGATAACTTATCCCAATCTGGGACATTTCTTCTATCCCTCATCTCAGTGGTTCGCTGGAATTGGATCATTTGAACAGTACGTTTTAGCAGATATCTACGCATGGCTTGAGGCTCATTCTGGTCTTTCACATTCCTCTGTTACTACTACCTCCACTACAGGAGCAAATACAAGTTCATTGAATACAAATACGACTTCTGCTGGAAGTCTTCTAGTAAAAGATGACATAACAAACCAGATAGTAAGTTCTGTGCTAAATGCAGGTGATAACAATTGCGCTAAAGTTTAATTTTTTGTGTATCAGCATGATCTTATGCTGTGAGAAAGGTAAAACTGTTTATTGCTTCAAGCCTTGACGGTTACATAGCCAGAAAGGATGGTAGTATAGATTGGTTGTATACAGATGGTAATTATGGTTTTGCTCAATTCTATGATTCAGTTGATACTATACTGATGGGTAGAAGAACTTATGAGAAGACATTAGAGCTCGCTGGAGAGTATCCGCATAAGGACAAAAAGAGTTACGTATTTACTCACACTGCTTCAGGAAGAAAAAGAGAAAAAAATCAGAATGTTCACTTTATAGTTGATGTAATAGAATTTGCAAAGGATCTAGTTCAGTCACCTGGTAATGACATATGGCTAGTGGGTGGCGCAGATATAATCTCAATATTTCTAAATGCAGGACTACTAGATGAAATTATACTATCAATCCATCCTATCATCCTTGGTAACGGTATTGCTCTTTTTAAAAACTTGCAAGGGCAGACAAACCTAAGGCTGATAAAGTCAACCCCTTATGAAAGTGGATTATTGCAGCTATACTACCAGTATAAATCTTAAAATAGGCTGTTGGCTGTTGATATTTCGTCCGTTTCCTCTTCTTGCTCTTCTAGCTGATCTTGGTCTTAGTTATAGTCTGGCTCATTCGATTCTTTATCATTTACATTGCTATTGTTTATTTTCTTGACTTTACTACCTCTGCAGATTAAATTGTGGCTTGATCAAGTCTTAATTCATTGTCTGACATACTCCTTCTTGCTTCTAAGATCGTATCAGCATATTTCCCTACTACATACCTGAAATCAGGATTATCTGAAGTAACTGCTTGTAGGATAGACTTTTTCAAATTTAGAGGTGTGTGTTGCATTTTGTGGTAATTATTTGATCGCCTCTAACATTATATTTGTCAATTGTGCATATGGCGAACTTTTATTATCGTCTTGACTTGATGTCCTAGCAGCCATCTTCACATTCGTCACGAAGTTTGTGCCGACAGCTTATTGGTTCAATAGAAGACATGTCTGTAGAAGAGATTAAGGCACAATTTGAAACAAATGGTGCATTTATGGTAACATCATCATCAACATCAGCAAATGACTCTTTAATAGTTGATGCAAAAACATTTCTCCCAACAGTTTGGATTTTAGATTTGGGTATATCATGCCTATCATTTCTTTCTCCGAATACGACTGTCTTGTCAAAAATTTTTCTTACTATGAGTCCAATATTTAGAGTCTAACGCCATTTACCCCCTCTATCAAAATACTTGCCCATAGTCATTGTTCTCGCCATTATTCCTGGAGTACTTTATGAACAAATGAAATTGCGACTGATCCTTCTCCTACTCCGGATGCGACACGCTTGATGCTGCCACCTCGCACGTCACCCGCCGCGAAAACACCCGGCAAACTGGTTTCAAGCAAATATGGTTGACGGGTGAGAGGCCAGCCTTCTGCGCTTAGATCTTCTGACGACAGATCCGAACCAGTCTTTATGAATCCTTTAGAGTCGAGCATAACGCAGCCATCTAGCCAACCAGTATTCGGATCGGCACCAGTCATGACGAATATGTGCCTGATTTCATGTTTTTCAGTCTGTCCTGTTTGACTGTTTCGCCAGTAAACGGAATCGAGGTGATTATCTCCTTCTACGGCCACAATCTCAGTTTGAGGTCGTAATATGATCGTATGACTATTCTCAATCCTGCGAATCAGGTATCGCGACATAGTAGCAGCCAAACCGTTGGACCTGACTAACATATGCGCGCGCTTTGCAGTCTGCGCCAAAAACACAGCAGCCTGCCCAGCTGAGTTTCCTCCGCCCACAACAATGACTTCCTCTCCTGCGCACAACTGCGCTTCCATAAATGTCGCACCATAGTAGACGCCTGCGCCTTCAAATCTGGACAGGCCTTCTAGTGGTAACCTTCGATATTGAGCACCCGTAGCAATCAAAACGGTACGAGTAGAAATTCTAGCCCCATTCTCAAGCTCAATGATATATGGTTTGAGATCACATGTGAGTCGTGTGGCCTTGGCAATAAGCATATCTGCACCGAACTTTTGAGCTTGGAGATAAGCTCTAGATGCCAGCTCCTGGCCCGAGATGCCTGTAGGAAATCCCAAATAATTTTCGATTCTTGAGCTTGAACCGGCCTGGCCGCCAGGTGAACTTGTTTCCAGTGCTAGAACATCTAGTCCTTCTGAAGCACCATATACTGCTGCAGCCAGTCCCGAGGGGCCGGCTCCGATGATGACGAGATCGCGTACTTGAGTTTGGTCAATAGATTCGTTGAAGCCAAGACAGTCTGCGACTTCTTGGTTACCGGGATTCCGGAGTACCAATTGGCCTCGAAAGATCAATACTGGGATTTGATTCGCAGAAATTTGGAAACTATTCAATAAATTCTGTACGTCAGAGTCGCGTTCTAGGTCTATGTACGAGTACGGGTGTCCATTACGCATCAGAAACTCTTTGATCCGAAGCGTACCTGCAGAATATGCTGACCCTACGAGGACAATGTCTCCAACACCAGCAGATATTAGCTCTACTCTACGTAGAATGAACGCCCTCATCAATATGTCGCTTAGCTCAGCATCAGTCTGTACCAATGCCAGCATTTGTTGATGGTCCAATTCGATTACCTTGCCTGGCTTAATAACACGTGCCCTAACTAAAGAGCGACGGCCGGAGAGCATGTTAACCTCTCCTGTGAATTCACCAGAACCATGAACAGTCACAAGGGTTTCACGAGCCCCGCATGGCCGTATAATCTCGACTTCGCCTGTGGTTACGACAAAGAACGGTACCGATTTATCTCCTTGCTCTATTAGTACTTCACCAGACTGTACTGAACGTATATGTCCATGCGCTGCTATACGACTAATCTGAGCCGGCGTTAACTTCGGAAAGATCTTCTCAATACGAGAGCTGGTTAGAGGGAGTCCCCTACGTGCATTACTCATAGTTGTCATTTCTAGTGCAGTTGCTGCTCATAAATCATCTCATCCCTCCATCTTTATCTGACTAATCGCACTCAATTTTGAATCTGTTAAGAACAGTCAAGTCAAAATTCTCTCTTCAGAACTTTGTGTAGTGAATTTTTATTGTTAAGTATGAGATTTGAAGTTAACAAAAGGTTCGCTAGTTATTAGGCTTATGGACCAAATCTGATTTCGACTACCAGTTTAGGGTTAAAAATGGAATAAATCCCTGGCGTTAGATTTGTGTTTTCAGTTAGACCTGTGCCGTGCCGCCATCGACGAACAGCTCGATGCCGGTAACGAAACTAGAATCATCTGACGCGAGAAACAGTGCAGCAGATGCGATCTCCCGTGGTTGGCCCATTCGACCAATTGGGATTATGGAAACGAAGCTGTCCTTCAATTCTTGAGGAGTGCCATCGAATATCGCAGTATCTATCGTACCGGGACTGAGAACATTGACTCTAAACTTTCCTTTGAACTCGGCAGTCCAAGTTCGGGCGAAAGAACGAACCGCTGCTTTGCTGGCGCTGTAGACTGTAGTGCCAGGAAATCCTTTCACTCCTGCAATAGAACTATTCAGAATGATTGACCCACCGTCCTTCATAAGTGGCAGGGCCTTTTGCACGGTAAATAATGTACCGCGAACGCTGACGTTGAAAGTGTCGTCGAAGCCTTTCTCGGTAATAGAGCCGAGCGGGTTGTTAAGCTCGCCAACACCTGCACTAGCAAAGAGAACGTCGATACGGCCCTTCTCCTTTTTGACTATCTCGAACAGCCGATCGAGGTCTGAGAGATTGCCGGCATCGCCCTGAACACCAGCGACATTCTTACCGATTTCTTTGACTGCTTTATCTAGCATTTCTTGGCGGCGGCCGGTGATAAAGACGTATGCACCTTCCTCGACGAATAATTTAGCGGTAGCAAGCGCCATACCGCTGGTCGCTCCAGTAATGACGGCTATTCTGTTCTCTAATTTTTTGACATGGGACAAAGGCATTCCATTTCTTCTTTCATGGCGATTATCCATTATTCACAAATCACTCGTTATCATTACATTAAGAATTAATTATATAAGTTGACAAGTCCAGATCTAGCAATTAGGTCTGGTGGACAAGGTGATGGAACATAAAAAATTGTCTACTTTCTAGCTGTTCCAGCATGGAAAGTACCCTTTGATCTCAAGTCTCGTCTATAGCCTGAACAACATAGAATAGGCTACAGTCGATATCTTTTAACACGACTAATAGGCTTCTTGCTTATATTGAAGAATAGCATGTCCCCTGTATTTGATCAGCCGCTTTACTTCTCCCTAAGTTATTGCGGAGTAGCCAGAAATCCAGATGTAACCACGCTGCTATGAATTTTTTCTTATGATGTGCTTTAAAGAATCTTAAGGTATTCTTCGTAATAACATAAGACTATTTATCTGCATTTCGCCGGCTTCTAGACGAATTTGGGATGCTGCTGTAGTTTCAGTCCTGCCTAGTTACGACCTGCCATTTATGGAAAATATAAAAGTAAAAAAGTTTCTACATAATAGCATGAGCTTTCCAGAAGGTGATGATATAGAACCATTTGACTGGTTCAATAGATTTTTTGGAAGTAGGCGAAATCGTGGATGGGGACTTTCATTCCCTGATATCTTCAGAAACATTGATGAGATGAGAAGAGATATGGAAGCAGAAGTTCAAGATATGTTCAAAACCATGGAGAATAGAGCCCCAAATGATTTGATAAGAGAATATGAGACTCCTGGAGGAGGTAAAGTAAGAGAATAGCGCAAAATAGCGACAAATAGCACAAATATTGCAGCTGCCCCTTCTAGTTGCTTGGCATAGATAAAAATATCTCCTAGAATACTTACCTTTTTGAATGGGTCTTGTTCTTTAATCGTTTTATCGATATTCTTAACCCATAAAATACATTCTTTCTCATATCCAAATATTATGGGGTTAATAAGTACTCCAAAGGTTTGTATTAGTCTGTTTGAAACCACTTTGTTGGATAATTTTCACTACGTATTTTGATTCCTTCTATTATCTTAGTACGGCGTATAATACCTAATTTAAAAGTCTGGCTTAATATGGTTAGTCTAAATTATTAACGCATCGAATCATATCCACATGTACTACTCTCCTGCAACCAAATCTATCTCCTTCTAGATTTGCTATCGCTATATAATATGTTTTCACGGAAGGTACGAGCTACGACCTGCTGCATAATTTCTTTTGTTTGCTGTGGTATAGCAAGATCTTATTTCCTATAACCTACAATGGCGATTGCGATAGTATGTGATGGTCAGGGAGTTTTTAATATAAGATCTTAGAACTCGATCATATGTCTATTAACAGAGGCATTACGTAATCAGAGTTAATCATGTTATTAGAATATCGCAGTTTGTTTATAGTACGTTCTCCCAATCAACTAGGACATCGGTGATTTAAGATATCTTAGAATTCCTTTCCAAAGCTTTCCCAATTTTTGTCTGGTATTCTTACAAAAAAATGCGGCCGTTAACGATAAAAGAAAGATACGGTTAGAGCCGATAGTGACAATGCCAAAGTGTCATATCTGCGGAAAATCTGAGCAGAGATGTTAGACTATACGATATACTCTATACATCCTAAATGCGAACATACACTATTAATTACATCATCCAATGTAAAAGAATTCAAGAGTTATACTATATGCAAAATGACGTTTGCATCATCTAAAGGAGAACTAAGAAGCCATCTAATTGATAACCACACCAAAGAAGCATTAGCAGATTTGATCGTAGGTAGCATATGCTAATTGAAGGAAGAGTATCACTTCATATTTCTGATTTTGGTTCCAGTTACCTTACCCATTTTGGCTATCATGTCATGGTTTTGATCAAGATACTTTAATGCATATCCAAAGGCATTTAGCATTACTTCCTGATCTCCCGCCGTATCGTTTCACCTAAAATTTGGAAAAACGATGATGAGGATGACGTCTCAAATCTAATATGACTTGACCTGTACATACTATAGCCATGATACCAATAAGAAATACTGGCAACAGCGCGATACTGTCTGTTAATGTAGCACCAAGCACAAGCACAGCTATAGCCGCCACTATACTATAGACGGCAGCTACGTACTTTATTGCTTTCCTTGAATTAGCTGATGACGATGATAATGAAACAGGACTCGTAGTCATTGCTGATGTCATTTGTATTACTCCTAATGCAAGCAAGCAGAAGAAAGTAGAAGCACACAGAAGCCATTTCTCCGAAGATGG
>WNFX01016050.1_pt1 | contig 10618 bp, 11 predicted proteins | sample 5400111 | NCBI WGS metagenome assembly WNFX01 (sample SAMN13153363, study PRJNA577476) | soil metagenome | isolation source: 40 cm soil or saprolite under grassland replicate 1 | place: USA:California | collected 2016-06-15 | reverse complement strand
ATCTCGCTGGCTCCTGGATCAGGATCGGGGACATGACCCTGGCCCTGTCGTTTGACCTGTTCAAGCGCTGGCGCAATCACCGGGGATGGACCAAGCCCAACGATCGGTCGTCATGGCAGGTCGACAGCGTCCAGGCCTATGTGAGGGGGATCATCGACCAGCGCCGCTTCGCATTCCTGCTGATGACCCCCGACCGGTTCATCGCCACCCGGGGGGACATGGACGCCGGCTACCTCACCGCGGATCGGCTGAACAAGAAGCAGCGCCGGGAACAACGTCGACGCCATCTCATCAGGCAGATCCTGCCGTGGGTCAGTGATGCCTGGTTGGCCGAGAATGACGGCTGGGTTCCCCTTATTCATGAGAAGCCGAAGACCTGGAAGTCGGTGCACTGGAATCAGGTGGTCGGCGAACTCACCACGGGCAGGCGCCAAGGCAAGCACGAGTATGTCCCGCCCCCGCCGAGGATGGGCAGGGGCAAGCGGCCGTGGCATCCCCGCCGCTGGCAGAAGAAGCCCGATCGGGATGAGGGGCTCGCCCAGATGCATGATCTTGGTCATGACGATCTGGCGGCGATGGAGCAGACGGGATTGCGCATCTTCAGGCGCTGAAATCCAAATACCGATGATAGGATGGCCACCAGGGGGCGGTCAGTCGCCGTCCCGTCGCCCAGGACGCCCGTCGCCGCCTCGCCCGTGTCCAGGTGCCCCTTCGCCCCATCGCCCTGTACGGCCGCTACGCGAGCCTGGCGGGTCATTCAACCGAAGCGAGCCCCGTCAGCCAAAGGCATCCGCCCGGTTCCGTCCCGAACCCGACCGATGCAAGGACCGGCCACGTCTCGGCTGACCAACAAACAGAAGGATCCTCGCAGTAACTCGGGAAGGCGGAGGCGTCCTCGACCAGATGAACGGGACGGGGCATCATCCAAATACAGAGCCCCGCCGCAGACCATGCCGACGGGGCTCCACCTTGGAATCACGCCTTACACGACGGGAACCGGTCGTGGTTCAAAGGGCTCGCAGATCGGCCGGTTCCCGCCGATGGCCCGGCGCTGCGGTCTCGACGTTGGCCCGTCCCGCTTCAACACCCGATCTTGTTAGGAGACGGGCCCGGGCGAGAGTGAGCACCAGTGCCGACCTTATTCTATGCGGTCGCTGTGGGGATGGGAAGGGGCCCCGCCAACGGTCGGGCTATTGCCGATCCGCCTTTCCTGAGCCGCCACAGGGGTCGATCAAAATCGGGGCTATCCCATTGCGGTTCCTCGGGGATTCGCCTTGACGGGGCTTCCTACGGGGCATAGGGTCGGACTTGCCCAGTTCTGGGTTATTTCCGGGACAGTCCCCCCGAAAAGGAGCCACATACTATGGGAAATCCCGCCCTGACGCTGGTTGTCCCGAGCCCTGTAAGTGGGACAGTGAAAAAACCAATGCCGAACCGCAAGGCCAACGACCAGCTGCGGGGCCGGCAGCACTTGAGCGAGTCCGAAGTTGCCCGGCTGGAGAAGGCCGCCCGAACCAGCAACCGCTGGGGACATCGGGACGCCACCATGATCATGACCGCGTTCCGGCACGGGCTCCGGGCGATAGAGCTGGTCTCGATGACGTGGGATCAGGTTGACCTTGACGCCGGCAAGCTCCACGTGCGCCGGGTCAAGAACTCGTCGCCGTCGACCCACATCCTCGATGGCAAGGAGATCCGAGCCCTGCGCCGGCTGAAGCGGGAGCAGCAACCATCGAGCCCGTATGTCTTCACGACGGAAAGAGCAAGCCCGTTCACGACGGCGGGGTTTCGCAAGATGGTCGCTCGGCTGGGGATTGCGGCTGGGATCGAGTTCCCGATCCATCCGCACATGCTCCGCCACGGCACCGGCTTCAAGCTCGCCAACGACGGCGTCGACACCCGGGCGATCCAGGACTACCTCGGGCACAAGAGCATCACCAACACGGTGCGCTATTCCCGGCTGAGTCCAGAACGGTTCAAGTCGTTCCGGTGGCGGGACTGACCGGGTCCTCCCGGCTGGGGCGCGGCGACGGAGGTTGGCATGTTCGGCTGGTTCAAATCCAAGAAGACCGTGCCTTCCGACAACACGAAGCTGTTTGAAGCCGCAATTCGCGAAGTGCACCCTGATCGTTTCCTCGACGAATTGACTGCAGCGGTTTCTATCCAGCCGCACCTTGTCGCACTCAATACATTCATAGGCCGACCGCCTGAAGAACGATTTTTTCCTGTATCATTCGATGATCTTGTGCGGAGCGTCCGTCGATTCCATCATGCGGGCGTCTTGTCTCAGGCGATCCAGATTGCGGGTCAAGATGCCGTTATGGGCGCATTGCTGATGGCGGCCATCCAGGAGGGGCAACCGACTGCGAGATTCCGGCCACGGGCTGAAATCATCCTCAAGTACCTCAACGCTTACAGTAGCCAGACCTTAGAGGGCCTTGCCTAGGCTAACGTGACGACACCGGGACCGAAATAGAGCGGCGGTTCAAAGCCCATCCCCACATGCTGCGGCATGCGGCGGGTTACGCCCTGGCGAACAAGGGCCACGACACCCGGAGCCTGCAGGCATGGCTCGGTCACAAAAACATCCAGCACACCGTGAAGTACACGGAACTGAGTCCGGATCGGTTCCGGGACTTCTGGCGGGATTAGGATGGAAGGACTGAGGTCGCACTAGAAACGCTTGGAGTGTCGGTCTCGGCAATTAGCAAGCTCCGCAATACGTGATAGTGTGGTCGTTCATACAAGGCGAGGTTGTTGTCATGAAAACGCATCTCAAAGCGGCATTGGCAGTATTTGCGGGGTTCGGGCTCGGTGCTTTCATGATCGCGGGCGCTTATGCTCAAGCCGTGCCGCCCCACTATGAGGGTGAGAGTAATAAGAAGAAACCAAAGGGAGTGATAGAACCGGCCGCGGAGGAATTTACACTCACATGGTCGGGGGGCCTACACCACGGAGATTGCACATTGTTCCCGGGGGCTACGCTGATCGTGAGATCAGACGGCACTGCAACGTGGACAGCAGGGGCTTTTTCGACTTCCAGCGACGATGCCTTTGGCATTGGATTAGCTTTGACTGACGTACACGATGTTTCTCTATATGAGTGGCCGCCGTTCTATTCGCAAACTTTGTCCACTGACGCCGGTAACCCCACGGCATGGACGAGAAATCTTTTTTTCCCGGGGTACGTATTCCCGAATATCCATGGTGCTATGTGGACCTTCAACCATTGCTGAGGCTCTTCGGGGGCATCTCACGCGGCCGGATACGGAACTGGTGTCGACGACGACATGTGCGGGTTGGTCTCGTCGCCAAAACAGCCACAGACCAATCCCTGGATGCGGCGGTTGTCGCCCGCAGCCCCGCCGACCACCGTGCTGTAATGGCTCAGGAAGATGGGTGCGGCCCTGAGATCGCGCTGCAGTGGAGCTTGTTGGTGATGTTGGCTCCCGGGATGCGGCGAAGGTGCACCCCGGAACTTGAAATCACTTGAGGCGGGCATCCAGCTCGGCTTGGTCGCCGAGGAAGCGAGCGGCATATGACGGCCGCATCGTTGATCGGTTCGGACAGGTGACCAAGCCAGGGACTAGACCGCCGGGGCCGTCGTGGGTGCGGCGGGGGGATATGTGGGTGCGACCAAATGCTTGACGATCGCCATCAGCTTCGCCCCCCACAGCTCATAGGCCCGGCGCCGTTCCTCCAAGTATCCAAATTGGTCGTAAACTCGATGTAGTCCGGGCCGGGAGTGCGCCAGCATCAGCTCTCGGACCAGGTCGCCGCCCGGCACTGGCAGGGATGACAAGTGGGTGCGCATCGTTCTTCTGATGTCGTGCACGGTCCAGTCCGTGGCGCCCCCCACCATCAGTTGGTCAAGCCGTTCCTTCATCTGGGAGAAGCCTGACACGGGACGGTCACCTCGCCGGGACATGAATAGGAATTCGCCGTCGTCAATGCGGGGCAGTGCCTCAATGATGGCCAGCATATCCGCCGTGAGCGGGACCACGTGCGCTGCCGCCGTTCCGTTCTGACCCTTCATGCGTTCGGCAGGTATGGTCCATATCGCCTTGCTGTCTAGGTCGAACTCGGTCCAGCAGGATTCGGCCACTTCACAGCCGGATCATCGGCCCGAACGGATAGCCCATCTTCTCGGTCGTCGCCCATAGGGTTCGCAGCTCGTCATCGGTCAGGATGCGGGTGCGGACGGGCTTGCTGCCGATGATGTCGGTCGGCCGCAGGCGGTCGCACGGCGAGCGGTCGATGCCGAATGTCCCCCGGCTGATCGCCCAGTTGAACAGTCGGCCGATGAACCCGAACAACCGTCGCCCCGCCTCGGGCTTTCCGGCGTCGACCAGGGCTTCCACGACCTCAAGCACGTCGCCCCTGGTGATGGATGCGATCGATCTGTTCCCCCAGGCCCGCATCAGTTCCCGATCGATGGTTTGACGTATGATGTTCCCGCTGCGTTTGCCGACAAGGTCCCGCTTCGTATAGAGGTCGACCACGTCGCGGAACGTGGCTGTGGTGGCGGGGGGACGGTTCTCGACAGGTTGGCCCGCCCGCACCTGCGCACGTAGCTGCCGTGCTTGTTCCCGTGCTTTGTCTAGGTCGATTTCGCCGACCCGTCCGATGGTGACGCGGTGGCGTTTCCCTGCCTTGAAATACATGAAGATGAAGCTGCGTGCTCCTTTGTTTGTGATGCGGATGCCAAACCCGGGCAGGCCCCTGTCATACATCTCCCGTCGTCCTGATTTTGGCGGCTGCAACCGCTTGATGGCGAGGGCGGTAAGGGCCATAGGGTGTTTCCGATCGGGGTAGCGGCGGGGTAGCGGTCTTGCCTGGATTGCAGCGGCATGCCCTGACATGGCATGAAATACCGACCGTCTCCAAAAGCAAGGACAATCAGTGTCCTAGATCCGATCTTACCCTATTTTGAAATACAATGGAAACGGGCGGCAGAGTTATCCCGACGACATGCCGTTCTGCCACCGGCCGCTGCTCGAGGGCGAGGTCTATTCGGTCGAGCCCGGCATCTACGTCTATGGGCTCGGCGGATTCCGCATCGATGATACCGTGGTGATCGGGCAAATCCCCGAGATCATCACCCAGGCGCCGCGCGATCTGCGCACCAATACGATTGCGTGAACCGCCGGCGGGGGCGGGGGACCGCTTTCGCCCAGCCCTGCTTTTCCGGCCCGCTGCGCCGCGATGATCTCGCGACCGGCTCCGACGTGGAAACCCGGGGCCACCTCGGAGCCTCGCCAGCCTGTGCGCAAACCCGCTGATCACGCGCGGCGTCAAGCAAGAATGACGTAGCGGCAAGCGTCTGCGCTTCAGATACCGATCTTTGGTTGCTCGCGGGATCAATTCGGCAGCCACGCGCATTGACATATGTGCGGGACACAACGGGCACGGCCGCTCGGGACAGGAGCGCCGTAGCAGCGAATTTGGAGAACGACGATGCCCGAGAAACGCACCATCGAGAAGGCCCGGAAGGACAAGCGTGCCGGCAAGGCGCCCACGACGCAGGCGGGCGAGTTCGTGCGCGAGGAAGTCCGAAAAATCCGTCGCGGCGAGCACGGGGCCAGATCGCCGGAGCAGGCAATTGCCATCGGGCTTTCCAAGGCCAGGCGCGCGGGCGTCGGCCTTGCGCCGCCCAAAAAGGGCAGGGTCAAGGAGCGCACCCGCAGGAGCGCCGAGTACGCCTATGAGGCGGGCCAGCACAAGCGCAAGACCCGCCGCCGGCCGCGCGTCGCGCGCGCGGTATCGCGGGTTCTCGAGCGCGAACCGCGGAGCACGGCGTCGCGCGCGGCGCTTTCGCGCCATGCCAAACGCGCCGCGTCGCGCCGTACCGCGTCCGAGCGCTCCGCCGCCGCACGCAAGGCGACGAGGACGAAGGGCTCCACAGGTCGCTCCGCCGCCGCGCGGAAGGCGGCTCGGACCCGAGCGCGCCGCCGAAGCTAGCGCGAACTGCACCTCGAACGGCCGCAACGCGCGCCGTGGCCGACGACACGGGAGCCGCAGCTGGGGTACCGCGAGCAGGCGAGATCGCGCGGCCTCACGCCGCCCGGGCGACGCGCACGCCGGCGCCCTCGAGCAGCATCACCTTGTTGAGCAGCTTGACGCAGGCATAGACCGCCTCGATCGCCGGCGCCGGCGTCTCGGTGAGCCGCGCCATCTCCAGCACCGAGCCGATCAAGGCCTCGGTCTCCAGCGAGCGCCCGGCCTCGACGTCCTGGAGCATCGAGGTCTTGTGCGCACCGACGCTCTCGGCCCCGGCGATGCGCTTCTCGATGCTCACCCGGAACGTGACGCCGAGTTTTTGGGCGATCGCCTGCGCTTCCTCCATCATCTTGGCCGCCAGATGCCGCGTCTCCGGAAACTGGCAGATGTCGACCAGCGTCGCATGGGTGAGCGCGCTGATCGGGTTGAAGGAAAGATTGCCCCAGGCTTTGAGCCAAATCTCCGAGCGGATGTCTTTGAGCACGCGCGATTGCAGCCCCGCCTTGACGAATACGTCGTGCAGGCGCTTGGCGCGCTCGGTTTCCCGGCCGTCGAGCTCGCCCAACGGGAAGCGATCGCCCTCGACGTGATGGATGACGCCGGGCGCGGTGACCGCCGCGGCCGGATAGACGACGCAGCCGATGAGGCGGTTGGCGTCGATCTTCTGGGTCAGGATGCCGGTCGGATCGAGCGTCTGCAGCTTCTTGTTGTCGTACTTGCCGCCGAGCTTTTGGAAATACCACCACGGCAGCCCATTCTGCACCGTCATGATCGTGGTGTGGGGGCCGAGCAGGGCGTCGATGTCGCGCGCGGCCTGATCGAGATAATGCGCCTTGACCGCCAGGATGACGAGATCCTGCTTGCCCGCCTCGGCCGCTTTGTCGACCGCCTTGACCTTCGCGGTCTCCACCTTGCCGTCGTGCCATTCGAGCTTGAGGCCGTTCTGCTTGATCGCGGCGAGGTGCGGACCGAGATCGATTACCGTCACGGTATTGCCGGCGAGCGCCAGCTTGGCGGCGATCAGCCCGCCGATGGCGCCGGCCCCGACCACGCAAACGCACATCGGCTGCGGCGGCGCGCCGAGCAGGTACGGGCTCGGCAGCTCCTGATCGAAGCGGTTGCTCAACGCGCCGACGCCGTCGATCGCGATCTCGATGACGTTGCTGGCGTCCTTCATCACGCCGGCGCCGAGCGAGGTGCCGCAGGCGATGACGTCGCCCGGCATCAGCGTCATGTCGCGGGAAACCATGCTCACCAACTTGTAGGGCGGGAAGAACATGTCGCTGACCGGATAGTTCTGCCGCTCCTGGCCGTTGAGGATGGTGCGGATTCGCAGCTTGGTCGGGTCGACGTCGGTGGTGATCACGGGGCCGAACACGCCGAAGCTGTCGAAGCTCTTCGCGCGCACCCATTGGTCGAAGGTCGGGTTCTTCTTGAGGATGTCGACCGCGGTCACGTCGTTGATGCAGGTGTAACCGAAGATGTAGTCCGCCGCCTCCGCCTCGCTCACCATCGAGCATTGCTTGCCGATGACGACGCCGAGCTCGCCCTCGTAGATGATCTTGCCGTCGTAGGATTTCGGCCGGCGGATGGGCTCGCCGTGCGGGTGGTAGGCATTGGGGGCTTTCAGGAAATACAGCGGCTCGTCCGGCACCTTGAAGTCGTTCTTGGCCGCGAGCTGGTGAAAATTGTTCCACAAGCAGATCATTTTCGAGGGATCGCACGGCGTTGCCACGCGCACCTCGGAGAGGCGCACCGTTTCGCCGGTGGGCGAGGCGCCGGCAAACATGTTGCCCTTGTGCACGGCGATCTTGTCGCCCTGCAAGGTGCCGAACTCGAGCCGGCCGTTGCGCTCGAACCGGATCCACTGAGCCATGAACGTTTCCTCCGCTTGGCGTTTTTTTAACCGTGATTGCCCGGCCCCGCGCCCGGTACGGCTCGATGGCAGCAACGCCGCGCGGGCCCGATCGCTCGTGCTCCGATGCGCCCCACCAGCCGGGAATGCGGCCGGATCATGCGCTGTTCGCGCTTTTGCGACAAGGGACGGAACCTATGAAGCTCCAAATCGGTTGATGGACCGTCCTGCGTTCACAGGGAGGCTCAGCCATGGACATCAAGGCACTGAGTTTCACCGCGGCACTCGTTGCCGGTGCTTTCTGCGCTGGCAGCGCGTCGGCTCAGGTCGTCACCATCTCCCCCGGTTACGGCTATGCGCCCAATTACGGCTATGCCTACGCTCCGCCGGCCTATGCGGCCCCGGCGCCCGCCTATGGGGCGCCCGCTCCACCGGTCACCATCGTGATATCCCCGTCCGCCCCGACCTACGGGGCTCCCGCAGCCCCCGCATATGGCTATACGGCTCCCAGCTATGCGGCTCCGGCCTATTATGAGGCTTACGAGGCGCGGCCGGTGCCGCCGGCGCCGATCCCGGCTCCGGCCTATTCCTATGTGGCCCCGGCGCCCGCCTATGCGGCACCCGCCTATACGGATGAAAGCGATTACGTCGACTCCGGCTACGCGTATGCTCCGACCCGGAGGTATGTGACCCCGGGCTATGCCTCCACGGCAACCCGCGTGTGCTGGCGTGACAGCTTCGGTTTCCGCCGCTGCCGCTAGCGCTGACCACGGGCTCGCACGCGCATAAGAAATTGGCCCCGCCTTGCGCGGGGCCAATTCATTGGAGCACGCCGGCTCAAACCGCTATTTGCTCGCGCGGTCGCGCCAATTCCTCATCTGAGGATGAAGATCATACGCTCTTGTTGAGCGCGCTCCGGGTGGGCTTTCCCGGCGGCCGCTGCTTGAGCAGATCCGCGTAATCGGTCACCGACTGCTGCCGCAGCGCCGTGAGCAATTCGTCGATCGTGCGCAGCAATGTCGGATTGAACGAGCCCTCCTTCTTGAGGCCCTCGGTCAGCATCGCCCGGAAACGTTGCTCCTGCGAGCGGCACTTGTCGCGTAGCACGGTCGCGAATTGCCGCGGCGCCGTGCCCTTGCCGAGCTCGGCGGCGGTCTGCTCGGCAATGCACTGGCCAACGAGCCCGGCGGCGCGATCGAGCACGCTGCCTTGCTCCTGCGCCTGTGCCGCGGTTGCCAAGCCGCAGGCCAAAACGACCATGATGGGAATGCGCATGCGGTTTTTCCTTCCCCGATACCACTTTGGCCGGACCTCGGCCCTGGACGGTAATCCGGGCGGGCAGCTTTGGTTCCCGCCGTGTGCGATTTTTCCTCCTGCGGTACGCATCCCCTCGCGCAGCTCATCGGCCCGGCTAGCCGCCGGCGGCTTGCCCTGTAACCGACTGAACCACCTGGAGAATGTCGCGGTTGCGGCGAACGCGCGGGCCCCAGGCGCGGTCGAACTCGCCGATGAGCGTGCGCATGCCGGCGGATTGCAGCACCGATTGCGCCGCTGCGACGCCGGCGAACTGATAGAAGGCATAATGGACGGAGGGTTCGGTTTCGCTCCAGCATCGCCAGGCCCGTTCCGCCTGGAACACTTTGAGCGCGTCCGGCAAATGCTCGGTCTGGTACCACCGATCGAACGCCGAACGGTCGACGGCATCGGCGAGCTCGGCCCGCACCATCAGCAAGGCCATTGCCATTCCCGTCTCCTTCATTCGGACCGATGGCGACCATGGGCGGCAGCGGCGCCAGCCGCATTGCGTTGTGTCAACGGTTTCCGGCGGCCCGAGAGGTTGATCGGCCGCCATCCGGCGGACCGATCGCCGATCGGAATATGCCAATGAGAAGGGCGGGCAACGGCCCGCCCCTCTTTGCTCGATCCGACCTGGATCGATGTTGTCGGGATCAACGCGCAGGAGCGCCGGGACCGGGACCCGTCCCGCCGGAAGCCGCTGCGCCGCCGCTCGCTTTGAGGTTGGCACGCCCCTGGACTCCGGGCTGCCCCGGCTGCTGGGTCGTCATTCCGGCTTGGGTCGCACCCGTGGTGTTGGCGCTGACGCGCGCGCCACGGTTGGTTCTCGATGACGTGGAGACGCCGACGTTCGCCTGGGTCACGCCCACGCCGAAGCCGACGTCGGTTGAGGCGAAACCAGGGCCCCAACCCCAACCCGGACCCCAGCCGCCCCAACCCCAGCCGGCGCTGTAAGCCGGATAGCCGTAGCCATAGGCAACGCCGGGAGCGCAGGTGCACCGCGGCGAAGTGGCGAAGGCCGGGGCCGCGGCAAAGCCCGGCGTAGCAGCGAAGCCGGGCGACGTGGCGAATCCAGCCCCAAAGCCGGGCTGAGCGAACTGGGCATTGGCGAAGCCCTGATCCACTTCAAATCCAGCCGATTGCGACGCAAAGGTCCGGTTGCGCAGACGTGCTTCCCTAAGCCCGATGCTGGTTCGGGTCCGGATGCTTTCCTTGGCCCCAACGTGGGTTCGCGTACGCAAGCTTTGCTTTGAGCTCAGGTGCGTTCGGCTCAAGCTTTGCTTGGAGCTGAGGTGCGTTCGGCTGGACGCCATGTGGCTCTTGCTCGAAAGCTGCGAGCCCTTCGAAAGCTTCTGGCCGGACATCTTCTGGCCGGACATCTGGCCGCCCTTCATGCCCTCGCTCGAGGCCCCATGTCCCGACATCTTGCCGCTCGTGCCGCCGGACATTTTGGTGCTAGCCCCGGCT
>WNFX01007021.1_pt1 | contig 10619 bp, 11 predicted proteins | sample 5400111 | NCBI WGS metagenome assembly WNFX01 (sample SAMN13153363, study PRJNA577476) | soil metagenome | isolation source: 40 cm soil or saprolite under grassland replicate 1 | place: USA:California | collected 2016-06-15 | reverse complement strand
CGTCCCGGCCGCCCGGGACACGCCTGCCCTCCCCGCTGGCGCGGGAAAATCAGCACAATTCCCTCCCCGCTTGCGGGGGAGGGTCAGGGTGGGGGCGTCAGACCGTCGTCAGCCCTTGTTGCGCCGCGTAGAGGACGAGCTGTCCCCGGTGCCGGAGGTGAAGCTTTTGAACCATGTTGTTCACGTGGTTTCCCACCGTCTTGGGGGTGATGGCGCATTCGCGGGCGACCTCCTTGGTGCTCAGCCCGCTCGCGATCCAGACGAGGATCTGCCGTTCGCGCAGGCTGAGCCCGCTGGGCGCGCGGTTTTCCCTCACCCGCATCAGCAGCGGATCCAGGTACGCACCCGACCGGTACAGCTCCGCGATCGCCGCCTGCAGCGTTTCGCGTGAGGCGCGTCGCGAGAGGTACCCCTGTGAGCGGGCGCCGGCGAAGATCGATGGATCGTCGTCGGGGTCGAGCAGGAGCAGCGTTCGCACGCCGAAGTCCGATGCGTCGAGCAGCGCGAAGAGCGCCGGCGCGTGGACGTCGAGCACCATCACCGACGGTCGTTCCCGTGCGAGCATCGCTCGCACCTGATCGACGCCGTGCTCGCGCCGGGCGATCTGGTACGAGGGATCCTTGAGCAACAGCGCCGACAACGCGGCCGCCGAGAGCCGCCGATCCGCGACGATCGCGAGCGCCGCCACCGGCTGATCCGCACCCGAATACGTGATCAGGTCGCCGCTCAGCTCGGTGCGGCTCACGAACTCGGTTTTCTCGGCGCTTCGATGAGGATCCGTGTTCCGCCTTTCTTGGCGCGTCGAACGTCGAACACGCCGCCGAGCCTCGCCATGCGCTCCGCGTTGCCCACCAGGCCGAGGCCGCGACCATCGCGGCTCGGTCGGACGTGGTGGGGCGTAAACCCGATCCCGTCGTCGCGGATCGTAACGCGGATCAACCCGTCGGGGTATTCGAGGCGAACGCGGACCGACTTCGCCCTGGCGTGGCGTACGACGTTGGTGATGGACTCCTTGACGACCCGTCCGATCTCGCGCAGGGTCTTGCCGGCAACGCGCTCGTCCGTGCGCTCCTCCGTCCAGCTCAGCGCGCAGCCTGCCGCCCGCAACTGCGTTTCGGAAAAGCTTCGCGCGTGCTCCAGGGGACCGATGCCTCGATCGAGGTGGCGAAATCCGTACGCCAGTGCCCGGGCGCCATCGACCGCGTTGCGCGCCGCGCGTTCCAGGACCTGCAGTTCCGCTTCGCCCGCAGAGCCGCGCGCCTTGGCCAATCGGATCTGGACCAACAACCCGCTAAGCGCCTGGCCGACCTCGTCATGGACTTCCCGCGCCAGCGCCTGGCGCTCGCTGATGGTCTTTCGTTCACGGCGTCGCTCGGCGGTGCGTTCGCGTTCCAGCCGGCGCGACATCCGCAGGATATGGGCGATGCGGCTGGCGACCAGCTCCAGGATGGCGACCCGTTCGGGCGACATCGGCTGGCGGCGCGACCGCCGTTCCTCGCCGATGATCAGCACGCCCTGCGTGCGAGGCCCGACGAAAAACGGCAGGATGACGCCCGCCCTGGTGGTCGGCGAGAAGAGCGCCAACCGCTCGGGTTCGACCACCGGGTCATAGGAGCTGAAGGAGAGCACCACGGCCCGACGCTCGTGCAGGGCCTGGGCGCAATGCTTGAGGTCGTCGATCGGCCAGGTGACGGAGACGGATTTCCCCGGCGGTCGATGCCCGCCCGCAGCCCGGATCGTCAGCCCCGCCCGGGCGTCGCGAATCGCGATCCGGCAGTAGGTGACATCGAGCGATTTCCCCACCGAGCGGGCGATGGCGCGATACGTCGGCGGCAGCCGCAGCGCCCGGTCGAGGGCGAGGGCATTCTCGAGTGTGCGGCTGACTTCGTCGAACATCCGTCGTACGCCCCGAAGGCGCGCTTCGTAGGTGCGCGCGTGGACGGCAAGCGTCGCGGCCAGTTGGAGGCGGTCGACGTCATAGTCCGCGAGACCATCGGCGCGACAGCTGGCGAGGCCGACGACGCCCACCAGCTTGCCGTGGGCGTAGATCGGACTGATCGCGCACGAGAGGATGCCGCGCGCCCGGCACCAGACAGCCCAGGGCCCGCTTCCCGTGCGGCGATCGATCATCAGGAACTCGCGCGGCGGGTCAGGAAACTCCCCGATCGCCACCGGACTGAGAAAGGACCTGGCGACCCCGGGCACAACCACGGCCTTGCTGCCGTCGCCCCAGGCCAACCATCCCACGTCGGCAACGGATCGCTCGAGGATCGCGGTTACGAGGACTTCATCCGGCGAGCACTCGCGGCTCGGGTCGTCCTCAAGGACATCCCGCTCCAGGCTTTTGGACGGGTCGCGAGGTGCCGATTCGGTCTGTGGCCTGGTCAGGGATGGCGCTATTGCCATGGCTAGCCGAGGCCCCCCTGAGCTCTTCCTGGCCGCACGAACGCTCCTTCCCTGTCAGTTACGACTGGTACACATGCCCCGACGAATCAGGGCAATTTCACTTGTACGATAGTGTGAGTCCCGCAATGGCGTCAAGCGGTAAAGTTACCGATGGGTCAAATTGACCATTAACGCTTCGGCAAAAAGTGCCGGGCGCTATGGAATCGGCGGCGGAGAGGGTAAAGGCGGCACGGAGGGCAACGCCGGAGTGGGAGCGAGCACAGGCGGGACCGACGGGAGCGGCTTCAGCAGTTCGCGTACGGCATCGGTCGCCGAGTTCAGTGCCGACGTCGCCCCGGATCTGACCGAATCCGGCAAGGCGGACGTGTCCGGCCCCCTCTGGAGGAGGGCTGGGAGGGGGTTGCGCGGCACCACTCCCGAACTCCGGCTGGTGGCGGCTGGTGCGGCTGAGGCAGAGGCCGCTTGCGGTGTCGGACTGGACGCGTTCATCGAGACCACGATCAGCGGCACGGCGACGACCGCCGCGACCCGCTGGGCGGCCGTGAGCGTGCCGGCAGCCGCCCGTTGCCTGCCGAGCTGGAAGATGCCGAAGACGACCGCGACGCGTGAGGCGGCCTTGACCGCACGCTGCCTCGCCCGATGCAGGACCTGGGCGGCTGCCATGTAGCTGAGCCGGAGGCCGCTGGCGATATCGGCCAGCGGGCGGCTCTCGACGGCCGATTGCCAGAGCGCCTGGCGTTCGCGCAGCGAGAGCTGCTTGAATACGCCGTCGACGAAGTCCCGATCGGCCACCGCGGTCTCCATGTCCGTCCCTCGCCCACCGTCGGGACCGAGTGTGACCAGGGCCTTCCCCAATCGCTTGCGACGCCGAAGCAGGTCGAGGCAGAGGTTGCGCGCGACTGTCAGCAGCCACGCCCGCGCCGCCGCGGGTTTGGCCGCCGGGTCCAGGGACTCGATCGCGACCAGGAAGACTTCCTGGCAGGCGTCGGCGGCATCGTCCGCATTGCGGAGGATGCTCGAACAGACCCGCAGGACGGCGGCACGATGGGCCTGGTAGAGCTCGTCGATCATCCGATCGTGGCTCGGATCCCGCACCCTTCTCCCTAACTTAGTTTGGGGCACATCCGTTGTCAAATAATCGGCACTTCAGACGTCGGTACTAGTGACGGTCGGCTAAGTCCAGGGAAGGAGGCACCAATGGGAACGTGGACGCGCTCCGAGGAGTTCATGGTGATTCAGCTCGAGAGCATGGAAGTGCTTGCCCAATTGCGCAAGGCCCTCTTTTCAATACACCTTGGCCATGCTCCTTCCCCCGTCCGGGGAGGCTTCTCCAAGCCTCCCTGGGCCCGTCAAATTGAGATGGGACTAACGCCTATTCACGTGGGCGCTGCTAAGGTTACAGATAGGCGCAACTCAACGTTGCCCTGCTATTTTCGGCACTGCGGGTGATGAATCGTTGCGCAGGGTCACGGACGGCAACTTTCAGAGCGGTAACGGCGGAACTGACCTTGGAAGCGGCCGGTTGACGCCCCGCCAGGCGCAGATCCTGGCCCTGGCCGCCAACGGGCTCTCCGACAAGCAGATCGCCAGGCGGCTGGGCGTGACGCACCGGACGGTGCGCACGCACTTCGAGAAACTCTTCCACGACCGGGGGATCCGCAACCGGTCCCAGGCGATCGCGCTCTGGTCGGCACGGAACGCCGAGGGTCGCCACGCGCGACCGGCCGATGAGTGCCCCTACCCGAAGCCGTTTCCGCTCGGTTTCGCGGATTGCCCCGCCTACCAGGCGACGCAGATGGTCACGCTCGACCTCTCGCACCGGCCGCTGGGATCCATCATGACCTGCCGTCACCTGGAGAGCCGGCTGATGCCGAACACGAACTACCGGTGGTACGGCGCGTGCGTGCTGGGTGACGCCGAAGCGCGCCGCCGCTGGAGCAATGCGGTCGGCATCGATCGGCTGCATGACATCAGCGAGCTCCGGCAGGAAGTGTCGGCGCTCAGCATGCCGTACATCCAGCAGCTGCTCGACCTCAAAAACGCGCCGACAGGAGAAAACCCCCTGGCGCACACCCGACGGGTCCAGGGCGTGGTCGATGATTTCATGACGAAGATGACGGCGCTGCTGCGCGAGCGCAAGGCGGTCCTCGATCAACTGCATCTCCCGCTCGAGGCGTGTATCCGGCTGCTGGCGATCGCGATCGAGCGATTCGTCAAGCAAGGCCTCTCCGAGTCGGAGTGGGAGGTGCCGGACGAGGTGCTCGCCCTCTTCCCCGATGACGTTCGGGCCTATTTCCGCCCGCGGCAGGCCACCAATCTCGACGCCCAAGCCTCGCTGAGAGGCCGAAACCCCTTCGCCGCAAACTCTTAGCCCCGCGCCACATATATATAGGATGAGAATCGAGCCGGCACGCCCACTTGAACCGCTCCCGCTTGCCCACCGCGAGTTCCTGGTGGAGGTCTATGGCCCCCTGTTCGGCGCCATCGGGCGCCTGGCGCTACCCGCGCCGGTTCGACTCAGCGACTTTGTCAACGAGCGCGAGGGATTTCTGCGACTGACCGCTGTCGAATTCGCGACAGATGGCGACATGACCGCGACACCACAGAAGGGTCCGCTCACCGAGTATCTGATCAACAAGACCGGCATCGAGTTGATCTGCCAGCCGCCCGCGGAGGCGATCGAGCGCCGTGCGGAGGTCGACCCGGACTATGGCAAGTCGCTCTGGCAGGCCTTGAACAAGATGGCCGTCGACGCCAATGCCGATCTGCGGGTGCCCAAGGATCGTCACTACGTGCAGGTCCACACGCATCGCTTCACGGTCAGTGCCTACCTGCATCTGGCCCGAGGTGCCTCACTGGACGCGGTGCTCTCACACCTTCCGACGAAGTTCGTTCCGGTCACGGATGCCACTGCGCACTTCCTCAGTGGTTCCGGCGAGCCGAGCACTATCGAGCGGAAACTGATGCTGGTGAATCGCGACCACATCCTGCTGGTCGCGCCTCGCGGCGACTAGGGCCTCAGCTAGGAGAAGGCGCCGGCGTCGATGTTGGTGTCGGGCTCGGCGTTGGGCCTGGTAGTCGGAGCGGTGTGGGGCTCGGTGATGGGCTGGGTGAGGGCGATGGTGACGGCGACGGAACCGCCGCTACCGCCACGGCGACCACGGTCGGCGCCGGCAGCGTGACCGGGTTGGACGGGGCCGAGGCTGGCCCGCGCCAGACCTGCTCGGTGGGAACCACGGTATAGATCACCGGCTGACCCGCGGGCGGCGCATCCTCGCAGGCCCGCACCGGCGAGGCCACGGTGCAAACCTTGACGGCGTCCTTGTTGCCCACGAGCTGCCGCATGACGGCATAACCACCGACTTCTGTTCCGGTGGGATACATGGATGGCGCCCATTCGAGCCTGATCGATTTCTCGAGAACCGTCGCGGTCGGGACCTTGCCCATCGGCACCACGGCGCTCTCGCTAACAGCCGGACCCGTGACGGTGATCCTCCATGTACCTGCCGCCAGCGCGAGACTCGCGTTGAGCGGCGCCGTCGAGAGGAACGCGGCAGCGCCGATCAGCAGGCCCCGTCGGGCTTGCCGGCGCCAGCGCTGCCGCGGTGTCAACAGATCCCTCAGCCGGTCGTTGGGTTAAGGCTGAACCACGGAACCGGGGAACACAGCCTCAGCGGCGGTGACGTTGAGCTGCGCCGCAAACGTCGCTCCCTGGCAGCCCTGCGGGGTGTTGTACACCAAGTGAAGCATTCCCGCCCCCAGATGGTTGTTGTCGGTCCCGTTGACCTGGAGGGTGCCATGCGGGGCGATTGTCGGCCAGCTATCGAAACTGGTCGGGGTAGAGAAGGTCGCGTACAAGTAGCAGGTTCCGCCGCCCAATATGGTGGAGAAGGTTCCATCGGTGTTCTTGTTGGAGGTGATTCCAGTGCAAGACAGACTGGCACATCCAGCGGTCGAGAGCTCGATCTTCGTCACCCGCACCGGCACGGCGCTCGTGTTCGTAATCGAGAAGCTCAGGGCTCCCCCACCACCGCCGGCGTTTTGGTCATCGGGGATGAAATCGCCGTTGGCGTCGGCCATGCCGGCCTCAACCCGGATGGTGAGGTGTCCCGCCTGGCTTTCCCCGGCCTGGCGAAACCCATCCTGACTGGCCTTAAATGTTCCAAACGCGTAGGCGACGCTGACGGCGGCGACGATGATCGCGAGCGAGCTGAGGACGCTGATCAGAAGTTTTTTCTTCATTTCCCCTCCCGGGCGGGTTTAACAGGCTGGGTCAATAGTCACCGCTTGTGGTCGCCCTCGTATCAGGGAAAACCCTGAAGTTTCCTCTGGACCCTGCGTGATCGGCCCGGTAGCATCAGGGAATGCTCCTGGGGAGGGGACCCGAGCGTGCCGCTGTCGACGGCCTCATTCGCAGCGCCAGCCAGGGGGTGAGCGGCGCCCTGGTGCTCAGCGGCGACGCCGGCGCCGGAAAGACCGCTCTGCTGGAATACGCGGCGGACACCACGGCGGGGATGACCGTCGTCCGAGCCCGCGGTATCGAGGCAGAGTCGTCCCTGCCCTTTGCGGGACTGGCGGACGTCCGCCGGCCGATGATCGCCCTGATCGACCGCCTCCCGCCGGTCCAATCGGCCAGTCTTCGGGCGGCCCTCGCGATCGGGCCCCCTCTGCCCGGCGATCGCTTCACGACCTACGTGGCGGCGCTGAACCTGGTGGCGCTGTTCGCCGAAACGCAGCCCGTCCTGATCGTCGTCGACGACCTGCACTGGATCGATCCCGAATCCGCCGAGGCATTGTTCTTCGCTGCCCGCCGACTGGGCGCCGAACGGATCGCCATGCTCTTCGCCGCCAGGGATAACGGCGAACTTCCCGCTGACCCGGCAGCCCTGCCGGTGCTGCACCTCGGCGGCCTTGACAAGGACCCGTCGCTGCAACTCCTTTCCCAGGCGACGCCCGCGATCGCGGCGCCGGTCGCCACGGCCATCTGGCGCGCGAGCGGCGGCAATCCCCTCGCGCTCACCGAGATCCCTCGCCTTCTCAGCGAGCGGCAGCTCCGCGGCCACGACCCGCTGCCCGACCCGCTTCCGGTTGGCACAAGACTCGTCACCGCATACCAGGCGCGGCTCGAAAATCTGCCGGCAGGCGCCCGGACCGCCCTCCTGCTCGCCGCGGCCAGCGATGACGGCGACCTGGGGTCGATTGCCGCGGCGGCGAGGATCGCCGGCGTCGATCCCAGATCTGCGCTTGGAGCAGCGGAAGGCGCCGGCCTGATCGAAATCGACGGCAGCCTCGCCTTTCGTCACCCATTGATCCGATCCGCGGTCTACGAAGCAGCCACCCCGGAGGCGCGGCGCAACGCGCATCGCCTGCTGGCCGAGGGCCTTCCGAAAGACGCCGCCCGCCGCACGTGGCATCGATCCGCAGCGTGCCTCGGGCCAGATGAGGCCGTGGCGAGTGAGCTCGAAGCCGTCGCGTCCGAGCAGCGGATCCGCCGGGCATATGCGGCGGCCTTTCACGCTTTCAATCGGGCGGCTGAATTGTCGCCTCAGACCCCCGATCGAGTCCGACGACTCAGTGAGGCCGCCATGTGCGCGTTCTTCGCTGGACGAGGCGAGTCAGCCGTGGCCCAATACGATCGCGCGCTCGCGCTCGTCACCGACCCGATTACGCATGCGAATCTGGTCTTACGCCGTGGCGACATCGCCATCTGGCTGTCGAATCCCATCGCCGCCCAACGGGCCATCGTTGCGGAGGCCGATCGGATCGCGCCGATCGATCTGAAAATGTCGGCGCTGCTGTTGATCCACGCGACAGGCCCGTGTTTCATGACGGCCGAGGTACTGGTGGCGAAGCACACGGCGCAGCGCGCCCTCGAGATGGCGGGCAGGTCAGGCGACCCGATGACGGTCGCGGCCGCGGAGGTTGCCCTGGCCGAGGCACTCTTCCTCCACGGCGAAGGCGCGCAAACGTCCTCGACGCTGCGCCGGTATCTGCCACAGCTCGCGTCGGCCGGCCCGGAGATTTCCAATTCGGTCCCTGCCCGCTATGCGGCGTTCTGCCAGATCAGCGTCGAGGACTACGAGCCGGCGCTCCGCTCCCTTGAATCCGAATTGGCGCAATACCGCTCGGCAAGTGCTCCGTCCCTCCTGCCCTACCCGCTGGCCACTGTGTCGGAGCTGGAGTACCGTACCGGCCGCTGGCTCAGCGGATATGCCAACGCTACCGAGTCAGTCCGCCTCGCGCGCGAGACCGGCACAGACAACGGAAAAACCTACAGCCTGACGTGCGTGGCCCGCTTCGAGGCCGTGACCGGGAGGGACGACGAGTGTCGGGCAAACCTCAACGAGGCGTGGGACCTCGCCAAACGCTTTGAAACGGCATCTATCTATCTGTACGTGCTGGCCATCCGCGGACTGCTTGCCCTTGGCCGCGAGCAGTGGGCGACCGCCCGCGAGAACCTCGAACAGCTGCAGCGTATGTGCCGCCGGCTGGAGGTACGTGAGCCGGGCATCCTGCGCTTCCAGGCTGACCTGATCGAGGCGCTGGTGCGGTTGGGGGATCGGAAGCAGGCCGAGCAGGCGCTGGCCGAGCTCGAGGAGCAGGCGAGTGTCACCGGCCGGCGGTGGGCACGGATCGCCGCGCTGCGATCCGGCGCCATGCTGGCAGAAGGCAGCCGTGCCGAGTCATACCTCGAGGAGGCCGTTGCGCTGGCGCGCGACGCACGCGACCCATTCGAGCTGGCGCGAACGGAGTTGAGCTTTGGCGAAGGCTTGCGACGGATGCGTCGCCGTGGCGATGCCAGGCAGCATTTTCGATCGGCCCTCGAGATCTTCCTCGAGCTGGGGGCGGCCCCGTGGATTCGCCGGACGAAGCAGGAGCTCGCCGCGACTGGCGAACGGTTCCATCGCGAAACACCGGCGGTAGGCGCCACGCTTACGCCGCAAGAGCTGCAGGTTTGCATGGCGGTGGCGCGTGGCCTGACCAACAAGGAAGTCGCCGCCCACCTCTTTCTCAGTCAAAAGACGATCGAGACGCACCTCGGGAACGCCTACGGCAAGCTCGGCGTGCGATCGCGAACCGAACTGGCGCGCTTGTTCGCGGTCGAACCGGAGCGGGCGCTCGCCTCGCGCTAAACTATCCCGCCCGCAGCACGTAGTCCAACGGACCGAGCGTAATCCCACGCTGGCGCAACTCCTCCTCGGAGCGAGTCGACAGCAGCAGCGCGGGGACGCCGGCAAGCACGGGATCGACGCGGAGGCGCTGGAGGTCGCGAAGCTGCGCCCCGACGCCGGCACCGAGGTCGATCAACACCAGGTCTGGCCTCCATCCATCGCGATGCACAGCCACGTCGGCAATCGTTATCACGCGATAGCCGTCGAGCACAAGTTTCATCCGGTACATCTCGGCGGTCTCGGACTCGCCGCCGATCAACAGGATGTCGCCACCGTCCTCGCCCATTTCCGCCATTGCGTTGATCACCTGTCCATAGTGATCAACCCGAGTGAGGTGGCGATAAGAGCAGCCTACAAATCCGCTAAGAAGATCTCTGTAGGATGCTGCTCGATGGCCGGATCGATCGGCGACCCCAAGCGCGATGCCAGTTTCACCGGGCTGATCGCCATCCTGGGCGTGGTCGCCGGGGTTCTTCTGTGGATTCTGACGATTGTGCTCAGCCGATCGAACATCTCCGGCAATGGTTGGGCCCTATCCGGCAACGGTGCGCTGATCATTCCCTTCGGCATCGGTCCGGCCGTGGTCGCTGGCGGCTGGACGGCGATTATTCTGCGGATGCGAGACCATCGGCGCTGGCTCCAACTCGGCATCGCGAGTGCTCTGGTCGGCCTGGCGCTCACCGTCGGAAGTCTCCTCTCCCTCATCGTCTTCGGCCCGGCCGGGCGAGACGCCGGCGCCACGGCCTCCCTTTTCTTCGGCTTCTTGCTTTACGGCTGGCTGCTGGTGAGCGTGATCGTCGCGGCGATGATCCGGGCCCCTGATCCTGCGCGGCGCGGTCCACCCTTCTGGTCTATCGCCGCCATCGTGCTGCTGCCGGTCACGCTGATCGGTGGCTGCGAAGCCGGCGCTGGATTACTTCCGTCCTGATTCCGTAGCCTAGTTATTCCACCGGTTGCTGGGGGCCGTTTGCCACACGTGCCACAGCCCGTTGTCGAACCCGCGCACGAAGGTCTCGAGCCGGCCGTCGGCATCGTTCGATA
>WNFX01016752.1_pt1 | contig 10620 bp, 18 predicted proteins | sample 5400111 | NCBI WGS metagenome assembly WNFX01 (sample SAMN13153363, study PRJNA577476) | soil metagenome | isolation source: 40 cm soil or saprolite under grassland replicate 1 | place: USA:California | collected 2016-06-15 | reverse complement strand
TTTCAACGGTTGAGCGGCAGCTTGCTTTGCGCATTGCCGAAATCATCGTCGCGTCGTTGAGTCATTAGCCACACGAGCCCGATAAGCGCTATATCTTGTGTCGAAAATACTTGAATTGCCCTACATCTTGCGCAACTCTGTCAAACTAGATGGACCGGCCTATCAACCTTACCGGCCGTACGTTTGGAAAATGGGTAGTTCTGCCTCGCGACGGTATTGAATCGAACCATCGGCATGGTGAATGGTTGGTTCAGTGCGAGTGCGGAAGGCTCAGGCTTGTCGCCGAACAGGACCTCTTAAATGGGCGGTCTTCATCTTGCGGATGCGCATCGAGTCGCAAGAACAATGATGAAGCGAAGATCTCTGGGCGCAGTGTAGCGCTGCGAACGCGATTGCAACGTGTTATGAACGAGCTTCGACCCGAGAGAACAGGCCCTGAAAAATCTGAAGGTACGCCGGGACCTGATTTGTTTGATGAGGAGACACAATCGGATCGGCGGATGATTGTTTAATCAGACAAAATCCTATAATCGCCCTGAGGCGCGAATTCTTGACAACGTCTCTGCGCCGGGGCGGGTTGCATGGTCCGCAACCATGATCCGCACCACAAACGGAAGCATTTTGAGACGTGACTGGAAATTCGCTCTCGACATCACGTGCATTCTACTTGCGCTGCCATTTTGGTTGCCGCTGATGATTTTGCTCATCCTGGTAACGCGAATCGCTTCGCCTGGTCCGATCTTCTACCGGCAGGAGCGCGTCGGTCTTGGAGGCAGGCCTTTCTTAATCTGGAAGTTCAGAACGATGCAGGCGAGTGCTGAGACACAAACTCACGAACATTACTTCCATGAATTGATGGCGGGTGATCGTCCAATGACGAAGTTGGATGTTTATGGCGATCCACGACTCGCCCCTTTTGGCCGATTTCTACGTGCGAGCGGCCTGGATGAGTTACCGCAAATCTTCAACGTGCTTTCCGGCGAGATGAGTCTGGTTGGTCCGCGGCCCTGCACGCCAAATGAATTTGCTCATTACGAGCCGTGGCAACGGGAACGTGTAAATGGTCTGCCGGGGGTGACCGGACACTGGCAGGTAAACGGCAAGAACAAAACGACGTTCAACGAGATGATCGTGATGGATCTGTTCTATCTCGAGAACATGTCGATCTTACTCGATCTGAAAATCATGCTTAGGACCTGCGCCGTGATCGCCGGACAACTTTTGGAATCCCGGCGGCAGCAACCCGTAATCGGTGCCGAAGTAAACCCTACAAAGCTGGAAACAGTAGGTGTAGGTATCCCAACCAGCGTCCCAGACACCGCGATCCGATTGGGATTCGAAAGCAATCAACCGACTAAGACCGCGCTGGAAAATAAATGACTTCCGATCGACTCGCGTGTGAAGAAATAACGAGCTGAAGCAACATTTGCGCTTCGAGGCTTTGACGATTCGCGTCGCGACAGCCAACCGCCAGTCCGGCTCGGACCTAGACCAGCGCGCCCGCTGTCCAGCCGCCGACGCCGAGCGCAGTCAGCACGATTTCCACTGCCAGAGAGCAAAGGATAAGTCCCATTACACGGACGAGGACGGACGCGCCCTGGCGACCGATCACCCGCAGAATTGCATCCGAAAAAAGCAGCAGGAGATACGTGATGAAGAGCACCACTACAAGGACAACGCCGGTTTCGATCGGCTCCGGCACCGTATAGACGTCGTTATCAGTTAAGACGATCACCGCCATCATCGCGCCCGGTCCGGCGATGGAAGGCACGGCCAGCGGGAACACCGCGAGGTCGCGCCCCTCCTCTGGCGATCTTTCCGTTTTCGCATCCATTTTTCCGAAAAGCATCTGCACACCGAACAGGAACAGAACGGAGCTGATGGGTTCAGCGACATAGAAGGTAAAGCGACGAGGGGCAGGAGCGAGAATGGAGCCGCGGGGCGCGAGCGACATAGATGGGCAAACCGAGAGGTCGATATGGGTGGGAGCACATGAGTCAAAGCGTGGGCAGCGAATGAGTTTCAATGATGCCGCCCGCCACTTTGAGCGAGTGCATGTGAATACCGATCGCGTCGAGAATGGAGCTGACGGGTTCAGCGACATAGAACACGTCGCGATCGGGAATCGCGCGGGTAGACGGCAACGCAGCTAGGTAGCTGGCGCAAGCACGGGGCCGTGCGAGTGATCAAGGTAAAGCGACGAGGGTAGGAGCGAGAATGGAGCCGCGGGGCGCGAGCGACATAGATGGGCAAACCGAGAGGTCGATATGGGTGGGAGCACATGAGTCAAAGTGTGGGCAACGAAACGAGTTTCAACTGACCTGGCCGACAGTCCCGGCGGCCACGAGGATGATAGTAGCATAAATCACAGCACGCAGCGCCGTCAGATGCCGCTGTGACCGGGTGAGCGCAGCGGTCAACCCGGCGAAAAGCTTCACATTCCCGATTGGATCGATCGTCGTCCAGAGTGTCGCGAAGTCCTTGCTGATTTTAATTAAGAGAGGCGACATGCAAGTGGAGCTGAGGGGTTCAGCGACATAGAAGGTAAAGTGACGAGGGTAGGAGCGAGTGAGCGTGGGCAGCAAACGAGTTTCAAATCCTTGCTGATCTTGATGAGAAGCGGAGACATGAGTCGGAGCGAGTGTTTTATCCTGATACGAACTTCGGATCAAGCGCGAGGCAAACGCGCCAGCGGCATCGCGCGATCGAACGGGTGAAATCGTTTCTTCCGATTCAACGATTCACGCGGCGACAGCCTGACGATAAAAGCGATTTAGAATCTCTTGATAAGAAATTAGACCGTGACGTGGTGTGCCGCTCTGATTTGTTCTGTCGCCATCTCACCTCCTCAACGCATACACTTCCGAATCAGGATTCTCTTCATTCACCGCTGCCAAGCTGAAATTATTTTTCTCAAGCAGCCGAACCGATTTCAGATTTCGCGGGCTAACTTCAGCTTGGATGGTTTGTAGTTTCAGCTCTTCAAATCCAAATTGAATAATTCTTGGAATCACTTCCTGCATGATTCCTTTGCCGTGATTTTCCGGAAGCAACTCAAAGCCGATTTCCGCCTTCCCTTCCTCTCTTGAAATTTTCCAGAGACAAATTGATCCGAGAAATTTTGATTCACCCTTTGGTGTCACTACCCAAAATATCGATTCGTTCTTTGCAATGCCGTTTATGATTTTGGTTATGAAGTTTCGTGCATCGTCTAGCGTATGTGCTTTCGGGCGATCAAGATATTTGTTGATCTCGTCACTGGAGCGCAGAGCGAAAATCTCCTGCGCATCCTCTGGCATGAGATTCCGCAGCGTGTAATTCTCCGTTGTGAGAAACGGGAAAGGTGTGAAAGAGACATCAATCATATGTGCAAGATAAATGCTTCCTGTATCAGGCACGCATCCGCGCCTCCACCGGCGTAACCCGCGGATCAATTTTCTTATCGTGACGAATCACCGTTGCGTCCTGAAAGATTCCGATTTTTCTTCAGTCAGCATTTTAAAAACATCGTCGGAAGATTCAACGGACACACCATTGAACGCTACAATGAAATCACCGTAACGAATACCAGCATTCCATGTGTGCGAATTTGGTTCCACTGAATGTGGGAGTCAGGCCTTTTCACCAGATAACGGCAAGACGTGGGAATGGAATTTCCTTAACGTCTCGGAACGGCCCAAGGAATGACGAGCTAAGGAACATTTCCAATTTAACACTTCAACGATTCCACGATTAAACCATTCAACGAATCACGTGGCGACAGCCAGACATGTGTCGAAAATGTGCCGTTTAGTCTTATACGAACTGCGGATCAAGCGCGAGGCAAAGTTGGCCGGCTTAAAGGGCTCCCAAAAGTAACCACATCGTCACCATGTTGCCGTCGTTCAAAGCCGTTATGTGGGAACCGCTCTCCTTTTTTCCTATAGGAAAATGCTGGAGGGCAAAATGCAACAAAAAGCTTATCTTCTTCGAAGTGCAGTTTACGTGGTGCTGCTTGCTGCCATGTGCGTGATCCCGTTCGCACTGGCACAACGAGACAGCAGCAAGAGTAGCCGGGACCCAGTCGGGGTTACCACACCGACACCAACGCCGACCCCGGGACCGTGCCAGTTCCAGGTGCTTATCGTGTTCGCTGATGCAGGTCCGCCGACTCAATTTCAAACGGAAATCCAGGCCGAACCCGGTGTCACCGCCGTGGACCTCTTCGATGCCTCGAACGACACTCCCACTCTGGGTCAGCTGCAGCAATACGACGTCGTTGTGCCTTTCAGCGATTGGCTATAATCCGTACGACTACTCGGAAGACCTGGAAACCAATCCGTTCTCGTTAGGCGCTTTTAACGCAGGACACCCGCTCATGGTTGGGGTTGCCACCCTCAACAGCGACTTCGCGAACGTCGTGACAGCTAATGCGGCGGCGATAGAGGTAGCGCAGAACAATCTCGGCGAATCCCTGGTAGCGTATCGACCTGTGGGTACGCACACTACAGTTGGTGTTACGGCCTACGTCGGGACCGTTGCTACAGAGAGCGGAGATTGGGGGAAGATAGTAGTGAACGCTGGCAACTGGTTGCTTAACTGCCAGGGGAGTCCGACCCCGACTCCAACTGCTACTCCAACTACGACGCCCAGTCCAACGCCTGGTGTAACTCCAACGGCCACACCAAGAGCTATTCCCACACCCAGACCGCGTCCGACGCCGCATCCCAGACCGTGATGCAAGGTTAAAAACTCAAAAGAATGGATTAGGGCTTCGCCGTTCCGCTGTTTTCCGATTCAACGTTTCAACGAGCCGCTCGCGAATGCCTGGTGAAGACGGACAACCGTCGAAGTTCTTGTCGCCACCGCCACCACCGCACGGCTACAATTCGCGGTGCATGAGCAAGGCGGAAAAGTTGTTTCAAAAGCTCATGTCCGGGCAGAACGACGCGAACTTTCCATTCGAAGATCTCTGCGTGTTGCTGACCAAGCTCGGTTACACCGCGCGCACGACAAAAGGCAGCCACATTATCTTTCAGCGCGGATCAAGCTTCCTGAATTTGCAACCAACTACCGGCGGAAAAGCCAAGTCCTATCAGGTACGGCAAGTGCGACAGGAGTTGCAAAAGCTGAATCTCAACCCATGATGAAAATACAAGATGCGTCCTGATCCTCGCGACTACGAAATTCGCATTTGGTATTCGGCCGAGAAAGGCGACGAGTGTTTCATCGCCCAAGTCGTCGAATGGCCCGGTATCATGGCGCATGGAGGCACCCGCGAAGAAGCCGCCCGCCAAATTCAACTCGCGCTTGAAGGCGCGCTTGAAGTCGCGGCTGAACAGGGCATTAAACCGCCATCGCCGGCTCTCGCGCACGCGTCCTGAAGGTTCTTCTCCGATGTGACGATTCCCTTCGGCAAGCCGTCTCGTCTCGCCGAAGCATCTTTGCGAAGGAGGAAGCCCCGAGCGAAGGCTATTCAGCGATCAACTTTGCCAGACACCGATTCCCTCTATATCGATCTCTCGCACAAGCCGAGCGTCGAGAAGATCTGAATGGAGCGACTGGGGTAAGCGACATAGAAGGTAAAGTCGCGAGGTAGCGACGAGCGAGAGAGGGAAACGAGCGAGTTTCAATGGAGCGACTGGGGCGAGCGACATGGCCGGTAAAGCCGCGAAGGTAGCGGTCGAGCGCTGCGGGAAGCAGCCGAGATACAATAAAGAACAGCGCGGCCGTTCCCTCCGGAGCCGGGGAGAAAGACAAGCGAAGCGCGGCTGAAAGCCGAGAAGTGGGAACGTCGAGTCAAAAGCGTAGCGTGAGTTCGTCAACAGAGACTTGTCAAGATTTGTTGCCTGACCCCCAATTCTCTCTCTCACTTTAGCGGAGAATCTGAAACAACGGATTATAGGTTTCTTCGAGTGGAGGCTGGCTCAGGGCGAACCCGCCGAGTTGAAGGAATTTACTTTTTGGTTAGAAGCCGAATCGTTAGATCCCGAATGGCGGCTCACGGCGTTCTCAAAAATCCTGGACATTACACATCCGGATTTAGCGCTCTCAATGAGTGTCGACACGCTAGTCGATATGCTGAACGAACATCCTGCATTAGTGCTCGAGTGCTTCGCGAAGCTGACAAATCAAGTCACGAGTGATCGAATGTTTTACATTCAGCTCGATCAAGCCAAGGCTATTTTGAAGGTCGGCTTACAAAGCAAGGACAAAAGTACGCGTGCTAACGCAGACCGTGCCCGCGAAAATCTTCTCCGCGCGGGTCGATTCGAGCTGTTGGAGATCGAATAATCACGGGCCTTGTGCAGATTCATTCTTTCACGTCGTAGACTGCTTCGTTCTGTTCGTCCCGATGGGTTATTGCAGTAGTAATAGACAAGCAGGTGTGAACGTACTAGGCATGGCACAATGCCATTCATAACGATTGGTAAGGAATCTGTGAATGTTAGTGAGATTGCACGGTACCAGAGAGGCACCCATGAGCTTCCTCAGGAGCGCCGTGAACAACTCGGAAGCAGCGGAATAGAACGAATCACTCGCTCGCCGCCGACCGAAGAGACGGTGTTGAACCTAACGTTTAAAGACGGCCGAACAACAAGGCTATACGGCGTCGAAGCAGAAAGGGCTTACCGGATTTTAGAGACATCGTAAGCTCACGGAACAAAGCGATCGAATACCTCGGCTTTATGCCAAGCGAGCGCATCCGGATGCGGCCGATAGTATTCATCGTTCGGCAACAGGATCTCTTTACGATCCATCGCGATCGCTGGAAATCTATCGACGCTCGCACCCGAAATCTTTGGATTAACAACAACCTCGTATTGATCCGATATCGTGAAAATTCCGCGATCAAAAGCCCAATGGGCTGATCGCGAAAGTGCGACTCCATTTCGAGGATCATCGGTCCCACGAACATCTTTGCCGATGATGTGTGCGCCATCCGCTTCGACGTGCCGAGGTGATTTGAACCGCTGACCTGTGACAGCACACGTGTAATCGTAGTTTGATAGCACAATCGAGCGAAACGCGGCGTCCCGTTTTTGCCGCGAGATTTTGTAAACTGCGCGATCTTCGGCCGCGAAAGGTACCCATTCTTCAAGAGATTCCAATCGAAGGGCTGTCTCGATTAACTCGTCCGATTCTTCTGAAAGAGCTGTTCCGGTAACGGCGGCAACTTCGTCGAATGTGAGTCCGCGAATCCGGAACAAATCGGTAGCAGGATCGAAGTTGTCAACGTAACCAAGTCCAAGGAGTAGATGCCGTGCGCCGACAGCGCTCGTTTTGTCAGACTCCTGACGCAGCACGAACACCGGCTGTCGATCCGTCACGCAGCGCACCAGTCCAATATTAACTGCGAGATTCATTCCACCCGCTTTAGGGCTGTACTGCATCCACCATGTTCGATCCGGATTGTGGAATAGTTGATCACCGTATCGACTCTTCAGCATCGACGCGATCGACAGTGGGTAAATTGAGCCGGCAGGTTTGTAGATCCCTTCGATCAGCGGGTGAATCCGTTTGATGTCTTTAATAACGGCTGATGTATCGCGAAAGAAGGACGCAGGCTGAACCGTTCCGAAGTATGGCACGAGCGCGCGAAACATTTCGCGTCGTTCTGCAATCTCGCTCGTTAGCGGCATTAGACTACTGCAAAAAGACGTTCTGATTGTGCCATACGAGCAAATCGCGAGTTGGGCGTTCTGCGTCCACCGCGGGCACGCAAATTCGAGTACCGCGCAGCGGGTAGTAACTCCGGCCATTGTGATAGTCGTGTCGCAGTCGATCGCTGACTTCCAACGTGTAATCCGGTGTCACAGTGACGTAGCCTTGTTCGAACAACCGATGGAGATCAGCACGAAGCAATAGACCATTTCGGACTTCATGAGGTCCTTCCTTCGCGAACGGGCGAATGTGCGCAGCTTCAAGCGCGGGCAATGAATGTTCTTGGGTTACGGCACATGCGCGCTTATACGCTTCAGTCACAGAGACTCGGAATGCTCCTTGCCCAAGTCGTGGCCGGATCAAAATCGAAGAACCGTAGCGCTCGGATTCATCTGCAGGTGCAGATTCTGCGATACGCAATTCACGATCAGATTGAATCCGCGCGAGGCATTCCGACCAGATTCGCGCTCCTTCTCCGACATCCAAGTCGTATACAGTGTGACGAAGATTCGATTCAGCCCAGTCACGCGGCTGCGGAATCCATTCATCACGCGAGAAGAACGTCGCGTTAACGACGACAATACAGCCAATTTGCAAAATTCCCTTCTGAGGTGCCGCTTTGATCTTCGCTCGAATCCTCTCAAGTCGCGCATGCATCTCTTCAAATGAAGCGGAGCCATTTGCTGTGCCGAAGCACTCCCATGCCAGCCATTCTGGTAGCTCCGAGTATCGCGCGAAGTACCCGAATCCGGCGATCGCACGATGTGGAGCTTTCAGCTTAAAGAAAAATGGCGAGAACTCGGGTGCTCGAAATGGTTGGGTTGTGGTTGGCTTCCAAAAGTTGACCTCATCCCACGAAGGCTGCTGGCTTAAATAACTGTACCAATCGAAGTCAGTTATTGCGATTGTGCCGCGGAGGGCCATAGCGCGCGATTAAAGACCAAGGCGCCAAGATCGACAATCACCAAAGCGAGGCGCGTGCGCTCCCCAGTTCTCCGCCGTTCTCACTACTTCGTGGTCTCTGATTTCCCAATCGCGTGCCCGGCTCCCCTGGTCACACTCAAAATCTCGATAACTCCCGCCGTAAAGGTCGCCGCGGCGACCGCCTGATGATGTCGATTTTCATTGATTCGTGCTAGCCGAGAGCTCGAATTGCAGCAAATTTTTCCTTTACTTCGAGCGCGCGATCGCGAGCGCCGAATGCCGCTGATAGGTGGCCGAACAATGCATCGTCAAAATCGCGGTGTTGCATGATGACCGAAAAGCTGTCGGCGATAAACTTACGCACATCCGCTGTGGAATTTGCTACATCTTGCACAATGTTTTTGCATCCATCTGTTATCGTAACGATGTCTTCGACGTCATGACTCCCAAACAAATCTGAGTGGCCGCGATCGTGAAAGGCGGCCAGTTTGGTAGCGAGAAACAACGGAGGCGTTATAACTTTCGCCTGAAGCGTTCCCTCTAGTGTAACCAATTGCGCGGACTCAAGTGCTTCGCGAAACCACTGAGAATTCATCCCTAGATCTCTTGAATCAATCGGCATGATATCCACTCGGCATCCTTTGACGATCCAACGGCAAATTGGCGCACCCTCCGAAGTATCGTGCTGAAAACCAGCGGCGCGCAGCTGTTCTTCGAGTTTATAAAGTTCGCCAAGCGTTACGACCTCTATGATTACGTCGACATCCTCGGTCGGCCTGAAATCTGTTAAGTCTGGGCGATCAACGAGGAGCCACACCGCGCATCCGCCCACGAATGCAAAAGACAAACCGACTGATTCAAGTTCTTGCGCAACGAGGCGCATCGACTCAATGGGAGTAGGCATTGGCAAGGAGCGACCGCAGCTTGTCCTCTGCTAATTTGCGCTCGCGCGCCCGACCATCTCGAATTGCGTCAATTAAAGCGAGCAGTTGGTATAGTTGTGGATCTTGCCGAACTGCTTTCGTTATGGGTTTAAAGAGCGGCTCTAGTGCGTAACCTTTCGTCGATCCATGAGGATCTGGCCAGACCGGCGGCAGGTCGTCTTGCGCCCTAAAATACTCAGCAAGCGCTGGAGCCGCATACGACGTCGGAATTCCGCGCGTGACAGGCCCGCGTTTGGCTGGGAAGGCGTAGCGTACGCCGAACAATAAATATTCTTCCAGCGGTTTTCGAAGCGGCATTCTGGATTTCGGATCAATCAATCCTGCAACAGCGCCACGTCGCACCGAGGAGTGAATCTCAGACGCACTCATTCCTAGCTCACTCGATAACTGGGCAAAAGTCTTTCGAGAGCCCGATGAAAGGAGCTTCAGCCAAACAACGACATCTAAAGATTTGGCAATCACGCTCATTCGCTATTCGCGAATAGCGAATATGTCAAGCGACCGATATCAAAGATCGATGTCGTCGACCTCCACGACGTCGATCCTATCAGCAACGCCGCACGCGCTGCGACAAACCAACACCGATGAACACCAGTGTGGTTCGTCCGCCAGATCCGTATCCCGATTGAAACTCGCTCGCTGCCCGCGTTGACTCATGCGCTCCCGCGCATTTCGACCTCTCGGTTTTGCCCATCTATGTCGCTCGCGTCCCCGCGGCTCCATTCACTCACTCCTACCCTCGTCACTTTACCTTGATCACTCGCACTGCCCGTGCTCGCGCCAGCTACCCTAGCTGCGTTGCCGTCTACCCGCGCGATTCCCGATCGCGACGTGTTCTATGTCGCTGATCCCATCAGCTCCATTGCAAGCAGGCCACACTGCAAACATCTTCCAAGAATGACTCCCAGGTTTGGGGCGGGGTTGGTTATTCCCGATCTGTGGCAACAGGAGGCAGTGCGCGCGTTGCAGCAGGGAAAAGACGTGGTGGTGCAGGCGCCGACAGGATCGGGCAAGACTTACATCTTCGAGCTGCTTTATCCGAACCTGAAAACTCAGGCGGTGTTCACCGTCCCGACCCGCGCACTCGCTAACGATAAATTATCGGAAT
>WNFX01007019.1_pt1 | contig 10621 bp, 11 predicted proteins | sample 5400111 | NCBI WGS metagenome assembly WNFX01 (sample SAMN13153363, study PRJNA577476) | soil metagenome | isolation source: 40 cm soil or saprolite under grassland replicate 1 | place: USA:California | collected 2016-06-15 | reverse complement strand
CGACGAGCGGCTCGAGCTCGAGGGCACCGCTCCGCACGTGCTCGAGCAGCAGGGGCAGCGCGCGCCGCGGGTCCTCGGAGCCGTACAGCGAGCCCGTGAGCTCCTTCTCGCGGCGCACGAACTCGGCGGGGTCGAGGTCGAGGCGCTCCCCGGCGGCGGGCAGGCCGACGAGGACCGTCCGGCCACCGTTTCGCGTCCAGCGGAGCGCGAGCGCAGTGGTCTCGGGCGCGCCGACGGCGTCCAGCGCGACATCGACCCCGTCCGGCGCCACCTCGCGCAGCGTCTCCGACAGCACGTCGGGCGTCGCCGTCCGGGTCGCGCCGAGCCGCTTCGCCTGCTCGAGCCGCGCCTCGAGCGGGTCGACGCAGACGATCTCCGCAGCGCCCGCGATGCGCGCGCCCTGGACGCAGAACTGCCCGACGCCGCCGGCGCCGACGACGAGGACGACCGAGCCGGGCTCGGGGCGAGCCTGGAAAAGCACGGCGCCGACCCCGGTGAGCGCGGCGCAGCCGAGCAGCGCCGCGTGCTGCAGCGGCAGGTCGCCGCCGAGGGGCAGCGCTACGTCCGCGTCGACGGTAAGCAGCTCCGACAGCGCGCCCGTCGCGGTCCCGCGGTAGACGATCTCCCCGTCGGCCTCCATCCCCGTCGTGCCGTCGAGGAGCGCGCCTGCGCCGATCGCACGCTGAAGCTCGATGCAGGCGGCCGGGCGGCCGCGGCGGCAGTCGGCGCAGCGGCCGCATGACGGAGCCCACGAGAGGACGACCGTGTCCCCGACCTCCAGTGAGTCGACGTCGTCACCGACAGCCTCGACGGTGCCCGCGCCCTCGTGTCCGAGCACCATAGGCTTGGGGCGGTCCCACTCGCCCTTGACGACGTGCAGGTCAGTGCCGCACACGCCCACGGCGCGCACGCGCACGAGCACCTCGTGGGGCCGCGGCTCGCGCAGGTCGATCTCCCGCACCTCGAGCGGTTGCCCGGCGCCGTGGAAGAGCGCCGCCCGCGTCTTCACGGGTTAGCCGCCGATCGCGGAGACGAGCGCGTCGCAGGTCGTCACCGTGGACACGTTCTGCAGCGCGTAGTTGATCGAGGCGTTGTGCCAGTCCGCGTTCATTGTCGAGCAGCAGTCCTCGGGCACGAACATGAAATAGCCCTTGTCGGCGCCAGTACGCGCCGTGTGCTCCACGGACATGTTCGTCCAGGCGCCCGTGACGATGAGCTGGTCGCGCTCGAGGCCGCGCAGGAGCGGCTCGAGGATCGTGTCCTGCCAGGCGTTCATTCGCATCTTCTCGACGACGAGGTCGCCGTCCTGGGGCTCGAGGCCCTCGGCCGGCTGGGCGCCCCAGCTGCCCCTGACGAGTGCATTGGTTTCCTTGACGCCCTCGAAGAGCGGCGCGTTCACCTTCAGCCCGCGCGACCCGTCCTCGACCACGTACCAGACGTGGATCACCGGGATCCCTGCTCCTCGGCAGACGTCGGCGAGCCGGCGACAGTTCTCGACGGCGTTTTGCTCCTTCGCGTGCTCCGGCGCGCCGGAATCGGCGAAGGCGCCGCCCTCCATCATCACGTCGTTCTGCATGTCCTGGATGATCAGTGCCGCGCGGGCGCGATCAATCGTGACGCTCTCGTTCTCGCTCATCTTCTCCCTCAGCTCATGAACGGCTCATGGCGGCCGCGTGTCTTTGTCTGGACCCGGTAAACGGACGTCGAGGCAGGAACGAAGAGCCAGCTCCAGTCCGGGCCGCCCCAGTGGAGGTTCCCGACGTTTTCCGGGATCTCGACGATGCCCAGGTGCTCACCCTCCGGTGTGAAGACCCAGACGCCTTTCGGCCCCGTCACCCAGACGTTGCCGTGCTCGTCGCACTTCATCCCGTCGACCAGCTCGCCCGACTCGAGGTCTCCGGTCCCGATGCCGTCGGCGAGGACACGCGCGTTCGAGATCGTCCCGTCGCCGGCGACGTCGAAGACGCGGATGTGCGCGCGGTCGGTGTCGTTGATGTAGAGCAGCGACTCGTCCGGCGAGAAGCAGAGCCCGTTGGGCTGCACGAAGTCGTCCACGAGGAGCTGCGGGTCGCCGCCTTCGGGCGCGAGGCGGTAGACGCCCTGGAAGTCGAGATCCTGCTCGCGCTCGATCCCGAAGACCGGCATCCGGCCGTATGTCGGATCGCTGAAGTAGATCGCGCCGGTCGAGTGGACGATCACGTCGTTCGGGCTGTTCAGCTCCTTGCCCTCGTAGTGCGTTGCGAGCACCTCGCGGCCGCTGCCCGTTCCGTCGGGATCCATCCGCACGACCGAGCTCGTGACGTGCTCGCAGACGATCAGGCGCCCCTGCGCGTCGAGTGTCATCCCGTTGCCCTTGTTACTCGGCTTCGCCACCTCGGTGACGCCGCTCTGCTCGTCCCAGCGGCGCCGCGTGTCGCCCGGCATGTCGCTGAAGAGCAGGAAGTTGCCCTCCGGGCTCCAGATCGGCCCTTCCGTGAAGGTGAAGCCGGTGCCGATCTGCTCGACCTCGGCGTTCTCGTCGATCAGCTCGTGGAGCCGGTCGGATTCGGCCCGTACGCTCACCGTGCCGCTCCTTTCGTGCGAGGTTCGCCTGCCGGGCGAACCTACCACGGTCGTGGCGGCGAAGGCGCGTCAGACGGCTTCGGCGTGGATCCGCTGCTTGCTGTCGCGCAGCCGCCCGCCCGAGCGCCCGGCGCGGAGAGCCACGATCTCGGCGAGGATCGACAAGGCGGTCTCGGGCTGCGAGTCGGCGCCGACGTCGAGCCCGCACGGGCCGGAGATCCTCTCGAACTCCACTGCGTCGACGCCCTCGGCGAGCAGCTTCTCGCGCCGCCGCTCCTGGTTGCGGCGCGAGCCGAGGGCGCCGATGTAGAACGCATCGGTCGCCAGCGCCGCCATCAGCGCCGGGATGTCGAACTTCGCGTCGTGGGTCAGGACGAGCACTGCGGTCGCGTGGTCGGGCTGCACCTCGGCGAGCGCCTCCTCGGGCCACTCGACGATCAGCCGGTCGGCGTTCGGGATCCGCTCGCGCGTCGCGAACTTGGCGCGTGCGTCCACGACGATCGTCTCCCAGCCGAGCAGCTTCGCCGCCTGGCAGAGTGCGTCGGCCGTGTCGACCGCACCGATGATCACGAGCCGCGGCGGCGGGCCGTAGACCTCGGCGAAGACACGGGCGTCGTCGAGCTCGAGGAGGCGGTTCCGCGCTGCCCGGATCAGCTCGTTCGCCTGTTCGAGCGCGGCCGGCGGGACGCCGTCGCCGACCACCTCGCCGCTCTCGAGCGCGAGCGCCTTCGCCCCGAGCGGCTCGCCCTCGATCACCGTGAAGACGACGGCGCGCTCGTTGCCTTCGATCGCCTTCAGCAAGCGGTCGGTGACGACTCGGCTCATTCGTCGTCGAGCGGCTCGACGAATACGTCGATCTCTCCGCCGCACGGGAGGCCCACGTTCCAGGCTTCCTCGTCCTCGATCCCGTAGCTGAGCAGCTTCGGCTGACCGCTTCGCAGGACCTCGCAGGCGTGCTCGAATACGTCTCCTTCGACGCAGCCGCCCGAAACCGAGCCTGCGAGCTCGCCACTCTCCGACACCGCGAGCTTCGCGCCGACCGGCCGGGGGGCGGACCTCCGTGTTGCGACGACCGTCGCGATTGCCACCTTCTCACCCTTCGCGCGCCAGCGCTCGACGTCGGCGAGGATTTCCTTCATGCGGCATGCCTCCTCTCGATGCCCATCAACACTTCGCCCAGCCGTTCCAGGCTGGCGAGATTGTGCCCGGGCAGGAACCTGTCGACATACGGGAGCGCCGCTCGCATTCCGGCCGCGAGCGGTTCGTACGCGGGATGGCCCTTCAGCGGGTTCATCCACACGACCGTGTAGGCCTGACGTGCCAGGCGTGCCATCTGATCTTCGAGCAGCCCCGCGCCGGACTCCTCCCGCTCCCAGCCGTCCGACGCGATCACGACCACGGCTCCGCGGGTGACGGCGCGGCGGCCCCAGTCGTCGTTGTAAGTCTTGAGCGAGCCGCCGATGCGCGTTCCGCCACACCAGTCGGCTACGCTCCTCGCCGCGTCCTGGAGCGCGCGGTCGGGGTCGCTCGTCTCCAGCGCCGGCGTCAGCCGCGTCAACCGGGTGCCGAACGCGAAGGCCTCGACGCCCTCGCCTGAGCCTCGGACCGCGTGCACGAATAGGAGCAAGGGCCGCGCATACGCCTCCATTGAGCCGGAGACGTCACAGAGCACGACCAGCTTCCGCGGCACGCGGGCACGCAGGCGGTACTGACGGTGCACCGGATCGCCGCCGGCACCGAGCGACTCACGAATCGTCCTGCGCAGATCGAGCTCGCGGCCGCGATGGTGCCGACGGAGCCGACGGGAGCGGCGGCGGGGACGCTCGACGGCGATGTCGGCGATCAGCGCTCGTACGCGGTCGAACTCGTCGGAGGTCATCGCGCCGAAGTCCTTGGTCCGCAGGATCTCCTCGTAGCTCCAGCCTCTTGCTGCCGTCGACTCGTCGGCCCCGGCTACATCGTCGGGGCCGCCGCCAACGTGGATGCGACGGAGCACCGCGCTCTGCGGCGTCGGCGGCGAAAGCTCGAACGGCGAGACCGGCGCGCGCAGGAACCAGGCCTCGAAGGCGCGGTCGAAGATCTCGAGCTCCTCGCGGCGCGTGACGAAGTTGGCGCGCAGCGTCCAGTAGACGTCGTCCTGACGCGTCAGGTCTACCTGGTCGAGGCCGCTGAGCCCATCGGCGATGCGGGTCGGGCCGACCTCCAGGCCCGCCTGGCGCAGGACGCGGCCGAAGGTGACGACGTGACCGACGACTCCGCTAGCCCGCGGCAACCCGCGCCTCCTCGAGCAGATCGGCGAGCGCGGCGTCGCGGACGGCCTGCAGGTCCTCGTGGTGCTTGAGCACCGACCCGAGCGTCGACTCGACGACGTCCGGATCCAGCTCGTAGCTCCCGAGCGCGGCGAGCGCCTGCGCCCAGTCGATCGTCTCGGCGACGCCGGGCGGCTTCTCGAGGTCGAGGCGCCGCAAGCCCTGGACGAACGCCGCCGCCTGCAGGGCGAGCCGCTCGGGGACGCCGGGCACGCGTAGCCGCACAATCTCGACCTCGCGCTCGAGCGACGGGTGGTCGATCCAGTGGAAGAGCGCGCGCCGCTTGAGCGCGTCGTGCAGCTCGCGCGTCCGGTTCGACGTCAGGATCACGACCGGTCGCCGCTTGGCCTGGATGGTCCCGATCTCGGGCACGGTGATCTGGAAGTCCGAGAGCACCTCGAGCAGGAAGGCCTCGAACTCGTCGTCCGCCCGGTCGATCTCGTCGATCAAGAGGACGACTGGCTCGTCGGTCTCGATCGCCTCTAGCAACGGCCGGCGGATCAGGAACTCCGGTCCGAAGAGATCTTCCTCGGAAACCGTCCCCTCTTGAGCGGCGCGGATGTGCAGCAGCTGGCGCGAGTAGTTCCACTCGTAGACGGCATGCGCGACGTCGAGCCCTTCGTAGCACTGAAGACGGATCAGGCGCGCCGGGAGCACCCGCGCCATCGCCTTCGCGGCTTCGGTCTTGCCGACGCCCGCCTCGCCCTCCAGCAACAGCGGCTTCTCCAGCTTGAGCGCGAGGAAGAGGACGCTCGCCAGACCGCGGTCGGCCAGATACGACGCGTCGAGCAGCCCCGCCTGGAGGTCGTCGATCGTCCCGAAGGTGCGCGCCGTCACGGCCCGGCAAATCGTATCCGCGAGCGGCTCAATACTGCTATTGCGATTTCAAAGGGTTAGGATCGCTCGGGTCGACCCGAGACCTCTCGAAGGCGCGAATTGACGAATCTCACCAACGTCCTCGTCCCCACCTCGGCAGATGACGCCGCCGCCGCGTTCGGTGACGGATCCGGGGTGACTGTCGTTGCGGGCGGCACGATCGTCATGCCCGACATCAAGCTCGGCCGCCTGCGTCCGGACCGGACGCTCTACCTCGGTCGCGCCGGGCTCGACCGAATCGAGCGCTCCGGCGGGACGTGTCGAATTGGGGCCGCGACGCCGGTCTCGGCGCTCGTCGACGGCGCGCCCGAGCCGCTTGCGAGTTTCGCGGCCCACGTGGGCGACCGTGAAGTGCGCGGCCAGGCGACGATCGGCGGCAACCTCTGCGCGCCCGCGGCCGCGACCTTCTCGCGCGGCGACCTGCAGGCGCCGCTGCTCGCGCTGGACGCACGCATCCGTTCGGCCGGCTCTACCGGCGAACGAACCGATTCGATCGAAGATTTCCTCGCGGCAGGCCTCGACGGAAGGCTCGTGCTCGAGATCGAGGTCGACGAGCCGAAGCGTGCCGCCAGCGCCTCCGTCCGGCGCCCGCATGCGCACGCCTACACGATCCTCGCGGTCGCTGCGGCGGAAACGGTGGGGCACGGAATTCGGGTTGCGATCGCCGGCGCCGGGCCTCGCGCGGTGCGCGCGACCTCGGTCGAGCAGGCGCTTGCCGACGGAGCGTCGCCCGAAGACGCGGCTCAAAAGGCGCTCGACGACGTCGATCCCCAGGACGATGCCCTTGCCTCGGGCAATTACCGGCATCAAGTCTTGCCCGCTCTCGTCACCCGGGCGCTCGGAGATCTCTCGTAGAGAAAGGAGTTCGATGCGACTGACCGTCAACGGGATCGAGCGCGAGCTTTCGACGCCGCCGCTGGACACGCTCCTGAACGCGCTGCGGGAAGAGCTCGGGATCACGAGCCCGAAGGCCGGCTGCCAGCAAGGAGGCTGCGGCGCGTGCACGGTCCTGATAGACGGCGAGCCGCGAAGGTCGTGCTTGACACCGCTGGTCGCGGTTGATGGCGCGACGGTGACGACGGTCGAGGCGCTCGGGGAGCCGGGGAACCTCTCGCCGGTGCAGGCCGCGTTCTACGAGCAGTACGGGCTCCAGTGCGGCTTCTGCACGCCGGGCTTCGTCCTCGCGACGACTGCCATGCTCGAGCGGAACGCGAACCCGAGCCGCGAGCAGATCCTCGAGGAGCTCGCGGGGCACGTCTGCCGCTGCACCGGCTACGTGAAGATCGTCGCCGCCGTCGAGGCGGCCGCCCGCGGCGACGTCTCCCAGGCCGCCCTCGAAGCCGGCGCGACCGGTCCCAGCCGGCGCGAGCCGGAAGTCCTCGTCCCAGGGAGCCCCGCATGAAAGCTGTAGGCGCGCGCCTGCCCCGCTACGACGGCGTCGGCCACGTAACGGGCCGCACCCGCTTCGTCGACGACGTCCGCATCCCGGGGACGCTGTGGGCGAAGGCCCTTCGCTCACCGCACCCGCACGCCGGAATCAAACGCCTCGACACGAGCAAGGCCGAGAAGCATCCGGGTGTCCACGCCGTGATCACGCACAAGGACGTCCCGCGAAACGTCTACGGCCACCTCGAGGCGCTCGGCGTCCCCGCTGACGAGCCGTTGCTCGCCGACGACGACGTCCGCTACAAGGGTCAGCCGATCGCCGTAGTCGCAGCGGAGGACGAGGCGACCGCGCTCGAGGCCGTCGAGTTGATAGAGGTCGAGTTCGAGGAGCGAGAGCCGGTCTTCGACATCCGCAAGGCCTACGACGCCGACGCGAAGCCGTTCCACCAGTGGGGTCCCGCATTTCCGCACTTCGGTCCCTACGCGAGCCGCCGCATCCGCAAGGGGGACGTCGACGACGCATTCGAGCGCGCCGACGTGATCGTGCAGGGCGTCTACCGCCCGCAGGCGATCGAGCAGCTGCCGATCGAGCCGCAGGTCGGGCTCTCGGTGCCGGAACCGGACGGCCGGCTGACGATCTACTCGTGCACGCAGGCGATGTACTTCTCGATGGGCGTCGTCGCCGCCCACCTCGAGTGGCCGCTCAACAAGCTGAAGTTCGTCGGCGGCACCGTCGGCGGTGGCTTCGGCGGCAAGGTCGACACCGCGACGGAGACGATCACCGCCCTACTCGCGCTGAAGGCCAACCGTCCGGTCAAGTGGCGCTGGACGCGCGAGGAGGAGTTCCTCTGCTCGTCGACCCGGGCGCCGTGGCACATGGAGCTCGCCGACGCCGTTACGAGCGATGGCTGGCTGCTCGGCCGGAAGATGATCACGCTCCACGACGCCGGCGCCTACACGCGGTTCTCGTCGTACGGCGTCACGAAGCACTCCTTCCACCACACGGGCGCCTACACGATCCCGAACCTGCGCTTCGACGGCTACGTCATCTACACGAACCGCTCGCCGACCTCGGCGATGCGCGGATTCGGCGTCACGTCCGTGTCCTATGCCGTCGAGATCCACATGAACCGCATCGCCGAGACGCTCGGGATCGACCCGCTCGAGCTCCGCCTGAAGAACGCCAACCGGATCGGCGACCTGACCGCGAACCGCGTCCGGCTCAGCGACCCGTCTACGGTCCCCGTTGTGCTCGCGGCGGCCGACCGGATCGGCTACGAGTTGGGGGCGGAGTTCAAGCAGATGACGAGCGAGCCGCGCTCGGGCGACCTGCTTCCCGACCACCTACTGACGTCCGTCGCTCGCGACGGCGGCGCTGAGACCGACGGGAGGGGTGCCTGATGGCGAAGCATCGAGGTCGCGGGATCGCGACGATCGAGTACCCGACCGGGATGAATCAGAACGGCGACCCAAGCCAGGCGTGGATCAAGGTCAAGCCTGATGGGCGTATCGACGTCTTCGCCGGCACGGTCGACATCGGCCAGGGCTCGAAGACGGTGCACACGCAGATCGTCGCCGACACGATCGGCGTCCCCTACGAGTGGGTGACGATGGACGTCTCGAACACCGACTCCTCGCCGATCTGCACGGGATCGTTTGCCTCGCGCGGCACGTTCATCGGTGGCAACGCTGTCCGTTTCGCAGCGGAACGGGTGCGCGAGCGGATCCTGGAGATCGCGTCGAAGGAGATGGAGATCGACGCCGCCGACCTCGAGATCGAGGACGGCGAGGTGGTCGCGAAGGGCGCTCCTGATCGCAAGCTCGGCCTGGCGGACGTCGCAGCGGCCGCGACCTGGACCCACGGCGAACTGCTCACGGGCGCGGGCGCCGCGTTCAAGCCGTATTCGACGGTCGACGACGACACCGGTGAGGTGGACAGCGAACCGCACTCGGCGATCTCGTATGCAGCCTGCGTCGCGGAGGTCGAGGTCGACGACGAGACTGGCGAGGTGCGGGTGGACAAGCTCGTCCAGGTCTACGACGTCGGGCGGGCGATCAACCCGACGCTCGTCGAGGGCCAGATCGAGGGGGGCGCGTTGATGGGCCTCGGACTGGGGCTGCTCGAGAGCTCGTACCCTTACTACCCCTCGGTCGAGCACCGAGGCGAGCAGTTCGGCGCCTACCTCGCGCCGACGCTCGAGGACCTGCCGGATCTCGACAACGTGATCCTGGAGCACCCCTCCGCGGACGGGCCCTACGGGGCCAAGGCGATCGGCGAGATGGCCAACAACGCCCAGCCGCCTGCGATCATGTCCGCAATCCACGACGCGCTCGGCGTCTGGGTCACTGAAGCCCCAGCGACGCCGGAGAAGGTCCTGAACGCGATCCAGGAACGGAGGGCGCCGCAGCGCGACGGCAAGCGGGTCGTTTACGACGATCAGATCTCGATCGCGGCCGTCTCGGGGAATCGCGGCAAGGGCGGCGACGGAGAAGGCTTCCTGCTCCCGGATGAGTAGCGCGGCGCAGGACGTCTGGCCCTTCGGGACCTGGAATGGGCTCGGCTCGTTCGAGCTGTTTCCAGGTGTCAGGCTGCACGCGATCGGCGGCGACCAGGTGCTGCTCTGCCGGGTCAGCTACGACGCCGGCAAGTCGGTCGCCCGGCACGCGCACGAGCACACCGAGCAGGTGATGGTGATCGTCGACGGCGAGGTCGACGTCACGATTGGCGACGACCGCCGTCACCTGCGCACCGGCGATGTCTGCGTGATGAACCGCGGCGTCGAGCACGAGCTCTACTCGGAGGGCGGCGTCACGTTCTTCGAGGCGCTTGCGCCGGTGCCCCTCGACCACGTGCCAGACCGCAAGCGCGACCTTGTGCTCGGCGAGGACGGCGGTTCGCAGCACGTCGAAGGCTAGCCCGACCAGACTGCCTGCGCGCGTCCAGCTGTTCGCGACCTGCGTCGGCGATCTCGTCTTCCCGGACGCGGTCGAGGATGCGGAGCGACTGCTTCGCGCAGCCGGTCACGAGGTCGAGTTCCCGCGGAGACAGGTCTGCTGCGGACAGCCCGCGTTCAACGCCGGCCACCGCGGGGCGGCGCGCCGCATCGCGCGCGGCTTCGTGCGGGCTTTCGCGCGCGACGCACCCGTGATCGTGCCCTCTGGCTCGTGCGTGACGATGCTCTCGCACTACCTGCCGGAGTTGCTCGGGGTCGAGCCGTTCGAGGTCTGGGAGCTCTCCGCGTTCCTGGACGCCGCCGGTTTCGAGCCCGCGAAGACGAACGACGGCTGCACCGTCGCCTACCACGATTCATGTCACATGCTGCGCGAGCTGCACATCGCGGAGCCGCCTCGCCGTCTGCTCGAGCGCTCGGGCGCGGTGGTCGCCGCGTTGCCGCGGCCGGACCTCTGCTGCGGGTTCGGCGGAACGTTCTCCGTGCGCCAGCCCGAGATCTCCGCGGCGATGGCGGACGACAAGCTCGCGGGCGCAA
>WNFX01010915.1_pt1 | contig 10623 bp, 9 predicted proteins | sample 5400111 | NCBI WGS metagenome assembly WNFX01 (sample SAMN13153363, study PRJNA577476) | soil metagenome | isolation source: 40 cm soil or saprolite under grassland replicate 1 | place: USA:California | collected 2016-06-15 | reverse complement strand
GATCGGGTGCATGAAGATCACGATGTCGAGCTCGCGCACCTTGGCGAAGAACCGGTCGAGGTTCAGGCTCGGCTCGGTAAGCTCCTTCCCCGCGACGTTGGGGTTGATCTCGACCCCGCGCAGGCCGAGCTGCTTCACGCAGCGTTCGAGCTCGATCACTGCCAGCTCGACGTTCTGCAGCGGCACGGTGCCCAGTCCGACGAAGCGATCCGGCCACTTCGCCACGATTTCCGCGAGGCGGTCGTTCACCATGCGGGATACTTCGGCGCCCAGCCCCGGCTCGGTCCAGTAGTAGGTCTGCTGAGGAGCCGGCGACACGGCCTGGATGTCGATCCCCATCCGGTCCATGTCCTTGAGCCTCACTTCGATCGTGGAGAGCTTGGCGGCGCGGTCCTGCATCTGCTTGACGTTGACTTCACGGGTGAGCGCACTGGCGAATTTCACCGAAGGCTCGTGCTGCGCGGGGTTGAGGTGCGCCAGCTTCGCGGCGGCGTCCCGATTCAGGTAGTGGCAATGGATATCGACGCGGAGACTCCGCCCCTTCTTGTCGCGGACGAGCTTGCTTGAGACCGAGCGCTTGCGCGCTCGCGCTGCCGCCGCGGAGCCTTTGCGTACGCCTGCGAAGCGGTGCCCATGCCTCGGATCGGTGCAGACGGGGGTCGTGCAGGTGAACATCATGTCAGTCATTCCTTTCTTCAGATCGATTGGCTAAAACACTCCGAGATGCTGCGTGATCAAAGCCTGGTCGTTGCGTACCTGGCCAGCGCTGCCGCTGAACGCGACGCGGCCGGTGTTGAGGATCACCACCTCGTCGGCGAGGTCGAGGGCGAGCTTGATGTTCTGCTCGACCAGGAGAATCGACTGGCCTTCCCGCTTCAGGCGCGCGATGGTGCGGCCGACTTCGGCGACGATCAGCGGCGCGAGACCTTCGGAGGGCTCGTCCATCAGCAGCACGCGCGGATTCCCCATGAGCGCCCGCCCGATCGCGAGCATCTGCTGCTCGCCCCCGGAGAGAGAGCCCGCCATCTGCTGCAGCCGCTCTTTCAGCCGGGGAAACAGCTCGATCACGCGCTCCAGGGTCCACGGAACTGCCACGCCCGCCCGCTTCTGCCTCGAGACGGCCAGGTTCTCGCGCACCGTGAGGGTGGAAAAAATCCGCCGGCCCTGGGGCACGAAGCCCACGCCCTTTCGCGAGATCGTCTCGGGCGAGAGCCTTCCGATCGGCTCGCCGAACAGGCGGACCTCGCCGCCGCGCGGCGGCAGGAAGCCGATGATGGCGTTCATGCAGGTCGTCTTGCCGGCGCCGTTGCGCCCCAGCAGCGCCAGCACCCGGCCGGCGTTCAAATTGAACGAGACGCCATGCAGGACGTGGCTCTCGCCGTAGAGCGCATCGACCCCGTTAAGTGACAGTGCTTCAGTCACCGAGGTAGATCTCGCGGGTTTTCGGATCGGCGACCACTTCGGCGCGGGTGCCCTCGACGATCACGCTGCCGTAGTGCAGCACGGTGATTTTCTCGGCGAGATCGAGCGCGGTGTCCATGTCGTGCTCGATCATGACCACGGTGACGTCCCTGGGAATACCTCGAATCAGTTCCTTCATCGCGGCGCGCTCCTCGCGCGACAGCCCGGCGAACGGCTCGTCGAGCAGCAGGACCCTGGGCTTCTGCGCGAGCGCCATGGCGATTTCGAGGCGGCGCTTCTCCCCGTAGGATACTTCGCCTATCGACCGCTTCGCGAGATGCTCCAGGCCCACCCGTTTCAGGACGCGCCGCGATTCCTCGTTCAGTCCGGCGTAGCGGGCGAGCGGCCTGAAGACGTCCCAGCGCGACTTCGACAGTCCGAGCAAGGACAGCACCAGGTTGTGCTCGAGCGAGTCCTTGGGAAAAAGCGTGATGATCTGGTAGGTGCGGGCGAGCCCCCGGTGAGCGCGCTCGTGCGGCTTGAGGCGCGACACCTCGTCGCCGAACAGGCGGATCGCCCCGGCGTCGCGCTTGAGGTCGCCCGTGATCAGATTGAACAGCGTCGTCTTCCCCGCCCCGTTCGGGCCGATGATGAGCCGCCGCTCTCCGGGCATCACCTCGAGCGAAACCCCGTTCATTGCGGGCAGGCCGCCGAAGGACTTCCTCAGCTCGCGAAGCTGAAGCGCCGGCGTCATCGGGGGCTCCTCCAGGCCTTCTTCGCCTGCCCGGCGAGGCGCCGCAGCCCCGGCACGACGCCTTCGGGCACGAAGATCACGATGACGACGAACACGAATCCGAGCAGCATGTTCCAGCGCTCGATGTAGGCGGACACGTAATTCTTGAGGATCATCACGATCACAGCGCCGACGATCGGGCCGGCGAGCGTGGCGGAACCCCCGGCGATGACCGCAAGCAAGCCTTCCGCCGAAGCCGTGATCGAGAGCGAAGCGGGATGGATGTACTTGTTGTAGTACACGGCGCTCATGCGCCGCGACTGATCGCGCGTTCCGCGCAGCGCGGCGCCGAAAGGCGACGCGACGAATACCGCCATGAGCCAGACCGCAACCGCGGTGATCGCCAGAGCAAAGTAGTAGAAAGAGGCCGCATCGTCCAGGCTGATGCCGAACGGCGCGGGCCGGGTCAATCCCCGCAAGCCGTTGTCGCCGTCGGTGACCGAAACCCAGCGGTACGCGGTCCCCCAGAGCACCTGCGAGAGCGCGAGCGTCAGCATCAGAAATCCCAGTCCGGTGGCGCGCAGGGAGATCCAGCCGAACACGCAGGCGATAAGCGTCGTCCCGAGCAGCGCCGCAGGCGCGGTGATCCAATGTCCCAGGCCGAGTTTCAGCGACATCCACGCCGAGATGTACGCGGCCAGTCCCAGCCACGAAGCATGACCCAATGACGGCAGCCCGCCGTAGCCGACCAGCAAATTGAGGCTCGCCGCGAAAATCGCCGCGATGAAAATCTGGCTGGTGAGATTGATGTAGTACTCGCCGCCCACGAGCGGAAACCCGGCGAGCACCGCCGCCAGCGCGACCCAGCCGGCATTCTTCATACGGATTGACGCCCGAAAAGGCCCGTGGGCCGGAAGGCGATCACGACGATCATCGGCAGGAACAGGATCACGTAGGCGAGATCCGGGAGGAGCGCCGTCCCGAAGGTGTAGATCGCGCCGATCAGGAAGCTGCCGACGAAAGCGCCGAGCAGGCTGCCGACCCCGCCCAGCATCACCACGATCAACGCGAGCGGCAGCATGTCGGCATCCAAACCCGGATACGCGGACATTATGGGACCGCCGATAATGCCGCCCGCCCCGGCGAGCGCCGCGCCCAGGCAGAACACCGCGGTGAAGAGCCGCGACACCGGGATGCCGACCGCGCGCGCCATCTGCATGTCGTCGACGCCCGCGCGGATCATCGCTCCAATGCGGGTCCGGTCCATCAGCAGATACAAAGCGAGCGCCGTCACGACCGCAATGGCGAGCACGACCAGCCGGTAGGTCGGAAAAGCCACGCCGCCGACGAGAATCGGCTGCTGCAGGGCCGGCGGCGTCGGAACGGGAATGGGATCACCTCCCCATACCATCAGGCACAGGTCGGCGATGATGAACGAGATGCCGAGCGTCACCAGCACCTGGCCGAGCGCGTTCCCGGAAAGCGCGCGCAGGATCAGGCGCTCGACCAGCCCGCCGAACACCGCGATCACCAGGCCGCCGATCAATGCGGCGAGCCATAGATTGGGCACGACCTTGAGCACCGACACGCCGACGTAGGCGCCCAGCATGTACATCGAGCCGTGGGTGAGATTCGCGATGCGCATCAACCCGAATATCAGCGAAAAGCCCGCGGCAAGGAGAAACAGCAGGCCGCCGAGGGCGAGGCTGTTCAGGGTCTGGACGATCCAATACTGCATAAACGCGCGGGGCCGGAAAATCCGGCCCCGCTTTTGCCTTCAGAAGTTCACGACTCTAGATTCTTGGCGGGCGGCCAATCGCGCGAGTACACCGGATTCTTCAGGAACTCCTCCGGCTTGTAAGTCCAGAACTGGCTCACGTTCGGGTAGGTGCGGATCACGCTGTTGACCAGGCGCCCCTCCTTGCGCTCGACCTTCCGGATGTAGATGTTGCCCACCACGTTGCCGTACCGGTCGAACGAAACGGGGCCTCGCGCGGTGTCGACCTTGATGCCGCGCACCGCTTTCATGAACGCTTGCTTGTCCTCGATGTTCCCCTTGATCGCGTCCAGGGTCGCCTCGAGCACGGCGGCCTCGACATAGGTGGCGGCCGCGTAGAAGCCGGGATCGTACTTCCAGTCGACGCGGAAGCTAGCGGCGAATTTCTTGTTGATCGCGTTCTCGATCTCGGCCGAATACCAGCACGAGGTGACGATGCCCAGGGCCTCGTCGCCCATGTTGCGCAGCACCCCTTCGTCGAGCGCGGTCATGCCGCCGACCGGCGTGATCTTGCCCCTCAGGCCGTATTCGTTGAACTGCCGCAGATAGCGGAAGCCGTTCGATCCGGCGAAGCCGAGAAAGATGCCGTCGGCGCTGGTCTTGAGCTGCGCGAGGTAGGTGCCGTAGTCGGGCACGGTGAGCGGCGGAAAAGTTTTCTGGATGATCTTGCCTCCGAGCTCCTCGAACACGCGCTGGAAGCCCGCGCACATCTCGTGGCCGTAGGCGATGTCGTCGGCGATCGCCACCATGCGCCGGAACTTGAGCGTCTTGTAGCAGTAATCGGCGAGCGGATGGGCGCACTGCGAGGAGGTGGAGGTCCCGCGGGTAAACCAGGGATTCGGCTTGCGCTGCGTCATGTCCTCGGCGGCGGCGACCGAAAGCGTCAGAAGCTGCGCCTGGCGGATATAGTCGTCGGCGGCGAGCGCCTCGGCGGTAGCCAGCGGTCCGATCATGACGTGGATGCGGTCGCGCTCGACCAGCTCCTGGATCTTGGTGCGCGCCTGCGCGGGCACGCCGCCGCTGTCGCCGACGAAGAGCTCCACTTTCCGGCCGGCCATCGTGTAATTGCGCTCCTTCAGGTACTGGACGAGCGCGCGCTCCATGTCGATGCCGCCCGAGGCGAGCGGGCCGGTCTTCACCGTCATAAGGCCGACGCGGATCGCTCCGGCCTGTCCTCGAACGACGGCGGGAAAGCCCAGCGCCGATGCGCCGAGCCCGGCGGCTTGGATGAAGCGCCTGCGGGTAAATGCCATGGTGGGTTCCTCCTCGGTGTCGCGTTTCAGTGGGTCGGATTTTGGGGGGCGTCGGGTTGCTTCGCCGGCTGCGAGCGGTCGAAAGCGCCGATTTTCATGCATTCCCCGAAAATGCGCATGACCGTCGGCACCCCTTCGGTGCCGACGTTGAAGAACTTCGCGCCGAAGACTTGAGAGGCAAGGCAGATGTCGGCGAGGGTCGGGGAGTCGCCGTGGCAGAATCTGCCCGTCTCCTTCTCCTTTCCCAGGTGCGCTTCGAGCACCCTGAGCGCCTCCAAGGTCCAGTGCGCGAGCCACTTGTTGCGAGCCGGCTCGTCCTGATGCATTTCCCGCTCGAGGTAGCCGCGGATCCGCGGAACGACCAGCGGATGCCCGTCGCTCACCACGATCTGCGCGAGGCCGCGAACGCGCGCCCTGCCGCGCGGGTCCTTCGGCAGGAGCGCCGGCTTCGGGTGCGTCTCCTCCAGGTACTCGAGGATCGCCATCGATTGGAAAAGCGGCGGACCGCCGTCGATCACGAGCGCGGGGACCACGCTTTGCGGGTTGATCGCCTTGTATTCCTCGGCGTGCTGCTTTCCCTGCAGCAGATTGATCGAGATCTGCTCGGCATCGAGGCCTTTGAGCGCGAGCGCGACGCGCACCCGGTAGGTGGCCAGGGACCGCCAGAATCCGTAAAGTTTCGTCGCCACGATCTCCTCCTCTTCAGCCCTTGGCGCTTGGCGGGATTACCGGGACCAGAATATAGGATTCGCGTCCCGGCCCGGCATGGATCGTGACTTTGCCGCCGAAGACCGCGGCCGGCCGGTCGCGCGGATCATCATGCAGGAACGGCCCGCAGCCGCGCAACTCGTTCTTGAAATTCGACAGCCTTGCACCGGTGAATCTCTGCCATTCGTAATCCCGGCCCCGCACGGTCAGCGCCACCCTGTAGCCGGCCGGAACGACGATGCTCGTCGGCCAGAGCTCCACGTCGAGCTGAACGATTCCCCCGGGCTTCAGCGGCTGTGGCTCATCGTGGGTATGGTAGGGCCGATATTCGGCGGAGAGCACCGGGTCGAGCTTGCGGTGCGAGGCGCGCAGCCAGCCTTGCGCGATCGGGGTATGGGGATCGATCGCCCCCATAAAAACCACCTCGCGCATGTCGGGAGTGAAAACCCGGAAAACCAGGAACAGATCGGCATCCACCGTGGATGAGGACACGAACAGCCTCGCTGCAAGAGGACCCGTGATCTCGGTCTCGTGCTCGAGCGGCGCCGAAATGAATGTCGCGCCGTCGCCGAGCGCATCGTAGGCGACGCTTGCCGCGGCCTTCGGCGGCTCGGGGCCGAGTGTGTGATCGGCCGGATCGAGATAGAACCTCGTCCAGCGCGTGCGCGCGATCGGCCACTCGCTCTCGTGCCGCTCGACGAAGCGGTCGATATGGCGAACCTGCAGCTGCACCCGCGGCTGCCTGTCCCAGCCGTTCTTCTCGCCTTTCAGGTGATAGGCGAAAAACCGCTTCTGCAGGCCTACTCCGTAATCGGTGTAGAAATGAGTCCAGTGCTCGATGCCATGCACCTCCAGCCATTTCTCCTTCGAAGCCGCGCGCACAAATCCTTCGAAATTGCCGCGCGGGTGCAGCCCCTGCCCGCCCCAGTTGGCCGCGGAAAGAAGCGGCACGGTGATTTTTTCCCAGACCGGCGAGCGCGCCCGGTGGTAGTCGTCGTCGAGCGGGTGCGCGAGGATCTCGTCGCCGAAGTCGGAGCGGTTGCTCTGCAGTTCCACGTCGGACAGCGTCTCGTCGCTGCAGACGAGCTCGCCGGTCACGCGGCTGCGCGGCCCGCGCTCACCCAGGCCGTACTGCACCGTCTTCACCTGCATGTCGTACCAGTTGGCCCAGAACGTGGAGAGGATTCCCCCGTGGTGCGTCATGTCGCGATACCAGTCGGCCGCGCCCTCCCAGATGCACATCGCCGCGAGGTGCGGCGGCTGAAGCGACGCTACGTGCCACTGGTTGATCGCGTAGTAGGAGATGCCATTCAAGCCGACTTTTCCGTTCGACCAGGGCTGCGAGCCCGCCCACTCGATGCAGTGGTAGAAGTCCTTCGTCTCGCGCGGCGAGAAATGATCGATCCGGCCCGGGGAGCGGCCGGTGCCGCGCGAGTCCACGCGCACGCAGACATAGCCGTCCGGAATCCATTTTTCCGGGTCGACCACTTCCCAATTCTGATACTTGTTCGTGGAGCCGTAGGCGACATCCGGGTGCTCGGCCACCATGCGCTGCCACGCGCTCGGATAGCCGTCCTGGAACGCGAGCCCCTTGGCGTAGGGACCGTAGCTCAGGATCACCGGATGGCGGCCCTCCTCCGGCCGGAACACGTCGGCGCGTAAAACGAGGTCGTCTTCCATCTTGATCGGGACGTCCCAGTCGATGCGCATCCCGTCGCGGAGCTCGCTCTTCGGCGACGTCATTTTTTCTCCTTCGGAGCGAAGCGGCCTCGGTGCAACTGCTATATTTATCGCGGGCTAATTTGAACCCACGCTGCGGCACGTGTCAACCCGGCACGCCCGAGCAAAGGAGGACCACTTGAAAATCGGAGTAGCCGGCACCGGCAGAATGGGCTCGGCGATCGCCCAGCGCCTGATGGGCCTCGGCCACGAGCTCGCGGTCTGGAACCGCACCCAGGAAAAGACCAGGCCGCTCGCAGCCGCGGGCGCGAAAGTCGCTGCGACGCCGTCGCAACTCGCTACATCCTCGGAAGCGATCATCACCATACTCACCGATGCCGCGGCCATCGATGCGGCCTATCACGGCAAGGAGGGACTGCTGTCGGGCGGCATCTCCGGAAAGCTCTTCATCGAGATGAGCACGGTCCGGCCCGAGACCGAGCGCAAGCTTGCCGCGAAGATCGGGGAGAAAGGCGCGGTGATGGTCGAGTGCCCGGTCGGCGGAACGGTGGGGCCGGCAAAGGACGGAAAGCTCTTCGGCTTCGTCGGCGGAGAAGCGGCGGATATCGCCCGCGCGAGGCCCCTCCTCGACCAGCTGTGCCGGCGCGTCGAGCACGTCGGCCCGATCGGCGCCGGCGCGAGCATGAAGCTCGCGATCAACCTGCCGCTGCTCGTTTTCTGGCAGGCATTCGGCGAAGCGCTGGCCTTGTGCCGGTCCCTCGGGCTCGACTCGGCCCGGATCGTGGATATTTTCGCGGACACCTCCGGCGGGCCCAACGTGCTCAAAGGACGCGGGGCGGTTCTCGCGGCTGCGCTCCAGGGCAAGGATACCGGCCCGATCACCGTCGACATCGACGCGATGCGCAAGGATCTGCGGACGATGGTCGAGGAAGCGCGCTCGCTCGGCAAGCAGCTTCCGGTCACATCGCGGGCGCTGGAATGCTACGAGGAGGCCTCGCGCGAAGGCCTGGGCAAGAGCGACATCACCGCGATCCCCGTGCGCTGGATGAAGAAGCCGGGGAAAACCTGACGGCTCATTCGACGGGCACGACTCCGTCGAGCTTGGCGAAGCATTCCCGTCTTGCCGTCTCGAGGAAGTCGCGCACGAAAGGCTGGCCCGCCATTTCGCGGGTGGTGGCGCCGTACAGGTCGCTCCACAGCCCGTTCCTGCCGATGCGCCGCGCGATCACGTATTCGTAATCGAGGTAGTTCCTGATCCCCCAGTTCGGCAGCGCCGCCACGCCGCGGCGGCTGGCGACCAGCTGGAGGATCGCCACGGTCAGCTCCGTCGTGCGGCGCCTGGGATGAACCTTCGCCGGTTTCAGCACGCGCCGGATCAAATCGATGCGATCTTCGGGCACCGGGTAGGTAATTAGCGTCTCTTGCGCAAAGTCGCTCGCGCCGAGATAGCGCTTCGCCCGCAGCCGGTGATCGGTCGGCAACACCGCCAGCACTTCGAACCGGAACAGCGGATGGTAGACGACGCCCCGCCTCGGTTTGTTTTCCGATCCGATCACCAGATCGGTCTTGTTGTCGGCGAGCAGGGCGAGCGGATTGGGATGAAATCCGGACACCAGATCGAGCTCGACCTCCGGCCAGTGCTTGCGAAACGCGTCCATGATCGGCATCAGCCAGTCGAAACAGGTGTGGCATTCGAGCGCGATGCGCAGCGTCCCCGTGGGCTTTCGGGCGAGCTTGGCGAGATCGCGCTCCGCGGCCTGGATCTCGCTCATCACAGTGCGGCCCAACGCCACCAGCCGCCTCCCCGGCTCGGTCAACTGCACGGACTGCCCGTGACGTTTCACCATCGCCAGGCCGTAATGCGACTCCAACGCCTTCAACTGATGCGAAAGAGCCGACTGGGTCAAATGCACGCGCTCGGCGGCGCGCGATACCGTGCCCGCCTCGGCGAGCGCGATCAGCGTGCGGAGGTGGCGGACTTCGAGCACTAGTTATGAATGATGCTCACGGTATCCGTATAAACTTTCATTGGATTCATAGCTAAGCATAAGCGATGATTTCCCCCTCGTCAAAAGGAGTGAAGCATGACCGTCGCTCACATACTGGGGTTTCCGCGGATCGGGGCGAAGCGGGAGCTGAAGCTCGCCCTGGAGGCGTACTGGCGGGGCGAGATTCCGGAACGCGAACTGTCGGCCGTCGGCCGCGAGCTGCGCAAGCGGCATTGGCAACGCCAGCGCGACGCGGGCCTGGACTTCGTCACGGTCGGTGATTTCGCCTGGTACGACTCGGTGCTGCAGACCCTCGCGCATCTCGGGTGCGTTCCCGGCCGCTTCGGCTTCGATCCCCGGGCGCTCACGCTGCCGCAATATTTCACGCTCGCGCGCGGCGACGCCGACCATCCCGCCATGGAGATGACCAAGTGGTTCGACACCAACTACCACTACCTGGTCCCGGAATGGAATGCGGATACGCGCTTCGAAGGCGGGGTCGATTGGCTGTTCCGGGAGGTGAAGGAAGCGAAGGAACAGGGCCACGCCGTCAAAGTCGCCCTGCCGGGCCCCCTCACCCTGCTTCATATCGGCAAGATCAAGGCCGGCCCGTCGCACAAGCTCGACCTGCTGCCGCGCGCGGTTTTGGCTTACCAGCGGCTGCTCGCGAGCATCAAGGCCCTGGGAATACCCTGGGTGCAGATCGACGAGCCGATATTGGGGCTCGATCTGGACGAGCGCTGGCTCGGTGCCTTTCGGCCGACCTACGAGGCACTCGCTCCCTCGTCGCCGAAGATTCTGCTCGCGACCTACTTCGAGTCGGTGGCGGAGCACGCAGCCATGCTCAAATCGCTGCCGGTCGCCGGCATTCATCTGGATCTCGTGCGCGGGCCGCAGCAGCTCGCGACATTCCTGAACGGATACCCGGAGTCGAAAGTGCTGTCGCTCGGCGTCGTCGACGGCCGCAATATCTGGCGAACCGATCTGGACAAGGCTCTGGCCGGCCTCAATCCGGCCCACGACCGGCTCGGCGAGCGGCTGTGGGTTTCGGCCAGCTGCTCGTTGCTCCACGTTCCGGTCGAT
>WNFX01007481.1_pt1 | contig 10624 bp, 1 predicted proteins | sample 5400111 | NCBI WGS metagenome assembly WNFX01 (sample SAMN13153363, study PRJNA577476) | soil metagenome | isolation source: 40 cm soil or saprolite under grassland replicate 1 | place: USA:California | collected 2016-06-15 | reverse complement strand
AGAGAGGCTACCATCTGAATGGCAGACACTCCCAGTTTCCCTTCCATCATGATACCAAATGCTCCCATCAGCAGAGATAATACGGGATGTAAAATGAAAACCCCCATGGTACACAATACCTCTAAGATAAAGATACACTAGACCTGCATCAGTGTCAAACTTGGGGTAGTGGGCCATCGCAAGCGTGGCATGAACGAGTCCTTGTATTTTTCCAGGAATCTCACTTCAATTATTGTCCAGTGCCAACTGTGCTTTCTCTAGAATACATTTATCATTTCTCAGAATGACTGCTACTTGAACTACATATACAGCCTCCCACCCTCCCCTCTAATATGTGATCCAAACCTGAAGCACATTGTCAGGATCACAGGCAATTTGTTTAGAGAGGCTACCATCTGAATGGCAGACACTCCCAGTTTCCCTTCCATCATGATACCAAATGCTCCCATCAGCAGAGATAATACGGGATGTAAAATGAAAACCCCCATGGTACACAATACCTCTAAGATAAAGATACACTGGACCTGCATCAGTGTCAAATTTAATCTTATGGCTGGTCTTGACATTGGATCCAGGGTACTCTATGATCAGCAAAGCAGGAGTGTTCTCATAGACAGTGTCTCTTACCATATCACACATGCACTCTGGACAAGATTCTTGAGCTTCATGGCCAAGGTCATTTACTAACTTTGATGTTGAAGCAGCTGATTTGGATTGACTTGGACACAAGACATAGCCAAGGTTATCATCAATCTCAAGTCCTTCATAGTCACAATTAGTGCAGACAAGCTGGGATGATGCAACTATGTGATCTGGTGTTAGCATTTCAATGGCTAACCTGCCTACACTTGCACCTGCATGGCCTAGTGGAAATGCAACTGGGTCTTTGCCATGTAATTTGAGGCGAACACTGTCTCTGACATCCTCCAAAGACAATTCACCCATCTGATACTGCCTAAAACCTCTACTCAAGGCCACAAGATATTTATTGCCAATATTTCTAAACCATCTTGACCAGAGATTAGGATCCTGAATCCAGATGTCATATAAAATCACAAAAAGTGAGTCATATGCACAACTATAGTCTTCTGCATCCCATTGAAGTCCAACTGGACCATCAACATCATTGTTGGCAGGAGGTGGAACAGGTTTAGATTTCTTGGAGAGTGACATTTCCATATTCTCATCAAGACCATGCTTTTTACCCCAAGTCACTGCTTGACTTCCTTTAGCTGGCACAAATTCTGAGGAAATCTTCTTTAATTTGGGGTTAAGTGGTGTTGGCACATATTCTGAGGCAATCTTCTTTAATTTAGGATTCAGTGGTGATTTGCCTTTAGATTTACTAACAAGCATCCATGGACTATCAGTTATCTCTGGAAGCAAACCAAAGGGACTTTTGGATGACCATCTGATGGAGGCATCAATCTTCTCTGGGACATAATTGACTCCCTTCCAATTCTGGAATTGTCTAATCAGTGAGTTTCGTAAATGTCCTTCAAAATGAGCTGGAAGCTTTCCCTCATATCTGAGCCTTGTAATGTCATCAAGTAGCTCAAGTTCCCTGAACTCCTGTCTCAAGTAGCCAGAACACCCCTTTGTGATGACTTTGCTGTCAAATCCTTGAATAATTATGGTTCCTGAGGCACTTGCACTGCGAGACAAAGCAGTATAGTAAGCCATGTGATTTAGACAGCTGTTCAAATGGACCACATTGAATAGACGACTTTTGCCTTGGGAAGCATGTGCAGTCATTGCAAAGTTTTGAACCACCCAGACTTGCTCTCTCTCAATGGCCTCCTTCAGATCACTGGGGAACACACATGTGACTGTCTTTTTACTCTTGATAATTGGCACAACATTAAGAGGCAATCCAGGTATTTGCACAGGCTGTGGTGGGTTGTCCAACTCTATAAAAAGTGTATCCAATACACGCTTGCCATGAGGGCCCTTTGTTGACTGCCATCCAACTACAAAGCCTTCTTGGCCCTTTGTGATACAAAGTTCTGTGGCTTCATTGTTTCTGATCATAACAGGCATACCAAGGCAGAGTGATAACTTTCCTGGGAAGTGACCAGTGGCACTATGACAAAGTTTCCAGATTTCCAGCTGATCATCAAAGTCAATCTCATTGGATTTATGTTTGAGCTTAGAAGCATCCTTTGAACTGCCATGTTTTTTCTTTTTGTATGCTGGGTCTTCTTCTTTGCCCCACTTGTCAATAGAGTAAAAGTTTGTCAATTTCTGACCTGTCTCTTGAGCAAATCGCTGACACCCAAGCTGATTGATAATGTCCTTGTGTGTATGGACACCACAAATGATTGCAACATTTCTGAAGTCCTTTGCAGCTACATTTGGCTGTTCTGCACGTCTCCCAGCTATTCTTGACCGCAGAAATTTGATATCTGCTGGTGTACAGGCCCCATATCGCATATTCACAAGTGCAGTTCGAAGTGCTGCATCCTCTGGAGTCTGGGTCCTCTGCCTCATGTTTTCTCTCAGAATGACAACTGTAGTCACCTGGTGCCACAAAGCTTTTCCAATAGCAGCCATTTGTGATTCTGGAGTCAGACCAGAGTCAGCTTGTGTTCCAACAGAGCCACTGTAAAGTGAAGCAGCTCCAACAGGAGGGAGCTGAGCAAAATCACCAGCAAATATCATGTTCACTCCACCAAATGCTACATCATGAATATTTCGTGCCTTGGCCAGCTGGGAGCTGACTCTGTACATGTCAAGACACCCAAGCATTGAGACTTCATCAAGGAAAATGTAGTCCACTCCCTCAAGTCTGCCTGTAACCTGGACAATAGGCAACTCCTTATGCCAGATGCCACTGTCACTTGCACGTATTCCCAAGAATGAATGATATGTTGAGCCACCTAGCAATGCAGCTGCTGTTCCTGTTGGAGCAAGGACTACAAAACGATGGGATTCATTTCTCTCCCTGAACAACTGGATGAGGGCCTTGATCACTTGGGACTTTCCAGTCCCACCCATTCCACCCAAGTACATCTTCAACTGCTCACTTCCTGGGGATACTACATGATTTGCTACAATCCTAAATGCTCTTTCCTGCTCAGTGTTTAAGTTAAATGTCATGACAGTCTGATCAAGCAGTCTCTGGACTCCTTTTGACCTTGCTTTGAAGCTCTGCATCAGATATGATTGGTCAACAATTACCACATTATTTGCATTCAGATCTTTTGCATGCTTCCTCAGTCCATTTTGATCTTTTGAACTTGGAATATGTTTATTACGTTCAGCAACAATCTCCTGTCTCTTGTCCCGTACTGCTGCTTTCCATTTTTTGCCTGGCTGTGAAATCTCAGGCTCAAGTGGTTGTGTGTGGACCTCATTTATCCCATCAGGACTATCATCAAGCCATCCTGCATCTCTGACACTGCATTCAGCTGCATCCATCTGTGCTTTCAATTTCATTCCTTTTGGGCCAAGTGTGGAGTACTTGTTTACTCCATAGTCCTCATCCTCATGAGCTTCTACATCACCAAAATCATCACCACAGCAATAGTCATCAATTTCTTCCATCCCATCTGGTGACATCCACTGTGGAAATGCCCCATCCACATGTTTACCTTGCTTGAGCTGAGCAGAAAAGTCATCTCGGGCATCATTGCATTCATATCTGAGATTGAAGTTTTCCATCAACTTCAGTTGATGCTCTGTAAACTTGTGGTCTATGAATGTTTCATCCCAAGAGTATTCTTCACTTTTGATATCTTTCCCACTTCTCCAGGGCTTAAAGAGAGACAGCATTGTCATGCAATAGTATTCCCTGTCACCACGGTCACGCCTTGGAAGAGTTCCACCCACAAAGTTGGGCACAAAATATTTCTTCTTTGGATCAAATTGAACCACATGTGTCTTATAGAGAGGATGCTTCCTCAGAAACTCCATGCCTGCCTCAGTATTATGTTCTTCATTCTCAAGCTCATTGTCACTCTCAATATATCCATCATCACAATATTCTTCTTCAGACTCTGAATCATTACTAATAAAGCTGAGCTGATCTTCCTTAAGATCTGGATCAGACATTCCCCAGACATCATCATGCTCACCTTCAGTCTCAGCTGCTACAGTACTTTGTTTCTTGGAAGGTCTCCTGATTCTCTTTGACATCTGTACCCATTCATACAGGGTTTTGTCACTGTGAATTTCTGGTCGATAGATGTAGTCATGAACTGAGGAAAAGCCCACATATTCATTTTTTGCTTTCTGAATCACCAGCTTTTCTGGAGCTTCATACATATATATATCTTCTGGAGATTTCCAGGCATTTGCAACCTCCCTAACATAATTCTTCCAGTACACTGGGATGAACTTGTGACTTGTATAATGGTCAGGATTTCCAAGCAAGTAGAGTGAAGCCATTGGACCACCAATTTCCACTTTTGCAGTCAAGGCATTGACTATCTGAGTGATAAGGCGCCTAGCTTTTTCTTTACGTTGCATTGATCCACCCAGCATTTCAGAGTTTCGCCTGAACACACTTCTGATTGTGTCAAAGATGCTGTATGTCTTCAAGCCAGTTTTTGTCACATAGTCAGATACATATGCCACTATAGCTTTGATTGCTGTTCCAGACAGAAGACTTGTCACATCAGTATTACACCTAAGCAGATATGTCAAGACAGGGGTCAAAGTGTTGATCCAAGCTTCACCCTTCTTCATGTTCAATGCACCAGTCTTGGGTTCAACTTCAGTCTGGTCATAGACTTGTCTTGGAAACCTTGCCCTGCAAATTCCATACTTGTTCATGCAATTGGGTCTGTCTTTTTTGCTTGCCTTCTCACTCTTTGACAAATTCCTGGTGCAGTCATGAACATTGGAGCGGAAGATAAGATCATCCACTGTGTGCTTGAACTGGTCCCACCAATTTTCAAGACACTGACAATTGGGACATTCCTCATCTGGTGTTTCACATGTATCACATAATGGTGGAGGTGCCTCAGGGAGTGTCTGAGTGGGATCTTTGTACTCTGTGTCATTTGAACATTTGGCCTCCACTTCAGCCTCAACATCACTCATGCTTCCAGTCATAAATTCACCAATATGGACACTTTCCAGATATTCCACTATTTTATTTTGGAAGTCTGATTCAGGATTCATGATTCTGTCTCTGATCTCCTGTGGTGATAATGCACCCATGATCCATAAAAGCAGATGCAAGTGCAGAGTGAGACGTCCTTGTTGCTCAACTGTCCCATAATATGCAGCAGTATCACCATAAATTCCAGGGTGGTCAGTCCCAACTCCAAGCACATGCTTGATGAACATTTCGACCATGAAGTGGAAAAATCTGGCACCAGCAACTGGGTTCTGTGCAATCAACCTATAACGTTCATCATAGCCTCTTAGCTCAGGTTGAAATTTCTCCTGTGTATCTGCCAAATACAAAGATATAGGGTGCTTGTTATCAGCTGGGGCAAATGTGATGAACCATGAAGGTGCTCCCAAGAAGGATATCAGAGACCAAATCTCATTGCGCATGTACTTTTTGCTGGTGACAGAGCCTTTAACATGGCCTCCTACATGATCCAAATCTTTGATCAGCTGGAAACAAAGCTTCTCCTCATCAGTTTCTGGTGCAATTCTTTCACCATCTTCCATTCTCTTTACTAGATTGTCAAGAACTCCCATGTCAACTTCCATGAGCCGCTTGGAAATATCCTCAAACTTGGATTTCTCTGCCAACAAATAACCACCAGTTGTACCTTCTTTGATCTGCTCATGATTAAAGGCAATCAAGGGGAAATAGGGGTCTTTTTGAAACCGCTTGTCATAATACATGAGCAAGTGTCTCTTATGTGCAATATCAGACAGGCAGCCCTGCTGAAGATCATTACCAATACCACCAAGTCCATATGGGAAAAGCCAAGGCATCATTTGAGGAAACAGCTGTGGGTTGCTGTAAATGGACTCAGGTTGTTCATTGTGACCAACAGCAAGGATCTTTCTATTGCTTGTCAAGTGTTTGAGTGCAACTGCTTTCAAAGCTTTGACACTCATGGTGGAGTACTCTTCTCCAGTCAAGCCATGGACTACAAATGGACAACTCCCAGTTTCAGCACCTTCTTCATCCTCATTGTCATAAACTGCTGTTGACTCTGGATCTTTGTTGGTAAAAGACTGATGATAATCAACCACAACAGGGGGAACATCTTCTGGATATTCATCAAGATTTCTGTGAGATATTTCCAAGTCATAATAGTCTGAATGATTCAGTTTGAGCCATTCCAAAGCAGCCCTGACTTTATTCTTCCTCACCAGAAGGGGGGTTCGCTCAAAATCAGCTTTTGTTGGCTTGCAAGGGCCAGTGTAAATGAAAGCCAGAACTTCATCCATTTCTGCAAGGGGTGGAGGCAGGACATCATAAACCTTTGGGGTGGGATTAGCAAATGTGATTGCATTGGCTCTCATTTTGTGCATACCAGATGATACTCTCACAATGCAACGATTGTGGCGTATTCGAGCTACTAACAGTTGTTCTGCATATGACAGATCTGAAAGCTGCTTTGGAACTTTACCCACCCACTTGCCATTAGCAAGAGCCAACAGTGGAACCTTTCCCTTGGCCAATAATTTATGACAAGACTTACAGATTTTATCCAGATCCTTCTCTATTACAGGACCTTTTAGGTCTTCAATAGGATCATCCTCACTTGTGCGTTCTCTTTGTGTGACACTTGCCCTTACCAAGATGCTCAAGTCTAGTTTGACCCTGGACAATTTCAGTAAATGCACAAGTGGTGTTAGTCGACCACATATAGCACATCCAGCCTCAGTAAACATTGGAGGAGACATGTCTTTGCATGCATCAGAGATGATTTTGTACTGCAATTCTGCACTGGGAGGAGAGGGAGGAAACTTTGATAACTTCTTTCTCTCTTGATATTTTTTAACAGCTCTCAAGTTTGTCAATTTGTACCAGACTTTATTTTTTGCTTGATTTTCTTTCGCTGATAATAGATTAGCTTTTTTATAAACTTCTCCCTGCTTTTCTTGATGTTTCTTTGCAGATAACAGGTGGGCTGCTTTGTGAGCTTCACCCTGCTTTTCCTGGTATTTTTTGGCTGCTTTCAAGACAATTAATTGCCTTTGTTGAGTATTTATTGCTTCAAAAACAGTCACAAAATGTTGACAGTCTCCACACACATGATTTTTGATTGCATTCTGGATGTCTATGGACTTCATTTTTGTATGGCAGATAATTCCATGGCAGGCTGCTACTTCTCTGAGTGCTAAAACTGGCAGCTTTGACAATATGGAATGAACAGGAATTGTGCAAGCAATGGCCTCATTCAAACAGATTCCATCCAGTGCTGACTGCAGTATGTACTCTTTAAACTTGTAGTATGCATGAATTTTCTGGGTATTACCTGCAATGATGTGTGGTTCAAGCTCTTGCAATGAAAATGCAGTTGATCCACCACCAATGTAAGGGCATTGAAAGTCTGACTGGCTTATTAAAGAAACAGGGCTGGTTATTTGCCAAGGCACACATTTTGCTATCAGTTGTCCAGGCCAGTGCCCTATTTGCTCAGCAGATTGAAGATAGAACATAATAAACAACAATTGGATGTGACTGGTTGTCAACAGAGTTGGTGAAACACTGGCCTTTCTCAAGTACACTTTGAAGTCATGTCTTCTGAACAAGTGCCTGTGTAGAATCAGCCTCAGTTGTTTGCATTTACCCTGGACACTCTCATATGCCATGTAACTACTTGCACCCAGTGGAGTAGGACACTGGCATATTTTAAATGCCACTTCAGCAGGAAAGTTGTCCATCAGATATACACCCATGTGGGCAGGACATTTGTCCATCATAAACACACCCATTTGGGCAAGACATTTATCCATTACAAATACACCCACTTGGGCAATATCACAATGCGTCACAATCAAGGTGGACCAGGCCTGTGCTCTACAACTTAGGGTGCACCAACCCTGATTCCCTTCACCATACAAGGGGGAACCTCCTCGGGTCCCAACAAAACTCAAGGGGGACCAACCTTGGCTCTGTGTAAACTTCAAGGCACAGAGCTCACCTTGGGTACCCTTCACATACGAGGGGGTACCTCCTCGGGTCCCAGACTTCAAGAGGGACCAACCTTGGGTACCCTTCACATACGAGGGGGTACCTCCTCGGGCCCCAGACTTCAAGAGGGACCAACCTTGGGTACCCTTCACATACAAGGGGGTACCTCCTCGGGCCCCAGACTTCAAGAGGGACCAACCTTGGGTACCCTTTATAAACGAGAGGGTACCATCTCGGGTCCAATCAGACTTCAAGGTGGACCAACCTATGTCAAGGGAACAAAAAAGGTCAAAAACAGTTCAAAATCGATCAAGAAAAACACACCTATTTTTGGGACAGAATAAAATTTTCCACCCTGCAGAGACAATATGGAAGTTGAATCCCAGAAAAATGCTGTCAAAACCATGCAGAGATGGTCAAAAAGCATTCTAAAACAAGAAAGATAATTCACCTGATTTGAAGGGTGAACTGCATCTAATATCCCTCTGAGGTAACAAGGAGGCAGCTTCTCCAGATATCCCTGCCAAAAAGGCAAAAAGGGACCCAAAAGGATCAAAATAGGCCAAAAAACAGAAACAAAGAAGCACTGCACACCTGCTTGGAGGGGATAGAAGTCTTCTCTGGTCTGGGCAGATGACATGGACCAATTAGAGGCTAGGGGCTCAAAGCATCCTGCCAAAATTCACCCAAAATGATTAAAAAAGTGTCAAAAGAAATTAAAGTAAATACTCGCCTGTCTTGGGAGGGGAGCAGCTTCTGCCCCCCCTTTGAGACAATATGGGGGTTGAGTCCCAAGAGGTCCCTGTCAAACAGACAAAAAAGTGCCCAAAAGATCAAAAAGTATCTTTAAAAGAAATGAAGGGGGGATGCACCTATATTGGGTAGGAAAGAGTGCCCAACATCTTTATTGGATGTTAAGTGGGTTGCATTCCAACATTCACCTATCAGAAAGGCAAAAAGCACCCAAAAGGAGTCAAAAAAGCGCCCAAAGATATAGATGCACTCACCAGATGATCTGGGAACTGTTCTGGCTCAGAGCTGGGAGTAGTTGATATATTAAGATGATGGCACACCACATGGTCCAAAACTACCAGGACAGACAGCAACAGCATCTTCCAGTTGCAGTGGAGAGATCTGATTCTGCTACAGATAAGTGAGAAAGATTGTGTGACTTGGGTGAAGAATATACCCAAATAGAAAGTGTCACAGAGGTCCCAGGAGGGTTTGCAGCAGTGCAGAGGAGCAGTAGAATGCAAAGCATCATGTAGAACATGGTTGTTGAAAGTCAAAACTGTTGAAAAGCAGATTTGAAACTCAGCCAAAGTAATAAAATTGTTATAACTCAGTGGATATTGCACCGATTGAAAAACAGATTACAGGCTTAGAATCTGCGTGCAAATTCGGTCAAAATGGCATATATTATGTTATGCACATGTGCTGTTTGAAATTTTCATTTTTCATAAGCTGAGAAACTTAAAATTGCAATAACTCGATGGATATTGCACAGATTGAAAAACAGATTGCAGCGTTGGAATCAGTGTGCAAATTCGGTCAAAATGCTATATAACATGTTACGTACCTGTGATGTTTGAAATTCTCATTTTCATAAACCAAGAAACTTAAAATTGCAATAACTCGGTGAATATTGCACTGATTGAAAAACAGATTTTAGCGTTGGAATCAGCATTCAAATTCGGTCAAAATGGCATATATTATGTTATGCACATGTGCTGTTTGAAATTTTCATTTTTCATAAACCGAGAAACTTAAAATTGCAATAACGCAGCAACTGGGTATTTCTATGTAAGGTATGAACACATCTTTGTTTTTCTAATACTGTACCCATTGTTAGAGCTATATACCGGCTAATTTGGAGGAAAACCAATGGAGCTGTAGCATGAATATTTGTGTTTTTTGCATCTTGCCACTGAATGCAAATAGCCATAAACACCAAAATTTTGCTTAAATGATTTCTAGGTTCGGAAAGTGTTCCTGAATATTTTCATGATTTTTAGGATTTCTTAAGGGTTCCAAGTTGGAAAGGCTTCTGAGTTCGCTATATTGATATTTATGGAAGGACGGAAATAGGTGGAGATAAAACCGAATGATTATTTGGTCCCATACTTTTGAACTTCCCACATGAATATTTTCAAGAATTATGGCATGATATTGAGCTCAGGAGAATATTTCTTTCTTGTGGTTCCTTTTTTTAGTCATTTTTGCATTTTGCCAGTGAACTAAAATAGACAAAAAATATGAAAAAATTCACAAAATAATTTCAGCTATCGGAAAGTGTTGTAAAATATTTTCAGCATTCTTAGAATTTTTTAAGGGCACCATTTCCACAGCGGATTCAAAGATGAATCAATGAATGAAAAAAGGCCTGCAAACTGGGGGTGATAAGAACGAGTCTTGAGTAAACTCAAGGACTCGTAAAAGTTGGCCTGCAAACGGGGGTTCTAAGAACGAGTCTTTTCGCTTCGCTCAAAAGGACTCGTAACTCAAGGACTCGTAACGAGTCTTGAGTAAACTCAAGGACTCGTAATGAGATTTATGCAGTACGAGACA
>WNFX01007424.1_pt1 | contig 10627 bp, 14 predicted proteins | sample 5400111 | NCBI WGS metagenome assembly WNFX01 (sample SAMN13153363, study PRJNA577476) | soil metagenome | isolation source: 40 cm soil or saprolite under grassland replicate 1 | place: USA:California | collected 2016-06-15 | reverse complement strand
AAGGCTCGGCGGGGATCGTCCATGCTCGGGCCAGGTCGGCCAGCGCCTCAGGCACCAGCATGAGGTCACGCCGCCCGCCGGGCCGGTGCCTGGCTGGTGTGGTGGGTTCTGCTCATGTCGCTGTGGGTCATCGTGGACGACTCCATCGCGGTTGATGAGCTGTTGGCCGGGGCCGGAGCCGCGGCCCTGGCGGCCTTCCTGGCCGACCTGGTCACCCACCAGGCCGCTACCCGGTTCCGCATGCGGGCCGGGTGGCTGGTCCCCGTGCTGAGCCTGCCGGGCCAGGTCACGCGGGACACGGTGGTCGTCTTCGCGGCCCTGTGGCGGCGCCTGGTCCGCGGTGAGCAGCCACCCAGCGGATTCCGGGAGACCCCCGCCCGCTTCGGCGGCACCAGCGATCCCCGAGTATCAGCGGCAGGCCTGGCGCGGGCCGCTCATCGCCGCCTACGACGCCGCGGGCAGGTCACCGAGCGGTTCACCAACGCACTCGAACGACTCGGCTCCAGCGAACTGTACGTCCGCATCGGCGGAGTGCACGCCCTTGAGCACGTCATGCGCGACTCCGCATCCCACCATGACGACGTTGTCGAGGTGCTAGCCGCGTTCATCCGCGACCGCGTCCCCGCTACACACCACCAGCTCGGCTCCCACGCCTGGATGCACCCTGTCACCGCATCTGTTGACGACCTTCCACCCCAGCCAGAGCCCGATGTACAGGCAGCGCTGACCGCGCTAGCCCAACGGCCCCGTCGGCCAGAACGCCGCAACATCGACCTCACCGGTCTCCACCTGACCCGCGCACAGCTCGGCGGCGCCGGCCTGACCGGCGCGGAGCTCGTCGGCGCCAACCTGACCCACGCGTGGCTCCGCGGCGCCAACCTGACCCGCGCGGATCTCGGCTTCGCCAACCTGACCCGCGCGCAGCTCAGCGCCGCCAACCTGACCCGCGCGCAGTTCGGTGCCGACCCGCCAGGGGTACCGGCAGGCTGGATTGTCATTGATCGTCATACCGGCGAACTTGCGCCTGCCCCAGCACAAGACACCTAGCGTCAACGCGATTGAAGCCAGCGCACCTAGACGGCGCCAAACTGCCCGGTGATTTTGTTCGCGGGATCCGACCGCAGTTGTTCGTAACGAGCGACCGCACCCTCATCTGGGCGGGGTTCATGTTCGTCAGTTCTGACGGCACCTAACGATCTTCAATGGTGGGGTTACCTCAGCTTGGCTGCGAGCGCGTGCGCGAGGCCGAGGGAAACCGCGGGTCACTCCGGCGGTGCGCCTTTAGAGCGCCGCGATCAGCCCGTACTCGATGGCGGTCGCGCACAGGACGGCCGGTTGCGCCCCGTCGTCGAAGGAGCCGTGCGGATCGTCGTGCATCGCCGGTGTGATTTGGGTGAGGTGGAAGTCCTGCAGTGGCGTCTTGCCGGCGTCCCCGCCAGATCCGGTGGCCAGCGCGGTGGCGGGCGCGGCGGCCAAGCCGGCTGAGGCCGCGGCGGGCGCGGCGGCGCCACAGCCGACGGCAGCCGCGGCGGCCACGACGGCGAGGTAGCTCTTGATGTTCGGGGCTGGCATGGCCGGGCACTCCGTTCTCGAGGTGTTTCACGGTGCGTCTGCCCGGTTGTTCGCCGCCCGGCGGCGGGCGGATGGGCGGGCGCGCGGACTTCCTCCGCTCGCGGTGGTTTGTTCCTTCGGGAGGTGAAGGGTGCAGGCCGCAGCCTGCCGCGGCTGAGTTGATCGGGGCTTGCAGCTGCGGGGGCGGAGGCGCGGCCGGCCGGGCCGGCGACCAGCGCTGACCGCGCTGGTCAAGGATGCGGCTCCGGCGGATGTGGTACCGGCCCGGCCTCCTCGGCGGCTTCGTGGCCCCGACCGGGCCCGGCCTTGGTAATCCCGCCCATTGACGATCGTCAGAAGCCCGCCGGGTCACGATCTGGCCGGGGTTGACAACGGACGCCGGCGGCAGCGCCGAGGCGCCAGGTGCCCGGCACGGCGGGCACGGCGGGCGCCGCTCATCGCCGCGGCGCCCGCCCGGTGCGCCTAGTCGATAGCGTTGAAGGCGATTCCTGCCAGCGGGGGATGGGTGGGGGCGTGGCTGACGCCGGCCTGGGCGGCGACGGTCAGGCCGACCATCAGCGCCGTCGCGGCGATGCTCAGCACCGCTGTGATCCAAAGACGTACTCGCCGGGTCATCGTGACCTCCTTGATCTGATTGCGTCCGGTGGTCGGGGATCACCGGTGGTTCGAAGCCGCGACCGCGCCGGATGGGTATCGCATCGCGGCGGGGACAGGCCGCCCGCAGGCCGGGTCCGCGCACACTTGTGGCGCGTGCAAAGGATCGGCTGAATCCGCTGAATCCGCCCCGGGCGAGCGCGCGGGCGGGCGCCGCTCACCGCCGCGGCGCCCGCCCGGTGCTCCTAGTCAAGAGCGTTGAGGGTGATTCCTGCCAGCGGGGGATGGGTGGGGGCGTGGCTGACGCCGGCCTGGGCGGCGACGGTCAGGCCGACCATCAGCGCCGTGGCGGCGATGCTCAGCACCGCTGTGATCCAAAGACGTAGCCGCCGGGTCATCGTGACCTCCTTGATCTGATGGCATCCCGCGGTCGCGGGATCACCGGTGGTTCGAAGCCACGGCCGCGCCGGATGGGTATCGCATCGCGGCGGGGACGGGCCGTCCGCAAGCCGGGAACGCGCAACGTCTGGCGCGCGCAAAGGTCGACCGAAGCCAGCCCCGGCGGGGATCAGCTCACGCCAGGAACGGCACGGGCGCCCGGGCACGGGCGGCTGGGCATGCGGGAGGACACTGCCGGGCTGTGTTTGATGCCTGCATGCTGGCTCCGCCCCGCTGGCCGGCGCACTCGCTCAGGCCCCGGGCAGCTGGCCGTGGGGGGGCAAAGGCACCGGATCGCGATCTGGCCACCGGGCACGCGCACCGGGTGGGCGCCGCTCATCGCCGCGGCGCCCGCCCGGTGTGTCTAACGTTAGTCGCCGTGTGCGAGCAAGCCCCTGACCTAGGCCAATGACCAGCCTCTCGTCGCTGTCGATGGACCTCAGCTCGTGACTGCGGTCACTTCTCGCGCACACCGGGCCTGGCCTCGACCCCCTGGCTGCGGTTCAAAGTGGCGAACATCCGCGGCCACATCTCACGAACGAAATCATCCCGGACACCGGCGGGCCCGCTGTCTTTCATCGGCGGCCGCAGACGACACGCATCAACATCAGCCCCAGCTTCCGCGGGCGCGCGCGAATCCAGCCGTAGCGCCTGGCGCGGGCGGCTATACCAGTCATGACTGCCCGCGCGTCAACTCCAGAGAACACTTATTCTCCGGGATACTCGGCCGCGCGCTGGAACTCGCGGAACAGCCGGCGGATTTCCTTGTGGTCGTCCTTCAGCAAGACGATTGCGTCAGATGTCATGGTGCCCCTTCGTGGCGTGGCTGGTGCCTGGCACGCCGCCCACTACCCCCACGCCTGCGGCTAACGGCGCGGCCAGGGCTTCCGGCCCTGTTTCTGGTCCGCCACCGGCCAGCTCGGCGCCTCTGGTGCCGCGAGTGTGCATGGCGGTGCTGGGCGGCCGCGAATGCCGCAACTGCCGCCGCCCACCGTGGCCAGCGAGCGATGCCCGGACGCAACAGCGTTATGAGTGGGAGTTCAGCTTCTGGGCGGTTGCCTGTGCTTGCGGATGTCCGGCCTGCGCGGCCGCCTCGCGTTCGGCTTCGGCGTTGATTTCGCCGCCAAGCAGCACGGCTATCCCGGTGAGGTAGAGCCAGAAGATCAAGATGGCCACGCCGGCGAAGGCGCCGTAGGTCTTGCCGTAGGAGCCGAATTTGGCCACGTAGAACGAGAAGCCGAGCGAGGCGAGCAGGAAGATGGCCGTGCCCACGAGGCCCCCCCGGGCTGACCCACTGCCAGCGCGGCGATGCCCGGTTCGGCCCGTAGAAGTAATAGACCGAAAACAGCAGCGAGATCGCGGTGATCGTGGCGATCCAGCGCACCACCGTCCATACGGCGATGAAGGCCGTCCCGGCCAGCGGCGTATGGCTTTGGATCACCGAGCCGAGGGGGACGCTGAAGACGATCAGCCCGGAGGCGATCCCGCCGAGCACCACTGTGGCCAGCATCAGCGGAAAGGCGAGCATCCGCTTGGCCAGGAACTTGCGGTCGGTGGGCACGTCATAGGCCACATCCAGGCCGGTCTCCAGCGCGGCCATGCCGCCCGACGCACCCCACAGCGCCACCACCACGCCAATGATGACCGCCACCAGTGAGCCGGCCGACGACCGGCCGGCCGCGGACTGGACGGCCTGGCTGAACACTTCCGACGCCCCCGGCGGCAGCGCCGTGGCCAGGCCATCGACCAGCCGGTGCACCGTGCCGGCGCCGACCTGTATCAGGCTGGCCAGGCCCAGCAAGGCGATCAGCGTCGGGAACAGGGCCAGGAACCAGTAATAGGCCAGGCTGGCGGCCATCATCGTACAGCGGTCGGCCTTGAACTCCTTGACGCTGCGCTTGAGGATGTTGCGCCAGCCACTCCCGCCAAGCTCCAGCGGCGTGTCCGGGCCACCAGAGCCCTCGGTCTGCGGCGGGATCGCCTCCACCGGGGCGCTGGTGCCACCCGCAGGGGCGCCGCGCTTGTCCTCCCGGCCTGTCATCTCACGCCGCCTGGGCGGATTGCCCGCCTTCATCACCCGGCCACCCGCCGGTGACCTTGCGGGTGCCCTCGGCGGCGCCGCGGTCGACAACGGCCTTGACCACCGCGAAGATCGCGCCCTGCACGGCGGCGGCCAGCAGGACCTCCGCCCAGCCCCGCCGAGCATCGGTCGCCTTGGGCGCCTCGTCTTCCCGTGCAACGACCTGCCAGGCCTTTTTGAAGATCGCCCCGGCGACTATCCCTCCGAGCACGCTGACCAGCATGGTCATCGGCTTGTACAACAGCTTGATCATCGCCTTCCCCACCACCTGATCGCCAGGTAACCGGCAATGACCACACCGGCAGCCACTGCCAGCGGCACCCGGTGCTGCCTTGCGGTCCTCGCTCCTCGCGCAACCGACCGCCGCAGGGGTTCCGGCGCGGCCTCCCACACCGGCGTCACCACTGTCGCCGTGCGGCCTTGCAGCTGGTCCTTACCGGCTCCGCCGGCGGATATGGCTTTCTGGCGGGCCGCCGCGGTCTTGGCAACGAGCTGGCTGCGCACATTCTCAGCGCCGGAGGCCACTTCGTTCTGCGCCTGGCTTGTCTTGCTCTTCACGCGCTCAGACACCTCGGCTGCCTTGGCCCGTGCCCGGCCCTTCACGTCTGCCTTGGCGGCCAGCTGCTCGACCGTCTCACCGAGCTGTTCGCGGGTCCGCTCAATCTCCTGCTCCACCTGCTGAACATCATCAGGCGCCGCCGACACCGCACTGGCCAGCGGGCCTTTTCCCGGTGCGCTATCGGCGGCTGTGGTGTCCGGTGAATGGACCGCGTCCCGTGTAGTGTCCGCCTCCGCGGCCCGCCGTCCCGCGGGTTTCCTTGCCCTTCCGCTGGTGGTCATCGCCGCGCCCTTTCCTTGATCTCTTCGACATCGGATTTGATGCTGTCAACGGTCTCCTGCGGCACCGGAGGCGTGGCCTTCTGCAGGCGGCCCTTCCCCACCAGGGCGGCTACCGCGGCGGCCGCCAGCAAGGCCGCGCCCACGATCAGCGCCGCCAGCCACGCTGCCACCACCCCGCTGAGGGCGATGATCGCGCAGGCGAGCAGGCAGCCCACGCCGTACAGGGCGATCAGGCCGCTGCCGCCCAGCATCCCGATGCCCGTCCCTGCTTGCTTGCCCCTGCGGGTCATCTCTAGCTGGGCAAGTTTCAGCTCATCGCGGACCAGCACCGACACCTGCTCAGACAGCGACTTGACCAGCTCACCCGTTGAGCGCTCCTGCGCAGGAGGCGCCTTTCCGCCGTCGCCAACGTGTTCCATGCTGTCCGCCTTTCCTGCACGTGAGTGCCCGCCCCTACCCAGCCTTCGGCGGGCCTAACACGGCCGGTGCAGCGGAAAGCACCCGATCCCGTCAGACGGTGGTCAGGACCCAGATGCTTCAGGCCCGTGCGCTGCTGGACGGCGGCTCGGTGGTCGAGACGGAACAGGTGATTCTCGCCGCGGGCCGTACACCGGCGACTGCCGGGCTGGGTCTTGACGCTATCGGCGTCACACCGGCCGACACCGGCGCGCTGGCGGTAGACCCGCGATGCCGCGTGATGCCCGGCTGCGTGGCGGCGAGCGTCCCGGCATCGTAGGCGTTTCGCAACGGCCAGGTTGACATCAGCCCCGAACATCCATTGGCCGTCAGCTGGCGGGTACTTCGCCCGCCGGATGGAACAGGCAGGCGCGCAGGTGGCTGAGCGCGCGGGCGAGCAGACGCGACACGTGCATCTGGGAAATACCGAGCTGCTCGCCGATCTCGGCCTGGCTCATGTTCCCGTAGAACCGCAGCAGCAGGATTCGCTGCTCGCGGGCGGGCAGGTCAGTCCAGTGCGCCAAGACCGCCTGCATCTGTACCGTGTGCTCAATCTGCGTGTCCTCCTCGCCCATCAGATCAGCGAGGTTGTCCTGCTCACAGCCAGCCAACGGGGTATCCAGCGACAGCGCCTGGAACACCCGCTCCGCGTGCCGGGCATCGGCGATGTCCTTCTCGCTCACCTTGAGGTGCCGGGCAAGTTCGTCATCGCGGGGGGTGCGGGACAGTTCCTGGGTAAGTTCGGGGGCTGCTTTCCTGGCGGCGAGCCGCAGCTCCTGGGCCGAGCGTTTGACGTGGACATGCCATCGGGTGTCCCGGAAATGCCGCTTGATCTCCCCGGTGATACACGGCTGCGCATAGACCGCCAGGTTCGTCCCGATCGCCGGATCGAAGTTGTTGATCGCCTTCAGCAGGCCCACATACCCGGCCTGCATCAGCTCCTCGGTCGTCTCGGGGGATTCCCGGTAGCGCAGCGCGCACGACCGTACCAGCGGCTGGTAGCGGACGATCAGCGTCTCACAGGCCGCCTCGCGCTCGGCGCTGGCCCGCGGCAGTGACTGCACCTTCCGAACAAGCTCATAATCATCGCAATGATCGAGTACGTCTCGCGACCATGCGCCCGGATCAGCAGCCGCCTTCATTCGTGATCACCTTCTCGGGGGTGAATGATCGTGCATGCCCAGTCCGGCAGCTTCACCAGCGTGAGGAAGAAGTCGTTGATCTGCCTGAGTGCCTCGCTGAAGCGCTCGAAGTCCATGGGTTTGGTGACGTAGGCATTGGCGTGCAGGGAGTAGCTGCGGATGATGTCTTCCTCGGCCTGCGAGGTGGTCAGTATTACCACGGGGATGGAGCGCAGGTCGTGGTCGGATTTCACATCGGCCAAGACCTCCAGACCGCTGCGGCGCGGCAGGTTCAGGTCGAGCAGGATCAGCCCTGGCCTGGGCGCGTTGGTGAAGTCGCCGGTGCGGCGCAGGAACTGTATGGCCTGCTCGCCATCGCCCGCCACATGCAGGGTGTCGTGGACGCGGTAACGCGCAAAGGCTTCGGTGGTCAGGAGCGCATCGCCGGCGTCGTCTTCGACCAGCAGGACGTGGGCGGTCCTGAGCGCGGGTTGGCCGGTCACCGGGGGCTCATGGCTGCCGGGCGGAGCGGAAAGCGTGAAACAAGACCTGCGGTCTGGCTTGGCTTTCGCCTCCGGCCTGGTGCTTCGCCGTCGTGGTCAAAGATCTTGCCGGGGGAGAGGCAGAATTCCACGTTCGCGTCGGGCCAGAGCAGCCGGGTCAGGCGGATGAGGGCCGGGGGCGGGTCGTGCAGGATGAGGCGGGGGTGGGGAAGCTGCTGGGTAAGGGCGATGAGCTGGCGGGTAGCGGCGATGTCGATGAAATCCAGTGATGCGAGGTCGAGGTGGATTTCCGCCGCGGGCGGCAGGGCTGCGAGTGCCTCGCGGAGCCGGGGCTGTCCGGTGAGGTCTGCCTCGCCTTCGAGCCGTAGCCCTGCCCTGCCCGCCAGCGGGCGCACGGTGAGCGCACCGGGGCCCTTGGCGGGGCCGGGGACCAGGTCATGCCGGTGGGGCGCTCCGAAGTTCTTCACTACCTCAGCTTCTTCAATAGCTCGCTCGGACCTCTTCAATATTTAGCGGCTGCCGCGGCTGGGCAGGCGAACACCGCCAGTGTATTCCGGGTATGCTGACCTTGTGAAGAGAATATGAAGAACTAATCAACTAAAATTGAGGAGGCTTTGCCAGGATGCTGCTCAGGTTGCCCGGCCTGGAGGGCCGCGGGCCGGTAGGGTAGGGCCGTGAGCGAAACAGGGCGCGCCGTCTACAGCATTAGCGCGGTGTCCCGGATGATCGGCGTACCCGTTGCCACGATCCGGACCTGGGAAGACCGGTACGGACTGGTGATTCCCGACCGGAGCGCCAGCGGCCACAGGCTGTACCGGCGTGATCAGGTCGGGCAGCTCAGATTCGTGCGGACGTGCATGGCCGAGGGTGCCAGCGCGGCTGATGCTCATCGCCTGCTGGCCGAGCGGGCCGACGCTGGCCCGCCGGCGGCTGCCCAGGCTGGAGCGCGGGCACGGCTTGTCATCCTCCTGGCCGACCGCGACCCCTACGCGGCAGAGTTTCAGGAGTACTTCCTGAGGACCGAGGGATTCGAGGTCGAAGTAGCGCTGAGCCAGGAGGCGGCGCGGGAGTCCTTCAGCGAACACCCGCCCTCGCTTGCGGTCGTCGAGCTTCTCATCTCCGGCGGGGCGGGGCTGGATCTCTGCCGCTTCTTCAAGAAGCAGGGCAATGTGCTGATAGTCGCGGTGTCGGTCCTGGAGTCTCGGGACCTGGCGGTTGAAGCCGGTGCCGACGCCTTCTTGCTGAAACCACTGGAACCTTTGCAGCTGGTATCTACCGTCAGGGATCTCCTCGGGTCGAGTGCGTTCCTTGGCCCGCTGCCGGAGGCTGGGTCATGAGTGACCGGCTTCTGAGCGGGCATGGGCCGCTCGATGTGGTCCTGGGGGGAGGGCTGCCCGCGAACGCGATCAGCCTCATCACGGGCTTGCCCGGAACCGGTAAGACGATTATCGCGCAGCAGTACGTCTTCCAGAACGCGCGACCGGAGAGTCCTGCGGTCTATTTCTCGACGGTCTCGGAGCCGCTGGAGAAGATCGTTCGCTTCGGCCAGAGCCTGGACTTCTTCGACCGGACTGCGGTCGGTAAATATGTTTTCTATGAGGATCTCGGGGCTGTGGTAGGCACCGGCGGCCTTGCCAGCGTTACCAAGCAGATCGCCGCAGTGCTCAAGGAACGCCGCCCGCGGCTTGTCGTGATTGACAGCTTCAAGGCCCTGCACGCGTTCGCGGACAGTAACAGCGATTTCCGGGAGTTTCTGTATGAACTCGCTGGCATGCTGAGCGCGCTCGCGGTCTCTTCCTTGTGGGTGGGTGAATATGAGGAAGCCGAGGTTGGCTCACTGGCGGAGTTTGCCGTAGCAGACGCGATCCTAAATCTGGTGGCTAAAGGGGTCGGCCAGCGAGAGATGCGCTTTCTTACGGTCCGGAAACTGCGGGGCAGCGGCTTCCGGTCCGGCCAGCACGCATACCGGCTCAGCGGCAGCGGCCTTCATCTCTCCCCCAGGCTTGCCAACACGCTGATCGAGGCTGAGTACCGGCTAGGCGATGTGCGGGCGTCGTCGGGCATCCCCGCGCTAGATGAACTGCTCGGGTCCGGGTACTGGCCCGGTGCGTCAACGCTTATCGCCGGCCCGTCAGGCTCGGGGAAGACGCTCATGGGCCTCCATTTCATTTTCAACGGCGCCCGCCAGGGAGAGCCCGGCGTGATCGCCTCCCTGCAGGAAAACAGAACGCAGCTCCAGCGGGTAGCGGCAGGTTTCGGCTGGTCCCTGAGCGAGCCGCATGTGGAGGTGATGTACCGCTCACCAGTCGACATCTATATCGACGAATGGGTCTATGAGCTAATCCAGGTGGTGGAGCGCACTGGAGCCAGGCGAGTACTCGTCGACAGCCTTGCCGATCTCAGGATTGCCGCGGCAGACGAGACACGGTTCCAGGAATTCGCCTACTCGCTGGTGCAGCGCTTTTCGCAGCAAGGCGTGAGCATACTGATGACGCTCGAAATCCGAGACCTTTTCCATGCCGAACGCCTCTCGGACTCGCAATTTCCCATCTGTCCGACAACGTAGTGCTACTCAACTACATCAAAGAGGAAAAATCGATCAGCCGGGCCATGGCAGTCATCAAGTCCCGCGCAAGCTATCACGATCCCGGCATCCGTCAATTCAAGATCGGCCCTGACGGCATCGTGCTCGCCGACAGCGCCTTGCCCCCCAGCGAGCCGGACGCCGATCCGGTCAACCCCGGACGCCGCACAGCGTCACGCCGAGCCAGCAAGCCGAAAACATAGCCGACAGCATTCCCAGGCTTCACCCAGCGGCGGAGGCCGCCCTTCTCTGTCGGGTGGCCGGATTTGAACCGGCGGCCTCTTCGTCCCGAACTAGCGGCGGTGCTGGGTGGTTGGCCGCTGCTCCAGCTCACGGAGGATGTGGGCTACAGTTCATGCTTGTTGCTGTCGGGGGTCGTTGCTGTACTTGGCTGCTGTATCGTGACCGCCCGCATTATGCAGGGGATGGCCCGCGTCCG
>WNFX01016356.1_pt1 | contig 10635 bp, 12 predicted proteins | sample 5400111 | NCBI WGS metagenome assembly WNFX01 (sample SAMN13153363, study PRJNA577476) | soil metagenome | isolation source: 40 cm soil or saprolite under grassland replicate 1 | place: USA:California | collected 2016-06-15 | reverse complement strand
TGCTTTTAGTCGAGCAACAACAGAACGAGCTGCCATCAACATTCCTCGTGTTACTAATCTTTTGGCTTACGGGTCTTTTCATTAGCTTTGGATTGTTTGCTCCGCGTAATGGCACAGTGCTCGCGGTGCTACTTATCTGTGCGGTGTCTGTCTCATCCGTAATCTTTCTCATTCTGGAAATGAACCGTCCCTTGGGTGGATTCATCAAGGTCTCCAGCGCTCCGCTGCGCAAAGCTGTGGAGCTTATAGGCAAATAACACTATGAAGTCCTCACTATCCTCATGTCTCATCCTTCTCCTGGCTGCCGGCCTGCTCGTCCTCGAGCAGGTCACGGTATCTGCCGAAACCTTTACCGAGGGCGTACGGGTGTCACCGGACACTGCGAAGCTGAAGACCGGCGAATATGTCTGGGAGCCCGAGCGTGCGCCTGACGGGCCGCTACTTATCGTGGCCAGCACCACCGAGCAGGTGGCATATGTGTATCGCAATGGTATCCGCATCGCGCGGTCGAGCGTCAGCACGGGGCGGCCGGGGCATCCGACCCCGACGGGCGTTTTCACAATCCTGGAAAAGGAAGTTCATCATACCTCGAGCATCTACAAAGGCGCGGAGATGCCTTACATGGAGCGCGTGACCTGGGGCGGGATCGCGCTGCACGCCGGCGACCTGCCCGGTTACCCCGACTCGCATGGGTGCATCCGGCTACCACTGGAATTTTCCAAGCTGCTCTTCGGCGTCACAATGAAAGGCGCGACGGTGATTATTGCCGACTCTCACTCCGCGCCGGCCGAAACGGTGCATCCGGGACTGTTCTTCACGCAGAGCGGTGAGGAGAGCGAACCGGAGGCTGCGGGTCAGTTTGACTGGAATCCCGAGAAGTCGGCCAGCGGTCCAGTTTCACTGCTGGTTAGCAGCGCTGATAAGACGCTCTATGTCTATCGCAACGGCGTGGAGATCGGCCGGGCTGGGATGCCGAACTCGAATGCTGCTTCGCCTTTGAACGACAGGGTTTTCAGTGCTCTGAACGGGACGGATGAGCAGGGACATCTGCGCTGGGTGGAAGTGACCTCTGCGGGGAAAGAGAAATCAAGCGCGAGCCTGTTCGAGGCGGCGCAGAAAAGCCAGCTGCCGGCCGACTTTCTGGCCAAGGCCAAGGAAGTCATCACGCCGGGCGCGACGATCATCTTCACTGACAAGCCGGTGGACCCAACGACACAGAGTGCTCCTGGCTTCCAGATCCTCGTCGCGCAAAAAGACAAGCCCTCCGGAACAACCGAATGAAGCTCAATACAGCCATCGCAGTTTCCCAGGCTCGTCCGGCTTCCTATTTTCTTGACTAGAGTGCCGCTGTTGTCAGACAAGACACTTGTCATCCGCTTCCAACACACCAACTAACTAACAACTCCAAAAATCTGAATATGACTAAAAAACCATTCATTCTAACTATGATTCTAAGCTGCGCTTGGGTGGCGGCTTCCTCTCTAAACGCGGCTACCATTCCCGCTGGAACAACACTGACGGTACGGACGGTTAGCCTCGTCTCTTCAAAGGATGTAGTCGGCAGAACCTTCGAGGCGAAGATCGATCAGGACGTTTCCGTCAAAGGAAAGGTTCTAGTGAAAGTTGGAACAAAGGCTTTCGGAAGGATTCAGTCGTCTCGCGCTAACCCGCGCAAATCCGCGCCACTCAGTCTGGAACTTGCGTCGATTTCGGTGAATGGACGCAGTGTTCCGGTAAAGACGAGTAGCGTCCAACCGGAAAGCAATCCGACGACGGCGCGTCAGACGCGAACTGGGACCACCGTCGGCAAATCCGTCGTTCAACCGGGAACAAAAATGCAGTTCCGTCTCGCGCAACCACTCACCTTGTAACCGAAACCGAAAAATCAATTTCTAGCTCAACGCGAAGCGGCCGCGAAACGGCTCCGTGTTCCGGTCGAACTACTGACCGCGCAAGAGTAGTTGGGCCAGGAAGCCGCGTTCGGCTTTCTCATCCGCGGTGCGCTCCGCCACGCGGACGTATTGGACCAAGGTCTTATATGCAGAGCCCGCGAAACCTGCGAAAATTGTCCAGTATCGGGACAAGAAAAACAGAAAGACTACGTTATGACAAAATCAACGCCGCCCCTTATGCTCACGCAAAGCGGACTGCTCGCCGTCTTGCTGGCACGCCAGCGCAGCGAAGTAATCCAGTTGGCCCAGCGTCGTGCACACCGCAAGCAGATGCGTGCCGCCCTTTGGAATACCCTCACTTGGCCGTGGCGCGCGCTCACGACGCCAACGCTTGTCGGCGATTCTGCCGAGCCCGTTGTGGGAACCCTCCCGCGCAACACTTGAAATCTTTCACCAGGGCAATAGCCATGTATCACCAAATCGACACCTACACCGAGCTCCAGCAACAGATTCACGACGATCTGCGGATCCAGCATCCCGACTGGGTCAAGTCCGATGGCAGCTCCCCCATGTGTGATTCTTACGAGGCGCGCCTCACGGAACTGATCGGCGCTTGGACGCGAAAGGGATCCGGCGAGGCGATCGCTGCTACGCGACGTAAGTGACAAACGACACATCTACCTTTGGAGATCAGTTAGTCCTTGTAGCCGCGCAGATCCGAAACACTCCCGTGAATTCTCTCCTCGCGATAAAACCATCTCCAAGACAACCGCAAACCTAGAGGAACCAAGAAATGAAACCGATACGAGTCTCATTCAAGATGATCAGTGTCTTAGCTCTTTTAGCTCTGACGGTCGGCTGCGCCACCACACAGAGCAGCACGCAGAACAGAGAAAGCATGCTGGTGGCCTCCGGCTTTAAGACGGTCACCCCCAAGACGCCTGCGCAGCAACAAAAGCTCCAAAACCTTCCGCCGGGCAAAGTAACCATGATCAACAAACACGGGAAAACCTATTACATTTTCCCGGACCCGGCTCATAACCAGGCCTACGTCGGTGGACCTAATGAATACCAGGCTTACCAACAACTCCGCGCCACAAATAAACTTGCCAAGGAGAATCTCGAAACCGCCGAGATGTACCAAGATGCGGAGATGGACTGGGGTGGATGGGGTGGGTGGGGAGCAGGCTGGGGACCAATGGGAATGGGGATAGGGGTAGGGCGGTTTTAAGAGCCACACGATGAAGCGAATTCAACAGGAGCAAACAGAGAGAACAGAGAATGACCGCTCTGGTTCCTCTGCGGCCTCCTGTTCAATTGGAAAAACCAAATAATACAAAGAAAGAAAACAGAAAACAATGAAACCAAAACCAAACATACTTAGACAATGGGCCGTCACTCTGCTCGTTGCGTTCATCGCAACGGCAGCGCAGGCGGCGGATAGCAAACCCAATATCCTCGTCATCATGGGTGACGACATCGGGATGTGGAACATCGGCGCCTACCATCGCGGCTCTTCCGATTCGCACGGGCATGACCACGGTCGGTCAGGCGGGTGCCAAGATCGGCATCCCCGCACAGGCTTGCACTATTGCTACCGCGCTCAAGGCGCAGGGCTATGCCACCGGCCAGTTCGGCAAGAACCACCTCGGAGATCTGAATGAATTCCTGCCCACCGTCCACGGGTTCGATGAGTTCTTTGGCTACCTCTATCACTTGGACGCGATGGAAGACCCTGCGCATCCGAACTACCCGCAGGCGTTGTTGGACAAAGTCGGCCCGCGCAACATGGTTCATTCCTGGGCGACCACTACGGATGACACCACCGAGATGCCGCGCTGGGGCAAAATCGGTAAGCAGAAGATCGAGGACGCCGGCACGCTCTATCCGGAACGGATGAAAACCGTGGACGACGAAATCCGCGACCTCGCCTTGAAGTTCGTCGAAAAGGCTAAAACGGACGGCAAGCCGTTCTTCTGCTGGCTGAACCCGACACGCATGCACATCGTCACCCACCTCTCGGACAAGTACGAGAAGATGCGCGACGCGGAGAATGGCTGGTCAGAAGAGGAAGCCGGCATGGCTCAGCTCGATGACGATATTGGTTTGGTGATGCAGAAGCTCAAGGACCTTGGCTTGGATGACAACACCATTGTCGTCTTCACCACCGACAACGGCACTGAACTCTTCACCTGGCCCGATGGTGGCACCACGCCGTTCGCGCAATGCAAAGGCACGGTCATGGAAGGCGGCTTTCGCGTGCCGGCTATTCTGCGCTGGCCCGGCCATGTCCCGGCGGACTCGGTGCAACAATCAGATGGACCTGATCACCGGTAAAGGGCCGTCCGCGCGTCACGAAATCTTTTACCTCGGCGAAAGCACCGTCGGCGCGATTCGCATTGACGACTACAAGTACCGGTTCATCGATCAACCTCAGGGTTGGCTTGGTGAAAAGACTAAACCGGATGTGCCCTATCTGATCAACCTGCGTCTCGATCCTTTTGAGCGCCAAGGCTGGCCAAACAATGGGACGAAAGAAGGTGGGCAACAATATTTTGATTGGTTCAAGTTCCAATTCTGGCGCTTTGTCTTCGTCCAACAGGTGATGGGCAAGGAACTCCAGACCTTTCTGGATTACCCGCCAATGCAGCTGGGTGCGAGCTTCAACCTTGATGCCGTGAAAGCGGAGATGGGGAAAAAGATGCAACAGGCGGAGGCGGCCAGCAAAGGCCCCAGCCAGTAACACAAATGACCTTCACGGCGGGCGGCTCGCAAGGGTCGCCCGCCTTTTATCAATACCTAATCCCTTCGATCATGAAAGGCGCGGGCTGCATCTGTCCTAACCAGGCGCAAGAACAAGAACCATGAAACCGATAAGACTCATGGCAATTTAGCTCCATGACCAAGCTATCCACCACGCTCAAGAAGGAGTTTTTTGAGCTGCTCCCACCAACGATCTTTTTTTTCGTGGCCTTGCATATCGTGGCGTTTGTTCGCGTGTTGATGTTGAAGGGAACCGGGATTTCGCCACTGTCTACGATGTCGATTGCGGTCGCCGCCCTTATTCTCGGCAAGGCAGTGTTAATCGCGGACATGCTGCCGATGATCAATCGCTTTCCCAATAAACCGCTGATCTACAATGTCGCCTGGAAGACCTTGATCTACCTGCTGATGGCCACGCTCATTCACTATCTGGAGCGGCTTATCGATTTTTGGCGGCAAACCGGCAGCTTTGTGGCGGGAAACGAAAAGCTGCTCGCGGAAATCGTCTGGCCACATTTCTGGGCTATCCAGATCATTCTCTTCGTGCTGATAGTTATGTACTGCACGATGCACGAACTGGTGCGCGTGATTGGGAAAGAAAAAGTGCTGCGGATATTCTTCGGTCCAATGCCCGCGCCGGAAGTTTAACAAGTGACGGCCCAAGACTTAACAGGAGCAAACAGAGATAACTCTCCCCAAGACTCCATTTCCGCAGTTTAGCCGCCGCGAAGGGCTATCTTTTCTTAGTCCTATCTCGGTTGCGTTTTCTTTTTTACCTCTGGTTCAAAATTAAGACGCCATCAAATGAAGGACGAAATTAGAAACACACTTATTATTGCCGCTGTCATCTGCTCGTTGCTGGGCAATGCCGCGCATGCCTGCACAGGAATCCGACTCATCGCTGAAGACGGCACGGTCGTTCACGCGCGAACGATGGAATTTGCCATCGATATTCACTCCGACGTGATGATGGTTCCGCGCGGCTATGCGCGGGTAGGAACCACTCCCGACGGTAAGGAAGGTCTCAAGTGGAAGGCGAAGTACGCCAGCATCGGGGCCAATGGTGTGGGGCTGCCGGTCCTATTCGATGGGTTAAATGAAAAAGGCCTGGCCGCCGGGACGTTCTACTTCCCCACGTCCGCCGGATACATGCCTTACACCGCAGCCGATTCGGGCAAGACCATTGCACAGTGGGAAGTGGGGTCGTGGATTCTGGAGAACTTCGCCAGCGTGGAGGAGGTAAAGGCCAATATCGGCAGCGTCGTCGTCCCGGCCGTCGTGTTCGCCGGATGGGGCTTCGCTCCGGAAGCGCACTACATCGTGCACGACGCCTCCGGCAAGAGCATCGTGATCGAGTATGTCCGCGGCAAGCTCAACATCCATGACAACCCGCTGGGTGTGTTGACCAACTCACCGACGTTCGATTGGCATATGACCAATCTGCGCAACTATGTGAATTTCTCGATGAGCAGCGCTCCTCCAGTACGGCTGGGATCTGTTAAGCTTCTGCCAACCGGCCAGGGCTCTGGTATGCTCGGGCTGCCGGGAGATTTCACGCCGCCGTCGCGCTTCGTTCGCGCCGTCGCGTTCAGCCAGTCGGTCTTTAAGCCAAAGACAGGGGATGACACGATTCTTGAGGCGTTCCACGTCCTGAATCAATTCGACATTCCAAAAGGCGCGGCCCGGGAACACGAGAAGGACGAGCACGGAAATATTCTGGCCGACTATACCATTTGGACGAGCGCCAACGACCTCAAGGCAAAGCGGTTCTACTTCCGCACCTACGAGAACAGCCAGATCCGAATGGTAGACCTGATGAAAATGAACCTCGACGCCAAGGGGATCACCAAGATTTCGATGAAGGGCACGGAAAGCATCAAGTCACTGAACTTCTAAGTGGGCTTTCCTCTGTTAGCTCAGGTTTGATTTTGAAAAACCAATCAACATTCAAAAAGACACAACAATGAAAACCACACACAAACAAAACCTCCTCGCCTCCGTGCTCGTTTGTGCGCTGACTCTCGCAACGACCGTTGCTCGGGCCACAACCGATCCGCTTCCATCGTGGAACGACGGCGCAACCAAGAAATCGATCACTGACTTCGTCGCTAAGGTCACCAAGGAAGGCTCGTCCGATTTTGTCCCACCAGAGGAGCGGATCGCCACGTTCGACAATGACGGCACGCTCTGGTGCGAGCAGCCGATGTATTTCCAAATGCTCTTCGCGTTGGATCGCGTGAAGGCGCTCGCGCCGCAACATCCGGAATGGAAAACAAAGGAACCGTTTGCCTCGTTGCTTAAAGGTGACGTGAAAGGCGCGCTCGCGGGCGGCGAACATGCCTTCTTGGAGATTATCGTGGTCACGCACGCCGGCATGACGACTGCGGAGTTCGAGAAGATTGTTGCCGACTGGATCGCGACCGCGAAGCATCCGAAATTCAAGCGACCCTACACCGAGTGCGTTTATCAGCCGATGGTCGAATTGCTCGCCTATCTGCGAGCGAACGGTTTCAAGACCTTCATCGTCTCCGGCGGCGGCATCGAGTTCATGCGCCCGTGGACGGAGAAAGCCTACGGCATTCCGCCCGAACAAGTCGTCGGCAGCAGCATCAAGACGAAGTATGAAATGCGCGACGGCAAGCCCGTCCTCATGCGGTTGCCGGAAATGAACTTCATCGATGACAAGGCAGGCAAACCGGTCGGCATCAATTCGCACATCGGCCGCCGTCCCATCGTAGCGTTTGGCAACTCGGATGGCGACCAGCAGATGTTGGAGTGGACTCAAGCCGGCGATGGCGCGCGGTTAATGATGCTAGTTCATCACGACGACGCGGCGCGCGAGTTCGCTTATGGCGCCGAGTCGAAGATCGGCACGTTCTCCGACGCGCTCATGGCCGAGGCGAAGAAGGACGGCTGGAAGGTGATAAGCATGCAGGACGATTGGAAACGGATTTTTCCGTTTGAGAAATGAGCGGATTTCAACAGCCACCTCCGCCTATCGGCTCCGGCGAGCCAGGGGCGCAAATGAGAGAACAGAGATGGAATTCGCATCCCGCATCCGGTATCGAACCCGTATTAGACTAAGGTCCAATACGCACGCTCGGTCGGTTTAGTTTATTTTCTGACTGGTATTGTGTTATCTGAACATTTCGTTGTTGCCAGCCGAGGAAGGAAAGAGAAAGTTATGAAGCCATGAAGCTCAGAGCCTCTCGATTCGGATTCGCAAGCCAGTCACTTCATGGCGTGATGGCTATCTTATGCTTCGCGCTGCTCTCACCCGGCTATGCCGTCGCCTTGGCCCAGGAGACGCAGCCGCAGAATGCAGCGCCCGCGGAAGAGGCTCCGAAGATTCCGAGTGATCAGTTGGATTCTCTGGTTGCGCCGATCGCGCTTTATCCGGATCCGCTCCTAAGCCAGACACTGGTCGCTTCTACCTATCCACTGGAGGTCGTTCAGCTACAGCAGTGGTTGGAAAAAAATCCAAACTTGAAGGATAAGGCACTGGCAGATGCGGTGGAAAAACAGAACTGGGACCCAAGCATCCAGGCGACGGCGGCGCTTCCGGCTGTAGTCAAGCAGCTGGGAGACAATATCGCGTGGACGTCGGACCTGGGAAACGCCTTCCTCGCTCAGGAATCCGATGTGATGGACGCGGTTCAACGCATGCGTGCGAAAGCTGAGGGTAAGGGAACTCTAAAAACCAGCGCACAACAGAAAGTGGAAACCCAGGCGGTCGAGGGCAAACAGGTTATCGTGGTTCAGCAAGCCAGCCCCGACGTGGTTTACGTCCCTTCGTATAACCCAACGGTAGTCTATGGCGCGCCTGCCTATCCTTATCCATCGATTTACTATCCACCTGTCGGCGCCTACGCGGCGGGAGCGGCGATTGCGTTCGGGACTGGCGTCGCGCTCGGAGCCGCGTGGGGTGGCGGCGGCTGGGGCTGGGGCTGCGGATGGGGCCACGGCGATGTGAACGTCAATGTCAACAACAAGTACGTAAACAATTACAACAAGAACAACTACAACAAGGCGAACTTCAACAAGCAAGGAGGTACCTGGCAGCACAACCCACAACATCGCGGAGGCGCTCCCTACTCGAACAGACAGACGGCAAACAAGTACGGCGGCACGGCCAATCGTCCCGGTGGCGGCGTTGGAACTGCCAATCGTCCTAGTGGCGGCGGAGCCGGAACTGCCAATCGTCCCGGTGGCGGAGCTGGAGCTGGCAATCGTCCCGGTGGCGGAGCTGGAGCTGCCAATCGTCCTAGTGGCGGTGGCGCGGGAACTGCCAATCGTCCTGGTGGCGGCGGCGCTGGAGCTGGCAATCGTCCCGGTGGTGGCGGCGCTGGAACTGCTAATCGTCCTGGTGGCGGCGGCGCTGGAACTGCTAATCGTCCTGGTGGCGGAGCTGGAACTGCCAATCGTCCTAGTGGCGGCGGGGATAAGATCGGCAATCGACAAGTTTCCAAAACTCCCAGTTCCAAGAGTAACAACGCATTCGGTGGCGCTTCGGGTGGGATGAACAGAAGCTCAGCTCAAGCCAGTCACAACAGGGGCTCCCATAGCATGGGAGCTGCCCGCGGCGGTGGCGGTGCGCGCGGCGGTGGCGGGCACCGAGGCGGCGGCGGACGCCGGAGGTAAGCAAGCCATCGGTGAAGGACAACTAATGAGATCAAAATCAGCAATCAAAGGTTCGTTGAGAATTTCTTTGTTGGCCTCTGCGATCTTCATTTTCTGTTTTCTGGGGCTTTTTTTGTATGCGGCGCCGGAGCCAAAACAAAAAGGATTCGACACCCCCCAACAAGCTGCCGAAAGCTTGATCCAGGCGGCCGAACATTTTGATGTGCCTGCCCTCAAAGACATTTTAGGTCCGGATGGCGAGGATCTGGTTGCGTCCGAAGATCCCGTGCAAAACAAGAATCAGGCCATCGCGTTTGCCGCCAGGGCTCGCGAAAAGAATTCGATTGAGGTTGATTCAAAGAATTCTAACCGCGCCAACCTGTTGGTCGGCAGTGACGATTGGCCGCTTCCGATTCCGATCGTCAAGCGCAAGGGAAAATGGTATTTCGATTCCAAAGCCGGCCGCGATGAAATTCTGCTGAGGCGCATCGGGGCGAACGAACTGGACGCTATCGAGGTTTGCCGCGGCTTCGTGGAAGCCGAAGAAGAGTATGCTCTGCAAAAGCACGATGATTCCGGCGTGAACCAGTACGCACAGCGAATCATCAGCACGCCCGGGAAACAGGACGGTTTAGCATGGCAGAACCCGGATGGCACGTGGGGAGGCCCTGTCGGGGAGGGGGTCGCCAAGGCTGTGGAGCAAGGCTACACGGAGCGAGGTCAACCGTATCACGGCTACTATTTCAGGGTTCTGAAGGGGCAAGGTCCTGCCGCGTCTTTGGGACAAATGGACTTTATGGTCAAAGGAGCCATGATCGGCGGGTTTGCGCTCGCTGCCGCGCCGGCCGAATACCGGGTCACAGGAGTGCAGACGTTAATCGTCAGCCATAGCGGAATCGTTTACGAAAAGGATCTGGGGCCGGATACCCTTAAGGTGTTCAAGAGCATGGAGCGCTTCAACCCCGACAAGACCTGGCACCCTATTAACGATTAGTCGTAAGAGGTTAGGATTGGGAGCTGGGAGCACCATCGCCTGTCGCTACTTTGACTCCGCCCGCCTAGGTTACGAAATTAATAGGTTGTTAGCGCGCGGCTAAGTTACTACTTATACTGCGAACAGTATTGGACCTTGGTCCTATCCGAAAAGGATTGCCTGCCGCGGGTCAAACCTGTTAGTCTCCCTGCTGTCCACGTTGCTTCATACCAATTTATGAACCGTGGCCCCCGATGTCATCTGAGCAAGACCAGCGAAATAAAGTAGGGAGTCCAGCTACAACGCTGGAGGCTCTCAGTCGCACTTTCCTCGATTCGGCGCTCGATTGCATCATCACGATGGACGCGACTGGGCGCGTGCGGGAAT
>WNFX01014900.1_pt1 | contig 10635 bp, 10 predicted proteins | sample 5400111 | NCBI WGS metagenome assembly WNFX01 (sample SAMN13153363, study PRJNA577476) | soil metagenome | isolation source: 40 cm soil or saprolite under grassland replicate 1 | place: USA:California | collected 2016-06-15 | reverse complement strand
AAGGGTCATCGAGGGTTTCCAGCGTAGAGGCATAGCGTTCACCTGCCTCAGCCAATGCACCTGCCGCATCGATATGTTTCGCTTCAATCTCATGGAGAGTGGATTCGAGTAAGGCTGGATCACGTAACATGAGCGCCTGGGCATCAAAGATGGCTGCCTGCTCCTGGCCAATGCTGCTTTCCAGGCTCAGGGCCAGCGAATGAAGTTCCTCTGCTGCGCTGGTAAGCGCTCCGCGTAGGCGTTCTTGCGCTGCAGCAACCTGGTCCAAAGAGATAGAACGCTGCTCTATCTCGCTTAGTGTGATGACGCCTGAGGTATAGAGAAGAGCCGGACCTACCGCTACTCCTGCTGAGGTTTGAATGCCGTGCCAGGGCTCGCCTGGTTGTTGGGGCCGATACATCGGCGGTGTGCGCGATACATCGGCACCTACTTTTGGAGGAGTCGGGATTTCTTCTGGGGGCGCTGTTTCATAGAAGTTGAGGCGGACCAGCTCACTGAGTGCTTCCATGGCTGCCTTTGCATCTTTTCCACTCGCGCGAAGAGTAAGCGTATCACCTTGCCGCAGCCCAAGTGAGAGAACGCCAAAGATACTGGTGGCATCCGTTTCTTTCCCGCGTCCTGATGCGTGTACGTTTGCCTGATACCCAGCAGCGGTCTGCACAAAGAGCATAGCCGGACGGGCATGCAACCCGGTGGGATTCGCTAAGGTCAATTGAACTGTAAGCTCTGAGATCTCCCCTGGCGAAATGCTCTCCGGAGGTGCTACGATCTCAACAATCATGTTCTCCGTAGGGGTCAGCGGTTTGAGCATCTGGAGTTGATCGACGTTCGCTGTCTGTTCTGCCACCTGCTGGACCTGTGCCAGTGTCCGACCAAGTGAGGCTTCCAGGGCGGCTGCAACGGCTCCTTCAACCAGGGGAGCGTAACTGAGGCGTATGCGATCCCGTTGCTCATCACTGAGCAGTTCAAGGGCCAGCTCAGCAGAGAGAACGGCACTACCAAGATCCAGCAAGACCAGCACCCCATCTGGTCCATCGACAGTTTGGATAGCTGCGAGAATCTTATCGGCGGAAGTACCCAGGATATCTTCGAGAGCTCCACCGGCCGCTGCAATTGGAGTCTTGCCTTGCGTCATCTGCCCGGCGAGTTCTACAACACCTGCTGCTAGTTGGGCGCTATGCGAAACAATAACTAGCCCGACCGTCATATCACCCTCTTCCTCTCAGGATTTAAGACGACAGGAACACAATTGCACTGTTCCTATTTGCCTACACATGACTCGGCAAGACAGCGTAGAATGAGCCAGCTTGAGGTAGCGCCAGGGTCTTGATGACCGATACTGCGCTCTCCCAGATAACTGGCGCGCCCTTTTGTAGCAAGTAGGGGAATAGTGGCTTTTGCGCCCTCTTCAGCTGCGGAAGCAGCACGACTTGTGACTTGCTCAAGGCTGGCCCCCTCATTGAGAGCCTGCTTTGCGGCATTCAGAGCGGGAGTTAAAGCATCGACCATAGTTTTTTCGCCTGGCTGGGCTCTCCCACGAGCAACAATACCACCTAAAAATGCTTCGAGCATGGCAACGATGTCAGCAGATGTAAGTTCTTGTTTGCCGGCTACTGCGCCTGCCGCTCGTAAATATGCTGTCCCATAGAGTGGTCCAGCGGCGCCTCCAACCGTTGAAATCAATGTCGAGCCAACGGTTTTTAAACGCGTCGGAATATCCATTGTTGCCATTGTGGGGAATTTGTCACGGATGGCGCTGAAGCCACGATCCATATTAATACCATGATCTGCATCACCAATTGAAGCGTCAAGTCCGGTTAAATATGTGCGATTTTCACGCAGCACGTCGGCAGTGCGCTCAAGCCAGCGCATGATGTCTTCGTTAGTCATCAATGCGGCATCCTCCAATTCAAGATTGTTGTAGGGGAGAGCAACCCCTACAACAACTATACACTAAACATGTGATAAATTACATGCCCCAGCGCAATGCAGGAGTATGAACCGGAGCATCCCAGTACTTAGTTAGTTCGTCATCGAGGCGTACAAGAGTAATTGAACAGCCCGCCATCTCGAGAGAAGTAATGTAATTCCCCACCAGCGAACGTGCAATGGTGATCTGTTTGCCATGCAAAATGCGATTTAAGGCATCGTATACGACGTAGAGTTCGATCAAAGGCGTGCCTCCCATGCCATTGACCATTGCAAGGACTGATTCACCAGCCTTGAGGCCCAGATCCTCGACAATGGGAGCGGTAAGCATCTCGGTTATCTCAAGCGCGGGAGCGAGTTTAACACGCCGACGTCCCGGTTCGCCATGAATACCGATACCGATCTCCATTTCGTCATCGCCTAAATCGAAGGTAGGTTTGCCTGCTGCTGGCACTATACACGATGTCAGAGCCATGCCCATACTGCGTCCATGGTCATTGACTTTTCGTGCCAGAGCGGCTACCTGTGCCAGGGGCGCTCCTGTCTCAGCAAATCCCCCAACAATTTTCTCCAGCAGTACAGTGACACCGACACCACGCCGCCCGGCGGTATACAGGCTATCCTGCACAGCGACATCATCATTGGTGACAACGCTTTCCACTTCGATTCCATCTGCCTCCGCTAATTCAGCCGCCATTTCAAAGTTTAAGACGTCACCGGTGTAATTCTTGACCACGTGCAACACACCAGCTCCGCCATTTACCGCTTTGGTAGCAGCAAGCATCTGGTCTGGTACTGGCGAGGTAAAAACGGCTCCAGGGCAGGCAGCATCGAGCATGCCAAAACCAACAAAGCCACCATGCATTGGCTCGTGACCACTACCACCACCAGAAATAACCCCTACTTTTCCCTGAACCGGAGCATCCTTGCGCACAATGACTTGCTGCTCAATATCTACGCTGATAAGGTCAGAATGAGCGGCCAGCATGCCAGCAAGCGCCTCCTTGACGACATTATCTGGTTTATTGATCAGTTTCTTCATGTTGTCTTTTACCCTTTCTTTGGTGGTATTGAAATGCTACCCATAACTTGTTCCTGCTCAACAGCAAGTTGCTGCTGCACAACGGAACGAAAAGTATCGCCCATCAATTGCTGTTGCTCAGATGTCCAGTTATGCTCATTGGCCATAAGTGAAACAACATCATCGAGAGCGCCCAGGCCCCGCTGGCGGTCTTCAAGCATAATTGAAGTACGACGCGCTAGAACGTCATAGGGTGTCATTGCCATTTCGTGACGACAAGCATAGATAACCTCTGCCCGAATATAAGGAAGGTCATCAATGATGCGCCGACCCAACTCTGCATCGTCCTCAATCAATTTTAATAGCCCAAGAGCCTCTGAACCATAATGCCTCAGGTGTTTAATAGTCTGTGGACTGAGACCGAGAGCTAACCCTTTGACTTCCACATCACGCTGCTTGGCAAGCCAGCCAGCGCTCCCTTGTAGAGGTAGATTCTGTGTAGGATGGATTGGGATCGAACCATCACGACGACTCAACACATCTACCGTATCCTGTGCCATACGCCGATATGTCGTGAGTTTCCCGCCAACGATCGTAACCAGACCTGACGGGCTCTGTAATACTGCGTGCGTACGCGAGAGCTTTGCTGTTGAATGTCCACCGCGGGCACTTAACAACGGACGGTAACCAGCGTAAACACTAATGATATTCTCTTCGGTGAGTTGGACGGAGAGATAGCGTTTTAGATGGTTCAAGAGATACGAGATATCTTCCTGTGTTGCAATTGGATGATCAAGATCACCCGAACCAGTATCAGTGGTACCAAAGATCGCGCGTGATTCCCAGGGAACAAGGAAGAGAATACGCTTGTCGTCGGTCTCAGGTAGAACAATTGCATCGTTGCCCAGCTTGACATCTTCACACGAAAATACAAGGTGCACACCTTTACTTGGGTTTACCTGAACCTGTGGTTCATAACCAGCAAGCGCCTCAATCTGCTCGGAGAAAACACCAGTGGCATTGACGATGTGCCGGGCACGTACAGTAATATCCTGGTTTCCCAGTTGATCACGCACATGAGCGCCAGTTACTTTCCCGTTTTCGGTAACAAACGAGGTAACTTCTGCATAATTAGCAATGGTTGCCCCAAATTGAGCAGCGGTGCGAATAAGAGCCAGAGCGAGCCGGGCATCGTTTGTTTGCGCATCATAGTAGATGAAACCTTCTTTCAGCCTTTCAGTCACAAGAGCGGGAGCCAGTTCCATCACCTTGTTACGGCTCAAACGACGATGCCTTTTAACACCCCGGCTGCCTGCAAACATGCCTGCCATAAGATCGTACATCCAGAGACCTATATCCATAATCAGACCAAGTCCAATGCCGCCTGGTGTGGAAAATGGCATACCCACCGGGTGGCGATCTCCCTCGTAGAGCGGCAGGACAAAGCCAACTGGCTGTACGAGATACGGAGCGTTTCGCAGCAAAGTGCCACGTTCTACCAGAGCTTCATGCACCAGGGCAAAGTCAAAATTAGGAAGGTAGCGGATGCCCCCATGGACGAGTTTGGTAGATTTGCTGCTTGTGCCGCTGGCAAAATCTACTTTCTCAACAAGGGCAACCCTGTAGCCGCGAGCAACAGCATCCAGGGCGACGCCAGCCCCTGTAACACCGCCACCGATTACCAGCACATCAAACTGCTCGCTTCCCAGGAGAGATAGGTTGTGCATGCGCACCGATGAAGAGAGTGGTTGCATGATGGATTGATCACGAAGATACGAACGTGCCAGGCAGGGTCTTCATCCTATCTATCGCATGTTCGTATCTTCGTCCTTTCATGTATCGCGAATAAGCCTACTATTCGGCAGATGGCTCCCGTACTGACCTACCCCTTACCTCGGTATCGGGAGATTCCTCTCGTACGGCTTCACCTCTGGTTTCGGTAGTGCCGGATGGTCCTAACATCTTCGCCGCCAGCACCTTGCCGAGGGTGTAATCGAATATAAAGGCACCGACAACAGCTCCTAAAAGTGGACCGACAATAGGGATCCAGAAGTAGTAATTGTCTGCGGAAAGGCTGGCTCCACCACTGACGATGGCAATCCACAGGCGCGGGCCAAGATCACGGGCGGGATTGATGGCATATCCGGTATTGAGGCCGAACGAAGCACCGATGGCCACGACCAATAAACCAATGATCAGTGGGTTGAGGTTTGACTGGACTGGCTGGTTGCGCGCATCAACGATAACCAGGATCAGGCCCATAAGCAGAGCAGTTCCTAAGAATTCGTCACCGAAGGCCCCAAACGTTCCAACAAAATCCCTATGGCCGGTGTAAAAAATGAACCCTAAACCCTTACCACCGAAAGTCGGCCCCTGCGCAATATCGCCAATGCTCAGATGATTCAATGCCAATTGGTGGGCGAGTGCCCCCTGGTAGACAAAGTAGAGGATTCCACCAGCGACAAAAGCTCCCAGCACCTGGGCTCCCCAGTAGGGAAGCACCTTGCCCCAGGGATGCCTGCCAGTTGCAGCCAGCCCTAACGTTACGGCCGGATTGATGTGAGCGCCACTGATAGCTCCAGCGACATAGATACCGAGCATAACGGCAAGACCCCATCCAAGAATGATAACAATCCACTCATTCGCAAATGGAGACGCGGCGCCGCCTGCGCCTAGGTTAGTATAGAGGAAAACGGTGGCCACTACGCCATCACCGAAGAGAATCAGGGTCATCGTCCCAAAAAACTCTCCGATCATCTCACCCCAGATGCCGGCTAAGGCAGAGGGTGCAGATTGAGCTTGACTTGCCATAGATACTCACTCCTTTTCTGTATTGGATAGATGACGGATAACTCGGAAGTTTGCCGCCTTAATTCCAAAAATGAATAATAAGTCACACTATACAAGACGCACTACAAGGACGGGAGGGACGCACTCATACGCGTGAACTTTCATGTACAGATAGTTCGGAATATCCACCAGGGGCCGATAAATCGGCGATGGGCGCGATAAATCGGCCCCTACGGATGGTCGGATGAGTTTGGTAAAGCGCAAAAGTGCGCCACTCAATAGGTCAGGCCTGCTCCCAGTGCTGGGAGCGTTCCACGGCCCGCTTCCAGCCTGTATAGAGTTTTTCGCGCTGATCGGCACTCATTCGAGGCTCAAATGTGCGGTCAATGGCCCAATGCTCGGCTACTTCTTCCTGGCTACTCCAGAAGCCAGTTGCCAGGCCAGCGAGATATGCAGCGCCCAGGGCCGTCGTTTCAGCAACCTTTGGCCTCTGTACCGGCACACCGAGAATATCCGCCTGGGCTTGCATGAGCAAGTTATTGACTACTGCTCCACCATCGACACGCAGAGTGGTCATTTGAACGCCACTGTCAGCAGTCATCACTTCCCGTACATCGCGGGTCTGATAGCACATAGATTCAAGAGTAGCACGGGCAATATGACCAGCAGTCGAACCGCGCGTCAGGCCAACGATAGTACCACGTGCATAGGGATCCCAGTAGGGAGCACCCAGGCCGACAAAGGCAGGTACGAAGTAGACGCCGCCATTATCAGGAACCGAACTTGCCAACGCTTCAACATCATTACTGTTCTTGATGACACCGAGGCTGTCACGCAACCACTGGACTGCCGCACCAGTAATGAAGATAGCGCCTTCCAGGCAATAAGTGATTTGTCCGTTTATCGCCTTTGGCACCTGTGTTCATGAGCATAAAATTACCCGTGCCGAAGGTGTTCTTCGACATACCTACCTCGTAACAGGCCTGTCCAAAGGTAGCAGCTTGCTGATCTCCTGCATCGCCAGCCATTTTAATAGGCCCACCAAAGAACTCTGGATCGGTCTCTCCGAAGACCCCGCTGGATGCCATCACCCTGGGAAGCATGGCACGAGGGACACCCAATTCTCTTAGGATGACATCGTCCCAATCACCCTTATAGATATTGTACATAAGGGTTCGCGAAGCATTGGAAGGATCTGTCGCATGCACCCGACCTTTAGAGAGACGCCACATTAAGAAGGTGTCCACGTTACCGAACAGTACCTCACCGCGTTCCGCCTTTTCACGTACACCTGCAACGTTATCAAGTATCCATTTAACCTTGGTGCCGGAGAAATACGCATCGGTCACCAGACCCGTGCGCTCGCGAATTTCCTTGTCAAAGCCTTTTGCTTTCAAGGCATCGCAAATAGGAACTGTTAAGCGACTCTGCCAGACAATGGCATTGAAAACAGGCCTGCCTGTAGTCTTATCCCAAACAACTGTCGTTTCGCGCTGATTGGTGATGCCGATTGCAGCAACATCTGAGACGGTAGCGCCTGCCTTCTTCATTGCTTCATGAGCCACCGCCAACTGACTGGACCAGATCGCTTCTGGATCATGCTCGACCAGGCCCGGCGCCGGATAAATCTGAGGGAATTCTTGTTGTGCTGAAGTTACAATCAAGCCTTCGTGATTGAATACAATCGCTCGCGAACTGGTGGTGCCCTGATCCAGGGCTAGCACATACTTTGCCATTAGAAACTCTCCTTCTGCTGTTTAATAAATACAAAAATGTTCCATCGAAGAGCACAGGTACGGATGGCTGTGCCGGAGCTTATATGGAATAGCCACTGTTAGCAAGAATGCTTATGCGTTCCTCCTTTCACTCGCTCTTATAGAGATCTCCTCTTCTACGAGTAGAGCTCAGGCCGGGCAACTGCAACTCGTAGCGCACCGGCGCGCAGCACCGCCTGCACTTGCTGAATTGTAGTGATCAAACCAGAACCAATAAAAGGTAATGGTAAGGTAATGTGTGAAACAACGTAAGGAATAACAAGCGCAGGTGAAATATCAAGCAGATCAACCAGGTGACTATCTACCGATTCAAGAGCCGCTTCCAGTCCGGTTGAGTCTACTGCAAAGATGCGTTGAATGGCCTCCAGGTCAAAGCTTTTAGCCAGTGCGAGGATTCTTGGGTTACTGGAGATAATGCCAGTAATATGAAGTTGATGGGCGAGAAAGCGAAGTCCGGCAATATCAGGGTGAATACCATCAATATGATCGATGTTGACATAGACGGCTAGTTCACGCTCAAAAGCTTGTTCTAGCATTGGTGTGAACTCAAACAAGTTGCAATGCCGTAGCAAAATAGAATCTACCTGAGAGATATCGAGGGCTCGCGCAAGCTGATTTCGGTTCTCAATGATCGGTATTGTCTTCTGTTGCGCCGAAAGACTGAGTAACGACCTGGTAGACTGGGTAAGCATGCTGCACCTCACTGTAGCAGTAAAAGAACAACAAAGCCCTAAGCCTTCTTCAGTAGGTTGGCTTAGGACTTTTCAATTCACTGTCCCTGGGCACATATGCAATTGTTTATACAGGTCAACTTTGACTTTTTTACACCTTTGTTGAACATTTTACGAAGGTGTCTATTGTAGAGAGTCAAATAAAAGTGATTGGAGAACTAACGGTACAAAGACGATGTCTGCTATAATGATAATACTCAGCATCCGTTCTTTTGTCAAGTGCTGTGAGTTCCTATAACTAAGTAATTCTAAGTAATCCGGCGAAACTTTTACGGGATTTAAAAAAGGGGGATTTTTGTGGGGACACCCCACACCCCGGCAAAGGACTCCGTCCTCTGCACTCCTGTAACTAAGTAATTCTAAGTAATCTGGCGAAACTTTTACGCGATTTAAAAAGGGGGATTTTTGTGGGGACACCCCACACCCCGGCAAAGGACTCCGTCCTCTGCACTCCTATTTTGCGCAACCATTGCACCGTTTGATTTCGTTAGATAACAACATTACAATTTACGTTGGTATTAGTAAGATGACCAAACAAGAGTTTCTACGCCTGGCACATGGGTTTCCAGTAGCGGCTGCATTAAAGTCGAATGATGATATGCAGATCGCATTGGACTCCGATGCATTGCTACTTTTTATGCTCAAAGGAGATGCTTTCCAATTGGCGCCAATTGTAGCGCAAGCCCACAAAAGAGGTAAGGGTTTTGTAGTCCATGTAGACCTCGTAAGCGGTATAGGTAAAGATCGAGCCGGTATCCAGTATCTTCATCAGATTGGGGTTGATGCTATTATTACAAGTCGATCACAACTTGTCGCGGCAGGCCACGCCGAAGGATTAGTAACAATACAGCGCCTGCTCCTGGTGGACGACTCAGCTTTGGAAACAGGGGTGCGAACGATAGCTCGCGCCGCTCCCGATATTGTAGAAGTACTTCCCGGCATTATCTTTCCAGAGATTACATCGATATTGCAACAGGCGCTTCCTGGTCCATTTATAGCCGGCGGTTTTATCCGCGATGCTACAGACGTTGCTCGAATTCGCGCCGCTGGTGCGATATTGAGTAGCAGCAGTACCTATGCCCTTTGGCACCGCACATCAAGCTAGATGAGGAGAATTACTATGTATACCGCGCCTAACCTGCTCAGCTTCAGCCGGATTGTAGCAACCGTCCTGGTTTTCGTGCTGGTCATCGTCAACCAGCCCTGGGCTTTTTTAACAGCGGCAGTCGTTTTTTTTCTTGCATCCATCACGGATTTTTTTGATGGGTACCTGGCTCGAAGATACCATATCGTCTCTCAACTAGGCATCTTCCTTGATCTGACAGCAGACAAGGTATTTGTCTCAGCTATTCTGGTCGCCTTCGTGCAACTTGGCCTTGTCCCTGCGTGGATTGTTGTGATTATTATCGCCCGCGAATTTGTAGTCACAGGTTTGCGCTCAATGGCAGCCGCTAAAGGAACTGTGATCCCTGCTGGACAACTGGGAAAACAGAAAACGTTTATTACCCTGGTTGCAATGGAAGGGATATTGTTGGGAATGGGACTTAGCGCAAGTCATCTTTCACTGTTTCCATTGAGGCTTAACTTCAACAGTAATCTACTGAATGCCGGTGATTTCTTGCTGTTGATTGCAGACGCGTTGATGGTGATTGCTGTTATCTGGACGATTCTTTCCGGGGTCGAATACGTACGTGATGCATGGCCCCTTTTACAAGACAAGAAAGAAACAGCAGCTTCAAAAGCCTGAATGGAAAGCCAGTCATTATGAGAGATGCTTCGCTGCTCCATTCGCCTGGCTCAGGACAAGGCTCAACATGACAGTGCCGACTTGAAAAGCCTGAATGGCAAGTATACCAGTCATTACGCCTTCGCATTTGAAGAAGAACTATTGGTGGAAGACGTTCCTTCTTCGACGGCAACTTTCTGACCTAACTTGCGTTCAGTTCCAGACAGCAAGCGCCCTATATTGTCGTAGTGAACAATAATGACAATCGCAGGGCCAATCACCATAAAGACTAATTGCGCAAGGGTGACTTTTCCGAAGAACGCCGGGTTAAGCACCCCGATGAAATAGAATAGAATACCACAGATGATTGCGGTCAGGCATCCAATGATCGAACCCAGCGATACGTAGCGTGAAGTCAAGATGGCGAGGGCAAGAGTTGCAAAACTAATGAAGAACGTCAGAGGGGAAATAACCAGAAGCGCACCAGCTCCGGTCAATACACCGCGCCCCCCTTTAAAACCAATAAAGACCGGATAAATATGACCTATCAAGGCCGCCAGGCCTGCCACGGTTGGTCCCCAACCGGCACCGTAAAAGACAGGGACGAGAGTTGCGATGAGTGTGGGGCCAATTCCTTTGAACAGGTCAAATACTAACACTATC
>WNFX01007010.1_pt1 | contig 10635 bp, 5 predicted proteins | sample 5400111 | NCBI WGS metagenome assembly WNFX01 (sample SAMN13153363, study PRJNA577476) | soil metagenome | isolation source: 40 cm soil or saprolite under grassland replicate 1 | place: USA:California | collected 2016-06-15 | reverse complement strand
CTCTCGGGATCGATGAGCACGCTCTCGATCCCGTCGGGCTTGGGAAGGGCGAGCGGCTCGGGGGCGCGCGCGGCCATCATCTCGCCCCACACCGGCAGCGCCGCGCCCGCGCCCGTGAGCCGCGCCGCGCGGTTGTCGTCGTAGCCGATCCACACGATGCCGAGCCGGTCGCCGGTGAATCCCGCGAACCAGGCGTCGCGCTGCTCGGTCGTGGTGCCGGTCTTGCCCGCGACGGCGGTCTCAAGCGGCACCCAGTTCTTGAGCGACTGCGCGGTTCCTTCTCGGACAACCCCTTGCATGGCAGCGGTGATCAGGTACATCGGCTCGGGCGCGAACGCCTGCTCCACCGCGAGCGCGTAGCGCTTGAGCGGCCGGCCGTCCTGGGTCGTCACCTCGCGGATCGCGCGCAAGGGCGTGCGGAACCCGCCGCTCGCGATGGTCTGGTACATCTGCGCCACTTCGAGCGGGGCGAGGTCCGCCGCGCCGAGGAGAGTGGACGCGAATGGGTTGAGTGGCCTCTCGATGCCGAGGCGCTTGATGGTGACGAGGACTTTCTCGACGCCGATGTCGGTCCCGAGGCGGGCGGTCGCGGCGTTGTAGGAGTGCGCGAGCGCCATGCGCAGCGGCACCGCGCCGTGGAAGGTCTTGTCGTAGTTCGTCGGCTCCCAGTCCGGAGCGCCGCGGCTCTTCCACACGAAAGGCCCGTCGTCGATCGGCGTGACCAGGGTGTAGTGCGCGGGATCGGCGAGCGCCGTGAGGTAGATCGCGGGTTTCAGGAGCGAGCCCACGGGCCGCGCGGCGTCCAGGGCGCGGTTGAATCCGCGGAAGCGCACGTCGCGCCCCCCGACCAGCGCCTGCACCTCGCCCGACTGGGTGTCGGTGACCACCACCGCGCCTTCCAGCCCCGGCTCGCCGAAGATCTTGCCTCGGTCGAACTGCGCGATCTTGCGCTCGAGCGCGCGCTCCGCAGCGGCCTGTACGCGCGGGGCGAGCGTGGTGAAGACGCGCAGACCTTCCGAGCGCAGGTCGGCTTCGTCGTAGTCGCGCCGCAACTGCCGGTGCACGAGATCGAGAAAGGCCGGGTGGGGCGAGGTGCCCATCGCGGCCTTCTGGTTGACGCCCAGGTCCGAAGCGCGAGCCTTGGAGTATTCCTCCATCGTGGCGAAGCCGCGGTCCTTGGTCTCGCGCAGGACGAGGTTGCGCCGCTCCAGGGCCCGCTCGGGGTTGCGAAACGGGTCGTAGAAGGCGGGCCCTTTCACCATGCCCACGAGGAGCGCGCTCTCCGCGAGCGTGAGGTGCTCGACCGTCTTGCCGAAGTAGTAGAGCGCGGCGAGGCCCACGCCGTGGATGGCGCGGTCGCGGTCCTGGCCGAGATAGATTTCGTTCAGGTACGTCTCGAGGATCTCGTCCTTGTCGTAGTGGATTTCCAAGAGCACCGCCATAAAGAGCTCGGTGACCTTGCGCGAGAGCGTGCGCTCGGGGGTGAGGAAGAAGTTCTTCACCAGCTGCTGGGTCAGCGTGCTGCCGCCCTGGAGTCCCTTCAAGCGGAGGAACGAGAGCGCCGCGCGCGCGATGCCGCGCAGGTCGAAGCCGTGGTGCGCGTAGAAATTGCGGTCCTCGTTCGCGATCAGCGCCTGCACCATCGGCTTCGGCACCTCGGAGAGCCGCACCAGCACGCGGTCCTCGTTGTTCGCGGGATAGATGCCGCCGATCGCCAGGGGCTCGAGGCGCGCGAACGGCAGCTCCCGGCCTTCGGCGTCCTGCACCGCCTTGACGACGCCTGAGTCGAAGGCGACGCGCACGCGCTTCGCGGGCTGAAGGCCGTCCCAGAACACGAAGGGCCGTATAGCCACCTCGAGCCAGTCGTTGTCGTTCGCGAACCAGCCGGGGTCGCCCTCGCGCGGGCCGTGGCCGTAGCCCGCCTCCTGCAGCTCGCGCACCACGTCGATCTGCGCGATGCGCAGGCCCGCGTGCAACTCCAGCGGCCGCGCATAAATCCGCGCCGGCAGCGCGAAGCGTCGGCCCTCGAACTCGCTGCGCACGCGAAAATCGAGATACAGCGTGAAGAACGCCGCGAGGAGCGCGACCGTGAGAACCGTGTAGCGGGTGTAGCGCCAGAATTTAGCGCGATCGAACATCGGCGAATTCTACTTCGTTGCGGGGCGGGGGCGGGCGGTCGGGGCGAGGTGAAGCGGGGAAAATGCGCCGACTGCGATGGTCGAGTGTCGTCTCGAGGCGACACCGAAACGATGGAGCGTTTCTTACTGGGGCGTGTTGGACCGCGCGGCGTGCGCTAGTCGTGTTCGGCGGTGGCGTGCAGCCGCAAGCCGAGCGCTCGAACGACCTTGAGGATGGTCGAGAATTCCGGATTCCCTCCGGGGGACAGTGCCTTGTAAAGGCTTTCACGCCCCAATCCTGCTTCCCGCGCGATCTCCGTCATTCCCTTGGCGCGTGCGATGTCTCCCAGCGCGGCAGCCACCAGCGCGGGATCCCCATCTTCCAGCGCGGCTTCGAGATACGCCACCATATCTTCATCGCTCTTCAGATGCTCTGCCGCATCCCAGGATTTCGTTCGAGTCTTGCGCATGACAGCTCCTAAAGTGTTCTTGCCAATTGCAACGCAGTCTTGATGTCTCGCGCCTGGGTACGCTTATCGCCCCCAGCGAGCAATATCGCCAGCACCGGGCCGCGTCGCGCGAAGTACACCCGATATCCGGGCCCGTGATCAATACGCAATTCCGAGACCCCTTCTCCGACCGGTTTCACGTCACCGGGGTTGCCCAGAGAAAGCGGTCATCAACTCACAACCCGGAGCCACCGTGGATCAAAAAACCCCAATGCCGAAGTGGGGCTGGGGCGAAGTCAAGGGACCGTACAAGGGTTGAGTCGCGTTGCACTCGAGGATTCGCCCGGGCGATTCTGCGCAGATCGAAGCCGAGTTAGGTTAGTAACGTTCCGCAAGTTGGGCGGCATACCAGAAACACAATTCACGCGCTGAGTCTACGTCGGCTGTCGACCCTGAGCCGCCGGTCGCCTTTCTCCATACCGGACATTCACGGATAGGACAATCAATTCTCCGGCGCGCCGCAGTCCAGTGCTTGAAGCTGTCCTGAACGGCGCACATCGGTCTTATGTTTACTTGGCTCCTCCTTCGCACCCCTCAACGGGGCGAATCGGAGCGAGTCTAGTGGTAAAAAAACGCTTTGACGGGGGAAGACGGGGAAGGACCGGGGGAAGACGGGACGTCGCGATCGCTCGCTACCGCTGCTTCGATCCCAGCAGCGTATGCTTCACGACGCTGTCCGGCACGGTCTCCCCGTGTCGCAGCGTGAAGACCGTCTTCCGCCTCAACCCGAGATCGAGCTCCACGACCACGTGACTGTGGTCGCGGGCCATCCGCCAGGGGCTGGATGACTTCGGCCCGCCGCCCGTCACGGCTCGCGCAGCGGTGAGCACGTCGTCCGGCGGGTCGGCGATCACCGCCAGCTGCCTGCAGGTCACGCAGCGGCGGGAGGGCTGCTCCAGGTCAGCCGTGCACACGTTCCGGCCGCAATGGCCGCACGCGGCGCGATGCCGGGCGCAGGCGTCCTTGCCGCACACGGGACAAGCCTCGGCGCCTTTCGGCGAGAACACCTGGCCGTCCACGTGGCACTCCTTGCGGTGTGCCGCACAGGCGTACGAGCCGGCTGCGTCGACCAGTGGCTCGAGGTGGGTGACGCAATGCCGCAGCCCATCCTCCACGCACTCGGCCGAGTGGCCGGCGCAGACGAGCTTCCCGCACGACCCGCACGCACCCACTTCATCGGACGCGAAGATCGCTGCCTCCTCCTGCGCGCAGCCCGCCCGATGCTGCCCGCAGACCAGGCGCCGGGACGTGTCGGTACGGCGCAGGTGCGGCGAGCAGTGCACCTGTCCATCCACGGCGCACACGGCGCTATGCGCCGCGCAGACCAGCTTGCCGCAGCTCGCGCATTGCGTCACCTCGTCCACACCCACCCGCTCCCTGGACCCGCCCTCACAGGTGCGCAGGCACGCCGTGCAGAGACGACGGCGTCCCTTTGGCGCGTCCGCGTGGCTCTGCTCGGCGTGCCGGTTGCAGACGACCCGGCCGCAGCTGCCGCACGGCTCCAGGCACGTGGCGCAGGCCGCGTGCCCGTCCTCGGCGCACACGCCCTCGTGCGCCGTGCAGTACTGCAACCGGCACGAGGGGCATACGCGGGCGTGCTCGTCACACGCCGGCTGCCCGTCCACGCTACACTCGGCGAGGCCGTGCTCCGCGCAGAAGTCCTCGGCGCAGACTGAGCAGCGGTGCGAGCAGGCGTCACAGCCGCAGTGGTCGTGCCGGCAGACGACCAGGGCCGCCGGCGGGTGGCCGCAATGCGGACACGTCATGGCCCACGCGGCGGCACCGCTCAGGGACCGCTGCGCGCTGAACGTCCCCCGCCGCCCCCGCCCTGACTCGAGCTGCCACTCCGCCCGCTGCATCACGACGGTGGCCTCGACGAGCTGCACGGGATGCACGGTCGCCCGCACCTCACTGCGCCGGATCTCTTCGGTCCGGCGCCGCGCGGCGAGAGCCGAGACCGTGCCGATGGCCTCCTCGCTGGACTGCTCCTTGAGGATCGACTCGAAGTACCGCTCGAGCCTGGCGAGCTCGGCGGCAAGCTCGCCCGCGGCCGCGGCGCGTCGCGCGGCTACCCGCTCCGTCGACTTGTCACGGAGATGGCTCAAGAGGAGCCGGAGCAAGTCCCCGGGCTCCCGAGCGGCAACCGGCTTTGCCGCGGCTGCCAACGCTTCATCGGCGGGCTCGACCCGGCCCGCTTCGAGATCCTGGAACGCGCCGGCCAGGTCGTCATCTACCCTGGCGCCGGTCGACAAGTCGTACACGTCGCTTTCTACCACCGCTTCCTCGACCCCGGCGCCAGCGCGCAGCACGACGCGCGCGAACAGCCGTCCTATGGGATGCACGGCCAGGCGCTTCTCGCTCGCCCGCGCCGTGCCGTCCCGTACGGGAATCGCGAGCTCGACGCGCCGCGGATCGCCCGCACCGGCCGGCGCGATCAGACCCAACGACAGGCGCGACGCCCGCGCGCGAATGGCCTCGAGCAGCTGGGAGAGGAAGGGGCTCCCAAGCACCGCGATCTCGGCATCCGGGTCGCGCTCCAGCGCGTCGACCGAGAACGCTAGACGCAAGGATTCGCGGTCCCTGAAAAACGGGCGTTCGGCCTGGGGCAAGCGCAGCTCGGAATGATCCGGGCCGAGTGCGGCCTGCTTCACACCAGCGAGCCGGCAGTAGCGCTGGAGCAGCGGCCGGATGCGCGCGTCGGCGAGCGGATCGTTGTCGCCGGTCGGCTGCGGCGCCGGCAGAGCAGGCTCGCGCCGAGGCTTGGGCTTAGGCTTGGGCTTGGGGCGCTGGGTCACTCGGCGTCGGCCTCGATGTCGGCGAGGAACAGGGGAAGACGGTCCACCTGCGCCACGAGCGCGATCGCGCGTCCGGAGCTGCTCCGGCCGCTCAGCCTTACCAGCTCCCCGTACTGGGGATGGCTACCGGCTGGCTGGTGCGTCGTGACGCCTCCGATGGGCTCGATCGACTTGAGTGCCTCGAGCACCTCCGTCACGTGGACGCCGAGCCGCTGGCGCTTGGCGTCCCAGCCGGCGGCGCGGACTAGGTGGCTCGTCCCGTAGCCGAGTCGCAGGCGACCCGCCGCGGACAGCTCCTGGAACCGGCGCTCGAGGCGTATGGCGTTGTCGTCCGGCGCGATGAGGGAGTTCAGCTGCTCTTGCTCCTTGCCGACCGCGCTGCTCTTCTCGATGTCGGCGCCGATCGCCTCCACTCGTCGCGCGAAGTCCTCTTCGTTCTCGGAGGCGAGCCACTCGTCCGCGAGTCGGCCCTCGAACGTATGTGCGCCGCCGAACTCGCCGAGGATCAGGTCCAGCTCGCCCACCACCAGCTCGAACAGCTTGATCTTGCGGTCGAGCAGCTGGAGGATGTACGCCTCGATCGTCCCGGCGGCGGCGAGATTCACGATGTGTACCTCGCGCGTCTGCCCAATCCGGTGCAGCCGTCCGATGCGCTGCTCCACCACCATCGGGTTCCAGGGCAGGTCGTAGTTCACGAGCACGTTGCAGAACTGGAGGTTCCGTCCTTCGCTGCCGGCGCGGCTGGCGATCAGCACGCTGCGCTCGTCCTCGTGGAACGCGCGGATGCGTTTGTCCCGCTCGGGCGTCGAGTGCGCGCCCCAGTAGACGATCGCCTTGCGACCGAGCTTCGTGACGCGCTCTTCGATCAGTTCAATGGTGGGGCGGTGATCGCTGAAGACCACCACCCGGTCGGGGGTCTCTTTCAACAGATCGGTGAGCACGGTGAGCTTGGCGTGCGTCTTGATGCCCTTCGCCCGCTTGGCGAGCTGCTTCGCGATCGTGCGGTACGCGGGGTTGATGCGCTCGCCCTGCGCCAGGTGCTCGAGCGACTCGGCGAGTGCGCGCGCGGAGGAGCACAGCCGCTGGCGTAGGTGGATGACCGCGAGCTGGATGATCCCCCTCCGGCTCCGCTTCCGGGTTCCCGTCCCGTCATCCCCCTCCTCCTGCGCGGCCGGCTGGACGAAGCCTTCCCGATAGAGCCTGCGCAGGAACTCGGTGGTGCCCTGGTACAGGTCCGCCTCGGCCTTGGTCAGGCGGACCTCGGGGTGGCGCGCGCGGCGCGGCGGCAAGTTCAGGTCGTCGATCACGCTCGTGCGCCGCGTGCGGATCATCACCTCGTGCGTCAGCGCCCGCAGGGCGGCGGGGTCCTTGGGCATGCGGCGGTCGCCGGCCACGAGATGCACCTTGCGGAACTCCGGCCAGGTGCCGAGCTGTCCCGGCCGCAGCAGCGTGACGAGGTTGTACAGCTCGCGCAGGTCGTTCTGCAGCGGCGTCGCCGTGAGCAGCAGGATGAAGTCGCGTTCGATTTTCTCAATGAACTGGTAGGTCGCGCCGCGCTGGCTCTTGACCTTGTGCGCCTCGTCCACGATCACGAGGTCCCAGCGGTGCCGCAGGATCTCCTCGGCATGCCGGCGCGAACGCGCGCGGTCGTGCGACACGATCGCCTTGGTGACGTTCAGCCAGTCGTCGGGCTCGCTCGGCGTGTCGAAGCGCTCGAAGAACTTCTGCTCGAGCTCGCCCTGCCACTGCCCCACGAGCGAGGCCGGCGTCAGGATCAGCACGCGGCGGGCGAGCCCGCGAATCGCGAGCTCCTTGTAGATGATGCTCGCCTCGATCGTCTTGCCGAGGCCCACCTCGTCGGCCAGGATGGCGCGGCCGCTCATGTGGCGCAGCACCCGCTGGGCGACGTCGATCTGGTGCGGCAGCGCCTTGATCGCGTTCGCGTCGAGTGTGATCAGCCGTTCGAAGCCCGGGACTAGGGCGATCCGTTCCGCCTCACGCCGCAGCTCGTGCCAGGCGCGGTCGGTCGGGGGCGCTTGGAGCCGTTTCGCGAACGCCTCGAGGGAGTGCTTGTCTACAGACCAGACGTCCTCGGCTGGCGGAGTGGGCAGGGGCAGAACGGTTGGCGACTCCGGCATCGACACGCAGCGGGTGGCGAGGGGGCCACAATATACCAGTTATCAGTTATCAGTTATCAGTTGTCAGTTCTCAGCTTTCAGCGGACGTCGCCGACAGCGCCGACGCGGCCGCGCTCAAGCACCTGGGCTATCCGGTCAAGAATTTTGCTGAGGCGGTGCTCGGCGAAGGCCCCTGGGAACCGAAGCCGGAATTGTGGAAAGACGGAGTCGAGCGCGGGCAGTTTTAGCGCTTCTCCTCGCCGCACGCGCGCCGCAATTCCTCGCGCTCATCCGCGCTCAAGTCCCGGCTGAAATGGAGCACCCGATCCAGGACATCGTCGGTCTCGAAGTAGGCCTTGCGGCAGTCGAGGTGCACGAACCCTCCCGGAACAAAGCGCCCCTCCTCGTAGAAGACGAGCCGGATGCGCCAGCTCCCGCGCGCGATGGGCTCGCGGCAGCTGCGGCATTTCGCCTGGGCGCCCGGCGAGCGCTCGGCGCCGTCGATCCGCGGGAGGCGCCGGTGCGCGAGGCTCGCGCGCGCCGCGCGCTCAAGGCTCTCTCGATCGGGCACGTCCGCCGGCGTTTCCACCAGGGCCTGGAGCAGGGGCTCCGGCCGCTTGTAGGCCGCGCAGTGGGGATGGAACCACGCCGTCATCTCGCCCTCCGCAAAGGGGTTGGGCAGGCGCTCGCCGAAGCGCAGCTCGCCACGCTGGATGCTTTGAGCGCAGCCGCGGCACTTGGAGCGACCGCTAGTGGCGGTTTCGAAGAGGTGAGACACGCCGGGAACTCGCTACGCGGCTCGAGCCTCCACCTCGGCATTCTCCCGCGCAAGAAACGCGTGGATCTGCGCGACCACCGCCGCACCCTCGCCGATCGCGCCGCCGACGCGCTTGACCGAGCCTGAGCGCACGTCGCCGATCGCGAACACGCCGGGCACACTGGTCTCGAGCGGCAGGCGCCCGCCGGCGCCGGTCCTGACGAAGCCCTTGTCGTCGAAGGCGACGTCGCAACCTTTGAGCCACTCCGTCGCCGGATCGGCGCCGAGGAACAGGAACACGTTGCGGATCGCGCGGGACTCCTCGGCGCCCGAGTCGCGGTGCCGCCAGCGCAGCGACACGACGCCGGACTCGTGCGAGCCCTCGAGCGCGACGATCTCGGTGCGCGTGCGCAATTCGATGTTGGGGATCGCGGCGATGCGGTCGATCAGGTACCTCGACATGCTCGCGGCGAGCCCCGCGCCGCGCACCAGCATCCACACCTTGGCGGCGTGCCGCGCGAGAAACACCGCGGCCTGCCCCGCGGAGTTGCCGCCGCCGACGAGCGCCACTTCCTGCCCCGCGCACGCCTTCGCCTCGATGGGCGAGGCCCAGTACCAGACGCCGCGCCCTTCCAGGGCCTTCAGGTCGGCGCAGTCCGGTCGGCGATAGCGGGCGCCGGTGGCGACGACCACCGTGCGGCTGCGCACGCTGCGGGCGCCGGCGAGCTCGAGCGCGAGCGGATCGCGCTCCTCCGGCCGGCCGCAGTCCAGGCGCACCGCTTCGGCCGGGATCAGCATGCGCGCGCCGAATTTCTGCGCCTGCGTGTAGGCTCGGCCCGCAAGCGCCTGGCCCGAGATGCCGGTCGGGAAGCCGAGATAGTTCTCGATGCGCGCGCTCGCGCCCGCCTGCCCGCCGAAGGAACGCGCGTCGATGACGAGCACCGAGAGGCCTTCGGAGGCCGCGTAGACCGCGGTCGCGAGTCCCGCGGGGCCCGCGCCGACGACGGCGACGTCGTGCACGCGCTCCGCATCGGCGGCATCCAGCATGCCGATGCATCTCGCGAGCTCGTTCTCTGCGGGATTGCGCAGCACCGAACCGTCGGGACAGGCGACGAGCGGCATGTCTTCGGGCCTAGTCGCGTAGCGCTCGATGAAACCGTGTGCGTCCGGGTCGCTCGCCGGATCGAAGACGAGGTGCGGAATGCCGTTGCGGGTGAGAAAATTCCGCAGCCGCGCCATGTCCGGGGACGAGGGCGCACCGATCAGCACCGGGCCGCCTGCGCCCATCTCGATCAGGCCCACGCGGCGCAGGATCAGCGCGCGCATGATCTCCTCGCCGAGATCGGCTTCGGCGACCAGCAGCGCGCGCAACTGCTCGGGGACGACGAGCAGCGCCTCGACCGCGCCGGCCGCGACGCCGTCCGCGAGCGCGCGCCGGCCCGAGAGCTGTCCGATTTCGCCCGAGAATCCTCCCGCGGAGAGCTCGGCGATGAGGAGATCGTGCCCGTGCCCGTCGCGGCCGGTGATGCGCACCCGCCCCGAGAGCACGACGAACAGGCCCGGGCTGGTCTTGCCGGTCTCGAACAGGCACTCGCCGTCCGCGTAGCGGCGCGGCTCACCGAACCGCCGCAGGCGCGCCAACTCCTCGTCCGCGAGGACCGGGAACATCTGCGCGCGGCGCGCTGCGAGCGTCGGGGATTGGTACAGCTCAGCCATCGCGGCGGGGATCCAGGTCCTCGTTTTCAGTTCCATGGGATGATAACCCCGGTGCGTTAATTCCCGCAGGTCTTGCGTGCGTCGGCCTTCGCCCCCACTATCTCCCGGTGAGATTCCCACGCCCCGTTGTTCTCCTGCTCGCTCTCCTGCATGTCTATATCGGCGTGCGGCTTCTTCTGCCGTTCGGCGCGGTCACGCAGCTCGCGGGAGGCTCGTTGCTCGCGGCGTGTTTCTGGCTCTTGCCCAAAGGATTCCGGATCCGCGACGAGCGCGGGCCCTGGGCGGTGATGCTCCCGTGGCTGGCGATGGGCTTTTTCTCGTGGCTGCTGGTGCTGACGCTCCTCCGCGACGTGAGCTTGGTCGCGTCCGTGCTCGCGCTGTCCCCGCAGGCCCGCGAGTCCTGGATCCGCATCTCGGCGACAACCGTCATGGCGCTCACGCCGGCGATCACGCTCGTCGGTTTTTTCATGGCGCGCCGGGTCGCACCGGTCGTGAACGTGAATGTGCCGCTCGCCGGCCTCCCCAAGGAGCTGGAGGGTTTCACCATCGCCCAGATCAGCGACATCCACGTGGGGCAGACGATCAAGCGGAATTTCGTCGAAGCGATCGTCGACCGGGTCAATC
>WNFX01007006.1_pt1 | contig 10640 bp, 10 predicted proteins | sample 5400111 | NCBI WGS metagenome assembly WNFX01 (sample SAMN13153363, study PRJNA577476) | soil metagenome | isolation source: 40 cm soil or saprolite under grassland replicate 1 | place: USA:California | collected 2016-06-15 | reverse complement strand
TCCAACAAGGTTAATGAAGAACTTAGGTTACGGAAAAGATTATCAATACTCTCACAGCTATGAAGGGAATTTTTCTGACCAGGAATATTTACCAAAAGAAATTTCAGGAACAAAATTTTATGACCCCGGAACGAATGCGAGAGAAGAAGAGCTTCGAAAATTTTTAAGGAGTTTGTGGAAGAATAAGTATGATTACTGAATATCGAACAAGGAATATCGAACAAGGAATGATGAAAGTTGATTGTTTGAATTTAAAAAAATAAATGGAACGTAAGCTTGATCTTGATGAAAGACTGATCAATTTTGCAGTATCAATAATTGAACTGGCAGAAATGCTGCCCCAAACTTTTGCTGGCAGACATATTGCCGGACAAATGATCCGGAGCGGTACTGCCCCGGCTTTACCTTATGGCGAAGCATAAGGAGGAGAGTCAAGAAAGGATTTTGTTCATAAAATGAAAGTGGCGCTAAAGGAACTTAGAGAAACATGTAATGCTTTGCGGATTGTGAAAAAAGCAAACTGGTTGCCAGCCGAGAAACTCAATGCGGTTCTTGATGAAAACAATCAGCTCATTTCCATTTTTGTTCGGAGCGTTGAAACGGCGACTAAAAATGAACAAAAAAATAAAAAGCCAAAAGAGGATAAGGAAACTTTATAATTCGACATTCCATGTTCCTTGTTCAATATTCATTCCTTGTTTCCTGTTCGTTATTTCTTTGGATCGTACAACAGCGGAAAAAATTGTCCGTCCATTTTTTCTCCTCTCTTTACCGGTGGCACTCCTGTTAATAATACATCATCAGAATCAGAAACGACTCCATCCGCAAACACATTAATTACAAATGCCCTTCTTGGCTTCTCACTTTTATTTTCTCCTGAACCATGCAATGTGAGTGAATGATGAAAAATAGCTTCTCCTGCTTTGACTTCGGCAAACTGTGGATTTTCAAATTGTTTTTTTTGTTCATCAGTCAAAAAATCTTTGATGCCCTGCAGTTCGCCCGCAATGACAGGCTTTGGAAGTAGCCCCCATTTATGACTCCCGGCAATATATTGCAGGCAACCATTTTCCTTTGTTGAATCATCCAATCCGCACCAGCAGGTAAGATGAGCAACCGGCTTAGTTCTTGTCCAGTAAGAATAATCCTGGTGCCAGGCCACTACCCCACCTTTCTTAGCAGGTTTAGAAAATAATTGATCATGCCAAAAGCGAATAGATTTATTTCCCAACAGTTGACTCGCTGCAACCAGAAACCTTGGATTCCACAGCACATCATGAAATCCCGGAGTAATGCGCCAGGCACCGAGTGCATGAAAAAGGATTGTTGAAGGATCAGTAGATTCATTGGAATGAAATTCATAAAAAAGATGGTGACCGGGATGATTGGTATCTGACAATTCTCCAAGCTCATTTCTTAAACGATCAATTTGCCGATCATCAAGCATTTTTACTCCGGACAAATATCCATTCTCATTGAAGAAATCAATTTGATCTTTTGACAATTTGTATTGTTCCCATTCTTCTTTTTTTGAAGGCCATTGAAAAAGATCAGTGGCCAATTCATGAACAGTACTTAAATCTTTAAGAGACATGATAATCATTTAGCTAAAATTAAGATTTTTGAATTGGAGAAAACGCTTTCTTAATTTTAATTCATGATCAACTGGCTGCTCAAAAAATTTGATGATCTTACAGCGAAAGAACTTTATTCCATTCTGCAACTGAGAAATGAAGTTTTTGTGGTAGAGCAAAATTGTATTTTCCAGGATGCTGACAACAAGGATCAGTTTTCTTATCACCTGATGGGGTGGGATGGCGAAAAACTTATTGCTTACTCAAGAATAATTCCCCCGGGAACAGTTTACGAATTTCCTTCAATCGGAAGAGTTGTTACATCCCCGCTTGCCAGGGGAAATGGAAGCGGCAAAATTTTGATGGAAGAATCCATCAAAGCGATCCAAAAATTATTCGGGGACGCGGCCATTCAATTAGGTGCCCAATTATATCTGAAAAAATTTTACGAATCATTCGGTTTTATACAATCCGGCGACGTCTATCTTGAAGATGGAATACGACATATTGAAATGATAAGATCAGTTTGATCGCGATAGTCCCGATAGCTATCGGGATCGGGACGTAATTCTTCTAAGTAGAAAAACCTGAACGCGTGACACAATAAAAAAATAATTTCCACAGCATTTGATTTCCTGTTTTTGTTTTCTATTTTGTTGGCTGTAAATCCAATAAGAGAACCAATAAAATCTAGTATCTATGAAGCGAATTGTACCTGATGTACGAGCAATTCTTTTTGCTCTCATTATTTTTTCTTCATCTTATAAATCCTTTTCACAATCAGTTACTTTAGGCAATGGCAAAGTGGAAGTAGGACTTGGTCTTGGTCCATTGATCTTTCTGGGTGATTTGGGCGGTGCCCGGGGTATAGGAAGAACATTTATAAAAGACATCGATTATCCGCTGACAAAATTCTCCAAGGGTATTTTCCTGTCCGTTTCCCCAAATGAATGGCTGGGCTTTCGTGTTGCAGTAAATACAGGGGTGCTGGAGGGAGATGACAAGCAAGCGCCTAATAAAGGAGGAGATGAGGTATTTCGCCTGGACCGTAATTTAAATTTCAGAACAAAATTGTTGGAAGGATATGTGTCTGCCGAGTTCTATCCGACTGTTTTTCTTGAGCAATATGATGGATTAAAAGGAAAGATCCGTCCTTATGGTATCATTGGTGTGGGTATGTACCACTTCAATCCAAAAGCAAGAGATGATAATGGCCAATGGGTGGCATTACAGCCGCTCCACACAGAAGGAGAGGGATTTGCAGAATACCCGGACAGAAAAGTTTATAAACTTACCCAGGCAGAAATACCCATGGGTTTTGGTTTTAAATATTACCTAAAAGAAAATATGTTCATTGGTCTTGAAGTATTGCACAGAAAATTATTTACAGACTATATAGATGACGTCAGCACCAATTATATTGATCCTGTTTATTTTGATACTTATTTATCCGCACCGGATGCTGCAGCAGCAAGAAGATTAAATTACAGGGGAACATATTCGTGGGTTAGCAGGCCCAGCGATGTTGTTGGTGAACAAAGAGGCGACCCAAAACAAAATGATGCTTATTTCTCAACTATTATCAGAATGGGATGGAGACTGAACAGCGACGAATATAGCGGCGCGAGACGTCAGTTGCGATGCCCTAAATTCTATTAAAGTATTTTATTCCACCTGATAAAACTACCCTATGAAACAAAAGAAAATCATCTCTTTATTGTGGCTATCAAAGATCCTTTTACTGGTTGCCACCATTTGTCTGACACAAACAAAATTGCTGGCCGCAAGCAACAGAGAAATTTTCATCAGCAAAAAGAATTTTGAAGATGATAAAAAGCCGGCAAAAAAAGAAAAATCATTCAAAAATCAGAATGTAGTAAAAGTTTATCCTGATGTGATCAAAAAGGCTATGCATGTTGTGGCCAGGTCGGGTAATGCAAAAGAAATAGAATTTCTTGTATTTGATATCAATGGCAATATGGTACTCAACTATAAAATGAAAGCAGGTGAAAGAAGGACGATCAGCGAATTAAAAAGAGGATCATATATGTATCACGTATTTGCCGAAGATGAATACCTGACCACAGGAAAAATTGTTTTCAGATAAAAAATCATTCAATCTCTGTTCCGGTAAGGCAGGGAGCTTAATAAAATCTAATACCTGGTTGATAAAACCTGATCCGTTCTCTATTGGTACTCTTTAATTAGTATAACAATTTTATTAAACACTCTCTGCCAAACTTACCGGCCAATAAAACCGGTAGTTCTTTACATTCCATAACTAAGATCCCGTACGGGCAGGGAAATTGGTAAAATCTGGTATCCGTATGAAACATCCAGCCGTCCTGGAAAATTTCAAAAAGATTTTTCTCAATCACTCCCTGCTGTATTTACGGGTGATCTTTTATTCTTTCTCCTTATTCTGATCCGGATTTTTTTGCCAGGATTTGGTTTTGCTAAATTTCAAACCATTTCCTTACATTTAGTATCATCAAAACTAACTGTTATGAACGCAATCGAACGTGCAAAAAACATTATTATATCCCCTAATAAGGAATGGGATGTAATTGCCTCAGAACAACCCAATACCGGACAAATAATCACTGGGTATGTATTATTACTTGCGGGAGCAGCCGCAGTAGCTGCTTTCATAGGATATGGCCTGATTGGATTTAATTATGGCTTCTTTCGTTATTCAAGTACGACCTGGGGAATTTATTATGCCTTAAGGGTACTGGTGGGAGCCGTTGCAGGTGTTTTTATCAGTGCAATTGTAATTGATGCCCTGGCCCCAAGTTTTGGATCCGAAAAAAATATGGGCCGTTCTATTCAATTAGTTGCTTACTCTTATACGCCCGGATGGATAGGAGCTCTTCTTGCAATTTTTCCACCTATTGCAATAATTGGCGCAATAGCCGGACTTTATGGTTTCTATCTGATGTATGTTGGAATACCGAAACTGAAAAAAACTCCTGCGGATAAACAAGCCGGTTATTTCGTTGTTTCTATTGTAACAATAATCGTTGTGTACGTTGTCATTTATTTTATTATGAGCAGGATCGTTTTGTCAGTGATGGGCCTGTCTTATGGTATTAATGGTGGCTTATAAAATATAACCTGGGCTACCGGGGTTTTTAGCTTGGATGTCCTGTCTTAAGAACATTTTTCTTGTTAATCAGGAAAGAAGTTCTCGTTTTAAAAATTCGGCAGTATAACTTTCTTTATTATCACTTAGTTCTTCCGGTGTGCCTTCAAATAAGATTTTGCCTCCGCCATCTCCACCTTCCGGTCCGAGATCAATAACATGATCTGCCATTTTTATTACGTCCATATTGTGCTCAATAACCAACACGGTATTCCCCCTGTCTACCAATTTATTTAATACATCCAGCAAGTGTTGTATGTCCTCAAAATGTAAACCAGTTGTAGGCTCATCTAAAATATAAAATGTTTTACCTGTATCGCGTTTTGATAATTCAGTGGAGAGTTTTACACGTTGTGCCTCTCCGCCGCTTAAAGTAACTGCCGATTGACCAAGTGTAATATAACTGAGACCTACTTCATCAAGCACTTTTATTTTGCGGTAGATATACGGAACCTGCTGAAAAAATTCGACCGCTTCTTCGACTGTCATTTCCAGTACGTCGGCAATGGACTTGCCCTTGTATCGTATTTCCAAAGTTTCCCGGTTATAACGTTTGCCATTACATTTTTCACAGTGAACATACACATCAGGCAAAAAATTCATTTCAATCACCCGCATACCTCCTCCTTCGCATACGTCACAGCGGCCACTCTTGACATTGAACGAAAAACGACCAGCATTGTATCCCCTGATCTTTGCTTCGGGCACAGATGCAAATAAGGTTCGGATGTCTGTAAAAAATCCGCAATAAGTGGCAGGATTACTTCTGGGCGTACGGCCAATTGGAGACTGATCAATTTCAATGACTTTATCAATATTCTCAAGTCCTTTGATGCCTTTATATTCTAAGGGTGTCATTCTTGAACCATAGGCATGCCTGGCAAGCAGCGGATACAATGTTTCATTGATCAATGTCGATTTTCCGCTGCCACTTACTCCTGTTACAACAATAAATTTTCCTAAAGGAAATTTTACATCCACACTTCTCAGGTTATTACCTTTAGCACCTTTCAATTCTAAAAATATTCCGTTCCCTTTTCTTCTTTCTTTTGGAATGGCAATTTTTCGATGACCATTCAGATAGCTGGATGTCAGTGTATCCAGTTTAAGCAATGAAGAAGGAAATCCCTGTGCAACAATTTTTCCTCCATGATAACCTGCCCTGGGGCCAATATCAATCAGGTGATCAGCCGATAACATGATTTCTTTATCATGCTCGACTACCAATATACTGTTTCCAATATCTCTTAAGTTCTTTAATGCCTCAATCAAACGATGATTATCCCGCTGATGTAAACCAATGGAAGGTTCATCTAAAATATAAGTTATTCCCTGGAGCTGCGAACCGATCTGTGTTGCCAGGCGGATACGCTGTGATTCACCACCGCTAAGAGTTTTAGAGGGGCGATTCAAAGAAAGATAAGAAAGACCAACATTGAGCAGGAACTGCAAACGCTCACGAATTTCTTTCAAGACATCTTTCGCAATAGTTTTTTGTTTATCAGATATTCTTAGTTCAATTCCATCAAACCAGGCGGCAAGATTATCTAAATTCATATTGGCTAGCTCAGCAATATTTCTTCCCACTATCCTGAACCAAAGGCTTTCTTTTTTCAATCGGGCGCCTCCGCAAGCTTCGCAAGGTTTTAATTCCATGTATCCTTCGGCCCAGTCACGCAAGCCTTCGCTATATCCATTGTTGAACCAACGCTTGAGCATATTCACGATGCCTTCATAGGGAGATTGAGGATCGAACTGCATATTCTCAAAGTCTATTTCGACCTCATTTCCTTCTTCATTTCCATACAATAAAATGTTGAGTGATTTCTTTGGCAATTCCTTCAATGGCTTTTGCAGGGAGATCTTATTTTTTTTGGCAAACTCCTGGATCAGTCTGAACACATGGGCTTCTCTTTCTTCGCCAAGAGGAGCAATACCTCCTTCCGTGATGCTAAGATCCCAATCAGGAATGACCGCTTCCATATTTACATGGAACATAGTGCCAAGACCTTTGCAGGTTGGACATGCTCCATAAGGAGAGTTAAAGGAAAAGGAATTGGGAGAAGGTTCTTCATAGCTAATGCCTGTATCTTCGCACATCAATTGTTTGCTATACTGAACTAGTACCTCCCCTGAATCCCCGCCAAAGGAGGGGACTTTGAAACTTTCAAAAAGTTCATTAGTACTTTTTTTATCAGTAGTCATCTTTCCCCTCTCTTTTGGAAAGTGATTAGGGGTGAGGTCTATTAATAAAAACATAAGGTCTTTTCCCAGTTTTAAAGTTTGCTGTACACTCTGACTAAGTCTTGCTTTCAGATCATTTGTTACCTGTAATCGGTCAATGACTAATTCTATATCATGAATTTTATATCGATCTACCTGCATCTTCGGAATAAGGTCTTTGATCTCACCGTCTATTCTTACTTTTAAATACCCTTTTTTTCTCACTTCTTCAAACAGTTCCCGGTAATGGCCTTTGCGTCCCCGAATCAATGGCGCCAGGAGGATAATCTTCTTATCTTTAAATTTCTTGAAAATATTTTCGACTATCTCCTCTTCACTCCATTTTACCATTTTTTTCCCCGTGTTATAACTGTAAGCTTCTCCGATTCTTGCAAAAAGCAATCTCAAAAAATCATAAACTTCAGTAACTGTGCCTACCGTAGACCGGGGGTTTTTATTAGTAGTTTTTTGTTCAATCGAAATGACAGGAGAAAGCCCGGTTATTTTATCCACATCAGGCCGCTCCATTTCACCAAGGAACTGGCGTGCGTAAGCGCCGAATGTTTCCATATACCTGCGCTGTCCTTCAGCATAAATAGTATCAAAGGCCAATGATGATTTTCCGCTGCCACTGATTCCTGTAATGACGACGAGTTTATTTTTTGGAATATTAATATCAATATTTTTGAGATTATGTACTCTTGCACCGTACACTTCAATTACGTCTTGCTCTATCGGCCCATTCATTGTGCCGTTATTTTTTTCCTTTACCATATTGAATTTGGGAAGCTGCAAAGATACTGATAGTGAAAAAAGAATTCCCTATAAATAATTCTAAAAGATGCAAAAGGATATGCAGATGAAGTGTTTGTAAACCGTCGACACGATGTTATAAAAAATCTGCCTGCCGGTGGACGGGCTGAAACGGGTATAAAAGAATAAACTTATACAGATAGTTTGTCATTCATATTTCTATAAAAAGAATTTTTGGCACAATATTTCGGATCAATGAGCCGAGTACCATTTAATCACTAACATAATAAGCTAATAGTATGAAAAAAACCTTCTTTTTGGCAGGCGTAGCAAGTTTTTTGCTAACCTTAACTATAAATGCACAGGATACAACAAAGCCGGCTCAGACGCCAATGACACAGGATACAACAAAACCGGCCCCGTCAACAACGACAACACAACCGACAAAGCAAACACAGCCCACAACACAGGAACAAAAAAAATATGCCAACCCTACGGTTGATTCTATTCTTTCAAAATACACTTTAGTTCCTATGCCAAGCCCGGTAACTACAGAACAGATTTTCCCTGTCATTGGGCAATATCAGTCAAGCACGAATGCCGATCAAAAACTAACGATCACACTCGATGATCAAAACAAGGGTTTTGCATGGATCGATGGTATGCCGCAAGGTAAAGTGAAAGCAATTTTGAAAAAATCACCGGCTACTTATAAAATTCCTGCTCAGAAAACGGCGGATGGCAAAGATGTACCGGAAGGAACCCTGATCTATGACAAGGATTCAAAAGTGATCACAGTTTTGGTTGGTCGTCCTTTCAATGACCAGGATCCGGCCTCTGTATTTGCTACTGCTGCTACAACTACAACAGATCAGTCAATGACAAAAGATCAGACTACTACTACAAATGACCAGGGCAATAAGGAATCAAAGATGACGGTTGCAAAAACCAAGGGTAGTAAAACACATAGTAAAACAAAAGTGAAGAAAGTAGAAGAACCAGCACCCTGGGTTTTCACCGGAACAAAAGTTGAACAAGTTACTGCTACAAACCAATAATAAAATTTAGAACGATTTTTCTTACAGGGACTAGGGACGTGATGGGCCTCGATTTTTCGAGGCTCTTCTTTTTTCGTCCCCATCAAGAATACTGCGATGACTCAATTTTATAATTTTGCTAGAAATTATTTTTATGTTCAACTTATGTAGAAAAAAGATGGCGCTACAAAGGGAAGGATATTATCTGGATAAATTCAGAGGCAAAGTAGAGCGCTGTAATTGATTTATGGAATAATGATAGAAATACAGTCTTTGTTTTTTGGTTTGATGGAAGCTTGAGACGGGCAAAAAAATGCTGACTTCGAAACTAACAGGCGACATCAATTACTGATGGCAGGAAAACTCAAAATCATGATATAAAAAATAAACCGGTTGTTTTTGCAAAACGTTACTTATTGAAGAAAAAGAAGGAAAAATCTTTTCAAAATTTTCATTTATTCGCAAAAAGGACTAATGGCTGACTAATCGATTCAAATACCTTGTAACTTTAGTTGATCAAAAAAAAAATCAATATGCATAAAAAAATTCTGATCCCGCTATTAACCATCTTTTTAATTGCCTGCAATAATTCAGGAGATAACTCAAATGCCACTAATGACAGCAGTAATAAAAAAATGAACGCAGATAGCATGAGTAATATGACGACTACCACTTCTACTGCAACAATCCCTGAATTACCCGCCGTTCCTGAAGGAGCTAAAGTTTATTTTAAGAATTTAAAAAATGGCGCAGCCGTTACTTCGCCGGTAAAAGTGCAGATGAGTGTTGATAATATGAAAGTAGATACTGCAGGACCAGTGGTGGCAGGTTCCGGTCATTATCACATTTTCATTGATGCAGAAGATTCATTGGCAAGCGGAGTCATGGTTCCGAAGGATTCAATGCACTTGCATTATGGCAAAGGACAAACCGAAGCGGAAGTTAAATTAAACCCGGGTGTACACAAACTGACTTTACAATTTGCAGATGGCTTGCATCGTTCCTACGGCAGCAAATTGGCAAAGACCGTTTCAGTGAATGTAAAAAAATAACTTTAGCCAGGGGTTCCGGGCAGCAGCAATCTTCATTAAGTTATATCGGATAGTTTCACTCCGAAAGATTTAATGTCCTTCAATATTTTTTCCTGGAAGGCAAGTTTTGTATCCTGGAAACCGTGAGCTTTTGTCCAGGCATTAATAATAATAGTGAAGCCGTCAAGTTCAAATTTTTCCAAACCAACCCTGGCCGGAGGATCTTTCAAACAATTATCATAAGAATCAATAGGACTTAAAACAATGGTTTTTATTTTTTCAAAATCTACACTTTAATTAAATTTCATTTCAATATCCATTCTTATTTTTTCTTCCTTGCTGAGATTGAAAATTATTTCGTTTGAAAGTTTGCTGTTGGGAACAATAACAGTAGTATTATCAAAGCTAAGACCGCTGTATAAAATAATCTTATGGCCGTAACTCTTCCCTCCTGCCCCTGTGTACTTACAGTATCACCAACCCGAAAGGGTTTTAATAAGATAATCAGAACACCGCTGGCAAAATTTTGAAACGTTCCGCTGCTACGCCAAGGGCACCGATCAATGCAGCAAAAATCGTCATCTGTATACCCAGTACCTGCATCAATCCGAGCATCTGCAAGGCTTGTAGTATCGTCGCAAAAAGATTTTGTAAAAAAGGCTTTAGTGTTATATCGAACCTTTTCCCCGATAAGCTCTTTTTGAACCAACGATTCATCATCCGGATCAACCATCGGCCGATAAAAAATATAGCAATAGCCAGGATTATCTTAGGTCCGTAAATCAGTATCCAATCATATGCTCTGTTCGTTAACTTATGTGCTAAAGAATCCATATTGAAATTTGTCTGTACCAGGTATTGTAAAAAAATTATGCCG
>WNFX01029845.1_pt1 | contig 10641 bp, 12 predicted proteins | sample 5400111 | NCBI WGS metagenome assembly WNFX01 (sample SAMN13153363, study PRJNA577476) | soil metagenome | isolation source: 40 cm soil or saprolite under grassland replicate 1 | place: USA:California | collected 2016-06-15 | reverse complement strand
AACGCCGCCATGATCAGTGCAGGAACGCCCACACCAAGCACCGCCGCCACCGCCAACCAGACCAACCACCGCCAGAGACAAAGCACTCCCACCAGCACCAGGACGACCGCCACCATGACCAGAACCGTACCCATAGGCCACCTCCTTTGCTTGTCAGACACCATCCGAAAAGCGTCAGACCCTCCGACCTGACCACCACCAAGAAACGTCAGACCCTCCGACCTGACCACCACCAGAACCAGCAGACCCTACCACGCCCGTACCCACTCCTCACGCATCCTTGGACGGCCCTCCTCATACCTCCCGATCTTCAACCGCCGTTGCTCCGCATCACAGAACGCCTCACCTACCGACCCAGGAGCAGCAGGCATACAGTGCCGACACACCGCCACATACCCACAGCCACACGAACAAACGAACCACCCATCGACCCATCCACGAACCAGAGCATGCGCGCCAGGAACCGAACTAGCACGACGCGCCAGAGACCACCTCACTCACCACCGCAGAGAAGACCAACCAACACTCCCGACATGTCCCCCCAAGCTGAGCAATCTGGTGGGTCGCATGCAACACACGATCGCACTCCTCGCAACGAGCCACACCGAGCGGCACCCGTGCATGACGACGCGGTTTCTGCACTTTTCGGTGCTGAACACGATCCCAACTCATGGACGGCCCTCCTCTCTAATAGCTTGCTGTACGACGAGCGGTCCTACTCACCTGCTGAGGACGATACACATTGAGCCCAACCTTGATCTCCTCAAAGCCAGGAACCGCAACATTGCCCGAAGTCGAAGCAATGATGATGGATTTCCCACTTGAGGAGACTCCCAACTCCTGGGTGAGGTCGACAACAATCACCAACTGATTGCCCTGGACCTGGAACTCTACATTCTGCATAAACCCACCTCTTTCTATAGGTACTGCATCAGACGAGAACAAAACCCCTCGTACGACTCGTAGAACAAAGCAGCCAGCGCGACAAAACCAGCCTCATGAGCGATCACATGCAAGCCCGACATCGCATCACGACCCGCAGCAAGCTCAAGAGCCGACGTTGCAGCAAGCGTACGACCAACAATCGCCACTTTCTGAGACACCGTGTCAGCAAGCGCAGGGAACTGGCCCAGGTACGCGTTAAACGCCTCATTCTCCCCGATGGCTTGCCAATACACCTCGCCCATGGACACCTCCTTTCAGAGAACCGCTCGAACTACTTTCGATTGACATACCAGGAACAAAAACAACCAACGACAACAATTCCAATAATCACAATTCCGCTTGTGATGAGAATACTCACCCCTACCTGTCCTAACACCAAGAGAATATCCATGCCCTTTTCCTTTCGCTAATAAAACCGCTTGTACGATAAGCCCTCTAAAATCTATGCAGCGTCCTTACACAAACGACCACTAATCAAATCAGCAAAGTTTACAGGACTCCACAACAGTTCGTCAGCATGTTCGAAATGCTCAACCTCTTTACAAGAGCTACATACAAACACATGCTCAAAAGGAGATGTCACATCCCGATTTGTTACCGGAATGAGAGCAACCGGCTCTTGCTGACACCAATCACAACGGCCTTCCATCAGAACGACCTCCTAGTAATCAATCCCTTCAAGGTAATTATAACTTTCAAGGGAATGATTGTCAAGGAACCCTTGATTATGCTATAATTAGCCCGAAACAAACACTACTGAGGCATTGCATGAGCAACAACCAACAAGGACGCGAATACATCACGACACCAGAAGCCGCCGAACACTCTGGACTGAGCAAGAACTATCTTGCTCTCCTACTCCGTAAAGGCAAGATAGAAGGCTTCCACATAGGCCAAGCCAGAGAGTGGTTTGTTTACACCGACTCATTAGAAAAATTTCTACAGAAGAGCCGTAAACCAGGTCCCAAAGGCCCACATAAGAAGACTACTACCGAAGTTTCGTAGCACCGCCAGCCGACTTCTTATTGTCAATTATCGAATAATCCCAATAGACTTTACAGGTACAAAATGTGGCAGCATACCACCAGAGCAGCCGACAAAAAGAGGAAAGAAACGTGGCAATGCAAAGAAGAAATTCACCATCACCAGCAGGACAATTCCTGAGAAACTACAGAAAGAAATATAGTCTTACTCAGGAACAACTCGCAGAAGACATAAAAATAGAACCCCGTACACTACGCTCATACGAAAGTGGAGAACGCCCACTCAACAACATCAATGAACTACGCCGCATTGCTGACACACTAGGAGTAGAACCAGAGCAGCTCGGCCTAGCCGCATCAATATACATCCCAAGAAATTCCGAAGAAATAGAAAGCGTGATCAGCCACACATGGGAACTCGTTGAAGAATCGCGCCTGACAGAAGCAAGAAACGTCATCGAAAGATTAGCACAGAACCTCAGAAACCAAGTCACAACAGAAGACCCGAAGTTACTACAAAGCCTTGCCCGTACATACCACACTACCGGATACGTCGTGTCAGAAGCCACAAATGCACACGAATCATATGAGGCAATTCTCTACTATCAACAAATGGAAACCACAGCCCGCATCCTCAATGATCACACCCTCCTTAACATCGCTCTCACATACCAGGGAGACATGTACCGCCGACTAGGAAACCTAGCTAAAGCGACCACCTACCTGGAAGCAGCCAGAGACACAACACCAAGTGCAGACAAAGCAGCCAAGGGAAATGGCATCCAGCTTCTTGCACGTGTCTACTTTAGAAAAGGTGAACTTGGCAATTTTGAACGAGCTATGGGAAAAGCAGAAGAACTTTCCTACAGTTTCGACCTTTCAGCCAGCAGCACTCAAGGGCATTATAACCCTGGTACCGTCTACGAGGAATACGGGCGTAGCTACGCCGATCTAGGACAAATGCACAAGGCCATGATGTACTTGGATAAAGCGGAAGAAACCTTACCTAAAACAAAATTCTGGGAACTCTTAATGGTAACATCAAGAGCCATGGCGCTAGTGAAAGGGAATGAACTCCAAAGCGGTATACAACTTGCCATAGAAGCAGCAGAACAAAGCAGAGCAGCAGGCATACTTAGATACCTAGACCGCATTCACACCATAGACCAATATCTAGAGAACCTCGAAAGACAAATCGGAAAAAGTAGAAGACCACTACATGAAACGTTACAAGGTGGACAGATCATAGACTACTAATAAAGGAGAGCAATACATGAACTCCTTCAACGACATCTATAGCAAAACAGAAGAAAAGTTCTACTATGGGATGGAACCAACAAAAGAGCTTGAAGCATTCCTGAATGAAAATCACCCACCACAAGGAGAGGCGCTCGATATCGGCAGTGGAGAAGGACGAAATACACTCCTTCTCACACAGTACGGTTATCACGTTCACACCGTCGACTATTCCAGCGAAGGACTACACAAATTAGAAAAGTATGCACGCTCAAAAGGTCTGAACAACATCAAGTACTCCATTGAAGATGCAAGAACAATCCAGCTCGAACCCAACTTCTACAATGCCATTGTCGCAGTAACACTGCTAGATCACATGGATAAGGAAGAAGGCCAAAAAGTAGCATCATCTCTTCTCACTGCACTCAAACCAAGCGGCTTCATATTCATCGAGGTATTTACCAAGCAGGACCCAGGAGCGAAAGCTATAACACAAAGCAAGAGAACAGAAACAATAAGCGAAACAGCATCATTCGTCAAGCACTATTTTGAAGAGGGTGAGCTAGCCTCATGGTTCTCAGAGTTAAGGACCCACCTCTACGAGGAAATTATGAAATATGATGATTCCCACGGTAAACCACATTTTCACGGAGTTGCACGCTTGATAGGAGTAAAACCAAGTAGAAACACAACTCACCGAACATAAAACGCTACTAACCGAAATTCTTGCACGCCTTCCCAAAAATCCTTAACGAGGAACAAGAAGCAAAGAAGTATAACACCTGAGAGGCATTTAAACCACACGAAACCGCCTGTAGAGCCAACCTAGCCTAGTACACACCCAGACAGTATATCACACAGGACACAGAATCAAGGCGGGCTTATCTGGGCATGTCATTGGCTAAATAACAGGCTGCATTCACTGCTGAGGCATCTTCAGCACAAGCAGGCTTATAAGGTTATCGGATCGATAAGTTTTTTTGAAGATACCTATAACTTTTTCGTTGTTATACTGGATTGGTGCAAGGGGATAATAGAAAGGCACCTCACGTGAGGTGCCTTTACAATATGTTTCTCTATGCCTATGCGGGGTTTCGGCGTTGGTTGTGCCGTTGCCACTGCTGAAGGAGTTATGCCAAATGGAGGAGTCGTCTGTGGCGTCACACCTGGCGCGCCGCTATTGTAGTTCGCCACATAGAGTACCAGGACCTGACCTTTTGGTAGCACGGAGCCGCCGGACGGATCGGTCTTCACCACAGTATTCTGGTTCTCGTTCGGATCAGAGCCGCTATTGCGCACCTCAAACGGGATATGCGAACCTTCGAGCATCTGCTCCACCGAAGCCAGGTCCTGTCCCACAAGGTCGTCAGGAACCGTCACTGTAGGCGTCGTGCCTGGTGGCGCAAGGTCGACCAGAATCGCCGATCCAGAAGGCGCCTTCGTTCCAGGGAGCGGATATTGATTGATAACGATGCCGTCTGTAAGTTTATTGTTGATTTTGATCGTGAAATGATCGGCCTGTGCCAGCCGCTTCGCCTGTTTATAGCTCAATTGTAGCAAGCTGGGAACTGCAATGCCATTCGAGACATTGGGAGTAACAGTGCCTGATGGATTGAGACCGGGCAGATGCAAGAAGCCGAGCTGATCGGCCAGGTAGATGCTAAAGCCGAGTAACAATAATGTTGCCACCAGGATCAGCATAGTGATGATGCTAGCGAAACGCGAGTCGCGCTGTTCCTGGGCGGCGCTTTTGCGGAATGGGCGAGTCGTGCCAGCTTCGGCCTGTGCATCGTAGGCTGTCTGATCCGCTTCGGCACCCGCCACCGCGCTATGATTGCCTGACGAAATGGGGGTAAAGGGTTGTGGAATGGTTGCATCGTTCTCAGCCGCGCCATTCTGACTCTGTGCCAGTGTGCCATTGGCCGCGGAAGACTTTCCGCTATTGCTGCGCTGTGCGACCTGGTCGTACACAAACTTGCCGCTGGACGGAGGCAGCAGCCCATTGCCAGGAGGTGCATTGACCGTTGTCTCGGCCATATCCTCTTCGCCCAACAGTTCGAGGGCGCGAGCCAGGGCGCCACCGTCGCGGAAGCGCATCTCCGGCACCTTTTCCAGGCAGCGGAGAATGATCTCTTCTAGAGCTGGTGGAATGCTAGGATTGAGCTGACTGGGTGGCGTTGGCAGGTCCTGAATATGCTGCATCGCTACGGCAACAGGCGTATCGCCATCGAAAGGAGTACGCCCCGTGAGCATCTCATACATCACGATGCCCAGCGCGTACACATCGGCGGCGGGACTCACGATCTCGCCCTGAGCCTGCTCCGGCGCATAGTACTGCACTGTTCCCAGCGTCATGCCTGTTGTAGTCAGTCGTTCGGCGTTGATATCCTTATAGACGCTGGCGATACCAAAGTCTGTCAATTTAATCGAGCCATCGCGGCCCACCAGAACATTTTGTGGCTTCACATCGCGGTGTACGATACCGCGACGGTGGGCGGCGCTCAGGCCGAGCGCGACATCGTGCGCGATGATAATGGCGCGATCGATTGCCAGAACGCCGCGCGAGCGCAGGTAGCGGCGCAGGTCTGTGCCCTCGACCAGCTCCATCACAATGAAATAATTGCCATCACTCTGCCCGTAATCATAGACCTGCACGATATTTGGATGCTGCAAGGACGAAGCGGCCTTCGCCTCACGCTGAAAGCGCGTCACAAACTTTGGGTCAGTGCTATAGACTTCCCTGAGCACTTTAATCGCGACGACGCGATCCATGCGCATATCACGCCCACGGTAGATCGTGGCCATGCCGCCACGCCCTATAGGGTCTTGTAACTGGTATCGCTCACCCAAAACTTCGATTTGCATAGCTCTCTTGTTTCATTCTCAGATGAGAAGCCCGTTCCCGTCTTCAGGCATCTCTGCCAGGGCGACTTTTCAACACCGGGCTTCCTTGTCGAGTGCTCCCCGCACAACGACGACTGACTGCTATTCCCTGACGCAATTTAGTAGCGCCGGGTATCGACTCTATCTTCCCAACCGGGAAAGGGATTCAGGCAAAGTAAAGCATTACGCGCCACCTATTTTAACCTATTCTGTCACAGAATGGAACACTCTATAGGAAAGTCGTAAGGGATCAACAGGTAGCTTGTCTTTTACGAAGACGTGCGCAGAACGTTTGTTCCCAGAAAACGCTCATCACCTACCCGTCGTGTGATATGTAGCGCGTCCATTTGTTCGAGCAGGGGCAGGATATATTTGCGCGTAGCACCCAGAATATCACGTGCCTCCGCGACCGTTATCTTGCCATGCTCGCGCAGATACGCCACCAGTTTTGTTAATGCTTCATTGTATGTTTCCCGCAAAAATAATATTCCCTCACCTAATTTCACCAGGCATCCCTGCTCGATCAGCGCGGCCACGACCTCGGGATCAGCCAGTGCCTCAGCATCGGAGCGCCCCGGCGGCGTGTATGGATGCTCACGGAAAAGTTGCAACAATCGCTCGACCTGTTGCTCCTGAAAGGGCGTAAAGCGCGGTGTAAAGTCAGGTAAACGGATCAAGCCTCCAGCCCGCTGCACTGCCTCTTGTACGTACGGAATTCCCGCGCTCGTCGCAGTCTCGACCGTCTCCAATCTGCCTTCAGCTTGTAGAAGCGCAAAGACCTCCGCCGCTAATTTTGGTGCGAGTCCCAGGCGCGTGCGCCATTCTTCCTTCGAGAGGCCCCCGCGCAGAGGATACTGCCGGTGCTGTTCACTTACCAGGCGGACGGCCTCTTCTGCCAGAGCTTCCCAAATATGTTGCGCGAACCAGAGGCCGCCAATTCGGCGTACCCTTTCTGTTGATAAAAACGTGTCGAGTATGTGTCGAGTCACATCATCAGACAAATTACACAGTTTAATAACCTCTGTGAGCTCATAGCCCACAAAGCTGTGTGCGCTCCTGTTCTCAGTCGGTGTACGTGCGACGTGCCTTCTATCCAGGGCTGCCAGGACCAGTTCCTCCGGCGACCCTTGCGCCAGTTGCTCCAGGGACGCCAGGATATGTGGTTGGAAGCGGCGGTGATAGCGCGGCTGCACCTCTAAAATCTCTCCTCCCCCAATAGTCATGCTCGGCGAAGGGATGCGCAGGATGAAATGATCGCGCCGTGCCACGACCGCCGGACGACTCAAACGCAACTGTACCCAGGCGCTCTGTCCTGGCTGCACCTCATCGCAATCAAGGAGCCGCACACGCGCGGGAATCTCCTGCGAGCCGCTATAGAGATCGACCTGTGTATTGTGCGTCAAAGGTCGTTCGGCATCGGTGAGCAGGCGCATACGTGCATCGATGAGCAGCGTTGTGCGCATCTGTCCTGGGAGCGTTACCACGTTGCCCCGCGCCAGTTCTGTACGCTGCACATTCGGCAGGTTCATAGCCACGCGGCTCCCTGGTTGCGCGACCTCGACCTGCTGTTTATGCGTCTGCAGACCACGCAGACGTGTTTTCAGGCCCTGCGGTAGAATCTCAACCTCCTGCCCCAGCTTGAAGCTTCCATCAAGCAGCGTCCCCGTCACCACAGTCCCGAAGCCAGTTAACGTAAAGACACGATCAACAGGGAGGCGTGGTCGCCCGATGTTGTGCTGCTCTTCCGTCTCATCAAGAATACGCTCCAGCTCACTCAAAAGTTCGGGCAGTCCCTGGCCTGTCAGAGCGGAGACCGGCAGCAGCGGTGCGCCGGCAAGGGTCGTCGGTTTCAGCAGGTCCGTCACCTCGTCACGTACCAGCTCCAGCCACTCTTCATCGACCAGATCTGATTTCGTGAGGGCGACGACGCCACGGGAATACTAACCTCGCGTCCGCCCGGCAGTTTCAGCCAGGCGAAGCCGAGATCGATCGTCATGCCGCGCTCTTTCTCTTCCGTCAATCGATCGGGATCGATACCTGTGAGGGCTTGCACCAGGGTTGACTTGCCATGATCGATGTGTCCCGCCGTCCCGATGCAGCTCATAATGATTTCCGCAAGAAATGACCCACGCCCAATTCTCCCCTACTGAGATACTGAATGGAATAGAATTAAGATATCCTTCAGTATACCTCACAGGCGGATTTCCTGCTATCTGTAGATTACTTCTTGCCTGGTTTGAGAGGGCAGCGGTTTTCACTAGTAAACTTTTAGTTATTCAATTTGTCGAAGCATTGTTTCGCGAACACCGCTGCCCCATAGGCGCCTGCCGTTGTGCCCAGCATGCCGCGCACGATAGATAAATGCCTCGTATTGTTATAAAGCGCCCTCTTCTTTGCTGACTCGACAGCTTTATCGAAGAACAGATCGATTTCGTCGATGACATCGCCGCCCAGGATCACGCGATGTGGGTTCAAAAAGTTGATGACATTCGCGATGCCGATGCCTAACACATCGGCAGCTTTCTCAACGACATCCAGAGCCAGTTCGTCTTCCTGGTCGATAGCGTCATATATACGAGCCGCATTGATGTCTAGAGGATTTTTCTCAAGTCTCTCTGCCAGAACAGTAGGCTCGCCCTCGCGAAAGCGTTTCAGCAGATCTCCCTGCATAGCCGCCCTGGAAACCAGTGTATTCAGGCAACCTTTATTGCCGCATGCGCACTCTGGTCCAGCGCGATCAACAACCATATGACCGAACTCGCCGGCGAGATTATCGGCCCCGGCATAGAGTTTGCCGTTGATGATAATGCTGGCGCCAATGTTATAGCCAATGCGCAGGTAGACGAGATCGCTAACATCTTTGCCTCTGCCAATACGCTGCTCGCCAATGCCATGGGCGTCATCGTTATTGATGAGAGTAATATGCTGATCGAAAGACTTTTGCAACCTGTCCACGAATGGAAACGGGTAATCGCTCAAATTGAACAGCGGTGAGAATAAAATCGTGCCTTGCTCAATATCAATCTGGCCAGGCGATGCGATGCCAATTGTCAGAATATCATGTGGTTTCACCATGGCATCTTTGATCGCTTCTTCGATGCTCTGGTACACACGGCTGACCAGGATCGTCTCATCAGGCTGTCGAACGATCTGGCGATTTCTGTGCTCGCCCATCAAACGTAAGGCACCATTGGCTTCTTCTCGTACAATAATTGTGTGTATGCTGTTCAGTCCTACAATCACTCCTACCTGAAGTTGTGGTTCTGCCATGTCTTTCCTCCATGAATTGTCGTAAAAATACTACCTGTTACATATTGGTGAAATCGAACGGCGTTTTGTAGCGTAACAGACGCAGCGCTTCTAAACGTAGCGCCTCTGGAAAGAGAGCTTTGTAAATAGCGCAGTTGGGAGATTTGACATCGTATCTTCCGGTTAACCCATAAGTCAGTAGAGGGCATCCACCCGTGCACCAGTGGCGCCATGAACACTCCCGACACCCCTCTTTTTCCTCGACAGGATGTCCCTGCACCCCCTGACGGTCCGCTCTGATGATACGTAGCGGGTCGTCGCTATCAACTGTAGCAATTGTATTTCTTATATCCATCTGGCATTTTGCCACACCGCCACGTTGATCGATGACCAGGTAATCTTGTCCCACTCCGCAAGTACGACGGTGGGGAGTAGTCATATCAGCCTTATCCAGCAAACACCCTAAAAGATTGCTTTCCGGCAAATTCTTTTCTATCACAGCAAATGTGGAACGCATTGCAACGATGATCTGCTCATCTGTAGAACGCAAGTCTGCATGGTGTGAGGAGCACTCGTTATCCCTATAATAGTTCAATGAGAACGGTAGTTTCCACTCTAGAATATACTGCATGAATTCAGGAAGTCCAGCGAGATTGCGCTGAGAAACGGTCACTGCAAGAAACGGCGTCATGCCATTGGCGAGTAAGCGATCAATGGTCTGTAATACATATTTACTAGAACCCTGGCCGCCGGGAAATGGGCGTTGACTATCGTGATATTTCCCTAACCCATCTAAAGAAATTGTTACTGCAATCTGACGGGCCTTAAGATACTCAATAGTGCGCGGTGATAGAACTACCCCATTGCTTAAAAGCACAGCTTCTAGAGTTATATCGTGATCTGACGCAAGCTGAGCTGCATAATCATGCAAAGCCATCACGCCCATCATATGTAAACTGACCTCTCCTCCTGCATATTTCAACTTAACTTTTTTTATATTGTGCTTCCGGGCAGAACGAAAAATAGCATCTACAGTCCTGCGTCCTACTTCAACAGGCATATCCTCGCGCGTTTTATGCAAATAACAGTAATGACAACGCAGGTTACATTCATTTGTCAGGTGCACCCAGGCTGTCAGCATGCGAGTCTCTTCTGGCTTAGAAGGTGGAGAAAGCATGGTAGCATCTTGCAGAAATCCCAGATAGTAAAAGAGTATGACGAATTTCTCTAAATCCTCCTGTGTCCAGCGAGAAAGAGTTCCGACATTTGCGACTTGAGACAGCGGAGTCGCTGTCTGGAATAACGCAAGAAGCGCTATAGCCTGCGCATCCAGAACCGCAATGCG
>WNFX01016400.1_pt1 | contig 10641 bp, 14 predicted proteins | sample 5400111 | NCBI WGS metagenome assembly WNFX01 (sample SAMN13153363, study PRJNA577476) | soil metagenome | isolation source: 40 cm soil or saprolite under grassland replicate 1 | place: USA:California | collected 2016-06-15 | reverse complement strand
TAGAGCGGTTTTTCGAGGACGAGTCCCTTCGGAACCTGGACGAGCAGGCCGTGCTCCCAGAGCGCCGCGCTGTGGGCAGCGAACTTCTCGTCGGCGCCGACGAGCGTGCCGAGCAGCTCGTGGTCGCGCAGCGGCTCGAAGGTGATTCCGTCGGGCGCCCGCTCGATCTCGATCCCGTCCTCGTTGACCGTGGCGAGAGCGGCCACGTCGAGGTCGAGCATGCTCCCCGCGGCCTCGGCCGGGGTCTGAACCCCGACATGGCCGTTGGAGACAAACATGTCCGGGTCGAAGCCCTTCAGGTCGGTGAAGCGCCACGGCTCGTCCGTCGTCGTCGGGAACGGCAGCGCCCGGTAGCGCTCGAGCAGCTCGGGCCGGCTCACGGGGCGTACCTCCGGTGCAAGATCAGCGAGTTCCCGTCGGGATCCTCGAAGAAGGCCATGTTGCAGACGCCCGAATCCCGCTCGCCTACGAACTCGACGCCTTTCGTCTCGAGCTCGGCGCGTGCGCCTGCGACGTCGGCGACGCGAAGCGCGATCCCGTGGCTGGCACCGCTGGCGAATTCGACGCCCTGGTCCTCGGGCTTCCAGAGGGCGAGAGTCACGTTTCCCGCTTCGAACTCGGTCGGCTCACGAGGGTTCTGCGGGAGCTGGAGCACGTCGCGGTAGAAGGCCACCGCCCGCTCGATGTCCCTCGTCGGGACGTCGACGAAGTCGACCCGCTCGATCTGCATCAGGGCTGAGAGCCGTCGCGGTACGGCGCGTAGCGGCGGTGCAGCTGAAGTCTGTTGCCGTCCGGATCCGAGAAGCTTGCGAGGTGGCAGACACCGGAATCGATCGTCTCGTGCAGGAACTCGACGCCCTCGGCCTCGAGCTTCGTCCGTGCCGCCTCGACGTCGGGGACACGCAGCCCGATCGGCATCTGGTGGCCCTCGGCCTTGAACTCTGGACCCATCGCCTCCGGGGCGACAAGCGCCAGCGTCACGTTTCCGAGCTCGTACTCGACCCAGCGGTCGCTCGAGTTCGGATTCCGGTTCAGGCCGAGCGTCCGGCCGTAGAACTCGTCCGCCCGCTTCAAATCCTGGACGGGAACGGCCACGAAATCGGCTCGCTCCACGCCGAGATCAGCCAACCGATCCTTCCATTTGCAACTGGATCAGCCGGTTCATCTCGACCGCATACTCGAGCGGCAGCTCCTTCGTGATCGGCTCGACGAAGCCGGAGACGATCATCGCCGCCGCCTCGGCCTCGGAGAGCCCTCGCGACATCAGGTAGAAGAGCTGCTCCTCGCCGATCTTCGAAACGGTCGCCTCATGGCCGATGTCGACGTTGTTCTCGTCGATGCTGATGTACGGGTAGGTGTCGGTGCGCGAGTCCTCGTCGAGGATCAGCGCGTCGCAGACGACCTTGGACTTGGCGCCCTCGGCGCCCTTCGCTACCTCGAGCAGCCCGCGGTAAGACGCGCGGCCGCCGTTCTTCGAGATCGACTTCGAGGTGATCGTCGAGGTTGTCTTCGGCGCCACGTGCACGGCCTTGCCGCCGGCGTCCTGGTGCTGCCCCTCGTTCGCGAACGCGATCGAGAGCACCTCGCCGTGAGCCCGCTCGCCGAGCAGCCAGATCGCGGGGTACTTCATCGTCAGCTTCGAGCCAAGGTTCCCGTCGACCCACTCCATCGTCGCGTCCTTGTAGGCGACGGCCCGCTTGGTGACGAGGTTGTAGACGTTGGTCGACCAGTTCTGGATCGTCGTGTAGCGGCAGCGCCCGCCTTCCTTGACGATGATCTCGACGACCGCGGAATGGAGCGAGTCGGTCGTGTAGATCGGCGCCGTGCAGCCCTCGACGTAGTGCACGTAGGCACCCTCGTCGACGATGATCAGCGTGCGCTCGAACTGGCCCATGTTCTCCGCGTTGATCCGGAAGTAGGCCTGGAGCGGCATCTCGATCGAAACACCGGGCGGCACGTAGATGAACGAGCCGCCAGACCAGACGGCTGAGTTCAGGGCCGCGAACTTGTTGTCGTTCTGCGGGATGATCGTCCCGAAGTACTGCTTGACGAGCTCCTCGTGGTCGCGCAGGCCGGAGTCCATGTCCTTGAAGATCACGCCCTGCGACTCCAGCTTCTCCTGGAGCTTGTGGTAGACGACCTCGGACTCGTACTGGGCGCCGACGCCGGCGAGGAAGTTCCGCTCCGCCTCGGGGATGCCGAGCCGGTCCCAGGTGTTCTTGATGTCGGGGGGCAGGTCTTCCCAGGTGTTCGCCTGCTCCGCGGTCGGCTTGATGTAGTAGTAGATGTTGTCGAAGTCGATCTGGGTCAGGTCGCCGCCCCACTCCGGCAGCGGGCGCGCCACGAAGTACTCGAGCGACTTGAGGCGGAACTTCCGCATCCAGTCCGGCTCGTTCTTGCGCTCCGAGATCGCGGCGACCACCTCTGCCGAAAGGCCACGCTCCGACTTGAAGACGTAGTTCTCTTCGTCGTGGAAGCCGTACTTGTAGTCGTTGCCGATCCCAGCGACGATCTCGGTCTCAGGAGTCGCTGCCATCATTCACCACCTCCCGCGGCGACGGCCGGCATGAACGCCTCGTAGCCCTCGGCCTCCAGCTTGTGTGCGAGCTCGGGCCCGCCTTCCTCGACGATACGCCCGTCGACGAAGACGTGCACGTAGTCGGGGTCGATGTAGTTGAGGATTCGCTGGTAGTGCGTGATCACGATTGCACCCATGTTAGGCCCCACGAGGTCCTTGACGCCGCCGGCGACGATCTTCAGCGCGTCGATGTCGAGCCCTGAGTCGGTCTCGTCAAGCACCGCGATCCGCGGCTTCAGCATCGCCATCTGAAGGATCTCGACCCGCTTCTTCTCGCCGCCGGAGAAGCCCTCGTTCAGATAGCGGCTCGCCATCTCGCGCGGGACCTTCAGCTGCTCCATCGCAGCCATCAGCTCCTGGCGGAACTCGGGGATCGGAATCGGGTCGTCCTCGCCCGCCTTGGCCTTGCGGACTGCGTTGATCGCCGAGCGCATGAAGCTCGTCACCGTCACGCCTGGAACAGCGTGCGGATACTGGAACGCGAGGAAGAGGCCGTTCTGCGCCCGCCGGTCGGCCTCCATCTGGGTCAGGTCCTCGCCGTCGAGCAGGAGCTCGCCCTCGGTGATCTCATAGGCCGGGTGGCCCATGAGCGCGTAGGCGAGCGTCGACTTGCCCGAGCCGTTCGGGCCCATGACCGCATGGGTCTCGTTCGTGTTCACGGCGAGATCGACACCCTTGACGATCTCGGTGCCGTCCTCGAGCGCGACATGCAGATTTTTCAGTTCGAGTAGTGCCATGATCAGGATGCGGGCGCCGGTCGGCGTGCCCACACGACCATGCTAGCGGGTCTGTGCGGCTCCCCGAACGAGGGATGCAGAGTCCGCGCAAAAGCGCCGAAACACGGTGAGAACAACTGCATGGCGGACGGCCACGCCGAAGGAGGAACGATGGCCGACGTCAGACAGCCAACCTTTCGAACCTCACTGATCGCGGTGCTCGCCGGCGGCGCGATCAGCTCCGGGATCTCCGCCGCTTTTGTCGGCATCGCGCCGGCAACCAGCATCGAGGCCTGGGCGATCCTGACGAGCATCTGCGGCGCGGTCGGAGTCAAGGTTGTGCTGCGCTTCTTGAAGTACGACGTGCCCATTGCCTTCGCCGCCGGAGCGCTGATGGCCGGTCGCCTCGTCAGCCTCGCGCTCGTCCAGGCGATGCCTGACCTCGGCGGTCACGCGATTCCGGGGTTCCCGGCCTACGGGCTCTTCTCGAGCTTCCCGAGCCTCGTCCTCTCGGCCTGGCTCGTCCAGATCAGCACGGGACGCATCCGAGCCCTGACGTACTGAAAGCACTTTTCGGCATCGCCGGTTCATACCCCGTCGCGTAAGCGCTACGCTTGGGGCATGCCTGAGATAGGCATCGCCGGGCTCATCGTGATTCTCATCGTCGCGTTGCTGGTCTTCGGGCCGAAGCGGCTACCGGAGATCGGGCGCTCACTCGGGAAGGGCATGCGCGAGTTCAAGGACTCGATCAGCGGCGAGGACGAGAAGTCGAAGCCAGAGCTGCCGCCCCGCTCCGGGGACAAGTCCCCGCCTCCCTCCGCTTCTTAGCTCGATGGCCCGGCTCCCGCGGCGCCTTCGCCACGGCGAGGAAGCCACGCTCGTCGAGCACCTGGGCGAGCTCCGTGCGCGACTGATCATCTCGCTCGCGGCGATCGCGATCGCCTTTGCTGTCACCTACGGATTTCACGGCCAGCTGCTCGACTGGCTGAACCGGCCGCTGCCGGAGCGGTTGAGGAAGCCGGTGACCTTCAGCCCGATCGAGCCGTTCACGACCTCGATCATGGTCACGCTCTACGCGTCTTTCCTGCTCTCCCTGCCGGTCGTCCTCTGGCAGTTCTGGGCCTTCCTCGCCCCGGCTATTGAGGAGCACCGCCAGCGCTCGATCGCCCTGGCCGTCGCGTTCGCGACGGCGCTCGGCGTGGGGGGCGTCGCCTTTGGCTACTGGGTGATCCTCCCGCCGGCGCTCCACTTCCTTACGAACTACGACTCGAGCCATTTCGACATCCTGGTCCGGGCGCGCGACTACTACCGGTTCGTGACCTTCGTCCTGCTTGGGGTGGCGCTCGCCTTCGAAGTCCCGGTGTTCGTGCTCGCCCTCGTCCGGCTGCGCATCCTCACGGCCGCGAAGTTGCGCAGCACCTGGCGGGTCGGGGTCTTCGCCATGACCGTGGTGGGAGTTCTACTGCCGGGCGTCGATCCCGTCTCGACCATCCTCTCTGTGATTCCGCTCGTCTCGCTGTACGTCCTCTCGATTGGCCTTGCTTCGTTCCTCGAGCCGCGCTGGCGGTCCGACGCGAGCGCCGCGCCGTTGCCCGAGTGACCTACCCCAAGATCGAGCTCCACGTCCACCTCGAGGGGACGGTGCGGCCGGAGACGCTGCTCGAGATCGCGCAGCGGAACGGCTACACGCTTCCGGTCGATTCCGTCGAAGGCGTTCGCGCCCTCTATGAGTACCGCGACTTCGCGCACTTCATTGAGATTTTCATGCTCACGTCAGCCGCGCTCGAGCGCGAGGACGACTTCCGGCAGATCACGGTCGAGTATGCGGAGGAGGCCGCCCGGCACGGCGCCGTCTACCTGGAGGCGATCTTCGCGCTCGGCCTCTGGCGCGGCCTCGACAGCGACATCGTCTTCAGCGGCGTCTGCGACGGCGCCGCGGAGGCGCGCGACCGCTACGGGATCGAGATCCGCCTGACGCCGGACATCGCGCGCGTGTACAGCCTCGACGAGGCGCTCCAGGTCGTCCGCTACGCGATCAAGTACCGCGACCGGGGAGTGGTCGGCGTGGGTCTCGGCGGACCGGAGGCCGAGCACCCGCCGGAGCCGTACGCACCCGCCTTCGACCTGGCTCGCTCCGAAGGCCTCGCCTCCGTTCCCCACGCGGGCGAGCACGCCGGGCCGAGCTCGATCCGGGGCGCGCTCGACGCGCTCGGCGCCCATCGCATCCGGCACGGGATCAGAGCGATCGACGATCCGGAGCTGGTGCGAGAGCTGGCCGACAGGCGCGTCGTCCTCGACGTTTGCCCGATCTCGAACGTCCGCACCCGCGCTGTTCCCTCTCTGAGCAGGCACCCGCTGCCGGAGCTCGTCGCCGCGGGCGTTGTCTGCTCGCTCTCGACCGACGACCCGGCGATGTTCGGGACCGACCTTTCCACCGAATACGCCGCAGCGTCCGAGCTCGGGCTCGAGCCCCGAAGCTTCTACGAGGCCGGCCTCGAGGGCGCCCTCTGCGACGAGCCGACGCGATCCAGGCTGCGTGAGCTCGGCGAGACCTTCGACTGGGCGGTCGTCCCCTCGGCCGGGGTCGAGGTACCCTAAGGCTTCATGGCACGAGGAGCTGCACAGGCGCGGCGCAAGGGCGCGAAGTCGCAACCCGGTACGCGGAAGCAAACCGCCGCTCGCCGTCCGCCGACGATCGAGCAGACGATGTTCTTCCCTCGCCTGCGGCGGCAGGCGAAGTGGGTGTTCCTCCTACTCGCCGTCATCTTCGCCGGCGGATTTGTCTTCTTCGGCGTCGGCTCGGGTTCGACGGGCCTCGGCGACCTGCTGCGCGGCAACTTCAATATCTTCGGCAGCAACAGCGGCTCGACCAACAGCTCCGCGGTGAAGTCCGCGCTCAAGAAGACGCAGGCCCATCCGAAGGACCCGAACGCCTGGAACGACGCGCTGGAGCACGTGCTCAAGCTGAAGCCGAACGACATCGGCGCGCTGCAGCGGGTCGCCGGCTTCTATGAGACGAAGGCGCAGAACAAGGAGACCGAGGCGCAGAATCTGCAGGCGCAGGCTCCGCTCTCGCTCGCGGGCGTGCTCGGCGTGTCGAGCACCAGCCCGATTGGCCAGGCTTTGAGCAACGACCCGACCAGCCAGCAGCTGACGCAGAAGGCCCAGGCCGCCTTCACGGAGGCAAACACCGCGCTCCAGAAGGACACGGGCCTCTACAAGCGGATCGCGAAGCTGCAGCCGAACGACGTCAACACCCAGTTCCACTACGCGCAGCTCGCCGATATCACCGGCGATACAACCGCGGCTATCAAGGCTTACAAGCAGGTGGTCAAGCTGGCGCCGACCGACCCGAGCGCCCAGCAGGCGAAGCAACGGATCGCCGTGCTAAGTCTCGCGAAGCCTCGATAGACTCAGCCGTCCTGACTGTCGCGTCCACGAACCCGGGGGATCGGATGAACTTCGACATCAAGACGGAGCAGGTCGACGGCGCGTACGTGATCGCCCTTGCCGGCGAGGTCGACCTCTATACCGCGCCCGAGTTCAAGCAGCAGCTGCTGGACGTGATCGCCAAGGGCGGCAAAGAGGTGATCGTCGATTTCTCGGACACCACGTTCATCGACTCCACCACGCTCGGAGTTCTTGTCGGCGGCGTTAAGCGGCTGCGGACGAACGACGGCCAGCTCTCGCTCGTCTGCAACGACCGGAACATCACCAAGATCTTCGAGATCACCGGCCTCGACCGCGTCTTCACGATCTACCCGACGCGGGACGAGGCGCTCTTGCAGGTCGGAACCTCGAGCCAGCCTCCCGCCTAGGAGGGTTTGGTGGAATACCGCTCGTCGTCGGGGTGCGATGCTCGTTCCCTGGGGAGGACGCAGGGAGCGCCCATATCCGTAGATATGGGCGCGACTGAGGACGCTGCCAGGGGGCGAGCAGCGCGGCCCGGCGACACAGACTGTATTTCGCCAAACCCTCCTCGCCCTGTGCGCCTCTTCGCCGCGGGACTGCTCTTGCTGGGAGTCGCCGCGCTCTCTGCCGGCTGCGGGACCAAGCAGACGGGAATCGCCAAGGGAGGAGACGTCGGGCAAGGGAAGACGCTCTTCGTCGCCAAGTGCGGCAGTTGCCACCGTCTCGCGGACGCAGGGTCGACCGGGACGATCGGTCCCGATCTCGACGGCGCCTTCGCCGGCGCTAGGGCTCAGCATTTCAAGGTCAGCACGATCAAACAGGTCGTCTACGACCAGATCTACCACCCCGCTCCCGCCGGCCTGATGCCGGCCAAGATCGTGACCGGCGCGAATGCGGCTTCGGTGGCCGCTTACGTTGCCTCGGTGGCCGGAACGGGCGCGGCGAGCAACGGTGCCCCGCCGACGATCACGAGCGCACCCGCCGCCGGCGGCGGAGGGGGTCTCGCGGCGACGGGCGCGAAGCTCTACGAGAGCCTCGGCTGCTCCGCCTGCCACTCGATCAGCGGCGCAAAGGGCGTCGGCCCGACCTTCAAGGGCGTCTACAACTCGAAGGTGCAGCTCTCGACCGGCCAGACCATTATCGCGAACGAGGCCTACCTGCTCGAATCGATCCGCGACCCTGACAAGCAGATCGTGAAGGGCTTCCCGAAGGGCGTCATGAGCGCAACGATCACGCCCGGCTCGGTCTCCATCGCCAACGCGAAAGCCCTGATCGCCTTCATCAAGTCCAAGAAGTAGCCGTCGCTAGGGCCAATGTCCGGGGTCTGACCCCGGGACATGACCCGATCGGCCCTAGCGAACCTCTTCGGACTCCCGCTCGAGGTCGACCACAACGTGCGTGATCGGGACCGCGAAGCGCTCGCGGGCGCCGCTGACGACGCCCTTTTCCAGCCAGTTCGACCGGCCTTCGGGATGGGTCGAGATGATGATCTCGTCGGCGCCGAAAGTGCGGAGGGCGTCCTCGATCGCCTGCAGCGGCTCGCCGTCGCCGATCTCGCCGCGGGCTTCGATGCCCGCGTCGTTCAGACGCGCGAGGCTGCGCTCGAGGCGCCCCTGCGCAGCGTCCCGCGCCTGGTCGTCGTCCGAGACCCAGTGCTTGAGCGGGGTGTTCAGCGCCGGCGTCACGACGAGCACCTGGGCTCGCCAGCCTTCGCTTCGCTGGCGAATCGTCTCGCGCAGGGTCTCCCCTCCGACGGTCTCATTCGCGATTACGAGAATCCGCCGTTCGTCCTCTGCAGTACGCGCCCTGGTCGGCGCGAGAACCCTCGGCCGCCGTTCGCCGCGGCGGAAGTAGAAGAAGAGCACGACCGCGCTGAGCACGATGAAGACCGCGAGCCCGAGCCACCTGTTGATCACGGCGCCGGCGACGATCAGCCCGAAGTAACCGATCGTCAGCCAGACGAACCGATACGCCTCGGCCTCGCTGCGAAACGGGTTCAGCGCCATCGAGCTGTTAGAGGACGTACACCGTCGTGAAGACGATGATCCACATCACGTCGACGAAATGCCAGTAGATGCCGCCGATCTCGACGCCGTTGTGAGCCTCCGGCGAGAAGTGGCCGCGGTAGGCGCGCGTCGTCATCGCCGCGAGGATCGTCAGGCCAACGAGGACGTGTGCCCCGTGCAGGCCCGTGAGGGAGAAGAAGATCGTCCCGAACGCCTGGTCGTGCGGGGTGAAGCCGATCCGCGCGTACTCGAGCAACTGCGTTAGCAGGAACGTCGCCCCCATCAGGAACGTCAGCGTCAGGCCCGCCTGGAGACCCACGCGGTTTCCGCGCTTGATCGACTGCAGCGCCCAGTGCATCGTGAAGCTCGAGGTCACCAGGATCGCGGTGTTCACGAATGCGACGAACACCGGCAGGTGGAACTGGGGAGGCGGCCACGGCTCGTGGCCGACAACCCGGATGAAGAAGTAGGCCGTGAAGAACGAGCCGAAGAGCATCACCTCGGAGGCGATGAACAGGAACATCCCGAGCGTGCCCGCGTCGACGCGCGAGCTCTGGTGCGCTACGGGCGGATGCGCCGCATGCTGGGCTTCGGCACCCGCGGTCACGTGATTGCCGCCTCCTCCTGAAGCACGACGTGCTCGACCGGCAGGTTCGTGGCCTTGTGGAGCCGCTGGATCAGGTCACGGCGGAGCCACGGCGACTTAGACGGCGCGAAGGTCGAGACGATGATCTCGTCGATCCGCTCGTCCTGGACGGCCTGCGTCGCGGCCGTGAACGGATCGGGATGCGCGACTTGCCCGTGGGCGTCGATCCCGTCCGCCCGCAGAATCGTCAGCGCTCGCCGGAGTCGCCGCTCGGCCTCGGGATGCTCGGCTTGGGTCGGATCACTCTGCGGCGCAACGATCAGGAAGCTGGCAGGCCCGCGTTGGGAACGCTCGCGGATCCGCGCCAGCAGCGGCTCACCGATTACTGTCTCGTTCGCCACCACGAGCACGTTCTTGGGGCCGCCCTCCGACTCGAGATCGACGACCACGTGCTCGACGGGCGTGTCGCCCGCTGCCTCGCGGATCTTGTCGACCACCTTCCTCCGCAGCCAGCCGGACTTCTCCGCGGGATGCGTGGAGACGACGATCCGGCCCGGCGGCGGCTCCAACTGCGCGAGCGCGTCCTTGACCGCGTCCACGGGCGAGGTGTCGACAACGAGCCCGTGCGCCGAGATCCCGGCCTCGTGCAGCGCGTCGAGCGTCCGATTGAGCCGGCGCCCCGCCGCCGCGCGGCGCGTGTCCTCGTAGACGACGTAGCCACCCGAAGGAGCGTTCACCGGCGCGAGCACGGTGACGAGATCGACGCCCGCCGCCGCCTCGCCGCGGACGGCCTCGAGCAGCTGATTGCTGGCAGCCGTCTCGTTCGCGATCACGAGAATGTGGCTCATACCTTCACCTCATCCTCCTCGACGACCCGGTCGCCGTTGAAGACGGCGTGCCGCGCGCCCGGGACGCCGTACTCGTACGGGCCGCCGACGACCTGCGGGATCTCGTCGAAGTTGAAGACCGGCGGCGGCGACGAGACCTGCCACTCCAGCGTGTGTGCGCGCCACGGATTCGCCGGCGCCGGCGCGCCACGCGCCCAGGAGACGATCATGTTGTAGAGGAAGACGAGCGTCGAGGCGCCGAGGAAGAACGACGCAATCGAGATGAAGAAGTTGAGGTCGGCGAAGCGCGGCGCGTAGTCGGAGACGCGGCGCGGCATCCCCTGGATCCCGAGGTAATGCATCGGGAAGAAGGTCGCGTTGAAGCCGATGAAGGTCAGCCAGAAGTGCAGCTTCCCGAGCCGCTCGTTGTACATCCGCCCGGTCATCTTCGGGAACCAGTAGTAGATGCCCGCGAAGATCGTGAACAAGGAGCCGCCGAAGAGCACGTAGTGGATGT
>WNFX01007004.1_pt1 | contig 10642 bp, 14 predicted proteins | sample 5400111 | NCBI WGS metagenome assembly WNFX01 (sample SAMN13153363, study PRJNA577476) | soil metagenome | isolation source: 40 cm soil or saprolite under grassland replicate 1 | place: USA:California | collected 2016-06-15 | reverse complement strand
GAACACCTCCTGGCAGCAGACCACGTCCGCGTCCCCGGCATCGAACCCGGCGCCGATCGCGGCGTAGCGCTCAGCCAGCTGCGACCCGGTCAGCGGGATGCCCCGCGTGTTGAGCGACGCGATCGTCACCAGCTCCCCGGGCACGCACCTCACCCTAGCGGCCACTCCGGTCGCGGCCGCCGGGTGCGCGCACCAGCCCCGAGAATCGCGGAGGCTAGCTGAGCTGGCGGAACAGGGTGGCCATGTCCGAGCAGATCCATTCTTCGGCGATGAGGCCGCCGGCGATGCGGTAGAACTCGTGGCTGACGTACTCGACGGTGCGGCCGGTCGCGGCGAAGCCGAGGAACTCGCCGGTGTGGGTACCGCGGAACCGCACCCGGACGGCCACCTTGTCCCGGGCGGCCACGATGTCCTCGATGTGCGCCTGAAGGCCGGGGAAGGCATGGCGCATCATCTCGAAGCCCTGCCGCCACGTCTCGCGCCCGTGCTGCGGTTCGGGCAGTTCAGCCAGGTTGATGATGAGGTCCGGGGCGATGCGGCTCATGCATCCGTCAGCGTCGCCGGCGTTGAACGCCCGGAATCCGGCGCGTACTAGCTCGACGTTCGCGGCGGGCGAGGTGATCTCCGGATTCATAGCGTCGTCTCCTTCATCAGGTCGATGGCGCGGCGGATCGCGGCGGCCTGGGCCGGGGCGAAGTCCGCGTAGAAAGCCGCGCCGAAACCCGTTTCCCCGAGATCGCCGTCCGGGAACCGGATCGCCCGCCGCGCTGGTTCCGGGACGGCCGCCGCGATGGCCCGGGCCGTCACCTCGACCCGGGGATCGTCCGCGGCCGAGCCGGCCAGCTCGTCGAGGCGCGCGTAGACCGCGTAGGCCCGTTCGACGGCTCCGGAATCGGAGTTCAGCGTGCGGGTGAGCACGTCGAGCCAGCCCGTGCCGCGGGCCGGGGACGCGGTCTCCAGCAGGGCCATCAGGTCGCGGTCCTTCGCCGCCATCGCCGGCTCCGGGCCGGGCCGCCCCGCGGCGACGTGAGCCATCCGGTCGAACAGCCCGGCCAGCCCGGGAGAGACGGGCGCCTGCTCGGTCGGCTTGCCGCCCGCCTCGGCCTGCCGCAGCAGCTGGGCCAGCCGGGCCCGGCGCCGGCGGAGGTCCGCCTCCTGGCGGGCCAGGTCGGCGTCGAGCTCGCGGAGGATCTCGATCAGGTCCCGGCCGGCGTCGCCGGCCAGCGCAGCTCCCACCTCGTCCAGGCTCAGGCCCAGCTCGGTCAGGCGCCGCACGCGGGCCAGCTCGACCGCGTCCCGCAGCGAGTACTCGCGGTAGCCGTTCGCCGTGCGCACGGGCTCGGCCAGCAGGCCAACACGGTGGTAGTGCCGGATGGCCCGGGTGCTGATGCCGACGAGGCCGGCGAGTTCTCCGATCCGCATGCCTCCAGGAGACACCTAGACGCCACGACAAGGTCAAGCAGCGGCCGGCGGGGGGAGGGCGGCGTTCTGCAGCAGCAGGCGCAAGGCACGGGGATCGCCTGAGATTTCCGCGCGGCCGTCAGCTATCGCGGTGTCGAAGGCGCCAGGGTTGCCGAGCATGGCGGCGAGGGTCTTGGGATCGGTGCGCAATGACGCGTCCGGCCGCGCCGGGCCGGCCGGGCCGATGCGCACCTGCCCGGCGGCAATCTCCGCTGCCCAGGTGCGGTCGTCGAGTGCGAGCTGGCAGATGGCAGGGGGAGCATCAGGAGCCGGGCGGGCGTAGCTGCGCAGGGCGAGCAGCGCGGAGGTAGCGCTGAGCGAGGCCGGGTCGGGCGCCACGGTGCCGCGGACCCCCCAGTCGCCCAGGGCCACCAGGATCGGCTCGAGTTCGTGCCCCCAGGCGGTCAGCTCGTACACCTGTGAACCGGCCGGCGGCGGCAGCTTCCGGCGGCGGATGACGCCATGACCTTCCAGCTCGCGGAGCCGGTCGGCCACCAGGTTGGAGCTCGCGGCGGGCAACGCCCGGCGCAGGTCGGTAAACCGCTGCGGGCCGAGCAGCAGCTCGCGGGCAACCAGGAGCGCCCATCGTTCCCCGACGACGTCGAGGGCGCGGGCGATCCCGCAGGCGTCCCCGTAGCTGCGGCTGGTCGGCATGGCCCGATGATACCAGGGTAGAGCTAATTAACAACTATCTAATTGTTAAAAACAACTCTTATGCTACGGTGAATGAACGAACGCGAGCCGAACAGGAGGAACCATGACTGAGCTCCAGACCCCGCTCGTCGGCAGCATCCTGCTGGCCAGCACCGATCCCAGCCGGCTGCGCGCCTGGTACCAGCGGGCGTTCGACGTCCCGCCCGATACAGACGGATTCGTGCGGCTCGGCGAGGTAGGCCTGCTGATCGTCCCTCGCGATGACGTGGCCGCCAGCACTGCCGAGCCGGCCCGGGTCATCATCAACTTGCACGTGACCGACGCCCGGGCCGCCGCCAGGCACCTGGACGCCCTGAAGGTCACCTGGCTCGCCCCACTGGAGTACCGCGAGCCCGACGGTGCCTGGTTCGGCACCGTCTCGGACCCCGACGGCAACTACGTGCAGATCATCGAGCTGACCCCGGCCTACTGGTCGGCCCGCCATCAGCGGGCACCGCAAGCCGGCCGCGGGCCGCTGGCCGACGCCGCGGTCTCGGCGCGGCTACCCGCCCAGGATCTGGACCGCGCCCGGCAGTTCTACGCCGAGAAGCTCGGCCTGGAGCCCGCCGAAGAGCGGCCAGGCGGGCTCCGCTACCAGTGCCGGGCCGGGACCTTCTCCATCTTCCACTCCGGCGGCCGGCCAGCAGGCACCCACACGCAGCTGGCCTGGCAGGTCGGCGACCTCGACGCCGTCGTCACCGAACTGCGCCAGCGCGGAATCGCCTTCGAAGACGTCGACACCCCCGGGCTGCGCACGACCGGCGGAATCGCCGAGGTCACCGGAAACTACCCGTCCGCCGGCGGCGGCGGCGAACGGGCCGCCTGGTTCCGTGACAGCGAAGGCAACCTCCTCGGCATCGGCCAGGCCACCACGGCCGGAACCTGACCGCCCGCACCTATCCCGTTCCAGCGGTGGTCCGCCGGATGAGGACGAAGGCGACAGGGATGGCCGCGAGGGCGGTCAGTCCGCACACCCACAGGGCCCGCTGGAACCCGCCGGTGAGGGCGGTGGCGGCTGCGTATCCGTGGTGGGCCAGCGTGTGGGAGTACGAGGCCGCGATGGATGAGGCGACGGCGACTCCGATCGCCGCGCCGAAATTCTGAGAGGTGTTGACCAGGCCAGCGGCGACTCCAGCGTCGCGCTCGGTCACCCCGGCCAGGGCGCCGATGGAGACCGGGATAAAGGCGAACGCGGTGCCGAGGCCGGCGACGAAGAACGGCCCGGCCAGGTCGTGCCAGAAGGTCCCGCTGGCCGGGGCCCGCGTGGCCCACAGCGTCCCGGCTCCGATGAGCGCCATGCCGAAGGCCATGACGAGCTTGGGCGAGGTCCTCGTCACGAGTCGCTGGGACAGGCCCGCGCAGGCCAGCGAGGTCACCGACGCCATCATCCAGGCCGCTCCCGTCGCGAGAGCGGAGAAGCCGAGCACCTGCTGCATGTAGAGCGTGCCCAGGAACACGAAGGTGAGGAAGCTCGTCCCGAGCAGGAAGCCGACCGCGTTGGATCCGGCTACGCTGCCCAGGCGGAAGAGCCGGAGAGGCAGCAGGGGTGCCTCGACCCTGGTCTCGATGACGAGGAACAGGGCGAACAGGGCCGCACCGACGGCGAGCATGGCGACGGTCTGGGTGGCCGTCCAGCCGACCTGGGGCGCCTGGGAGATGGCGTAGACGAGCACCAGCAGGGCGGCGGTGATCGACACGGCTCCGAAGGCGTCATAGCGTCGCGGTCCGCTGCGGGCGCGGCTCTGCTCATTTCCGACGGGCACCATCCGCGGGACCAGGGCGAGCGCAGCCGCACCGATGGGGACGTTGAAGAAGAAGATGTACCGCCATCCGGCGTAGGTGGTGAGGATTCCGCCGGCCAGCAGGCCGACCGTCCCGCCCAGGGCGCCCACCCCGCCCCAGATGCCGAGGGCCTTGTTGCGTTCGGCTCCCTCGGAGAACATGTTCGTCACGATCGACAGCGCGGCCGGCAGCACGAGTGCGGTCCCGAGCCCCTGGATCCCTCGCATCACGATGAGGAAGATGTCCGAGGTGGCCAGGCCGCCAGCGAGTGAGGCGGCGGTGAAGACCGCCAGGCCCGCCATGAGCACGCGCCGTCGTCCGAGCAAGTCAGCGGCGCGGCCGCCGAGGAGCAGGAAGCCGGCGAAGGTCAGCCCGTACGCGGTCACTAGCCACTGCAAATCGGACTCGGGGAAACGGAGTTCGCGGCCGATGGTAGTCAAGGCGACGTTCACGATCGTGAAGTCCACGATCGCGATGAAGTAGGTCACGACCAGTAGCGCGAACGCTTTCCACCGCTGGCTTGCCCGCTGGGGAGGCCCGCTGGCCGCGAGCCCGGCTGCCAGGCCGGCGGGCCGTGTACCAGCGTGCGGCACACCGTCTCCGGCGGGGTGTAGCGCATTCTTCATGATTCGCTCCTCCTCGATGTGCAACCGAAGGTAGCAGGTTTCTGCGGAGAAATGCAACTGCTGGTTGCAGGTAATCGCCTGACGTGCTACCGTCGGTTGCACCTACAGGAAGGGAGCTGATAGCGATGCCAGGTCTCGCGATCGAGCGGGAGATCCTGATCGAGGCGCCGGTCAAGGTGGTGTGGCGCACCATCACCGAGCCCGATCAGATAAGCCAGTGGTTCGCCGACAAGGTCGAGCTCGTGGTCGAACCGGGCGCTCACGGCTATATGGAGTTCGGGGACCAGGGCGGCCCGGTCGTCGTGGAGACCGTCGATCCGCCCACCCGCTTCTCGTTCCGCTGGAATCATCCCCGCGGCGAGGAGCCGGTGCCCGGCAACTCGATGCTCATCGAGTTCACGCTGACGCCTGAGGATGACGAACGGACCCGCCTGCGCGTGACCGAAAGCGGTCACGAGCTGCGGGCATGGCCCGACGCGGAGAAGCAGCGCTATGCGGACGAGCACAGGGAGGGCTGGGGTGAGTTCCTGGACCGTCTGGCCACGCTCCTAGCGAAACGGTAACCCGCATGACAACGCAGGCCGATGACGAGCTGTGGTCGGCCATCGGCGATCCGTCCCGCCGCCAGGTCCTCGACCTCCTGGTCAGCCACGGCGAGGTCAGCGCCAGCTGGCTGGCCGAGCGGGTGCCGTTCTCCCGCCAGGCCGTCTCCAAGCACCTGGTCGTGCTCGAACGGGCCGGGCTGATCAGCCGCCGCAAGCAGGGCCGGGAAGTCCTCTACCAGGTAGAAACCGGCCGTCTCGACCAGGCCACCACGACGATGACCGAGCTCGCCGCCCAGTGGGACCGGCGCCTCGCCACGATCAAACGGCTCGCAGAAACCGCGCATGCGGAAAACGAGAAGAGACCGTCATGACGAACGAATCCGCCAGCTGTCGCGGCCCTGGCCGCTGATCCGTTTCCGCCGTCGTGGGCGGCGGTACCCGGGCCCTGCCGGACCAGGTCCGCCTGAACCTGGCTCTGGCGCAGGAGCACACGTTCGGCAGCGGCACCGTCTATCTCTGTTACCACCCCGCGTAGGGTATCCGCGCGGCGCACCGGCGACACGACGTACCGACAATTTAAACTGTCTTGACAAATTTTCTCGTCGGTAGGATCCTGGAACGGTGCTCGACGTCGCCGTGATCGAAGAACCCGCAGCGGCCGAGGCGTCCCTGGACCCGATCCGGGCCCGGATCCTCGCCGCCCTGGCCGAGCCCGGCTCGGCCGCCATGCTGGCGGCCCGCCTGGGGCTGCCCCGGCAGAAGGCCAACTACCACCTCAAGGAGCTGGAACGGCACGGGCTGGTCGAGCTCGCCGAGGAGCGGCGCAAGGGCAGCGTCACCGAGCGGGTGTACCGCGCCACCGCCGCCTCCTACGTGATCTCCCCCAGTGCCCTGGCCGCCGTCAGCCCGGACCCCTCCCGGTCTCCCGACCAGCTCTCCGCCCGCTGGCTACTGGCGCTGGGGTCCCGGCTGGTGCAGGAGGTCGGGGCCCTGCTGACCGGCGCCGCCCGGGCCCGGCAGCGGGTCGCCACCTTCGGCATCGACGCAGAGGTGCGGTTCGCCTCCGCGGCCGACCGAACGGCCTTCGCCGAGGAGCTGGCCCAGGCCGTGGCGGCCCTCGTCGGCCGCTACCACGACGAGTCCGCCGAGGGAGGCCGGAGCCACCGGGTGGTCGTCGGGCTTCACCAGATCCCCGCGGCGCAGCAGACCGCATCCGAAGCAGGACAGGAGAACTGACGATGACGCACCCGTTCGAGATCGAGTTGGAGACGATCCTGCCGGCCAGCCCGGAACAGGTCTGGGCGGCGATCGCCACCGGACCGGGGATCGACTCCTGGTTCATGGGGCGCAACGAGGTGGAGCCACGCGAGGGCGGGGTCGCTGCCATAGACACGGGGGGCCACCGGGAGGAGGCGGTGATCACCGCCTACGAGCCCGGCAAGCGCCTCGCCACCCGAACCGCGACCGCCGAAGACGGCCGGTTCATGGCCTTCGAGTACCTCATCGAGGGACGGGACGGCGGCAGCACCGTGCTCCGCGTCGTCCACAGCGGCCTGCTCGGCGACAACTGGCAGGACGAGTACGACGCCCTGCGCCGCGGCTGGCCCTTCCACCTCCACACGCTCCGCGAGTACCTGACGCACTTCCCGGGACGCATCGGGGTCCCCGTCTTCGCCATGGCGAAGACGGGCGGCCAGCCGGCGCTGGAGGTCCGGGCGGCCCTCACCCGCGGGCTGTCCCTGTCGGCCCCGGTCGCCGTGGACGCGCGGGCGCACGCCGAGCCGGCGGGCCTGCCGCCGCTGGACGGCGAGGTGGTCTGGTCGGACGACGAGCGCATCGAGGTACGCACCGCCGACGGGATCTACACCTTCCACGGCTTCACCGGCCTGGTGGTGATGTTCCACCACCTGTTCGGGCCGGACACGGACGGGGCCGAGGCCGCCTGGCAGCAGTGGCTGACCCGCCTCCTCGCCTGAAATCAGCAAGCGCAATCGAAAACCGGACACGAGACATCAAGGAGACCAGCATGCGCACTCTGATCAGCACCGCCTTCATCTCGCTCGACGGCGTCGTGGAGGGCCCGGGCGGCGAACCCGGCTACCGGAACACCGGATGGACCTTCAAGGACGTCGAGTTCGTCCCCGCGGCATACGAAATCAAGGGGCGGGAGCAGGAGGAAGCCACCGCGATCCTGATGGGCCGCGTCAGCTACCAGGCGTTCAGCCCGGTATGGCCGGACATGAAGGAATTCGCCGGCTACAAGATGATGCCGAAGTACGTCGTCTCCACCACCCTCACCGAGGACAACCTGGTCTCGAACTGGGGCGAGACCACCATCCTGCGCTCGCTCGACCAGGTCGCCGCCCTGAAGGAGACCGAGGGAGGCCCGATCATCGTCCACGGCAGCGCTTCCCTGAACCACGGCCTCGAGGACGCGGGCCTGATCGACCGCTACCACCTGCTCGTCTACCCGCTGCTGCTCGGTGCGGGCAAGCGCCTGTTCAGCACCACGGACAAGGACGTCCAGAAGCTGAAGCTCGTCGAACACGACGTCTACGCCAACGGCCTGCAGAAGAACGTCTTCGACGTCGTCCGCTGACAAGGGTTCCGAGGCCAGCGGTACTGCCGGGGGATGCCAGCACGGTTCAAGAATCTCTGCTTCGACGCCAGCGATCATCAAGCTCTGGCCGACTGGTGGTGCGCGGCTCTCGGTTACGTGGGCCAGGCGGGCGAAAGCCCCTGTCGCTCGAGGTAGTCCCCGCCGTCCGCGAGGGGATCACCTGATAGGGGTCAGGGACAGCCGGCGCGCAGCCCGATGTGGTCTGATAGCGCGCAGTGGCGGCCCGTCGATGACAGGCGCTCCCTCCACCACAACTTCGATGGCATCGCTCATTGGGCGACTCCGCTGAATCTCTCGGCTCGGAACGCGGAATCATTACCCAGGTGGAAGTAGATGTGGCCCTCGAGCGTGCCATCGGGGTTGAGCGCGGCCCAGCCGCGGCCGCTCACATCGTCGCCCTCGTCGGAGCCTTGCCACGAGAACTCGACGCCCGGCCTGCCATCACGATCCGCCTCGCGGCAGTCGAGTTCTCCCGTCACCACGATGAAGCCCAGGCTGCCGAGGCCGTCATCATCGAACTCGATGAAGCCGGGCTGGACCAGATCGACGGCCTCCTGGTCCCAGTTGTCCATCTCGGTGATACGCCACCGGCCTATGATGTTCGTACTCTCGGACATGCGACGAGACTAGCGGCCCGAGGGGCTGCCGCCTTCGAGGCCATAGCGCGACTGAACCACCCGGACGCCGATGCCGTTCTCACGATGATCGGCAAGCACGCCACCGACAAGACGACCGCCAAGGTCGCCCATCGCGCTACACCAAACATACACGTAAGGTGTAGACTAGGTGTATGAGCAGGATGCGCACGAATATCGAGATCGAGGACACCTACCTCCAGGTGGTCATGGACCGCTATGGTCTGCGGACCAAGACCGAGGCCGTCGAGCTGGCCCTGCGGCATCTGGCCGGGCAGCCCATGACCCGGGAGGAGGCGCTGGCGATGCGTGGCGCGCACGCCATCGATGAGCCTCCGGCGGATACGCCACCACGGGGAGCCGCGTGATCCTCGCGGACACCTCTGCCTGGGTCGAATACGACCAGGCCACTGGAAGCGCGGTCGATCTCCGCCTCTCAGAACTGATTGCCGCCGACGGCCCGGTCGCCGTCACCGAGCCGGTGATCATGGAAGTCCTGGCCGGCGCTCGCAGCGATGCCCGGGAGGCCGACCTGCGCCGCCTTCTGCTGCGATTCCATCTGTACCGTTTCGAGGCCGTCACCGACTTCGAAGGTGCCGCACGAATCTACCGCCGCTGCCGCCAGGCTGGCATCACGCCCCGCGGACTGGTGGACTGTATGATCGCCGCCGTCGCCCGGCGCCACCAGGCGACGCTCCTCACCTGCGACGCCGACCTCAATCGCGTGGCCCGCGTGATCGGTATCAAGCTAGACCAGCCAGCACAGCCGGAACCGCCGCAGCCAACCTGACCGCTACTCCCCGACCACGCTAACGCGGCGCTGCGCCTGTTGCCGGAGTGGACGCAGTGGTGCATCGGGCAGAGCGGGCTCAACGGCGACTTCGCAGCCCGGTCCCGCGCCGCCGCGCTCACAGAGGCCGCGGCCCTCGTCGACGAGACATACGAGTCGGCCGCTGAGCAGAACGAGGCGCCGTTCCGCCGACAAGAGTGAAGGGCGAGTCACCCCGAACGCGAGGTATGGCGTTTCCGCGGAAGCAGCTTGTGAAAACGTGCACAAGGCGTCCGAACGGGCCTGGTCTACGCGCGGATCCGGACGGCGAGGGGCATGCGTCACCATCGGCGAGCTGACCATGTGGACGGCACTGCGAAGCTGGGGACCGGCCAAGTTGGCCCCGCCCGCTCGACTGGCCGGTCCCGATCGAGGATCCCGCGGGCCAGGGCCGCTGATCTGGATCAACCCCATTCCCGAGCCGAAGTCGGTGAAGAACAGGATGCACTTGGACGTCATCGGCGATAAGGCGGAGCTGCTCAGCCTGGGAGCGACGATGGTCCGCGATCCCCCGCACTGCCTGGCCGCGGACCCTCGCCCCGCGCACTGGGCCGCCGTCCACGCTGCCTCGACGACCCGCACGGCGTGGCCACCCTGCTCGACAGCCTACGGCCTGCTCGGGCGCGCCCGAGCAGGCCGCCGCGCTGGCAGGTCGGCTGCCGGCGGCCGGCATGTTCGGGCTCTTCCTCCAGCAGAACGGCCCCGCGGATCAGTTCCGCTTCGGACGTGAGGCCGACGGCACACCGGTTGCGCCATGGGGCTGGGAAGACCTGGACTTATGGCTTATCCTCGCCCGCAGGGACAAGCGGCACCGACGCAGCAATTAGCGGATGTCCACGTGGGGGATCAACCAGCTAGACTACGCCGCCCCAAATCGACCCTCCGCGCGCTTGGGCCTGATACGAGGGCCGTCGGCGCCGAACCGAAGAGATGACCTGAACAACCGCCACTTCAACCGTTCAGGACGCCCCTTCCAGGCCCAGCTAGCTGGAGGTACCCGCCGCAGAGATCAACCGAACGGGACACTGTCCTGTATCGCTGAAGGCTGCGAATGTCAGACTTAGGTTGCGAGTGATCTTGCATCGGCCTGCGCCTCGTTGGCGGTGCGCCGGCGCTCCAGCAGATCGATGTCAAGACCGAGGCAGATGTGCCCGGGTTGGGCCAGGAAGAATTCCAGGACCAGGCGGAGCGGGCGAAGACAAGCTGCATCATCTCCGGCGCGCTCGGCGGCGTGGGGCAGATCAACCTGTCTGCCACGCTGGCTCCGTGAACCAAGCCGGACGGCCCGGACGCGAACGAAGGAGACGCCATGCAGATCCGCTTTCCGGGCGAATCAGCCGAATACCGGACGGCCCGCGATCGCCTGCTCGAACGCGAGATCGAGCTCCGGCGCGCGATGGAGGCGGTGGCCGTCGCCAGGCGCGCGCTACCGCCCGGTGGAGCCGTGCCCG
>WNFX01007397.1_pt1 | contig 10643 bp, 7 predicted proteins | sample 5400111 | NCBI WGS metagenome assembly WNFX01 (sample SAMN13153363, study PRJNA577476) | soil metagenome | isolation source: 40 cm soil or saprolite under grassland replicate 1 | place: USA:California | collected 2016-06-15 | reverse complement strand
CGAAGCTCGTTTGCTTCGCCGGTGGGGCCCGGCAAGGCGAGCGGAGCAAGCGTGCGGCGCGCCTCGAGCGCGTAATAGCGGCAGAAATCGACCGCCTCGCGGACCTCCGCCACCGCGTCGTCGAGGGTCTTGCCGCCCTCTGCTTGCAACAGCGCGATCAGCCGGCCGCGCCGCGCTTCCAGGAGATCGCTCGCGCGTTCGAGCACGCCGGCTCGCACCTCGAGCGCCGCCGCGGCCCATGGCGCAAAGCCCGCTTGCGCCGCTGCCATGGCCGCCGACGCGATGGCATCGTTGCCTTCGCCGACGCGGCCGATCGCCTTGGCGTCGATGGGCGAAAGCACCCGCCGATCGCTGCCGGGACGCCGCGTGCCGTCGATGAGCGGGGAGGCCTCGGCCGACAGCTCGCCCACGCGGGTTTCGGCGAGCAGCGCATTAAGAGCGGCCCGGTCGCCGAATTCGACGCCGGAGGAATTGCGTCGCTGCGGGCCATAAAGGTCGCGCGGCAGGGGAATCTTCGGGTTGCGCGCGTGGCGTGCGTCGCCGATCCGCTCCTGCGGGCGCTCGAGGATCGACGCGATCGGCACCGCAGGGTCGGCGGCAACCGACACGAAGGAGGAGTTTGCACCGTTTTCCAAGAGACGCCGCACGAGATAAGCCAGAAGATCGCGGTGGCCGCCGACCGGCGCGTAGATCCGGCAAGCCGCTTCGGGGTGGTCGGCGAGCAAGAGCTGATAAAGCACCTCGCCCATGCCGTGCAGGCGCTGGAACTCGTAGCCTTCGACGCCGCCGGCATCCTCGATCACGCTCGCCGCGGTGAGCGCGTTGTGGGTGGCGAATTGTGGATAGAGCCGCGGTCGCGCCGCCAGCAGCTTGCGCATGCAGGCGGCATAGCAGAGGTCGGTCACGGCCTTGCGGGTGAACACGGGATAGTCGGAAAGACCGCGCTCCTGGGCGCGCTTGATTTCCGTATCCCAGTAGGCGCCCTTGACCAGTCGCACGGTCAGCCGGCGGCGCAGCCTGCGCGCGGCTTCGTCGAGCCAGTCGATCACCGCCGGCGCCCGCTTCTGATAGGCTTGCACCGCGAGCCCGAAGCCGTCCCAGCCGCGCAGCGAGGCGTCGGCGAGCACCGCCGCGATCACGTCGAGCGTGAGCTCGAGCCGGTCGGCCTCCTCGGCATCCACGGTGAAATTGAGGTCGAGGTCGCGCGCCTTGCGCGCAAGCTCGAGCACCCGCGGCACCAATTCGGTCAGCACACGATGGCGCGATACCGCCTCGAACCGCGGATGCAGGGCGGAGAGCTTGACCGAAATGCCGGGACGGTTCGCGCTATCGCCGGCGCTCGCGGCGATGGCATCGATGGCATGGGCATAGGAGGCGAAATAGCGTTCGGCGTCGGTTCCCGTGCGCGCGCCCTCCCCCAGCATGTCGAAGGAATAGCGCAGCGCCCGCTGCGTGCGGGCGCGCTCGAGTGCTTCCTCGATCGTCTGTCCGAGCACGAAATGCGAGCCCAGGAGCCGCATCGCCTGCCGCGTGGCAGCGCGCACGGCAGGAATGACGAGGCGTTTGATGAGACTTTCGAGAATCGTATCCGGGGTCTCGCCGGGATGGATGATGCGGGCGGTGACGCCGAGCGTCCAGGCCGAGGCCGACACCAGCAGCGCGCTCGATTTGACGTGGTGCGACGACCAGTCGCCGGTGGCGAGCTTGTCTTCGATCAGCCGGTCGGCGGTCGCGGCATCGGGCACGCGCAGCAGCGCCTCCGCCAACACCATGAGGGCGAGGCCCTCCTTGGTGGACAGCGAATAGGCGTGCAGGAAATCCTCGATGCCGCCGAGCCCCCCGGCCCTGGCCCGGATCCCCTCGATGAGGCGCCGCGCATACGCGTCGATTCGCCGCTCGGCGTCGCTCGCGCGGGTGGCCTCACGGAGCAGTCCGGGCGCGATCGCCTCGTCGGGCGGCGCGTAGGGAGCGCTGAAGAGGGGTGCTGTGTCTGCATCCGCGGCCAAGGATATCGTCGTATCTGGGATCATGACCGGTCCGCACTCGACTGGCTCCGGCTCGGGCCTGCGGCGTTAATCTTAACAGCCGTTCATGCCATCAGGCTGAAGAATAACTCGCATGCGGGCACAAAGTGGCAGGGAGCGGTGTTTGAAATTTGTGAAGGGCGGGCTCGAACCGCGATCTCGCCTTGCGCTTTGCACGCTCATGTTCTTTATCTGGCTGCCTCAGCCGCGGTGCAGGGCGGGGTGGCGCGGGGGCCGACGTAGAGGGAGCAGCCATGGGCCTCCTCAACCTCAGGCAGATCGTTCGGCCCGCCCACCTCTTCGCGGCCGCGATCGCATTGATGGCCGAAGGGCCGGCCGCGGCGCAGACCAGCATCAAGTTCTCGCTCGACGGACGCCTCGAGGGACTGGCTGCGACTTTTTTCTTTCCCCAGGACAAGGGCTACTTCAGGAGCGAGGGTCTGGACGTGACCCTCGACGAGGCGGCGAGCGTGCTCGACCCGATCACCCGCGTTGCATCGGGCGCCTATGACATGGGCCTCGCCGATATCAATACCCTCATCAAATATCGCGATCAGCATCCGTCGCCACCGGTGCGAGCGGTATTCATGCTCTACAACAAGCCGCCATTCGCGATCGTGGCGCGCAGGAGCCGCGGCATTACCGAGCCCAAGCAGCTCGAGAACAAGAAACTCGGCGCCCCACCCGCCGGCATCACCTTTGGCGAGTGGCCGCTATTCGCCAAGCTCAACAACATCGATGTGTCGAAGGTGACGATCGAAACCATCGGCATACCGGTGCGCGCGCCCATGCTCGCCGCCGGCCAGATCGACGCCGCGCTCGGCTACTCGTTCCGGCTCTATGTCGATCTCAAGGACCGCGGCGTGCCGGTCGACGATATCGTGCTGATGCCGATGGCGGATTACGGGCTCAAGCTCTATGGCAACGCCATCATCATCAATCCCAAGTTCGCAGCCGACAAGCCGGAGGCGGTGAGAGCGTTTCTGCACGCCTTTCTCAAGGGCCTGAAGGAGATCGTCAGACGGCCGGTCGATGCGGTCGATGCGGTCGTCCGGCGCGACGAGACCCTGAAAAAGGAGGTCGAGCTCGAGCGGCTGCGCATGGCCATCCGCGACAACATCGTCACGCCGGAGGTGAAAGCCGACGGCTACGGCGCCGTCGACTTCGCGCGGCTCGGGGAATCGATCGATCAGATCGGATTGGTCTACACCTTCAAGGCCAAGCCCAAGGCGGCCGACATTTTCGACGCCTCGTTCCTGCCGCCCGCCGACGAGCGCAGGGTGCATTGAGTTCGTTGCAACGTGCCTTACTGCCCCGACCCGCTTGCCCTCGCGGGAGCGATATCGCTCGCAGCCCCGCCCTTCTTCACCTGCAGCTGCGGACGCAACACCGCCGCGATGTCCTCGGCGAGTTCCTCGAGCGCCGCCCGGTTGCCGCCTTGGCGCAAATAAATCCCGCAATAGAGCTGGGGTAGCTCGGGAAGCGGCGCGTCCTCCCAGATCGAGAGCGACGTCTGCTGCACGCGGCTGCGCGGTAGCACCATGATGCCGAGCCCGGCGAGGACCGCGGCCTCCAGGCTCGCGATGCTGCGCGAGGTGAACACGAAGTCGCACTCGCGCCCGATGCGATGAAGCGCGTTCACCGCCGTGTAGCGACAGGCGCAATCTTCGCCGAAGGACACGAGCGGCACCGGCCCGACCGGGTCGAGTTGGGTCGCGTCGCTGCGCACCCACACCGCCTGGTCGATCCACAAATGCTGCGCTTCGATAGCGGGCTTCGAGCTTGCAATCGCAACCGCAAGATCGATGTCTCCTTGGCGCAGTCCGCGCAACGTGTTTTCAAAGCTTGTCGCGCTTGCCGCGAAACGAATGCCTGGCCAGCGCTTGCGGAATCGCGCCAAGGTCGCGGGAATCCTGGTTCCGGCGAAGTCGCCGGGCATGGCGACGCGCACGGTCTGCGCCGTCGGCTGCCCGCCGCCGAGCTGCGCGATCTGATCGTTGATCGACAGCATGCGCCGCGCGTGAGCGACGACCATCTCCCCGCGCGGGGTCAGGCTCACGCCCGGGGCGCTCTTGTCGAGGAGCTCGTAGCCGAGCAGAAATTGCAGCCGCTTGATCTGCGCGCTGACCGCCGGCTGGGTGACGCCGAGCGACTGCGCCGCTTTGGTAAAGCTGCGCTGATCGACGACGAACACGAGTGTCCGCAGAAGTTCAGTCGGGATATTGACCATGCCCCCTCGCCGTTCTTGCGCGTTCGGGCGCCGCCTTGCCCGCAAGGCCAACCCCCCGCCGACCCCGTTCGGGCCGGCGGCCGACCTCATATTCGCACCGTCGCGAATGTGTGCTCAATTGCGATTGAGTCAAGCGCAGCAATAAACGTTGTCAGCACGTTCAAAATCGGCAAATATTGTGTCATCAATCGATCGTAGGCATGCCTGGTGCGATACAATCATTGCGCACAAGCGCGTTTCATCGGCTTGCGAGAGTTCCCGGCGGGAGAGCGCGCGATCCCGATCGGCAGCGGCGATGACCGCGCGTGGGTGCGTTGCGAGCAGGAGGTATTCCGTTAGAGTAAGCCTCACGCAGAGTTCCCGGAAAGGTAGAGTCCCACCTTTGCCGATGTCGGCCGCATGAAATTCATTGGACTGTACATCCGCGTGCTCGAGCTGCTCGGGCGCGAGGCCCGTTTGGGCTGGGCGCTCGCGGTCGCCAATCTGGCGCTCGCCTCGGCGATGTTCGTGGAGCCGGTCCTGTTCGGCCGCATCGTCGACACCCTCGCCAATGCCCACGGGCGCATCTCGCAACTGGCCTGGCGCGACTTGATGACGCTGGTCGGCGCCTGGGTCGGCTTCGGCCTCTTCATCATCGTCTGCAGCACGCTGGTGGCGCTCCACGCCGACCGCCTGGCGCACCGCCAATACCAGGTGGTGCGCACGATGTTCTTCGAGCACGTGCTGCAGCTGCCGCTGAGCTACTACACCGGCGCGCATTCCGGACGGCTGGTGAAGGTGATGATGACCGGGACCAATACGCTGTGGGGACTGTGGCTCTCGTTCTTCCGCGAGCACTTCGCCAGCTTCATTTCGCTCATCGTGCTGCTGCCGCTGACGCTGTTCATCAATTGGCGCTACGGGCTGATGCTGATCCTGCTGTGCGCCGTGTTTGCCGTGGTGATCGCGCTGGTCGTCAGTAAGAGCGAAAGACTGCAAAGCAAAGTCGAGGGCTACTATACCGACGTGGCCGAGCGCACCACAGATACGCTCGGAAACATCGCCCTGGTGCAGAGCTTCGCCCGCATCGAGATGGAAGTTTCGGGCATGAGGAAGATGGGCGAAGAGGTGCTGAGGGCGCAGATCCCGGTGCTGTCCTGGTGGGCGGTGACGACGGTGATCACGCGCACGTCGACCACGCTGACCATGTTGTCAATTCTCGTGCTCGGGGTCTGGTTCTATCTCCATGATCTGACCACCGTCGGCGAAATCGTCATGTTCATGAGCTTCGCCGCGCTGCTGATCAGCAGGCTCGAACAGGCCGTCCATTTCGCCAACGAGATGGTGATGGACGCGCCGCGGATTGCGGAATTCTTCGAGGTGCTCGACACCGAGCCGGCGGTGCGCGACCGCTCCGATGCCGTGGATCCCGGCCGCATGCACGGCCTGGTGGAATTCAAGGACGTCTCATTTTCCTACGACGGCAAGCGCTCCGCGGTCGCCGATCTCACCTTCACCGCGCTGCCCGGCGAAACGGTCGCGCTCGTCGGCGCGACCGGCGCCGGCAAATCGACCGCGCTCGCGTTGCTTCACCGCGCCTTCGACCCGCAATCGGGCACCGTGAGGATCGACGGCATGGACATTCGCGCCCTCAAGCTCGCGGGCCTGCGGCACAACATCGGCGTCGTGTTCCAGGAGGTCCTGCTGTTGAACCGCTCGATCGCGGAGAACCTGCGCGTCGGCAAGCCCGATGCGGGCGACGACGAACTGCGCGCGGCCTGCGAGCGCGCGCAGGTTCTCGACGTCATCGAGCGCCTACCGCAAGGCTTCGACACCAACGCCGGCGAACGGGGGCGATTGTTCTCCGGCGGCGAGCGTCAGCGCCTGTCGATCGCGCGGGCGCTGCTCAAGGATCCTCCGATTCTCATCCTCGACGAGGCCACGAGCGCGCTCGACGCGCTCACCGAAGCCAGGGTCCAGGCCGCGCTCACCGAGGTCATGAAAGGCCGTACCACCTTCGTGATCGCGCACCGGCTCGCCACCGTCCGCAACGCCGACCGCATCCTGGTGTTCCAGGCTGGCCGCATCATCGAGACCGGCACCTTCGACGAGCTCATGCGGCTCGGCGGTCACTTCGCCGAGCTCGCCCGCAGTCAATTCATGGCGGGTGAGGCGGTGAAGAAGCGGCACGAGCACGTGAGCACCCAGCCGGTGGAAACCTAGCGGGCGCGGTCCGTGGCGTCTTCGAAATCGAGGGGAGTGTGGGGCCGCGCGGCCGATCATCCGCTCGCGACGGTTTTCGTCCTGGCGCTCTGCGTCCGCCTGATCAACCTCGTGCTGCTGACGGGTCGCGACGCCTTCTTCGCGGAGCAAGATGCGTTCGCTTACTGGGCGCTCGGCGCCGCGTTGGCGAAGCCCGACACCTCTTGGCCCACGCTGTCGTCGCTGACCGACCGCATGCCGCTTTATCCGCTGCTGCTCGCGGGCGTCCAGCACGCCTTCGGCGACGTTCCCCGGGCGGTTGCGCTCATTCAGGCCGTGATCGATGCCGGGACCTGCGCGCTCATCGCCGTGCTGGGCGCGCTGATCTCCCCGCTCACCGGATTGATCGCCGGCATTCTCGCCGCCCTGTCGGTGACGCTCGTCGTATTCAGCACCCAAATCCTGACCGATTCGCTTTTTCTCTTCTTCTTCACGCTGATGCTGCTCGCCGGCGCGCGTTTCCTGCTTCGCCCGACGATGGGGCTCGCCGTGTGGGCCGGCCTCGGCGGCGGGCTCGCCCTGGCCACGCGGCCTTCCGTCGCGATGCTGCTGGCAGCAGCCGTGCCGCTCGTCTTCGTCATTGCATTGGTGCGGCGATGGAGCGTTGGCCCGGCGCTGGCGGCCGCGCTCCTCTTCGCCATGGCCGCCGCGGCACCGATCGCGCCCGTGCTGGTGCGCAACGCCATCCGTTACGACAGCCTCAGCGTGACCTCGCAAACCGGCGACTATTTGGCCTTGTGGATCGTCCCGCTGGTGACCGAGCGCGCCGACGGCACGCCCTACCAAACGACCTTCGATCACATGGACGCCCGCTACCGACGCGAGGCTGGCGCAGAGCTCAATCCGTTCCGGCGCTCGGCCATCGCCTCCGACCTGGCGTGGCAGGAGATGGCGCGCTTGCCGCCGGCGGCGCTTGCCAAGGCTTGGCTCGAGGGCGCAGTGGTGAATCTCGCTGCACCCGCGCTGCTCGCGGACCCGCGGGTGCGCGCGCTGCCGAAGCCCAGCTTCTACAACACGCCCGGGGCTAGCCTGTGGCAGAAGGCGCGGGTCTACCTGTTTGACGATCCGGGACGCTACCAGCTCCTGCTCGTCCTCGGCCTCATCGCCATGCTGCCGTTCCTCGCGCTCCAGGCCATCGGCTTCGTCATGCTGGCACGGACGACGCCGTGGGCGGCGGTCTTCGCCGGCGGCGTGCTCGCCTATTTCCTCCTGCTCAGCGGGCCGGTGGCGACGCCAAAATATCGCTTGCCGATGGAGCCGGTGCTGATCGTGCTCGCCGCGATTCCCCTGGCCTGGGTGGCGCAACGGCGCCGACGGATCGCTACTTGATCCGTTCGAGGATGCTCACGTAGTTCGCAACCGCCGTGCCGCCCATATTGAAGATGCCGCCGAGGCTCGCATTCCTGACTTGAATGTCGCCGGCGGCCCCCATGAGCTGCATGGCCGTGAGCGCGTGCATGGACACGCCGGTCGCGCCGATCGGATGGCCCTTGGCCTTGAGGCCGCCCGAGGGATTGACCGGCAACGGTCCGTTCTTCTCGGTGAGGCCTTCCGCCACGGCGCGCGCACCCTGCCCTTCCGGGACCAGGCCCATCGCCTCGTATTCGATCAGTTCGGCGATGGTGAAGCAGTCGTGGGTCTCGACGAAGGAGAGGTTGGAGAGCGCGATGCCCGCGCTCGCCAGCGCGCGCGTCCAGGCCTGGGCGCAGCCTTCGAGCTTGAGCACGTCGCGCTTCGACATGGGCAAGAAGTCCTGCACGTGCTCGGCCGCGCGGAAGGCAACCGCCTTGCCGAGCTTGAGCGCAGTTGCGACGTCGGCCAAGACAACGGCGGCGGCGCCGTCGGAAACGAGCGAGCAGTCCGTGCGCTTGAGCGGACCCGCCACGCGCGGATTCTTTTCGCTCTCGGTGCGGCAGAACTCGTAGCCCAGGTCCTTGCGAATCTGGGCATAGGGATTGCCCACGCCGTTCTTGTGGTTCTTGGCGGCGATGCGGGCAAGCGCGTCGGATTGGTCGCCCCAACGCTGGAAGTAGCGCGCGGCGATCTGGCCGAAAATACCGGCGAAACCGCCGTCGATATCGGCTTCTTCGCGCACGTAAGATGCCTTGAGCAGGTTGCGCCCGATCTCGGCGGCGGGCGTCGACGTCATCTGCTCGGCGCCGACCACGAGCACGATGCGGGCAGCCTTGGCGGCGATCGCCTTGAGGCCCTGATGCACGGCGGCCGAACCGGTGGCGCAGGCGTTCTCGACCCGGCTGGCGCGTTTGAAGCGCAAATCCGGCGAGGCCTGGAGGACCAGCGCGGCGGTAAAATCCTGGGCCGAGAAGCCGGCGTTGAAATGGCCGAGCACGATTTCGTCGACGTCGCCGGCGGCGATCCCGGCATCGGCGAGCGCCTGCGTCGCCACCCGCACGATCAGGCTCTCGACCGTCTCGCCCTCGAGACGGCCGAAGGGGGTGTGGGCCCAGCCAACGATGCAGGCAGTCACGGCGGCCTCCTCTTAATTCCGACCCAATAGGTGATTTGCGGTCATTGTGGTGGAAACGCAACAGTTGCGCGGCTGCGCCCTAAGCTGCCGAATTTTGGACGTTTTCTCTTACCATGAACGGTCGTTGCGGGCATGAGCGTGTCACCGTGGGCTTTTCGCTTTTGCCTTTCATCCGCCGTCGGCCTAGACAGACCTTTCCCGCCTGTGGAGCGTTCCCGAGGGCCGCCAAAGGATTCGGACCCCGAACCGTGATGTCTTCGACGCGATCCTCAGTAGCGCGCACGCTGATGTGGGTGGGCATCGCCTGCGCCGCAACCTCATTCGCGACGACCCGCGCGGGGGCCGAAGCGCTGCTCGTGATCGAAGCCGAGAACGGTAGGGTTCTCTATGCCCACAACGCTGGCCAGCCGTGGTATCCGGCCTCCGTCACCAAGCTCATGACCGCCTATGTGACGCTGCGCGCGGTCAAGGAGGGCCGACTCAACCTCGACACACCGCTCACGGTTTCACCGAACGCGACGGCGCAGTCGCCCGTGAAGATGGGATTCGGGGTCGGCACCGTGGTCACCGTCGACAACGCGCTCAAGATGCTGATGGTGAAGTCGGCAAACGACATGGCGGTCGTGCTGGCGGAAGGCGTCGCCGGCTCGATCGAAAACTTCGCCGACGAGATGAACGCCAACGCGCGCCGCCTCGGCATGATCCAATCGAGCTTCGTCAATCCGAACGGCCTGCCCGCCGACGACCAGATTTCGTCCGCCCGCGACCTCGCCATCCTGGCGCGCGCCCTGATCCGCGAACTGCCGGAATACGATTACTACTGGCACCTTCCGGGTATTCGCATGGGGAAGATGGTGCGGTGGAATTACAATACGCTGATCGGCCGCTATCCCGGCGCCGACGGCATGAAGACCGGCTTCATCTGTGCCTCCGGCTTCAATCTCGTCGCCTCCGCGACGCGCAACGGCCTCCGAGGATGAGGACGATCTTGCCATCGCCAATTCCAATCCGGAGACGCCCTACGCGGTCTTCCTTGCCAGCCTGCGCCCGGCGAAAGCCAAGGGCGTTGCGCCGCAAGAGGTCAAGATGGGCGAGCCGGTGCTCGTCTATACCGGCACCAAGCCGCCGGCGCCCGGATCACAGGCGTCGACCGAGTCGAAGCCGGAAAAGAAGAAGACCGCCGTGATCAAGCCGGCAGCGGCCAAGGACAAGGATGACGCGGCGGCGACGAGCGCTGCCACCTCCCATGCCGCGCCGAAGCCAAAGCCCAAGTCATCGGCGGCCAAGGATGGTCCCAAGGATGGCGCCAAAGACGGCACTAAGGACGGCGCGTCGACAGCCGCCGCATCGTCCGGCGATGCGGCCGCGCCGAAGCCAAAGCCCAAGGTGCGCAAGGACGCTGCCAAGGATGGTGCGGCCGCGTCGGCCGCCGCCGGCTTGATCACGGCGGTCTTCTTCTTTTCCGGCTTCGACTCGGTCGACGCCTGTGATCCAGGCGCCGGCGGCTTGGTGCCGGTATAAACGAGCACCGGCTCGCCCATCTTGACCTCTTGCGGCGCAACGCCCTTGGCTTTCGCCGGGCGCAGGCTGGCAAGGAAGACCGCGTAGGGCGTCTCCGGATTGGAATTGGCGATGGCAAGATCGTCCTCATCCTCGGAGG
>WNFX01007002.1_pt1 | contig 10644 bp, 9 predicted proteins | sample 5400111 | NCBI WGS metagenome assembly WNFX01 (sample SAMN13153363, study PRJNA577476) | soil metagenome | isolation source: 40 cm soil or saprolite under grassland replicate 1 | place: USA:California | collected 2016-06-15 | reverse complement strand
CAACGCGCTGGAAGACCTCCTGGGCAAACCGATTGCCGAGTCCAGCGCCCTCTGCATTCCCACCGCGGTGTACGCCATGCCCGGCGGAGCCGCCATGGCCTGGCGGCTGATCTGCGGAAAAGAGTCCACCCCCTTGTGCGAACTGGGTTGGAAGTCCTTGGGAGTGCTGGAGCTCACCGCTCTGCCCAGCATCGATGAAGAGCAATGGGTCCCCATGGTCCAGGAGACGGACGCCCTGCTGGTGGGAGGCGGCGATCCCCTGTATCTGTGCTACTGGATGCGGCAGTCCGGACTGGCGGACCTCTTGCCGTCGCTCGAGACGGTCTACGTGGGGGTGAGCGCCGGGAGCATGGTGATGGCCCCCAACGTCGGGGAGGACTTCGTCGGCTGGAAGCCGCCCACCGGTGGCGATAGAGCGCTGGGACTGGTTGAGTTTTCGATGTTTCCGCACCTGGATCACGAGAGACTGCCGGACAATTCCATGGCCAACGCAGAAAAATGGGCCGCCGGCATGCCGGTGCCGGCGTACGCGATCGACGATGAGACCGCCATCAAAGTGACCGACGGCATCGTCGAAGTCGTCTCCGAGGGGCACTGGAAGCTGTTCACCCCCTAACAGGAGATGGGCGTTTTCGGATGCTCGTCCATCCGTGGGGTCTGCAACGCCGACATCGGCTGCGGCGCTAAGACGCTCCGCTGGGCGAGCGTCCTGACGCCTGAAGCCCTGAGGCGCGATCTCCGCGCATGTTCAGCTGGCATCCTCGTCTCAGCAGACGCGCCTCTTTACCGAACGTCTGCGCGGGCCCGAACATAGGGCGGCGGGCGAGCGGCGCCGAGACTACCTGCAAGAGTCCTCGTACCGGCCTCGAAAATCGTTCGCCTTCGGGGTCCGGCGAGGGTTCGCTCCCGAATGCCGGCGAAGCCGGGCTTGGCCCGGCGTGAGCCGAAGCCCCAGTCGCAAGAGCACAAGCAAGAGGAGGGGGCTCACGGGGGAAACCCGGTTTCCCCCGTGCTATTTAGCCCCCCGCCATCGCCCCAACCACTCTGAACGGCTCGGCTCCCGAGGCGACCTCGTCCGGCAGTGGGTCGTCGACCGGCTCGAGCGTGATGTCGCGCCCGCAGGCGAAGAAGCGGATGAAATCCCGACGCTTCGCCGTCCCGTGATCGCGAATCGTTCCGCGCAGGGTCGGAAAGCTCGCCTCCAGCGCGTCGAGGACCGTGCGCTGGGTGGGCCGTTCCTGGGCGTCGAGGGAGACCTCTCCCTCGACGCCCGCAAGGGTTCGCAGATGCTGCGGAAGAACGACGCGGATCACGGCAGCGTCTGCGCCTCGACCGAGAGAACCGCCGGCAGGTCGTGCACGATCGCCGTCCAAGTGTCCCCGCCGTCCGGCGACGCGTAGACCTGGCCACCGGTGGTTCCAAAGTACACACCGCCCGGATCGAGGACGTCCACCGACATCGCGTCGCGAAGCACGTTCACGTAGCAGTGGCTCTGCGGCAGGCCGTCGGTCAGCGCCTCCCACTCGTTCCCGCCGGTCCGGCTGCGGTAGACGCGGAGCTTGGCGTCCGGTGGAACGTGCTCGGAGTCGCTCTTGATCGGGACGACGTAGACCGTGTCCGGCTCGTGCGGGTGGACGACGATTGGGAAGCCGAAATCGGAGGGAAGGTTCCCGCTCACCTCATGCCACGACTCCCCTGCGTCGTCGCTTCGCATCACATCCCAGTGCTTCTGCATGAACAGCACGTCTGGACGCGACGGGTTCATGGCGATCCGGTGGACGCAGTGCCCGACCTCCCGGTCCTCGTCCGGCAACTCACCCGACCGCAGCCCGCGGTTGATCGGTTGCCATGTCTCGCCACCGTCGTCCGTGCGGAACGCGCCGGCTGCCGAGATTGCGACGAACATCCGTTGCGGGTCGTCGGGGTGAATGAGGATCGTGTGCAGGCAGAGGCCGCCGGCCCCGGGCTGCCACTGCGCGCCCGTCGGGTGATCCCGAAGCCCCGACAGCTCCTGCCACGTCTGGCCTCCGTCCTCGGAACGGAAGAGCGCCGCGTCCTCGACGCCGGCGAACACCGTGTCGCGGTCGGTCAGCGAGGGCTCGAGGTGCCAGATGTGCGCAAACTCCCACGGGTGCTGCGTGCCGTCGTACCACTGGTGCGTGCCGGGAACGCCGTCGTAGGCGAACTCGTTGCCTACGGGCTCCCACGTCTTCCCTCCGTCGTCGGAGCGCTGCACGACCTGGCCATGCCACCCGGTGGATTGCGACGCGTACAGCCGGTCCGGATCGACCGGTGACGCGTTCAGGTGGTAGATCTCCCAACCCGCGAACAACGGGCCTTCGACATTCCAATCGTTACGCGTCCCGTCCGACGTCAGGACGAACGCGCCTTTCCGCGTGCCGACTAGGAGCCGCACTCCGTTCATGGATCCCTCCTTCTCGATCTCGAACGACCATTCTCTCTAATGACGTGCGGCCGCCTTCGGTTTCGACCGCTTTAGGAGATAGACCGCGGAGCACCGCGGAAGTCATCGGCCTAGGTGTGCCGATCTGAGACGAGCGACTACTGTGCAGGCATCCCGTAAAGGAGGTCGGGGCGCGCCTTCCCGCGCCCCGAAGAGCGCCGGAAGGAACATCAAAACGCGTTAGCTCGTCTGGATGCAGCCGCCGTTGGCGTAGCCGCTGTTCGTGTTCGCGGCCGCGTTGCTCCAGTTGCCCTGGATCTTCCAACTCTGGCCGCCAATCGAGACGGTTCCGTTGAACGTCCACGCGCACTTGTCGGAGTTCTCGGCGCCCCGCTGGTCGTACCAAGCGTTGAGCTGTGGATCGGTCAGCATCTCGCTGAGCTCGTGCCCGGTCACATTCGCAAGAGCCGAGAGGCCCTGGGTATGGCCCAGGCTGGCGGGAGCTCCCGGATCGCAGCCCGGATCGCCGTCGAGGTTGAAGAAGAAGCCGAACTGCACCTGGATGCCGTTGATCGTGCCGGAGCTGTGCCAGGCGCAGTAGCCGGCGTTGCCTCGGGGCTGGTCCGAATAGACGGGGTAGTAGGCGTTCGCTACCGGATGATTGTTGGTCACTTTCGCGACCTCTTGCAGGACCTGGCCCGTCGAGGGTGCACCTGACGGAGTCGGGGAGAAGTCGCTCACGTCGCTCCCCTTCGAGATGCTCGTCGTGTTTACGTTTCCGGAGCCGTCCGAATACTCGGAATTGGTGCGCGCGTACGGAGTCCCACCGACGCCCGAATAGACCTTGTCGAGCCCGGAGATCTTGTCGCCGGTGAACGTGGAATTGCTCCAGCTCGAGCCCCAGAAGACCGGGACGGCCGTGGTCGCATGCATGACCGGCCCACCGTGCCACGCAAGCAGCAACACGTGCCCGCGGGCTTTCTGGTGATTCACGTTCCGGGACGGGATGAATCCGAACGCCGGGCCGGCCGCGACACTCGGCGGCCCGCCGGCGGTCGCTGTGCTAGCCGCTGCCACCGATGCGAGGCAAACACTCGCGACGAGTGCGGCCACAATCCCTTTAAAGCTCATCTTTTGACCCCTTCTCTCCTTAGGACCCGGATCTTCGAACCGCAGGAGTTGGATGATGACGAATCATCCGGACGCGGTCAACGCCCTAGCCGGTCGGCGAACCGTCCGTTTACTCGAAGTAGGCCCACGGGGGAAACTCGGTTTCCCCCGTGTTAGAGGCGGAGAGGGCGGGATTTGAACCCGCGACGGACCTTTCGGCCCGTACGCGATTTCCAGTCGCGCTCCTTAGGCCACTCGGACACCTCTCCGGACCGGAGGCAGAGTACCCCGGCCGGGATTAGACGGCCGCGCGCGCGAAGCCCACGCGGCCTCCAGGCGGCGCCGGCAAGCCGGCGCCTAGGGCCACTCGGACACCTCTCCGGGGCCACTCGGGCCGGGATTAGACGACTCAGGAAACCTTGACCTTGACGTCCATTCCGGCCTGCTTGTGGCCGGGCACGCTGCAGTAGACGTCGTACGTGCCGCTCTTCAAGTCGACGGTCAGCTTTGCGGTCTTCCCTGGGTCGATGACGGGCGTCTTATCGTTGCTGACCCCGGGCCCGTTGAAAACGAGGTCGTGTCCGATGTGGCCTTTGTTCGTCAGATCGAAGGTGTAGGCGCCCGGCGAGAGGTTCGTGCTCGGGAGCTCGATTTTGAACTCGACCTCGGTGACGGGGACGCTCTTGGGCGCAGTCGGCGCCGTGGTCGGGACCGAGGTAGACGGCGCCGTGGTGGTACTCGCACTGGTGGAGGTTGCCGTGGTCGTCGGGGCCGTGGCCTCGGTCGAGACAGCCGTCGATCCTTCCGCAGCTTGACCCTCACTCGGCTCGCGGCCGAAGAAGAAGACCGCGAACATCATTCCGACGAAGAGGGCGACCGACACTGTCAGGAAAGCCGGCAGTCCCCGCTTTCCAGGGTAGTCGGGCCGTAGCGCCGGCAGCAGGAAGGCCGAGACAAGCGCGAAGAGCACAAACGCCAGACCGACGAGCCCTAGCCCCAGCTTGTGTCCTGTCGAGAGTGCGGCAAGCAGCACCGGCGGAAATTACCGCATCGGGGGGCCAGAACGAGGGATTGCGCGACCCCGGTCCCGTGCCGACGTTCAGTAAGCGTTTTCGTGCAATGCGGCAACGAAAGGCGGCACCAATGTCTGCGGAAGAGCTCAAGCGCAAGCTGCGGAATTTTCCCTCCGCGAAGCTTTCCGAGCGTCTCGCTGCGTAATCGCGGGACGGGGTTTAGCGGAGCGGCGAGCCAAGCTCGCCGCCCCTTTCTGGTCGGCGCCGTAAACGGCGCCTTGGCCTCCGCGAAGCTTTCAGAGCGTCTCGCTGCGTAATCGCGGGACGGGGTTTAGCGGGGCGGCGAGCCAAGCTCGCCGCCCCTTTCTGGTCGGCGCCGTAAACGGCGCCTTGGCCTCCGCGAAGCTTTCAGAGCGTCTCGCTGCGTAATCGCGGCACCGGTTTTAGCGGGGCGGCGAGCCAAGCTCGCCGCCCCCTTCACTTGACGGGTTTCTCTTTGCGGAGCGCCGTGGGATCGACTAACTTGCGGCACCGCGCCGATGAGCGAACCCGAACGCGAACAACCCACGCACGTATCCGCCGCGAGCGGCCTCGCCCGCTCGGCTGAGGCCGCGGACGACCCCGACGCGGTGGGCGAGCGCGTAGCGGCGATCCTTCGCGCCGCAGAGGACGCCGCCAAGCAGATCCGCGCCGAAGCGCGCCTCCTGTCCGATCGGCTGCTCCAGGAAGCGCGCGAGTCCGCCGAGGCAAAAATCGCTGAGCTGACGAGAGCAGCGGAGGAATCACGCCGCGAGGCAGACGAGTACGCGCGGGATCTGCGGATGGCGGTCGAGGCCTACGCCAAGAAGCACCGCCAGGACGCGGAGGAAGGGGCGCGACGTCTGACGGACGAGGCCGATGCGCGGGCGAAGGCCGTAATCGAGTCGGCCGAAGAAGGCGCCCGGCGGATCGCTGAGGAAGCGCACCGACAACAGGAAAGACTGCGCGCCGAGACCCAACGACTCGAGGACCACCGCCGCCATGCGCTCAACGGCGTTCGCAAGCTGATGACCACCCTCGAGGAACTGCTCGAGGCACCACACCAGCCGGCACCCACGCTCGACGAAACGCTCGCGAACCCTCGGCGGCTTGGCCGCGAGCGCGCCTAACAGGCCGCGAGGTCGGTGGCGCGGGACTCGATGTTCTTCGCGTAGCGCAGTGTCCCGAGAGAGGGTGCCGCGCCGAGCTTTTCGACCATAGTTGGCCCCGCGTTGTAGGCGGCGAGGGCTAGCTCGAGGTTGCCGTTGAAACGGGTCAGCAGCTGCCCGAGGTAGCGGGCGCCCGCCCGGATGTTGGCGCGCGCATCGTCGGCCCTAATCGAGAGCGCCTTGGCGGTCCCCGGCATGAGCTGGAGCAGTCCGCGAGCACCCGAGCCCGACACAGCTTGTGGATCCATCCGCGATTCTTCCCAGGCAACTGCGGCGAGCAACGAGAGCGGCAGGCCGGTTTCGCGGGACGCCTTGCGGAAGGCGCCTGCGTACGCACTCGGAATCCCGCACGTCTCGGCGACGGCCGAAGCCTTGCTCGCAGCGGCCGACTTCGCGGGCGCGGTCTCAACGAGCCGCGACCCCTCGGTCACGAAGCCCAGTAAAGCGACGGCGAGCACGACGGCGCGAACCGTCCGCCAGTCGAGCGCCGAGCGCTTTTTCGGCTCGGAGCGGCGAATGGCCGCGCGGCGGCGGGACCGCGCGAAGACGAGGTCCATTTCAGCAAGGCTCCGCCAAGACGTCGACGCTCCCACCCCGGGCGCATCCTACCCCCTTACCGGCTCGGAAAACCGGCGCTCGCTTTGGCGCTTCAGGCGGCGCTTTTCACCCCGCGCTATGCCCGCTGAAGGTATGCGCAGGGACGGCCGTTCCGCGGCAGTCGAACCACCTTGGTGACTGTGTAGCTTCCCTCTTCCTCGGGCACGTCGACAGATTGGCCGACATTCGGCAGGGGACCGACGCGATCAAGCAGCACGTAGCCGGCCGGAGTCGGTACGCAAAGGAGGTACTGCTCCTTCTGCGCGGGAGGCGGCGGGCTCTCGGGCTGGTCCTCCGGCCAAACGTGGACTTGGACCGCGCGCGACCGCTCCTCATCCAGTTCAGCGCGGAGCTTCGCAACCTCCTGCTCTCGAGCTTCGAGGCGCGCATGGAGGGACTCGATCAATGCGTCGCGGTCGTCGTCGGTCGAGACCGGTTCGGGCCTGGGCTCGGGCTCAGGCGAGGCCTCTTGCACGGGTTCGACCTCCGCGGCCGGCGCGGGTTGCGGTTCAGGCGGGAGGAGCGGGAACTCAGGCAGGGGCGACGTTTTTTGCACGGGTTCGACAGCGACGGGCTCAGGCACGGACGGTGCGACGTGTGCGGGCTCGACGGCCGGAGGCCGTAGCTCGACGGGCTCGGGGACCGGCTCCGCAGCCTCCGCAACGGGCGCTGGTTCCGGTTCAGGCGGGAGCGGGAGCTCGAGAGGGGGCGAGCTGTCCTGGACAGGCTCTGCTGCCGGAACGTGAAGCTCGACTGGCTCGGGAACGGGCTCCGCAGCCTCTGCAACGAGTGTCGGTTCAGGCTCGAAGCTCGGTACGGGCGCGGGCTCGGGTTGGGCTTCCGGGGCGGGCAGCGGAGACAGCTCCTCGGGAGGCTCAGCTAGCGGTGGTGGCGAAGCGGCGGCAACCTCCGCTTCGGGATTATCAGTCGGCAGCTCTGCCGTTCGAAGCGGCGGCCGAGACGCCTCTGTTTCGTACAGCAGTCGCTCTGCGGGCGGCTGTTCCGACTCCAGCCATTCCGCCGGCTGAACGGGCTGTTCGGGTGCGAGCGGCTCCTCCTGCGCCGGCGGAACGACCCGTGTCGGGGCCTGAGGCTGTGCGGTCCGACGCTGTGGTATCGAAGCCGGCCGATCAGCCTGGAGTCGGGACTCGAGTAGTCCCGAGGATCCCTCCGAGGCCGCTCGCTTCACCGCTTCGCCCCCGAGACCGGTGGCGAAGCCGTATTCGGTCTTTAGAACGCCGCCGTGCTGCTCAGCGAGCGCGTTCGCCAGCGCCGGACCTGAGATGAAACCGCGCTGGACGATTATTTCGCCGAGACGTGAGCCCGTCCTCGACTGCTCCTCGAGTGCCTGAGCCAGCTGCTCCTCGGTGAGGAGTCCGGCCGCAATGAGGATTCTGCCGAGCTGGGGTGCTGGAAGTTGGGCCGCGTCCACGATTCTAGTATCGGCCCGCGCGACGGATTCGTGAGCGCAAGGAGCGGCGTCCCGGCCCGGGAGCAAACTCGAGCGGCGATTGGCGAGGAGCTACGACGCTTGTCAACATGGGGCGAGCGCCCCCCGCCGGCTGCTCGCGCGGATCACGATCGCACTGATCGCGACGCTGGTCGTCGACCTGATCGGAGCTGTGCTGGCGTGGTATCTGGAACACGGCCTCAAGAGCTCTGGGCCCTCTTCGTCGTCACCGCGATCGCCGGCTCGTTCGCGGCGTTCTTCGGTTCCGGGGATCAGTAACAGCGCCGTTGCCTTAGCGGCTGGCAGGCTGTCGTCGAATGGCTGTTGAGTCGCCCGAGCTAATCGTGCACGATGCCGCCGCCTGGCGGGAGTGGCTCCGCGAGAACCACGCCGACCCCGCCGGGGTCTGGCTGGTGCTCGCCAAGAAAGGCACCGAGAAGCCGACCAGCCTCACCTACGACCAGGCGCTCGAGGAAGCGCTTTGCCACGGCTGGATCGACGGCCAAGCCCGGCGGCGCGACGACACCACTTACCGTCAGCGCTTCACGCCGCGCCGCAAACGCAGCACCTGGTCGAAGAGAAACACCGGCATCGCCGAACGACTCCGAGCTGAAGGTCGAATGCATCCAGCCGGCCATGCGGAGGTGGAACGAGCAAAGGCCGACGGCCGCTGGGAAGCCGCCTACGCCGGCCCGGCGACCATCGACGTCCCGCCCGAGCTCATGGAGGCGCTCGCCGCCGAGCCGAAGGCGCAAGCGATGTTCGAAACCCTCAACAGCCAGAACCGCTACGCGATCCTCTACAGGATCGCCACAGCCAAACGAGCCGACACGCGTGCGCGCCGGATCGGGGAATTCGTTGTAATGCTCGCCCGCGGCGAGACCGTCCATCCGCAGAACTAAGCGTCAGCACGATCAGCTGGCGCGGAGGAAGGGTCTCGGTTGCCCTCCCGACTGATGCTAGGCGATTATCACCGCGTGGATTCGGTCCTCGAGGCCATCGGAAACACGCCCATGATCCGCTTACGCCGATGCGCGCCGCGAAACGGGGCGGAGTTATGGCTCAAGCTCGAGTTCCGCAACCCTTCGGGGTCGATGAAGGATCGGATGGCTCTCGCGATGATCGAGGGCGCCGAGCGGGACGGTTTGATTTCGCGAGGGGACACGGTGGTCGAGTACACGGGCGGGAGCACAGGCCCGGCGCTAGCCCTCGTATGTCGTGCGAAGGGGTATCAAGCGCTGATCGTGATCGCCGACTGCTTCACCGAGGAGCGCCTCCAGCTGATGAGGGCGCTCGGAGCGGATATCGACCTGATTCCGTCGGTGGAGGGACCCCCCAAGGTGACGGCGCAGGACATCGACAACATGGTCGAACGGGCGGCCGAGCTCGCTGCCGAGCCCGGGCACTACGCCACCGACCAGTTCAACAACCCGTACATCATCTCCGACCACCGTGACCGCCTCGGCCGCGAGATCTGGGAGCAAACCGAAGGACGGGTGACGGCGTTCTGCCATGGCATGGGCACGGCGAGCTCGCTGATGGGCGTCTCGGAAGCGCTCAGGCCACACGGCGTCTTCATCCAGGGCCACGAGCCGGCGTCGTCGGCGGCGATCACCGGAGGTGCGCACGGCCCCTTCTTGATCCAGGGGTGGACAGGATCGGTCATGCCGCACTGGGATCCTCACAAGGTCGATCATGTCGAGCCGATCGAAGACGATGACGCGCTCGAGATGACCCGTCGCCTCGCTCGCGACGAAGGAATCTTCGCCGGAATCTCGACCGGAGCGAACGTCGTCGGCGCGCATCGGCTCGCAGACCGACTCGGCACGGACGCCGTCATCGTGACGCTCGCCGTCGACACGGGCTTCAAGTACATGAGCGTCAGTCCTTACGCGTAAGCGTGAGTGGGCGGAACTTGGCAGTGCGCAAACCAGCCGCTACTGGACGCGGAGCCATTACGGGTTGACCGACCTTGACCCGGCTCGGCTACTGCGACTGCGGCACGGCCACCCAGACGAGGCCATGGCTGACGACGATCCCGTCCACGGCGTGCGTGTGTAGCGAGATACGGGCGACGATGCGGTTGGTGGCCGGGTCGATTCGGAGGACCGTCGCGTCGACACTCTTGCCACTGGATGACAGCACGCGCAGCCCGGTCACCCAGACCGAGCCGGCGCCGAGGGCGATCCGCATCGGCGTCACGGGAAGGGGGATCCTTGCTAACGGCTCGTTCGTCCTCGCGTCGATCCGCCAGACGGCGGGTGTCGTCCCGCGTGTCGGGCGCCACTCGCCCGGCCCGTTGTGTGCACGCGTGGTCACCCAGACGGCGCGGGCGTCGGCTGCAAGCCTCGTCGGCTCTCCGGGGATCGCGATTCGCTGTGTGATGCGTTTCCCCGGCGCATCGATCCGCACGACGACGTTGCGCGACGGGTCGCTGGCCCACACGGTGTCGCCCGCGACCGCGCTCGCGACGACGGCGAGCCCGCCGGGAGCGATGCCGTGGATCTTCGCCATCGTGGCCGGCTTGATCTGCGTCACCGTCTCGCTGTCCTTGTTGCCGGCCCATATCTCCGATCCGCGTGAATTGGCGGCGATTGTCGTCTGTTCTTCGTCGCCGTCGACGCTCGGGCCGACGCGGATCGTCCGCATCTGCGCCGTCTGGAGTTCGAGGTCCAGGACCGTTCCAGGCGGCGCCGGGGTGTGGCCAGGCGCTCCGCCGTCCGCGGCCCACAGGTGCCTGTTGACGGCGACGAGCTCGATCGCGCGCGACAGGCTGCCGGTGTCGTAGACCTTGCGCTTGTCCGGGAAGATGCGAGAGACAGTGGCATCGCCGATGTTGCACACGTAGACGAACTCGCCGTCGGCCGCGAGGGGGCCCGGGTA
>WNFX01012800.1_pt1 | contig 10645 bp, 11 predicted proteins | sample 5400111 | NCBI WGS metagenome assembly WNFX01 (sample SAMN13153363, study PRJNA577476) | soil metagenome | isolation source: 40 cm soil or saprolite under grassland replicate 1 | place: USA:California | collected 2016-06-15 | reverse complement strand
CAGCGCCGACGCCGACTGCGGTGGGTTCCTCGGGGTAGGCACCGTCTCAGCTTGCGCGGACGCTGGCCCGGTGTCGGGTATTTCGTCCACGCCGGAGTTATTTGGTCTCGGTGATCTCGGGACCGCGCACGAACGGGTTCAGCGGGTCCTGGTTTTCTGCCGCCTGCGCCAACTGCTCATCAAGGGCCTGCTGCGCGTCGGCGGGAAGCCGCAGCTCGAGCAGATCCCGCGGCGGAACGGGGTGCTCGCCGCGGACGACGACCGTGTCGCTGAACACATCTTCGAACGCCTTGGCTTGCTCCCGATGGGCTGCGGCTGGACCGCTGATCACGCCGCGCAGAAACCAGCGCGGCCCGTCGGCGCCGAGGAACCGCGCGGGCTGCAAGCGACCCGATCCGCGTGGGCCCCGGGCCGCGGGCTGCCCGGTCTCCGCGGGCACCCGCGCCCTGACTTCGAGCCCGAACGGGCCCTGCGCCTCCTCGCCCTGACCCCCGGCGGTGCCGAGCTCCTCGATCAGCTCGCGCCGGACGTCATCCCACAGTCCAGCACGCTTCGGCGCGGCGAATGCCTGCATCTGCAGGACGCTCTCACCGCGCACCACCACGACGGCGAGTGCCTGGTCGCCGGTGAAATTCACCTGAACGTCAAACCCGGGTGCCGCAGGGATCAGCAGGCTGCCGAGATCGATTCGCTCGCGCTCGGGGTAGGAATCCGCGACGTCCCACGGGCCACGCGGCCCGGTGGTTTCGCTGTCCGCGGTGACCCTCGTGTGCGATCTCGCGGTGCCGTCGTGCGCACTCGCCACCGCGTCTTCGTCAGCCGAGTCCTCCTCAGCCGCCAGGTTCCGCGCGTCTTCCGCGGGCAGCACGTCGTCCGCCCGCTCACCGCGCCGGCGACGGAACACGCCTCACACTCCTTCTCATCCGGCCGTCTCTGCGCCTCTATGCCCCAGGGAGGCCACGACACCTGGTTCAGCGCGGCTGGCCGGCTGGTTCACCGGCAGCCGCGTGGCCGCCGGTGGATCCGAATCCCCCCTCGCCGCGCGCCGAACCGGGCAGCCGGTCCACCTCGTGGAAGACCGCGTGCTCGATCCGCTGGATGACCAGCTGGGCGATCCGGTCGCCGCGCCGGAACCTGACTGGCCTGTGCGCATCGGTGTTCAGCAGAGTCACCTTGATTTCGCCACGGTACCCCGCATCTATCGTGCCTGGCGCATTCACAAGGGTGACACCATGCCGTGCCGCAAGCCCCGAGCGGGGATGCACGAAACCGGCGTAGCCGGGCGGCAATGCGATGGCCAGCCCCGTGGGCACGAGCGCACGCTCACCCGGCCCGAGCTCGACGTCGTCGGCGGCGACCAGGTCCGCGCCCGCGTCACCTGGATGAGCGTACGTGGGCAGCGGGAGATCAGGATTCAGGCGCTGGATCAGCACGTCGACGCTGCCCTCGCTCATGATTCACCATCCTCGCGGTGTGACCGGCTCACCCGCAGTGACCCTACCGGCTCGGGGACCCTTCTCCCGCCTGATCCTCGACCGGTGGCGCGTCGCGCAGAAACGGCCAGGCCCTGGTAATGGCCGCGGCCGTGGGGACGGCGACGATGGCGCCGGGAATGCCGCCCACGACGCCGCCGACGGCGAGTACCAAGATGATCGCCAGGGGATGCAGCCGCACCATGCGGCCCACGACGAGCGGCTGCAGCAGATGGCTCTCTACCTGGTTCTCCACGATGAAGATGGCGAGCAGGACGACCGCGGCAATCCAGCCTTTGGTGCCGAGCGTGACGATGATGGAGACGAAACCGGCCACCAGGATGCCGATGAGCGGCACGAACGAGGCGATAAAGACGAGCAGCGTCAGCGGCCCGACCAGCGGCACCCTCAGGACAAGCAGCGTCACCCCGATGACGACGGCGTGAATCGCCGCAACGATGACGGTCCCGCGGATGTAGTGGACGAGGGTCTGCCATGCTTCCCGGCCCGCGCGGTCGGCCCTTGTGGCGCTGCGGGAGCCCAGGGATCCCGTCATCCACCGCCAGATACGGTCGCCATCCTTGATCAAGAAGAACGTGACGAACAGCATGAGGATCAGTCCGGCGAGGATCTCGATAACGATCTTGCCGCCCGTCACCACCGTCCCGGCCACCAGCGAGCGGTGACTGTTGAGCCACCCGAGAACGGTGTTCGAAAGCTGTTCGATGCTGTGCCGGCGTACGTGGAACGGCCCCGTCTCCAGCCAGTGCTCGAACTGGCGGGTCGTGCGGCCCAGTTCGTTGACAAGCGTCGTGGACTCCTGTGATACCCGGACGCCCACGAGCGTGGCCGCTCCGGCGACCACCCCGATGGCCAGCAGCATCGTGCACCACGTGGCGGCGAGCGCCGGCAGGCCGGCCCGGCGCAGCCGGGCGGCCAGCGGCTGCAGCAGTGCGGTGAGCAGCAACGCGCCGGCACACGGCAGCACCACGATGCGAAGGACGCTCACGACGCGGGCGAGCCCGTAGATGACAACACCGACGACAATGAGGCGCCACGACCATGCGCCCGCGGTCTCGAGCCAGCGGGGGGCGCGCGGGCGGGCCGCAGGAGCGGCTCTCGGCACCGAATCGGCTGAGCCCTGGCCTGAGCTCTGACCTGAGTCCTGGGCGCCTGAGCCGTGACCTGAGCCCGGGGCGCCTGAGCGCCACGCGCCGTTGTCGGGTCCTGATCCGCCAGACGTGCCGGAGGTGTCCGCGCCGCCCGCGCGCGGGACGTGCGCGCCGCCAGCGCCAGCGCCCGCGCCCGCGGTCCCGGCGCCCGCTGTGCCCGGTCCGCTGGCGCCCGCTGTGCCCGGTGCGCCGGCGCCCGGTGCGTCCGCGCTCGGTGTCTCCGCGCCGCGCGCAGTCCGTTCCTGCGCGCCCGCCTGGATCACCGCCTCGCGTCTCGCTTTCAAACCGTTGCGCCAACCCCACCGGCCATCCATGAGTTCTATCCAACCAACTACGGTGTATTCATGCGCGCCTACAGCGAGCGGCTGTCCGTCCCCCCAGCCTGGTGGCTGATCGGCGGGGCGACGACCGTGCTGCTCGGCGCGGAGCTTTGGGCAGGGTTCGGCGTGCTCGCGGCGGTTGCCACGTACGCGGTGCTCGCCATCGTGGTCGGCGGCACATTGCTGCACTGGGGGTCGGCCAGGGTCCGCGTCACCGATGGTGAGTTGCGGGATCGGCGGCCTCGGCGGAATCGGGCGCACAAGGTGCCGACCACACGGGATAACCCCCCGCGGCTGCTTCGGCGGCGCGCCCGGTCGTCCAAGATCCGTTATTGTGTTAACTAGCCCGCGATTATCGCGGGTAACTTTACACGATAACGGATCATGGACGACCGGGCCGACCCTCAGCACGCCACGGCCACGACCGGCCCTCGGCGACGCGCGGCTGGAACGGGCTCATGCCCGCCGCGGGGCCGGGAGCGCTGCAGAACTCAGAATTCGGCTTCGACGACGAGCCCGCTGTCGCCCGTGTCTGGCTGGCCGACCGGGGAATCACCGGCCGCGCCGCCCGGCGCGGCGGGTTCGCCGGGCAGCAGGTCGATCCGCGCTGCCCGGCCGGCCGCAGCAAGATCGCCCACGGCGGACGCGACCGCATTGGCGCGCGGGCCGCGGACGATCACCCGCGCGACCTCGGCTCGCATGGACAACTTTGCCTCTGACTTTGCCTTGCGGATGGCGCGAAGGACGACCGATGTGGCCTCGAGCAGCCCGGGATCGCCCGCCGCGGCCCGCTCGCCCGCGGCCCGCTCCGCACGCAGATCCGCGCCAGCTACCTCGCCGACGGTGGGCCAGGCCGCGCGGTGCACAGAACCCTCCTGCCACCATGACCATGCTTCCTCGGTGACGAAGGGCATGACGGGCGCGAAAAGCCGGAGCAGCACATCGAGCGCGAGCAAGAGCGCGGCCAGAGCCGACTCGTCACCGGAGTACGCGCGGGCCTTCACAAGCTCCAGGTAGTCGTCGCAGAACGCCCAGAAGAACCTCTCGGTGGCCTCGAGCGCGCCGGTGTGGTCGTAACCCTCGAGTGCCGCGGTCGCGCGCTCGATGACCGCCGCGAGCGACGCGAGCATCGAGCGATCGAGCGGCGCCGTCACCGCGGCGAGCCGCCCGCGCGGCCGGTCTCGCGAGCCGGGCGAAGTCTCCTCTCCCAGGCCAAGGACCTCGAGATTTCCCCTGGCCACGACCCCAAGCACGAACTTGCTCGCATTAAGGATCTTGATCGCGAGACGCCGGCCGATCCGGATCTGCCCGGCGTCGAATGCGGCGTCGGTACCGAGTCTCGCGCTCGCGGCCCAGTAGCGGAATCCGTCCGTTCCGTATTCATCGAGCAAGTCCACCGGTGTGACCGCGTTGCCCTTGGACTTGGACATCTTCTTGCGGTCGGGATCGAGGATGAATCCGGAGATCGCGACGTCGCGCCACGGCAGGACGCCAAGCTCCAGGTGGGAGCGCAGGACGCTGGAGAACAGCCAGGTACGGATGATGTCGTGCGATTGCGGCCGCAGGTCCATCGGGTAAACGCGGCGCAGCAGGCCGGGATCGCGCTCCCAGCCGCTGGCGATCAGCGGGGTGAGCGATGAAGTGGCCCACGTGTCCATCACGTCAGGGTCGCCGGTGAAGCCGCCCGGCTTGCCGCGCTGGTCCTCGCCGAAACCGGGCGGCGGCTGCGAACTCGGATCGACGGGCAGTGCCTGTTCGCCGGCACCGATCGGCGCGTCGTAACGCGGCTCGCCGCTGGAGTCCAGCGGGTACCAGACCGGTATCGGCACGCCAAAGAACCGCTGCCGGCTGATGAGCCAGTCGCCGTTCAGCCCGTTGACCCAGTTCTCGTAGCGCACGCGCATGAAGTCAGGGAACCAGCGCAGCTCACGCCCGCGGGCGAGCAGCGCATCGCGCAGGGCGGCGTCCCGCCCGCCGTTGCGCAGGTACCACTGCCGGCTGGTGACGATCTCGAGCGGCAGTTCGCCCTTCTCGTAGAACTTGACCGGCCGGACAACCGGGCGCGGCTCACCATCGGCGTCGCCGCCGGCCCGCAGCATTTCGGCGATCCGATCGCGCGCGGCCGCGACCGTGCGGCCGGCCAGTTCCGCGTACGCGCGCCTCGCCGCGTCCTGCTCGAGGCCGGCGGGCGGATTCGCGAGCATCCGCCCGTCCCTGCCGACGACGGGCCGGGCAGGAAGGCGCAACTCCCGCCACCACATCACGTCGGTCAGATCACCAAACGTGCAGCACATGGCGATGCCCGTGCCGCGTTCGGGCTCCGCGGCCCGGTGGGCGAGGATCGGCACCGCCGCGCCAAAAAGCGGTACGGTGGCCATTTTCCCAAACGACTGCGTGTAGCGCGCGTCGTCTGGATGTGCCACGAGCGCAACGCAGGCCGGAAGCAGTTCTGGCCGTGTGGTCTCCACAGGAATGGGCAGGCCGTCGGCGCCGCGGAACACGATCCGGTGCCAGGCGCCCCGCCAGTCGCGGTCTTCGAGCTCGGCCTGGGCGACGGCGGTGCCGAACGTGACGTCCCACAGCACGGGCGCCTCCGCCGGGTAGGCTTCGCCGCGCGCCAGGTTGCGCAGGAAGGCCCGTTGTGCGGCGGCGCGGCTTGCCCCGTCGATGGTCGCATAGGTCAGTGACCAGTCGACCGAGAGGCCAAGACGCCGCCACACCTCCTCGAACGCCCGCTCGTCCGCGGCGGTGAGCTGCCCGCACAACTCGATGAACGCCTGCCGTGACACCGGCACGGGCGTGGCGCGGTCCGGCTTGGCCGGCACGGTCAGGTTCTGCTCGTAGGGCAGTGACGGATCGCACCGGACGCCGAAGTGGTTCTGCACGCGCCGTTCTGTCGGCAGGCCGTTGTCATCCCACCCCATGGGGTAGAAGACGGACATACCGCGCATGCGGTGAAAGCGCGCGACCACATCGGTGTGCGTGTAGGAGAACGCGCTGCCGACGTGAAGAACGCCGCTGACCGTGGGCGGGGGCGTGTCAATGGAATACACGCGCTCCCGCGGCGCGGCGCGGTCGAACCGGTAAATTCCCCGCTCGTCCCAGCGCTGTACCCAGGTGTCCTCCAGGCCGTCAAGCGCGGGCCGGTCGGGGACAGCGAAGCGTGGGCTGGTCATGCGGGCATGTTAGTGGGCGCGGCGGCACGACCCATGGAATTATCAGTGACGTGGCAGCATCGAGGAGACACCAGATGGCTGAGAAGCACGGGGACATCCGCACCAGGCTGGCCGGGGGACTAGCCGCGGCGGCGGCCGGGTACTGCGCGCGAAAAGCGATCACCTTTGCCTGGACGCAGATCACGGGAAAGACCCCACCGGACGATCCGCGCGACCCGCAGGTGGCCATTACGGAGGCCATAGGTTTCGCTGTCGTCATGGGCGTCGGCATGGAGGTCGCCCGTCTGCTTGCCACCCGCGCGGCGGTCAAGTGGCTGACGGCCTCCTCTGCCGAACCCGGCGGCGACTAGACCGGTATCAGGCTGCGCATTCACGGCACACCGGCTGGCCATTGCGCTCCTCGGCGAGCTGGCTGCGGTGATGCACGAGAAAGCAACGCGAACACGTGAACTCGTCTGCCTGACGCGGTATGACGCGGAAGGACAGCTCCTCGTTGGACAGGTCCGCACCAGGCAACTCCAGCCCCTCGGCTACCTCGTCGGGGTCGATGTCAATCGTGCCGGATGCCTTGTCCATGCGGCGCGCCTGGAGTTCCTGGAGGCTATCCTCGGTCAGGTCGTCGTCGGTCTTGCGTGGGCTGTCGTAGTCGGTGGCCATTTGGGTGTATCCCCCTCAATCGTCGTGCCTCGTCGCGCGGGTGTAACGCTCGGGAAGCCGCAGTTGTGCCCGATTCCGGCGGGGAATTCTGTCACGTCGCCGCATCAAGTACACGTAAGGCACGGCTGAACCCGCCTATACCGCTGTTCCCGCAGGTCGCGGGCACGTACCGGCCGACTCCGCGCGTCGCGACACTGTACACGGTGTTGCCCAAGATCGCGGTGAGTATTCGGCCCATTTTGCCGGGATCGGCCGCGATCATGAACTGGGGAGCCCCGGCTAGCCGTTCGGGAGCGTGGCGGCGAGCGAAGCGGGGACCTGCGCCGGCTGCTCGGGTTGCACCGTCGGCAGCCGCACGGTTATCTCCAGGCCGCCGCCGGTGCGCGGCGCCGCGCTGATCGCCCCGGCGTGCGCGCGCACCACCGAGGCCACGATGGAAAGGCCCAGGCCCGCCCCGCGATCGGACCCCACCCTGTCTTCGGCTAGGCGGCGGAACGGCTCGAAGAGCCGCGGAATCTCATAGGGCGCCACGACGGGCCCGGTGTTGGCGACAAACACGAACGAACCGCCGTCCTGGCCCCACGTTCGCAGCCACACCGCGCCACCCTCGATGTTGTACTTGACCGCGTTGTCAAGCAGGTTGGACACGAGATGCTCGAGCAGCACGGGCTCGCCGGCGGTCGGGGCGGCCGCCAGATCATGGTGCACGGTGATTCCCGCCTCGGCGGCCGCCGGGCCGACGGTCGTGAGTGCGGAGTGTGCCACGTCGCTTAGGTCGACGGGGGTGCGCGCGTCCAGGCCCCGCTCGCTGCGCGCGAGCAGCAGCAGGCCGTCGATGAGGCGCTGGTGCCGCGCGTTGGTGGCCAGCAGGGTGCGGCCGAGGACCCTCAGATCCTCCGACGCCTGCGGGTCAGCGAGCGCGACCTCGAGCAGTGTCCGGTTGATCGTCAGCGGGGTTCGCAGCTCGTGCGAGGCGTTCGCGACGAAGGTGCGCTGCGAGTCGAACGCCCGCGCCAGGCGCTCGAGCATCGCGTCGAACGTGTCCGCCAGTTCTTTGATCTCGTCCTCAGGGCCGACGAGGGCGATCCGCTGATGCAGCGTGCTCTCCGACAACCGCCGCGCCGTTGCCGTCACCCGTTGCAGCGGAGCGAGGGCGCGGCCCGCCACGACGTACCCGAGGACGACGGCGACGACCCCGATCGCCACGAGCGCGATGATCGACTGGGCCAGCAACTTGTGCATCACGTTGTTGACCAGCTCGGTGCGGTAAAACTCGGGCAACGGGCTCCCGTCGGGCCCGACGACCACGACATTGTTCATGATGCTGCGCACCAGCAGGTACGTCACTATGAGCAGCGCGACGCCCGCGCCGAAGAACATGCCCCCGTACAACAGCGTCAGCCTGGTCCGCACGCTGAGCCGCCGGACCTGGGCGCCGGGGTGCCCGCCGAGGATGGTCACAGCCGGTACCCGGCGCCCGGCACAGTCTCGATCACCGGAGGGTCACCGAGCTTCCTGCGCAACGTCATGATCGTGACCCGCACCACGTTGGTGAACGGGTCGATGTACTCGTCCCACGCCTTTTCCAGCAGGTGCTCCGCGCTGACCACCGTGCCCTGCCCGCGCATGAGCACCTCGAGCACGGCGAACTCCTTGTTGGTCAGGACGATGGGGTGGCCGTCTCTTGTCACCTCGCGCCGGTTCGGGTCGAGCCTGACCCCGCCGCGCTCGAGCACAGGAGGAAGCGGCGGTACCGATCGGCGGGCAAGCGCGCGGACCCGCGCCATAAGCTCGGCGAAAGCGAACGGCTTGGCGAGGTAGTCATCCGCCCCGAGCGCCAGCCCCGTGACCTTGTCGTCGAGTTCGCCCGCCGCGGTGAGCATGAGAATCCGAGCGTTTGTACCCTCGGCCACCAACTGCCGGCAAACCTCATCGCCGTGGACCCGCGGGAGGTCCCTGTCGAGCACCACGACGTCGTAGTCGTTGACGCTGGTCCGTTCGAGCGCGCCCGCGCCGTCGTAGGCGACGTCCACGGCGATCGCCGCGCGCCGCAGGCCCATGGCGATGGCGTCCGCCAGGACCTGCTCATCTTCGACAATGAGTACGCGCAACGCGTGTTCCCCCTTGCTGGTTCCCGGCGCGCTCGGCCGGTCCTTACATTTTCGTGCCACCACCGTAAGCACCAGGTAAGGGCCGGGCCGTCGGTCCCGAATTTACGCGAAAGAGAGCGTGTTCGGGGTTTATCGATCATGCCTGCCGGGGTAGATCAGCGCCACGTGGCGGCACGCGCGCCGTGCCTGATCCGCTCATCGAATGGCTGGGCCATCAAGGAAGGGACTCCGTGGGCGAATTCGCGGCTGTGCTCAAGAGGCGTCTCCAGGACGAGTACGCGTCGCTCGACGCGGCTCGCTGCGCCGCTGACCACGACCTCACCGAGGCGGTCCTGGCCGAGATCGAGAACCTCCAGCGGATCGCCGCCGACCACGGAGTCCCCCTGCCAAGAACCGAACCGGTGTCCTAGGCTTCGATCCACCGGTCAAGGCGAAGCGTCGCGCTCCGGGTCGAGCGTGACGAGCAGGTCGTGGAGCTCAAGGAAAAGATCCGGTCCCGCGGCAATCGTCAGTTCCTGACTTGGGCCCTTCCCGCGCAGCCCGGCGACCGTGGCCCCGGCTTCCTCGGCGATCAGGCCGCCCGCCGCGCGGTCCCAGTAATTGATGCCTCGCTCGTAGTACGCGTCGATCCGCCCGGCGGCTAGCGAGCAAAGATCCACCGCACATGATCCGCCGCGCCGGATGTCGCGCACCCTGGTCAGCACCGTGGCGACCACCTCACCCTGGACGGCCCGCCGCGCAACTTCGTAACCGAATCCCGTCGCCACCAGAGCCTGGGTGAGCGCCACGCCGGACGCGCACCGCAGCGGGTCAGCCGCACCGTCCCCGCAATCGCGCTTCAGCCACGCGCCGCCGCCGCGGGTCGCGGTGAACAATTCGCCGCGCTGCGGGACGTACACCACGCCGGCGACGATCTGGCCGGCCTGTTCCGCGGCGATGCTGACCGCCCAATCAGGCAACCCGTAGAGGTAGTTCACGGTGCCATCAACGGGATCGATGATCCACCGGACCGGCGCGCCGGCCGGCGCGTCGATCGGCGCGTCGGCCGGCGCAGCCGCGGGTGCGGCGGCCACGCCGGGACCCACCGCGCCGCTCTCTTCGCCGAGAAACGAATCGCCCGGCCGGACGGCGCGGATCTGGTCGATGATGAGCCGCTCCGAGGCCCGGTCCATCTCGGTGACCACGTCGGTCGGGCTGGACTTTGTGCCCACCACCTCGAGTCGGCCCGGCGGGCGACCGGTGGTCAGCATCCGGCCCGCCGCACCGGCTGCGGCCACGGCGAGATCAAGCAGCCTGGCCGGGTCTGCGGGGCCAGCAGGACGTGCGGGACCAGCGGGACCAGCGGGACCAGCGGGACTTGCGGAACCTGCGGAACCTGCGGGACGTGCGGGGCCAGCGGAGCCAGCAGGGCCAGCGGAGCCAGCAGGGCCAGCGATGTCAGGGCTCATCGGGCCTGGTCCGTGCCTGCGAGCCCCTCGTGCACCACGCTGCCCCCGGTGGGGCGCACCGCCTCGCCGGGCGGTGCGCCCCACCGGGCAGCGCAGCATTCCGCCGGACAGGTGTCAGCCCACCGGCCGAGGTTGCCCAGCGCGAGCCGTTTGGGATGATCCTCGGTTTGCCCGGGGCCTGCGGCGAGCCGCTCCGCCACAAGCTCCGCGACCATCGCCACGAACCGCGGGTGCGTGCCGGGGGTCGCGGCCCGCGCGACCGCGATGCCGAGCCGCTGTGCGGCGCGAA
>WNFX01011670.1_pt1 | contig 10647 bp, 7 predicted proteins | sample 5400111 | NCBI WGS metagenome assembly WNFX01 (sample SAMN13153363, study PRJNA577476) | soil metagenome | isolation source: 40 cm soil or saprolite under grassland replicate 1 | place: USA:California | collected 2016-06-15 | reverse complement strand
AGCAGCGGCGTCAGGTGGTTCGCCTCGAGTATCGGGAAAAAAGTGCCAGGGGGCAGCAGCTTGTCCTCCTCTTCGCGAAAGCGCACGAAGATTTCCAGATACTTGTAGTCCGCTTTCGCCGATTCGACCGGCACGATCGGCTGGCAAAACAGCGTGAGCAGGTTCTTTTTCAGCGCCTCGGTGAAGTGCCCGGCGGTCCGGAACCGCGTTTCGATGTCGTCGGCTTTCGGCATCGCGGCGCGGCGATCTAGACTTTCTTCGCGCGCTCCCGCGCGATGCTGATCGGCGGGATCCACGGCTTCTCCGCCCAGGCGACTCCCACGCGCGCCACCTGCGCGTCGATGAGATAGGGCCTGCCTTCCACCGTCGCCTTGCGCGCTCGAGCGAGGGCGGCCTTGAGCTGCTCGGGGGACTCGGCGATTTCCCCGTCCACGCCGAATCCCTTGGCGATCTGCGCCATGTTCATGTCCGGGCTGCCGAGATAGTCGTGCACGAATTGCCGCCTCTCGACCATCTTGCCTCCGGCCGTCTTTTCGATCACGCGGCTGTGCGGCCCGCCGTAGGCGTGATTGTTGTAGACGACGGTGATGACCGGCAGCTCCAGGCGCGCCATGTTCCACAGCGCGGTCGGCCCGAAAACGAACGATCCATCGCCCACGAGGCAGATCACCTGCCGGTTCGGGCGAGCGAGCTTCACGCCCGCCGCAGTGCCCACCCCCGAGCCGAGGTGCGCTCCGTAATAGAAAAAGAGCTCGCGCCCGCCCAGCGGATTGAAATCGAAGCCGTGCAGCACCACCGAGCCGGCCTCGTGGACGACGATGGCGTCCTTGTCGGCAAACTGCGCGACCTCCCAGGTCACGCGGTCGGCGAGCATCGGGCTGCGGTTCCACTCGGGGTTCTTCGCCACCAGGGCGCGCAGCGCCTTCGCCTTCTCGCTGAAGCGGCCCACTTCCTGGGCGCGCTCCCGCGCCTTCCTGTACATCGCGGAGGTCATGATTCCTTCGACCGCGGCCTTGAGGTCGTCCAGGCCGTAGGCGACGTCGGCGACGAGCGGAACCTCGGTGTTCATCACGTTGCCCATGCTCCCGCTGTCGTTGCGCATGTCGATGAATTTCGCTTCGCGCGCCACGATGGGTTGCGGGCTGTTGTGCTGCAATTTGTTGCCGACGTTGATGACTACGTCCGGATTTTTCGGGAAATCGAGCGACGCGATGCGCGCCGCGGGCGGGCCGCCGACCCACAGCGGATGCGACTCGGGGAAGCTCGCGTAGATCTGCCGCACCTGGGTCACGGGCATGCCGAGGAGCTCGGCGAGCTCCACCGCCTTGGACACGGCCTTGGCGCCGTAGACCTCGTCGCCGACGATCATGAGGGGCATCTTTGCTTCGACCAGGAGTTTCGCAGCCCGCTCGATTTCCGCGGGATTGGGGCGCACGCGCATGCGCGGGTCGACCTTGTCCTGCGTGATGATCTCGGCGTAAGTCTTCTCGTCGTTCAGATCCGAATGCCAGGAAACGTAAGTCGGCCCGTGAGGCGGCGTCCACGCCGCCTTGAAGCCGCGCCGTACGGTCTCCGGGATCATTTCCGCGCGCCGCGCGAGCCACGAATACTTCGTCATCGGCTGGACGATCTGCTCCTGATTGGCCACTTCCTCGAAGCCGTCGCGCCCGGCGCGGCGCGTCTGGTCGGTGCGGTAGCTGTAGAAGACGAGCGGCGTCTGCTCCTTGAACGCGTTGAACATCTGCCCCATGGCGTTGACGAGGCCCACGACCGCGGCCTGCATCACGATGGTCGGCTCGCCGGAGGCTTTCACGTAGCCCGCGGCCATCGCGGCCCCCGGTCCTTCGTGCGGCGTCAGGATGTATTTGAGCTGAGGCCGGTCGACCAGCGCCTCGTAGAACTGCGCGTCTTCGCTCGCCGAGTTGCCGAACACGTATTTGACGCCGGAAGCGATCAGCTGCTCGGCGAAGCATTCCGCCCCCGTTCCCTCGACCATTTTGACCGCTTCGGGAGCGATTCCCCGCGCCTCTTGGGCGCGGGCGATCGGGACGAGCGATTCCAGGATGGATTCCGCCGAGGCGAGCGAGATTCCGGCGGTCGTCAGGCCCTTCAGGAACCCGCGCCGTGAAATCGAGCGCGACAGATATCGTGCGACCAGCTCTCTCATAGGCCCTCCCTCAAAGCGCCGTTATTTCGATGCCGCCGCCTGCCGCCCGTATGCCACGGCAAGGTAGCCGGCCATGGTCCTGATTTCATCCTCGGTCCAGAGGGCGCCGCGCCCGACCATGCGGTAGAGCACGCTCTCCCAGCCTCTGCGGTCCTGCCGGTGATCCTGCCACATCGTCGGGGCGTGGCACTGAAAGCATTTGCCGACGAGCACTTCCTTTCCAGGCGCGTCGGGGAACCCGGGCGGCTTGGCGCGCTGCGCCTGCGCCGCTGGCGCGAGGAGCAGGCCGCAGAAGAGAATCGCGAGCGCGGATTTACGGGAAAAGGGCATGGCGCCTGGCTCCTGTCGTTGCCGGCAACGATAAGCCGGGCTTCGAGGGAGTGTCAATCGCGGCTCGCCTGCGCCGCTCGGCTTCGCCCGCCCGCCGCGGCGTCGGGCACGAGCTGTATCCCGATCCAGAGCGCGCGCGGCGCGCCCGGTGCGTAGAACGTCTCGTTGACCTGCGCGCCCGGCGCCGCCAGGTTGCCGCCCGGGAAAAAGTTCTGCCGCAGCGCGCCGGCGGTGGCGTAGCGTCGGTCGAAGACGTTGGCGAGCTTTGCGAACGCCCGCAGGCGGTCCCCGGGCGAAACCTGGATGTCGCCGTTCGCATCGGCGGTGCTGTTCGCCCGGGAGAACAGCGCGGCGGACGACCGGTAGGTCGCGTCGATCAGGCTGTAGTTGAGCGCCCAGGAGAATTTTCCCTCCAGGCGTTCCAAAGCCGCCTCCACGCCCTGCCTGCGCGTCTTTCCGAAGTTCGTGAAGAAGCCGGAGCTCGCCGAGGAACTCACGAACAGGATGTCGTCGTAGCTCACGGTGCGGAACATCGTCGCATTCCACCGCAGCCCCGAAGCCGTCCGTGCGCGAGCTCCTGCCTCGATCGTGCGCGACACGACCTGCCTGAGCGGTGGATCGGAGGTCATGGCGTTCGGCAGCTTGCAGGGACTGTTTCTGTCCGCGCACCCCAGCTCGACGGGCGAAGGCGGGCGGTTGCCCTGACTGAAGCCCGCGTAGAAGCCGGGCGTGCCCTCGGGTGTGTAGGACACGCCCGCGGCAGGATTCAATTTCGCGAAAGTCAGATCGCTCCCCAATCCCGCAGCGGGCGGAGGCAAAGGCGGGGAAAGGCCGTCCACCGTGCGTACCCGAGTGGTGTTGTAGCGCGCGCTCCCGGTGAGATGCCATCGGGGCCCCTGCGAATGCGTGTCGGTGACGAACAGGCTAGCCGTCGCGCTTCCGCCGTCCAGATTCACGATCTCGGTCTCCGTTCCGGTCGGCGTTGCGCTTCGGTCCGAGTCGAAGCGGCCGAGCTGGTAGCTCTGGCGGAAGTCGCTCGCGCTGCGGTCGTAGCCGCCGCCGACGATCAGCAGGTTGCGCCGCCCGGACTGCTCCTCGCTCGTGAGCGCGGCCTGCGTGGAGAACCCGTAACCCCGCTGGCTCGTGCGGGTGCGATTGACCGAGGAGGCGTTGGGGTCGCCGTCCTCGTAGGCCATCACGTTGTTGCGGGGGTCGCTGACCTCGTTGACGTCGCCGCTGGAAGTGTTCTTTTCGCTCTGGCGGAAATACGCGGTGCTCGACCAGAGCAGATCGCTGGCGAGCCACCGGGTGGCGTTGAGCGTGAGCAGCGTCATCCGGTTGCGAGTATTGTCGCGCAGCGTATAGGCCTGCTTGGGGTCGGCTCGGAGCATGCTCTGCGGCAGGAGCGCGTTGCCGCCGAGGTCGGTCTCGGCGTGCGTGATGCTGAAATCGATGTCGGTCGTCCCGTCCTCCCAGCCGAGCTTGGAAAAAAACTGGCGCACATCGGAAGGCGACTGTACGCGCCAGCCGTCCTCGCGAAATGCACTCGCACTCGCAAAATAATCGAACTCGCCGTTCCTACCTCCGTGCTGCACATCGACCGAGCGCCGCCCGAACGATCCTCCGTAGAGCGTTGCCGCCGTTCCCGGATACTGCGCGCCGCTCTTGGTGCGGATCGACAGCGCGCCGCCCAGCGTGTTCAGGCCGAACAGCGGATTCGAGCCGGGAATGAGGTTGATCGTCGAGATCGCCGCGGTCGGGATCAAATCCCAGTTCACCGTGTCGCCGAAAGGCTCGTTGATGCGCACGCCGTCCTGGTACACCGAGATTCCCTGCGGCATGCCGAGCAGCGGCGAAGCAGCAAATCCGCGGTAGGTGAGGTCGGGCTGAAAAGGGTTTCCCTGGTTTTCGTTGACGTTCACGCCCGAGAGGCGCTGGCTCATGAACTCCGGCAGGCTGAGCGGGTGCTGCCGCATGATCTCCGCCCCGGTGACCGCCTGGACGTTCGCGGGGACCTGCGCGGCGGGAACTCCGAAGCCGGGCAGGGGCGTGATGCCGATCACTTCGACCGCGGGCGTCTCGAGCTGCTCCGCGGGATTCTCGGCGCATGCGGCGCCTCGAGAGAGGGCGAAGGCGGCGAGCGACAGGACGAGCGACGCGCCGGTGAAATCCCGCTTCCGCATCGGGCTCCTACTCCAAGCTCGAGATGTAATGCGCGAGATCCTCGATGTCCTGCTCGGAGATGGTCTGGGCGACGCTCGTCATGCTGCCGGCATCGTTGGTGCGCGTGCGCGCCTTGAAGGCTTTGAGCTGCTTGATCACGTACTCGGGGTGCTGGCCCGCGACCCGGGGAATCTCGTTCTGCCCGGAGAGTCCCCCCAGGTGGCACATGGTGCACAACACCTCTTCGGCTTTCTTCTTGCCGCGGGCCACGCGCGCCGCGTCCGCCTTGAAGGCGATGGGCTTCGGTTTCTGCGCGGCAAAGTATTCGGCGAGATCGAGCATCTCCTGGGTGGAGAGCTTCGCCACGAACGGTGCCATCGCGGCTTCGCTGCGCCGGCCTTCCTTGAAGTCTTTCAGCTGAAGGTAGAGGTACCGGGCGGTCTGGCCCGCCAGCACCGGAAACTGGGCGATCGCCGAGTTGCCGTCGGCGCCGTGGCAGGCGCTGCAAGGTTCGGCCTTGCGCCTGCCGGCTGAGAGATCGGCGTGCGCAGCGGGGGCGAGGACGAGGAGAAACAAAAAGGCCGCCCCGGGGGCGGCCTTCCGGGCTTGCATATCTCAGGGCAGCGCGAATACGACGACGCTGTTGCCGCGCTTGAAGTCGAGCTGCGTATTTCCGCCAGCGGCAACGGCGACGTACTGTTTGTTCTTCACCATATAGGACACCGGAGGCGCGTTGACGCCGGCTCCTGCCTGGTACTGCCACAGCAGGCCTCCGGTCTGCGCGTCCAGCGCCTTGAAGAGCCCGTTGCCTTCGCCGAAGAACACCAGACCCCCGGCGGTGGCGAGCGCGCCGCCGATCAGGGGCTGCTCGGTGTCGTACTTCCACGCGACCTTGCCGGTATCGATGTTGACCGCCGAGAGCCGTCCCCACTGTTTCTCGCTCGGTATGGCCTTGAACGCGCCGCCCAGCCACAGCTTGCTGCCGCCCGGATAGTTCGCGGCCTCGACGTGATAAGTCATCGGCTGGTGCAGGTTGAGCGCGTAGGCGAGGCGCGTCTTCGGGCTGAAGGCCATCGGCGACCACTCGACCCCGCCGTTCGCGCCCGGCAGCATGCGCGCGCCCTTCGCGGTCGGCAACACCCACATGTTTTCCTGCGGGATCATCGCTTCCGAAAAGCGGATCAGCTTGCCCGTTCCGCGCTCGTGCACGTAGATGTGGCCGGTCTTTCCGCCGTGGATCACGACGTCGACCGTCTTGCCGTCCTTGTCCTTGGCCTGCGTCAGGATCGGCGGGCTGACGGCGTCGAGGTCCCATACGTCGTGCGCGACGTACTGGAAGTGCCACTTGTAGTTGCCGGTGGCGAGGTCGATCGCGACCAGCGAATCGGTGTACAGGTTGTCCCCGGGGCGCTCCGCGCCGTAGAGGTCGGGCGAGGGATTGCCGGCGACGAAAAACACCGTCTTGGTCCTGCGGTCGACCGCGGGCGTCATCCACACGCCGCCGCCCAGCGTCTGGTAGAAGCCGCCGCCCTTCGCGGCGAGCTGCTTCTTCTCCGCCGCGATGTCCCGCTTCATGTTGCGGCCGGTGGCGTCGTTCTCCGCCCACGCGCCTTCGTGCCCCTTGTCGGGAATCGTATAGAACGTCCACAGGAGCTTGCCGGTCTTGGCGTCGAATGCCTTCACAAAACCGCGGATTCCGTACTCGCCGCCGTTGGTGCCGATCAGCACCTTGCCCTCCACCACGGTCGGCGCCATGGTCTCGGAGTAGCCCTTCTCCGGATCGGCGATCTGAACCTCCCAGGCGACCTTGCCGGTCTTGGCGTCGAGCGCGACGAGCTTCGCGTCGAGCGTACCCATGTAGAGCATGCCCTCGTACGCGGCCACGCCGCGGTTGTTCGGGCCGCAGCAGAAGGTGGTGATCGGTCCCATCTTGTGCTTGTAGTGCCAGAATTCGCGCCCGGTCACCGCGTCGATCGCGTGGACGTGGTTGAACGAGGTCGTGAGGAACATCACGCCGTTCACCACCAGCGGCGAGGTTTCCATCGACTCGAGCACCGCGGTCTGGAACGTGAACTGGACCTTGAGCTTGTCCACGTTGCCCACGCCGATCTGCGTCGCGGGATAGTAGCGGGTCTGCTCGTAATTGCTGTTTGGGTGCAGATGATTCAGGGCGTCGCCGGCGGCGCCATCGAGCATCGCCTGGGTCACGGGCACGAGCGACGGGAGCATCGGCGCTCCCGCGGTGGTCGTTCCGCCCTTGACCTCCTGGGCCTGAACGCCGCCGAATGCGAGCGAGCACAGGCTTGCGGCAACGAAGAAACGGAGAGGGGTGCGCATGGATCCTCCTTGCGATTGTTGAGTGTTGTTCAGATTTGCCGAAGCGGCCCCGTGGCACGAGCCGGGATAGATAGTTACTATAGGAACAAAGGTGCGATCAAGCAAGGTGGACAATCGCCGGAGAAAGACGTTGATTCGCAAGTTGGCCTTATCCCTTTGCCTGCTCGCACCCGTTTCGGCGGGCGCCCAGGATCTTTCGCCCAACGCCCAGCTTCTTGCTGCGACGCGGCAAGACGACCTGGCCGCGGCGAAGCGTCTGCTGGACGGCGGTGCTGCGGTAAACTCGCGCAACCGCCTGGGTGACACACCGCTCCTGATCGCGCTGAAGAACGGCTACGAGGACATGGCGCGGCTTGCCGTCGAAAGGGGCGCGAACGTGAATCTTGCGAACCTTTCAAACGTGACCCCGCTGATGGCTGCGAGCTTCTCGGGTAACGCGGAGCTCGTGAAAATGCTCCTGCAAAAGGGCGCAGAACGCGCGCCCGCGGACCGGGTCGGAAAAACGGCGATGGTTTATGCCGCCGGTCTCGGGCACACCGCGGTGGTCGAACTGCTCCTCGCCGACGGGGAGAGCCCCCGCGCCGCGTATCACAACGATCTCACCGCGCTGATGTGGGCGGCCGCCTACGGCCACACGGCCACCGTGAACCTGCTGCTCGGGCGCGGCGCCGATGCAGGCGCGCGAGACAACCGCGGCAAGACCGCGCTCGCGATGGCGATCGAGGGTGGACACAAGGAAACGGAGCAAGCGCTCCGCAAGGCCGGCGTCCCGCGGTAGTTCAGCGGACTACTACGCCCCAGGGCGCTTCGCCCACCGGGATGTCGCGCAACGGCGTCATCGCCTCGGCGTCGATCACCGAAACGGAGTTGGAGCGGCCGTTCGCGACGTAGAGTTTTTTCCCGTCCGGGGTCAACGCCATGTTCCAGGGACGCTGGCCGACGGAAACGGTCGCGGTGATTTTTCCGGAGGCGACGTCGATCGCCGAGACCGAAGCGTCGCCGCCGTTCGAGACGAACACGACCTTGCCGTCGGGGCGCACCGCGATTCCGTTGGCGCGTTTGCCCGCGGCGATGACCGCGATTACCTCGGCGCGCCCGCAATCGATCACGTAGACGCGGTCGGAATTCTCGGCGGCCACGTAGGCGCGGCTGCCGTCGGGAAGAAAGCCGATGCCGCGCGGGCGCTCCCCGACCTTGATCGACTTGACCGCGCCGCGCTTCGCGACGTCGATCACGTCGACCGCCGCGCCGTCCTCGGCGCTGACGTACAGCCATTTGCCGTCGGGACTGAACACCACGTGCTCGGGGTTCTGCCCGCCGACTCTCACGCTCGTCGCCTCGCGCGGCGCCGCGGCTCGGATCAGCGAAACGCTGTTGTTTTCCTCGACCGCCACGGCGATCCACGCGCCGTCGCGCGAGATCCCGACGCCCTCGGGCGATTTTCCTACCGGGATCCGCTCCGATACCTCGCGCGCTGCGAGGTCCACGACCACGAGCGCGCCGCCCGGCTGGTCGCTCACGTACAGCCGCCGGCCGTCGGGAGTCGCGGCGATGCCGCGCGGCTTGCCGCCCGTCTTGATGGTCGCGACGACCAGGTCGCTCGCCGTGTCGATCACCGACACGGTTCCCGATCTCTCGTTGGGGACATAGGCGAAGGGCGCCGCACGCGCGAGCGACAGGCACGCGAGCGCGAGAAGCGATAAGCCGAGTCGTCGAAGTTCCACGTGGAATCCGAAGCGTGCGGTCGCAATTGTAGTGCAATCCGGTATCATCCGGCGGGATCGAATATTCGCGAGAGACGTGAAACCTTCACTGCACGCCGCGGCAGTGGTCCTGATCGTGTGGGGGCTCAGGGCCGAGGCGCAGTTCGTGGATCCCTCGCTCCGCTGGCGCACGCTCGACAGCGCCCATTTCTCGGTGCACTTCGCCGAGCGCTACCGGGAGCAGGCCCGGATCGTGGCGCAAGTCGCCGAATCCGTCTATCCCCGCGTCACCGGCTGGCTGAACTGGAAACCGGAGTCGCGTACGCAGATCGTGGTTCTCGATTCGCTCGATCTTTCGAACGGGTACGCTTCGCCGTACCCGTTCAACTTCATTGGCATCATTCTGTCGCCTCCCGACGAGGGCGAGCTGCTGCAGAACCGTGAGTGGCTGGAGTTCGTGCTCACGCACGAGTTCACCCACATCGTCCACCTCGACCAGGCGCGGGGCCCGGCGGGCGTGCTGCGGCGGATCTTCGGCCGCTATCTCGTACTACCGCTCCCTTTGACGGTGTTGTTTCCGAGCGGATTTCCGAACCTGCTCGAACCCAACTGGATGATCGAAGGCCTCGCGGTCTATTCCGAGTCAGACTGGAACCGGGGATACGGGCGGCTGGGGCAGAGCCATTTCGAGGGCATGATGCGCGCCGAAAGCGCACGGGGTCTGCGCACGCTTGCCGAAGTCAACGCCGAAGGACGCGGCTTTCCGCTCAACCGGGATTATCTCTACGGCAGCTATTTCTTCCGGTTCCTCGCCGAGCGCTACGGCCCGGAGGCGATCCCCAGGTATGTCGAGACCTACAGCGGCCGCTGGTTTCCGTTCCAGGTTCACAGCACGCCGCGGCTCGTCACGGGCAAGGCGATGGACGAGCTGTGGCTCGAATACCACGAATGGCTGACCGCGCGCTTCGCCGGGAAAGCGGGGGAGCCCGGCAGAGAGCACGACGAAGGCGGAGAGATCATCGTCCACGACTGGTCTGTCACCAGTCCCCTTCGCACACACCGGGGAGATCGCTGGTACGTGCAGGGGAACGGCTACACCCTTCCCAGGCTGATGCGCCAGACTTTGGGCGGCGAAGTCGAAGCCGTTCGCAACGTCGAGTCGGGTACGCGCCTTGCTGCCTTGTCCGACGGGGACCTGCTGCTCTCGAAGCCCGAGATCTGCAACAACTACAACACCTACTACGATCTGTATCGGCTCGGCCCGGGAGGGCGGCTGAGGCGCCTCACCGAATGCGGGCGGTTTCGCTTTGCAGCGCCACTCGAGGACGGCCGCATCGTCGCGATCCGCGTGGTGAACGGTGAGGCGGAAGTCGTCCTGCTGAATTCGCGTGGCGAGCTCGAGCGCTCGCTTTATCGCGCCGCGACCGGCGAGGCCCTCACCGGGCTTGCCGCCAAGGGCGAGACCGTGGTCGTGACGAGCCTGCGCAACGAGCGCTGGTCGCTCGTGCGAATCGCCGAAGGCAAGTCGTCCGTGCTCTTCTCCGACCGGGCGGTCAAGCACTCGCCGCGCTTCGGCGATTCTGTGGATGAGATCTATTTCGTGGCCGCCTACGGCAACGTCGACAATGTCTGGTCGTGGCGGCGCGGCGACCGCAGCCTCGCGCGCTGGACCGAAGCGCGGAACGGCGTCAAGGAAATCAGCGCGCCGTTGAGCGGTGAAATGCTCGTGACGACGATCGAGGCCGACGGCGACGTGCTGCGCGTGCGAACCCTCCCGGATGCGCCGCTCGAAGTTCGCCAGGCGGCAGCGGAGGCCGCGCCTTCGGCCGCGCCGCCGGAGGGCGCATCGCCCTCGGGCGGGGATCGGCCCTATTCCGCGCGGTCTTCGCTCCGGCCGCGCTATTGGCTGCCGAACGGCTATGCCGTTGACGGCGCCGTCGCGCTCGG
>WNFX01019637.1_pt1 | contig 10649 bp, 14 predicted proteins | sample 5400111 | NCBI WGS metagenome assembly WNFX01 (sample SAMN13153363, study PRJNA577476) | soil metagenome | isolation source: 40 cm soil or saprolite under grassland replicate 1 | place: USA:California | collected 2016-06-15 | reverse complement strand
CACCGCGCCCAGGTCGAACAGCGGCTCGGGTGCTCTGAGCAGCGCCGGGTCGTCTGCGCCAGGCGCATACCGCTCCCACTTGGGGTGGGACGCCGGCACGATCCGCAACTTGTCGACTTGCATCCAGCGGGAATACAAGTCGCGGGCGTGGAGGGTCGCCTGCTCGGGGGTGTCGAATTCAAGATCATTGGTCGCCCAAGACCCTTCCCCAAAAGCCAACACCTCCATCCGTAGTTTTTCGCCCACTTGCACTTCCCCCTTTTTCGAGTCGCGAGTGGCCGACCATTTCGTTATAGGGGGCTGGTGAGCATAAGCGAAGATGCAATTACACAAATACACAAACTTGGGCGCATTACTGGTCGAGGCGGTAGAATCGGCGCGGCCCGGTGGGTCACTGCTTGCCGAGACGACTGCCGAGACGACCTGGGAGGACCGATGTCCGCTCGCACGACGCCGCCGTTTCGCGCCGACCATGTTGGCAGCCTCTTGCGTCCAGCGCGGCTGCATCAGGCGCGCGCGGACTATGCCGCCGGCCGGATCTCCGCCGATGACCTTCGCGCCGTTGAGGACGAGGCCATCCGTGAGGTGGTGCGGATGCAGCACGATGTGGGGCTGCAGTCGGCCACCGACGGCGAGTTCCGCCGTGCCACCTGGCACATGGACTTCATCTACCAGCTCGGCGGCATCGGTAGTGCCAAGGACGAGAACCTGAAGGTCCAGTTCTTCAATGAGCAAGGTGGGCTCGAGTTCACCACCGCCGCGCTGAAGGTCCACGACAAGGTGCGGCTGGAGCACACCATCTTCGGCGACCACTTCCAGGCGCTCAAAGCCCTGACCGACCAGACCGGCGCGATGCCGAAGCTCACCATCCCGTCGCCGAACATGGTGCACTATCGCGGCGGCCCGGCGGCGATTGACCCGGACGTCTACCCAGATATCGAGGAGTTCTGGGCTGACCTGAGCGCCGCCTATGGCGAGGAGGTCCGGCGCCTGGGGGAACTGGGTTGTCGGTATCTCCAATTTGATGACACTAGCCTCGCCTACTTAAACGACCCCAGCCAGCGGGAGCAGATCGCGCGGCGCGGGGAAGACGCCGACCACCTACACTTCCGCTACATCCGCCAGATCAACCAGGCGCTGGCGCAGAAGCCGGCGGGGATGACCGTGACCACCCACATGTGCCGGGGCAACTATCGCTCCTCGTGGGCGGCGGCAGGTGGCTACGAGTTTGTGGCCGAGGCGCTGTTTGGCGAGCTCGGGGTCGACGGGTTCTTCCTGGAGTACGACGACGCCCGCTCGGGCGGGTTCGAGCCGCTGCGGTTTGTGCCCAAGGGCAAGCTGGTGGTGCTCGGCCTGGTGACCACCAAGCGCGGCGAGCTGGAGAGCAAGGACACCCTCAAGCGGCGCATCGAGGAGGCGAGCAAGTTCGTGCCGCTGGAGCAGTTGTGCCTGTCGGGGCAGTGCGGCTTCTCCTCCACGGTCGAGGGCAACCTGCTCACCTATGACCAGGAGGTCGCCAAGCTCCGCCTGATCGTGGAGACTGCCCAGGAGGTCTGGGGCTGATCGGCGGCGATTCCGGCGGAATCACAGCGGGAAGTTGGCTCACAGTCCTCACGGCGCCGAACAAACGGAGAGGGCACCCATGCTTGGAGAGCATCCAATCCACCCGGTATTGCTGGCGACCGATCTTGGCGCCGCGAGACACTTCTACCACACCCAGCTTGGCCTGGAGATCCTGAACGAGAGCGACGCCGCCATCGTGTTGCGGTGTGGCGACGGGACGCAACTGGCCGTGACCAAGAGCGCGACCGGAACCGCGGACACGCAGACGAAGGCATCGTGGCTGGTCAAGGACGTGCGTGCCGAGGTTGCCGAGTTGCGGTCACGCGGCGTCAAGATTGAGGAGTATGACGTGCCGGGCTTGAAGACTCAGGACGGCATCGCCGACATCGGGTTTGCCTGGGCAGCGTGGATCGTCGACCCAGGCAAGAACGCGCTGGGCATCCTCCAAATCAAGGAGTGAGGCGACCACCGCGGCTCTCCTCGGACGTCCCGCCTCAACAACCGTGCCGGGAAGCGTATGACGTAGTCCGCAGGCTCCTCTGAGGAAACGGTGCTGCGCGGGGATCTTACCTCCCTATCCTCTCGTCGCCACGGGCGGCGGCGGATCGCTGAACTCCTCCGTGCATCCGTCGCTTGGAGGGCCGAGAATGCCGCACAAGTACGCCCGCAATGCGGATATAGGTGGCGTCGTCAATCCCCTCTCCTGCTCCCTCGACAAGATCGAGGCGCTCGGCTACCAAGGCACGCGAGACGAGGGCTAAAGGTGAAGATGGCTGTGAAGGCATTAGCTTATTCCTCTTATATCCCGAGCGTAGCACATTAGAGCGTTAGAATTCTAGTGCTCTAACGTTCTCTCTAGTTAGAGAGCGTACATTCTCACCAGCTCACACTCTCGTATTCTTTCCAGCTATTGCGTCAGAACTCTAACGCTGTTATCGTAAATTCAGTAATGACTACGAACCCATGACCAGCATTGAGATAGCTCCAACAGCGGTTCTTGACCGCGCGGCAAGCATTTTTGATGGCCTTGATGTCGCTGAGAGTACTCGCAAAGAATATAAGTGGCGCATTCAGGCCTTTTTCTCGTTCCTGAACGGCCAGCCGCTCACACCGCAAAGCTATCTCGATTACAAGCGCTACCTGGGCGGCCGGGCTGACCTGAGCATCTCCACCAAGAACAAGTATCTCGTCGCGGCCGGCATCTTCCTCCGAGAGCTGACCCGCCGCGGGCTGCTCCCGATGGACATCACCCTGAACATCCATCAGTTCCAGCAATCCAAGAAGCACAAGCAAGACGGCGTGAACGACCGGGAGATGACTGAAATGGCGGCCTGGCTGCGCCAGCTTGCGCCCACCCCGGCCAACGCCCGCCTCAAGGCCATCATCTGCCTGCTCGCACTCCAAGGCCTGCGCCAGATCGAGGTCCGTCGGCTCGACGTGGCTGACCTCGACCTTGTGGCTCGGGTGGCGCTGGTGCAGGGGAAGGGGAGGGACGACAAGGAGCCGGTCGACCTTAACCCCCAGACTATACAGGCGCTCAGGGACTACCTGAAGGCCACCGGGCTTCGTTCCGGTCCGCTGTTTCCCAGCCGCGAGCGCAAGGCCGGCCACGACCGGATCACGACCCGCACGATCCGCCTCATCGTACGGCAGGCCTTCGACGAGCTCGGCATCGACAAGACCACCCACGGCTTGCGCCACTACTTCACCACCAAGCTCCTGACCGTCTACCAGGGCGATCTCCTCGAGGTGCGGCAATACACCCGCCATAGCGGCCTGGAGATGCTTCGCCACTACGACGACCGGCGCAAGCAGCAGGAAGACCTGCCGCGGTTCTTCGGCGCGTTTGCGGGGGTCGACTTATGAGCCGGCGTGCCCTCGACTTTCCGATAATCCTAATTACAGGAAACTAACCGCGATGGCTAAAAAGTATGCGGTGATGATGTACAAAGGCGGGGCGGGCAAGAGCACGACCGCCACCAACCTCGGCGCCGTGCTGGCCGAGTTGGGAAAGCGCGTGCTGCTGGTCGACCTCGACCGGCAGGGGAACGCCACCACCGGCGTCGGCTTTGAGCTCAATGAGGTGCCCCGCACGGTCAACGACCTGTTCGCCGACCCGGAGCTGCATCCCCGTGAAGCGGTCCTCGAGACCGACTTCGGCTTGCACGTCCTGGCCGCCTCCCGTGGCCTCGCCAAGACGGCCATGAACATGAGCCCGGGCGACATGTTCAACCTCAAGGAGATCCTCGGCCGCATTGACGCCGACTATGACGTCATCCTGATCGACACCCCACCTAACGAGGGGTACATGACCTACTCGGCGCTGGCCGCCGCCGACGCCGTCATCATCCCCGTAGCCACGCGCGGCTTCAGCGAGGAAGGCCTGGCGCAGACCGTCGACGGGATCACCGCGGCGCGCAAGAGCTACAACCCCAACCTGGCCCTGGCCGGCATCCTCTTCACCAACGTAGAGCACGGGACACTTATGTCGAACTCGGTGCTCAAGAGTGTCATGGAGGACTACGCCGAGGCGGTCTTCCCTCACGCCATCCCGAAGGCCGCGGTGTTCGACAAGGGCAACGCTGCCGGCATCCCGGGCGTACTGCTTGAACCCAAGCACAAGGCCGCTGAAGCCTACCGTAACGTTGCAAGGAGACTCGTCGATGCCGAGCAGTAAAGACATCAAGGAGATATTGGAGGCGCGCAAGACGAGGCGCGCCATCCCCCAGGTCGACCCGGCCGACGTCGTGGCCCGGCCAGCGCCGGAGGGAGCGGCACCAGCTCTGCCGGAGCAAGGCATCGACACCCGGCCAAGTGACGCCGAGATACCCGAGCTGGCGATCGAGGAGCCGCCACAGCTTGAGACCGGCACACTGGAGAACACCGGAGCACCAGAGCGTGAGAGCGTTGGAGCCGGTGAAGCTCCTGCAACGGTTGGGCGGCCAGCCGCCCTCACGCCAGTCGATACGAGCGAGAAGCCCTTTAACCGAGGCTTCCACATGTACCCGTCGCGCCACGAGCAGCTGTTTGACTTGGCGTACGTCGAGAGGCGCAAGCCATGGGAGATCATCGACCAGGCGCTCGCTGAGTACGTCAAGCGCCACCATGGTGGCAAGGCCGGGAAGTAACGGGGGAGTCGATTGAGCACCATTGTTATTCAGAATCGGGAGCATAAGCGTTGCTTGTTGTAACCATTACCATTATGATGGGCTTAACTAGCCGGACATCGGATGTCTCGTAAACCTTCGTTGCCAAGTGCTAGTTGCAAATCTAAGGGTTCCTTGCGTCTTGTGAGGTTTACTCGTAAAAGGGTTGACTAACATAAGCGGTGTGTTTAATATGGATTTAACGAGACATTCATGTTCAGCACAGGGACCCCGAGAAGGGGTCCATTTCGTTTGGCCCCAACACCTTACTGGCTAGTCCGCGCGGTAAAGCCGTAAGCAGCAAGTAAATATGCGCAACCAGGCCTCTTTATAGGCTCTAGTTTGATGCGCCTTAACAACAGGAGCTAGCTAATATGAACCGCGCAGGTGACGTACTGGCCGGTCGCTACGGACAACGGCCCAGCCTTTCCTCCCTTACCAGCAAAAACAAAACCTCTATAGAGGGTAGTGTTAGTAATAACATTACCTCTATAGAACTACCGGCCGAGATCGAAAGCCTTATCATCGGCTCCGATTACTGGCGCACAGCCAAGCGCAACCGCTACAAGATGCTGGCACGCCAGGGACACTTAAGGGTCCTCCTGAAGCTCGCAGAGATTGCCAGAACCAAGAACATCCCGGCTCACTGGTTTGCAACAGTGTGCTCCAAAGTGGAATGGGAGCGCACCCTGGAGTACCTCGCCAAGCTGACGAAGGTGCAGGAGACGGCTGTGCGGGTGGCACAGAAGCTCCGCACGGAAGTAACCAAGTTCATCTACCAGCAAATCTGGCGTGGGGTGAACGTCGAGCGCTGGGCTGATCCACGCCTCCAGCCTCTCGAGGTGGCCGCCGGAATCCGTCGCCGTCCCTTGGCAGCTTGAAAGGTGCGCTACAGTGCCGATCCAATGGCCGAGCAACCGCTGCAGATCGCGACCGATGGTGCATGCCTGTCCAATCCCGGGCCGGGCGGTTGGGCGTGGACGACTGAAACCACCTCGGCGTGCGGGGACAAGCCAGCCTCGACCAACCAGGAGATGGAGCTGCGTGCCGTGCTGGAGGCACTACGCGCTCACCCCGGCCGGCCAGTGGAGGTCATCACCGACAGCCAGTACGCCATAAACTGCCTGACGGTGTGGCTGGCCGGTTGGCAGCGCAACGGTTGGCGGACCGCGAGCCGGAAGCCCGTCAAGCATCGGGAACTGATCGAGGCGATCGCCGGCGAAGTGGGCACCCGCCCGGTGTCGTTCACCAAGGTGCGTGGCCATGCCGGGCACGTGTTGAACGAGCAGGCCGATCGGCTGGCTAATGCGGTGGCCCGGCGCGGTCAGGCACGGTGACACCGGCAGCACCGATAAGGCCAAGTACTTCGCCTGGCTGTGCCGGCGGGAGCCTGCCGTGCGAGCAGGCGCAGGGTTTGCCGCCGCCGCAGGACGCGCAAGTTCCCAGGTGTGAGCCTCCAGGCTCCAATCGCTTCGCCAAGCTCTGGAGGGAGCGACCCCTGATGGCCCGAAGCCGCCGGCGACCGCGCTCCCGCACCCGGCACCGCCGCGACCGCGACCGCGGCATCCATCTGAGTTCTGTGCTGCTCACCGCCCTGGTACTCTTCGGCGCGTTCTACATCGCCAGAAACCAGGACTGGGTCCACGTCGGCCCCGGCGGCAAGATCACCGTCCCGCCCGTCAGCCGACTGCTGCCCCCAGCCACCACCGCCCACGCCCCACCCAAGATCGCCGCCGGCCACTGCGATCCCACGCTCATGCAGCACATCTACCATCCTGCGCGCCTCAAGGTGCTGGCGGCCTGCAAGACGGTCACCGGCGTGGTTGACCTCATCCGGCTGCCCGAGCCCGACGGCGACACCCACCTCAACCTCAAGCTCGACCCCGGCCAGGAGCGCCTCATCCACCGCCCGGGCGTGGCGCCGGGCAGCGCCGAGGATTACGCCAACACCTGCTTCCAGCATGGCGACCTGGTCACCGAGGCGATCTGCCAGCATCAGGTCCTCCAGCCCGACACCATCTCGGCCTGCGCGGGCTTCCACGACCCGATCACCATCCCGCCGGTCGGCACCCACGTCGAGGTCACCGGCGTCTACGTCCTCGACCAGGACCACGGCTGGACCGAGCTCCACCCCATCTCTGCGATCAAGCGGATCGGCTAGGCTTTCAGGCCGCCCACACCGGATGCTGCCGGGTGGTTTCTGAAGTCAAGTTATCTAGCCAGGTTTCGGAGCAAGACCCTCACAATGTTGATGGCGATTGCGGCTTCATCTTCGGCAACGGTGATGCCTTGTGCAGTTTGCTTGGACGGGTGTACGAGGTTGCGATACTCACGAAGCGCATGGCTAAGGTGGAAAGCACTAGGTTCCACGACTCCCATGGCTTGAGCTACCGTTATTAGATCATCCAATCCCCAGCGATCGAGGCGCCGTGAGCGCCGGTGCAGCTTCTCGTGCTCAAGGCGCGCCTCTGACTCCCGTCGCCTGCAGACATCAAACAACAGCCCCTCGACGATCCCGCCGCAGAGCACAAGGCATGCTTTCCATGCCTTGACTTCGTAGACGAGCTGGGCCTCGTGCCAGTCGGCCTCAAGCTGTGCTCGCAAAACGGGATCAACGACAGACCAGAACTCAGAAGCGGACGGTTCAACCTGCTCCGCTTTGGCCTGTTCAACCTGCTTGGTATATAGATACGAACCCCGCTGCCGGGCTTCAATCGGAACCGTCGGATCGAAGCCAGTGATTGCCTGTTCGCGGACATACCAGTGAAGATCGGATATTTCAGGAAGATCGTCGATCGTAGGCGGAGGGCCCACTCGCCAATCTTTTTCACCAACTCCAAAGCCAACACCCCAGAAAGTCCCCGCACCTAGATAGAGGGCCTCACCAAGAAGGCTCGTCTGCTCGTCGGAGAGGCCGAGGTCCGTTTGCACTTCTCTACTCTCGACTAGCTGAAATTCGGGATCTTCGACGAACCGCTTCCGCAAAAAGCTCAAGTATCTCGCCAGCAAGTCTTCGATTTCTTGGCCATCAGATGTAAGCAGTACGCCGAGAAGCGTTAGCTGATAGTGGCTGCCCGAAGGATCTTCGTCATCCCAGACGATCGTGCCCCCGATCTGGCTGAGGAGCGCACGCACTCGGGACTTTCCCTCGCGGGAGTGAAGGACACGAGTCGGTATCCACTGCCGACGGTGCCCGGTGTCGCGGTGATACTTCCAGATCGCATCCAGGAGCCGGCGTTGTTCTTCCGTTAGCGACGCTCGAAGGCTGTGGAGGTCCATCAAGGGTCGAACCTGGTCCTCGCTGCTGGTCTGGGGGAGAAGCGCATCATGACACATATCGAGCTCCGCCATCGCGGCGCTGCCCCTGACGGTACTGCGCCTGCCAGGTCCCGGCAAAGTCGTGGTCTGCACCAAATGCCCGAAGATGCCTGTCGCTGGAATCTGGCTTCCGGCCTGGGGTAATGCCTCAGGAGTTGAGCCGGGTCTCGTAGCGGGCGTTGATTCCGCACAAATCAGTGAGGTCGAGCTGGTCGTAGACGGCCCGGACGTTGTGGTGGGTGATGACGTCCAGGCCGTCGGGCTTGTGGAGGCCCGCGGCCGTCTTGGCGAGGAAGCGGTTGGTGGCGATGCCGATGTTGCAGGTCATCCGCTCGCCGATCTCGGCCTTCATGCGCCGCTTGATCTCATGCCCGATCTCCACCAGCGAGGCGCGCCGCAGCGTCGGCGTGCCCTGAAAGTCGATCACCGCCTCGCACGAACTGGGCGTGCACGTGGAAGTACTTGTCGGGGTCGGACGGCAGGATCACGAGATCAGGGCAGAGCTCCAGGGCGTCACGCACGCGGTAGCCCACCTTCACGCCGCGCCGCTTGGCCTCATACGACGGCGCGATGACGCACCCGCCGAGCGAGACGTTGGCGGTCACGCCCACCGGCCGGCCGCGCAAGCTGGGGCGGGCCTGCTGCTCGATCATGGCAAAGCAGGAGTTGAGGTCAATGTGCATGAGGAGCGGCTCAGCGTGGTTAAGCGGCAAGTCCATCGCTGATCTCCTCAAGCACCCAATGCAGCGTCTCGGTTTCGAGCTTGAGTCGGTAGTCGGTCGTGCCGTCTGAGACGCTAAAGACGTGGTAGAGCCGCCGGCCCTCCCGCACCGGGTGATGCAGGCCCAGCTTGGTCAACGTGATGGTGCGGCCACACCAGCGCAGGCGGTGGGGGACCACCCGCCCGGACGGCTGGCTGCATGAGGCGATGACTGAGACTTTTTCACCTACAGCCTGGATCACTATCTGTTTCGCTCCTGTAGAGGGACACGGCCTCGGCAAAGGAGGAATAGTCAAGAGTTGTGGATCGCCGGTTCTGGGTGATCACGCGGCGACCTCCTGAGGATCGTCCGGACGTTCGACCATCACCCCCTTCTCGAAGCGGGCGCCGGCACGCACCAGTGCCACCAGATGCGGGCCGTTGACCGCCCGCCAGCGCTGCTGCGCTGCCTCCAGCAGCTTGAACGCCATCGCCAGCCCCGCCGCTTTGGAGCCCGGTCCCTTGGTCACCCGGGTGCGCAGCCGCACCGACGAGAAGGTCGACTCGATTGGGTTGCTGGTCTTGAGGTGCAGCCAATGCTCGGCCGGGAAGTCGAAGAACGTGAGGAGTTCCTCGGCGTCGTCGGTGATCTTGGCCACTGCTTTGGGCCATTTCGTGCCGTAGTCGCGGGCGAAGGCGTCGATGGCGCGGCGGGCGTGGTCGCGGTCGGGCGCATCGCGGATCTCCGCCAGGGCCTTGCGGGCGCCGGCCTGCACGCTTTTGGGCAGGGCGGCAAGCACGTTGGCGACCTTGTGGACCCAGTCGCGCTGGGCTCGGGTGGCGGGGAAGACGTCCCGCAGCGCCGCCCACAGCCCCAGCGCCCCGTCGCCGACCATCACCATCGGCGCGCGCATGCCACGGCGTCTGAGGTCCCGCAGCAGCTCCGCCCACGACTCGGTGGACTCGCGCTCGCCGTCACAGACCGCGACCAGCTCCTTGGTGCCGTCGGCGCGCACGCCGACGATCACCAGGCAGCACAGGTGGGCCTGCTCCAGGCGCACGCGGAAGTGCACCCCATCCGCCCAGCAGTACACGTAGTCCCGGTCGGTGAGGTCGCGGCGGCAAAACGCCTGGTAGTCGGCCTGCCACTGGGCGGTCAGGCGAGTGATCACCGCCGCTGACAGCCCGGCTGCGGAGCCGAAGAACTGCTCCAGTGCGGGCACGAAGTCGCCGGTCGACAGCCCATGCAGGTACAGCAGCGGCAGCACCTCGGCCACCTTCGGGCTCTTGCGGCACCACGGCGGCAGGATCTGTGAGCGGAACCGGACCCGCTCGCCGCTGGCCGGGTCAACCCGCCGGTCGTCCACCCGCGGCGCCCGCACCCCAACCGCGCCAGCCGCGGTGGTGACCTGCCGCTGGCGGGCATACCCGTTGCGGACCACCAGCCGTCGGCCCTGCTCGTCCCGCTCGGCCGCATGCGCGGCCAGGTAGGCGTCGACCTCGGCCTCCAAGGCGGCGGCCAGCATCCGCCGGGCGCCCTCACGCACGATCGCATCCAAGTCGGCGCGCAGCTCGTCGTTTGCCTGCGCAGGGGTGACTACACTCAGCATGCGGCGTTCCTTCCTCGCCGGCGTTGGCCCGCCGGCGCTCCTGGGACTTGTCATCCAGGAAGGTACGCCGCGCTCACATCTCCAGACCCCGTCCACAACTTCAGGTCATACCTCTCGGCAAAGTGCGGGCTTGTCTAGTTGGCGAGGGTCGAGCGAGTGGGCTGAGTGGATGAGGGAGCAGGCACGGCTCCCCGCGATCATATGGGTGTCGAAGCCCATGACAGACCGGACCGCCGTGCCTGCCCGCCCATCATCCACCATCCCCGAAGCCGCCCAGCAGCCGACCCCGCCCGCCGCGCTGGCCCCCGGCCA
>WNFX01020485.1_pt1 | contig 10653 bp, 12 predicted proteins | sample 5400111 | NCBI WGS metagenome assembly WNFX01 (sample SAMN13153363, study PRJNA577476) | soil metagenome | isolation source: 40 cm soil or saprolite under grassland replicate 1 | place: USA:California | collected 2016-06-15 | reverse complement strand
TGCCCAACGGCGGCGAGTCGCGCCGCGAGCCAGGCGGGACTGGGCCCGACGCGCACCCCGCGGATCACGGCGGCGATGTACCGAGGGCAGCCCTCCGGGTCTTCGAGGCGGATCTCCACCCCGTCAACCTTCCCGCGGTCGGACTGTCGGCCCCGCGCTCCGCTCGGGGTGACCGCATGAGCGCCCGAGATCTCGGGCAGCTTCACCGTGCCTCCCAACACCGCCGCCACCTCTCGCGCCACGCCCTTGTGGCAAAGCAGGTCGGGGCGGTTCGCCGGGATATCGAGAACGAGCTGATCGTCGCTGATGGGCACGGCGTCGAGGAAGCGGGTGCCCGGAGCGGCCGGCGTGTCGAGCTCGAGGATGCCGGCGTGATCCTGGCCCAACCCGAGCTCCTTCGCGGAGCACAGCATCCCGTTGGACTCGACGCCGCGAATCTTGCGGCGCTCGAGCTTGAGCCCGCCCGGGAGCTCCGCCCCTACGGGGGCGAACGGGTACTTCCTGCCGGCCTGCACGTTGGGCGCGCCGCACACGACCTCGACCGGGCCACCACTGCCGCCGGCATCGACCAGACACAACGTCAGCCGGTCGGCGTTGGGGTGCGGCTTCGTCTCCAGCACCTGGCCGACGAGCACGTCTCCCAGGTCCTGGTGCAGGGGCACCACGGCTTCGACGGCCGCGCACGTCATCGTGAGCCGCTCGGCGACTTCCCGGACGGCCAGCGAGCGGCCGAGCAACGCCTCGAGCCAGCGACGCGAGACGATCACCGGTGCGGCCTCGCGAACTGCGTGAGGAACCGCACGTCATCCTCCCAGAACAGCCGGATGTCGGAAACGCCGTAGCGGTTCATCGCGATGCGCTCGGGGCCCATGCCGAACGCGTATCCGGTGTAGCGCTCACTGTCGACACCGCAGTTGTCGAGGACGGCGGGATGCACCATCCCCGACCCGAGGATCTCCATCCACCCCGACTGCTTGCACGTGGGACAGCCGCTGCCCTTGCAGATCTGACAGCGCACGTCCATTTCCGCCGACGGCTCGGTGAACGGGAAGTAGGAGGGGCGGAAGCGCACGGTGGTATCGGCCGTGAAGAAGCGCCGGGCGAAGGCCGTGAGCGCCGCCTTGAGATCGACGAACGTCACCCCTTCGTCCACCACGAGCCCCTCGATCTGCTCGAAGACCGGTGAGTGCGAGGGATCGAACGGGTCGCGGCGATACACCTGGCCGGGGATCACGACGCGGATGGGCGGCTTGTACGCCTCCAGGGTGCGAATCTGCACGGGGGACGTGTGCGTGCGCAGCACGACCCCGTCGCCGACGTAGAACGAATCCTGGGCGTCGAGCGCCGGGTGATCGTGGGGGAAGTTGAGGGCGTAGAAGTTGTTGCGCTCCGACTCCGCCTCGGGGCCGACCGCGCGCGTGAAGCCGAGCTCGTGGAAGATCTCGCAGATCTCGTCCACGACCTGGGTGACCAGGTGCAGGCCGCCGACCCAGCGGGCGCGGCCCGGCATGGTGAGATCTTGGTCGATGGCGGCGCCCGTCTCGAACTCGCGCTTCAGGGCGTTCGCCGCCCCGCCGATGGTCTTGCGGTCCTTCGGCTCGAGGGAGGGGAGCGCGCCCAGGATGTGGGTGAGCGCGCCGGCTTTCCGGCCCAGGATCTCGGTCTTGAGTTCCTGGAGCCGGCGTTCGTCCGCCTGCGGAATCTCGGTGAGTCGCTCCCGCAGCGCGTCCAGGGCTGCCAGGAGGTCGCTCATGGTCAGAGCGCCTTCTTGGCGACCTCCGCCAGCTGGCCGAACGCCGTCGGGTCATGCACCGCCAGGTCCGCGAGGACCTTGCGGTTGATCTCGACCCCGGCCTTGCGCAGGCCGTTCATGAGGCGGTTGTAGGAGATCTCGTGGAGCCGCGCCGCGGCGTTGATCCGGATGATCCACAGCCGCCGGAACTCGCCCTTCTTGCGGCGGCGGTCGCGGTAGGCGTACTTCGCCGCCCGCTCGACCGACTCCTTGGCCGCCTTCCACAGCTTGCTGCGCCCGCCGAAGTAGCCCTTGGCGAGCTTCATCACCTTTTTCTTGCGCTTCAAGCGCGCGACGTTGCTTTTGACGCGGGGCATGACCGGTCTCCTACGCCTGCAGCAGGCGCTTCAAGCGCACCTCGTCGGCGCGCGCCACCAGCGCCGCTTTGCGCAGGTGCCGCTTCCGCTTGGGGTGCTTCTTCGTCAGGATGTGACTTTTGTACGCCCGATGGCGACGCAACCGGCCCGACCCGGTCAGCCGCACGCGCTTCCGGAGCGCACGCTTGGACTTGAATTTCGGCATTGTGGCAATTCCTGGTTCAGACGTCAGACGTCTGACGTCAGATCATTTCGGGGCCAGCACCATCGACATGTTCCGGCCCTCGAGCTTGGGCTCCTGCTCCACCTTGCTGATGTCCTTCAACTGCTCCGCCACGCGGTCGAGCACCCCCCGGCCCAGCTCGATATGGGCCATCTGCCGGCCGCGGTACATCATCGTCACCTTCACCTTGTTGCCGTCCTCGAGAAACTCCCGGGCGTGTCGCGTCTTGAACGCGAAATCGTGATCGTCGATCCCGGGGCGGTACTTCACTTCCTTCAAATGGATCACGTGCTGCTTCTTCTTCGCCGCGCGCGCCGCCTTCGCCTGCTCGAACTTGAACTTCCCGTAATCCATGATCTTGACGACCGGCGGGCGCGCCAGCGGCGCCACTTCCACCAGATCGAGCCCGCGCGCCTGTGCGGCTGCGATGGCTTCGTCGATCGGGAGCACGCCCAGCTGCTCGCCGTCGTTCGCGATCACCCGGACCGGGCTGATGCGGATCTGCTTGTTGACCCGGATCCGTTGGGTTTTGTTGTTCTCGATTACCAGAGCGGGGCTCCTCCTGACGAGTGAAAACGAAACCGCGGACCCCGTGAGCAACTCAGGATCCGCGAAAGTGGTTGTCGGTCATCGGTGCCCGGCACCGACAACCTCCGCCTTCGGAACCCTGACGCGCGCCCGTCCGGGCGGCGATGGGGTGAGGCGCTCGAGGCGCCCGCTTACCCTCTTTGTGGAGGCGAAATTAGCCGACGCGAACGGGGTCCACAAGGCCGAAGCCTTTGCCGTCCCGCCCCAGCCGCCCGGCGACCACTTCCGGGTCGTGCTCGAACCACAGCAGCCACCCCTCGGCCTCGGCCCGCGCATACAGCCGCCGCTTGCTCTCCAGCGTCACCAGCGGCTCCAGGTCGTACCCCATGATCCAGGGCAGCGGCAGGTGGGCGGACGTGGGCACGAGGTCGGCCAGAAAGCACGCCCGCTCCCCTGCGCTCTCGACCAGCACGGACTGATGGTAGGGCACGTGGCCCGGCGTGGGGAGGCAGTGGATCCCGGGCAACACCTCCGTCTCGCCGTCGATCAGCCGGAAGGGGATGGGCTCGAAATTGTGCCGCAGGTAGCTCGCCGCAGTGCGCTCGTTGGTGTGCCGGGCGAAGTCCAGCTCGCGCTGCTGCACGACGTAGGTTGCCGCGGGGAAGCTGGCCCGGACGGCACCCGCCTCGTCGCGAAAGGTGTTGCCGCCCGCGTGGTCGAAGTGCAGGTGCGTGTCGATCACCCAGCGCACGTCGCCGGGCGCAAACCCCAGCGCCGCGAGCGCGTCCTCGAGCTGGGTGAGGCCGTTTCGCCCCGTATTCTCGACGCCATAGATGTCCCGGAACTTGGCGTCCTCTTTGTTGCCGAGGCCGGTGTCGATGAGCACGGGCCCGGCGTCGTGCTCGACCAGCACGCAGCGCAGCGCCAGGGGGATGCGGTTGCGGGCATCGGGCGCGATGCGCTTTTCCCACAACGGCTTGGGGACCACGCCGAACATCGCCCCGCCGTCCAGGTGCTGGCGGCCGCCCTCGAGGGCGTGGCACTTGAGGCGGCCGACGGTGAAGGAGGTGTGCGTCACAGGTCCGCCAGCGTCACCGCCCCCCGCTCGCGTGCCAGCTCCAAGAGCCGCACCAAGAGCTGCGCGGTGGCCTCGGCGTCGCCCCCTGCGCGGTGGCGCGCGCGGTTCGTGATGCCGAAGTAGTCGGTGAGCCGGTCGAGGCGGCGGCCTTTGACGTCCTTCACCAGGCGTCGCGACAGCCGCAGCGTGCACAGCCGCGGCCCCTGCAACAGCACGCCCCGGGCGCGCTCCAGCTCAGCGGCCACGAACATCCAATCGAAGCGCGCGTTGTGCGCCACGAACACCGCCGCGGCGAGGGCCTCGCACAGACCGTCGGCGATGCGCGCGAACGGCGGCGCGCCGCGCAGGGCGGCCGCCGTGATTCCCGTGAGCCGCTCGGCGAACGGAGAGATCGGAGCCTGAGGATCGACCAGCGTTTCGAAGCGACGACGCAGACAGCCGCCCTGCACCTCCACGACGGCGATCTCCATGATGCGCCCGCCGTGGCCGGGGTTCCGGCCCGTGGTCTCGACGTCCACGACGGCGAAGCGGCAGGCGTCGAGCGGCGGGCTCTCGGCCGCGGCAGCGGCGAGCGCCCAACGCCCGTCGGCGATGCGCCTGGTCGGCGATCTGGCGCGGTGCCCGGGAGAGCCCCAAAACGTCCCGCAGCAACGCGGCGCTGGCCGCGGGGCCGCCCTCCAGGTACGCCACGGCGCGGTTCGCCAGGCTCGCCGCCGGCACCGCCAGGAGCCCGCTCAGAGCTCGTCCCGGCGCAACGGCAGGCTCATGCAGCGCGGGCCCCCGCCGCCGCGCACCAGCTCGCTGCCTTCGATGGTGATCACGGCGCGCTCGCCGCCGTCCAGCGATTCCTCCCCCGTCAGGAAGTTCACCGCCGAGACCACGCGAAAGCCGGTGTGCTCGAGCTCGGCGAGGGTCGCTTCGTTCCGGGCGTAGGTGACGATCACGCCCGGCCGCACCGCAAAGAAGTTGCACGCGGAGGACCACTGCTCGCGCTCCTGCAACGGCCGGGCGTTGCCGCCGCAGAACACCGGCTCGAGCGGCTGATTCACGGCCTGCATCGCGGCGAAGAAGTTGGGCATCTCGCGGACCCCCTTGGAGCCCTTGCGGCGGTGACAAAGTGGGGTGGGTAGACGCAGCACACATCCCGGTCGAGCTGGGTGAAGATCATGTCGAGGTGGATCGCGGTGCGCTCGGCCGGGAGCACGACGGTCACCACGTCGGTCACGCCGCAATGCTCGAACACCAGGTCGCAGAGGTGATCGAGCGCCGCCGGCGTCGAGCGCTCGCTGAACCCCAGCACCAGGAGGTCGGGACGGACGGGGTGCACATCCCCGCCCTCGAGCGTGTAGTTGTTGCGCTTTTCCTCGGAGCCGTCGTACAGGATGGCGGCGTTCTCGAGCTTCTGGTGGTAACGGAACAGCGCCTTAATCAACAGCTCCTCGGTCCAGCGCACGCCATGGCGCATCGAGCCGATGATCGAGTGCTCGCCGATCACGATGCCGACATCGCGCGTGAAAAAGAGGTTGGGCAGCGGCGGCAGGGCGTACCCGACCTCGTTCAGCGCCCGGGCGATGGGACCGGCCTCTTCCATCGCGCCCTCGATCATGAGCGACACGAAGTCCTCCGGGGGCAGCTCGCCGAGCTGCTTTGCCAGCGCGTCCGAGGGCACCACTTCGAGGGCGCGCGTGACGAGGAACTCGCGCACCTCGGGCCGCGCCGCGAGCTCGGTCAGCAAGTCGCGGACTTCGTAGACCTCGGCGAAGCGCTCGAGCACGGCGACGAAGCGTCGGTGCTCGCGCTGCGCCAGGTCCAAGTCGATGATGTCGTCGTAGAGATAGTCTTCGCGGTTGCCCGGTGTGACCGCCACGAGCTCGGCCCCGGGCGTGTGGACCAGCACGGCCTTCAGGGGCCCGATTTCGGACGTCACATGGACGCGCGGCATGGGGGGAATCTAAGTGTGGAATGCGGAGTGCGGAGTGCGGAATGGAAGGGCGAGCGTCGTGCCCGCGAATGACCCTCCATTCACACTCCGCATTCCGCACTTGGTGTTACCGGTTGGCGAGCACGAAGCTCAACGTCTCCAGCTCCTGCGCCATGTTCACCGTCTTCACCGCCACGTCGCGCGGGACGGTGAGCTGCACCGGGGCGAAGTTGAGGATCGCCTTGACGCCGGCGTGGACCAGCCGGTCGACGACTTCCTGGGCGGCCTCGGCCGGCACCACGACGATGGCGATGTCCGTGGGCTCCTTGCGGAGGTCGCCCTCCAGGTGCCGGATGTCGCGCACGACGAGGCCGTTCCAGCGCGAGCCGATCTTCTTGGGATCGCGGTCGTAGATGGCGCTGACGTGGAAGCCACGCTGACGGAATCCCGGGTACTGCGCGAGTGCGCCGCCAATGCGTCCCGCCCCGACCATCACGACGCGGTGCGAGTGCTTGAGCCCGAGGATCTCGCGGAGCCGGGTGGCCAGGGCCGGGACGGAGTAGCCGAGGCCGCGTTTGCCGAAGGAGCCGAAGAAGGAGAGGTCTTTGCGCACCTGGGCGGAGGTGGTGCCGCCGCGGCGCGCCAGCTCGGCGGAGGAGATCGTGGCGTGGCCCTGGGTCTCCGACTGCTCGAGATAGCGCAGGTACAGCGACAGCCGCCGCACCGTGCTCTCCGAGATCTTCCGCATATGTGAATTATTTCACAATCAGCGGGTCCAATGCAAGAGCGCCACGAACGTCGCGGGCGCCAACGTCTCCGGCCGCGCCATCGGGTCGATCCCCAGCCGCGTGAGGGCGGCCGTCACGTCGGCCGCGGAGCGCCCCGTCACGGCCCGGAGTACGTTGCGCAGCTGTTTGCGCCGCCGGCTGAAACACGCCGTGACGAAGCGCCGCAGCGACTCCCCCTCCGTCCACGGGTCGATCAGCGCATCCGGCCTCGGCACGAGGCGCAGAACAGCACTGCGCACGCTGGGGGGCGGGTCGAAGGAGCCTGGAAGCACCGTAAAGAGCTTCTCCGCACGGCACAGCACCTGGACTCCCACCGACAGACCGCCGTAAGTCTTCGAACCCGGCCCGGCGACCACACGGTCGGCAACCTCTTCCTGCATTAAGAAGACAATACGTTCAGGCAGAGGCGGCTCGAGCAGATGGTCGATAAGCGGCGTGGTGATGTTATATGGGATGTTTCCGACGTACTTGGGGACGAAAGCGTCGTTCTCAAGTGCCTGCGCAGGAAAGTCGGAACCAAAATCCTGCCAATCACACAGCAAAGCGTCCGCTTGAACTACCACCACATTGCGAAGATCGTCGGAACCCGGACGGTTCTTCTCCTCCAACAGCATCGCAGCCAGGCGGGGGTCTTTTTCGATCGCGATCACTTGGAGAACTCGAGGAGCGAGCGCGCGCGTTAAGCTGCCCCGCCCCGCCCCCACTTCAATGACGACATCAGTCCGCGCCGGCTCGAGGGCGTCGACGATGCGGCGCAGGATGTTGCGGTCGTTGAGGAAGTGCTGGCCGAGCCGGCGCGGGCTCACGCCTTGAGGAGCACGACGGTGCGGTCGTCGGACGCGCCCGCCCCTCCGGTGAACGCGGCGAGGCCGGCGTAGATGGCCGTGAGGATCTCTTCCATCGGACGATCGCGCAGGCCGACGACGTGGCCGACCACGCGGCTGTCGCCGAAGCGCTCGCCCCCGTTTCCCTCCGCCTCGACAAGCCCGTCGGTGAACAGGCACAGGATGTCCCGGCCGGCGTGCCACGGCAGCGTGCGGTCCTCCCCGCGCGCACTGCCCCCCCCGAACCCGAGCGGGGTGCGCGTGGTCTCGAGCCGCGTCGCGGTGCCGGTGTCGCCCGCGACGTGGAACGCGTACCCGTGGCCGGCGCTCGCGTAGGTCAGGCGACCGGCCTTGGCGTCGAGCACCCCGTAGAACAGCGTGAAGTACATCTCGGTTTCGCGCAGCTCGTCGGCGAGTGACTCCTCGAGCCGCGCCAGCACGTCCGCCGGCGCCTCGGCCACCTCGGCGTGGATACCGGCCGCCGCCATGGCCAGCGCCATGATCAGCGCGGCGCCGAACCCGTGGCTCGACACGTCGCCGATCATCACCCCCACGCGGTCGCCGTGGAGGCGCAGCAGGTTGTAGAAGTCGCCGCCGACGGATTCCGCGGGACGGCAGCGCACGGCGACGTCCGCGAGGCCGGTCAGGACGTTGGGCGCGGGCAAGAGCTTGAGCTGGAGGTCGTGGGCGAGCTCGAGCTCGCGCTGCACGCGCTGGCGGCCTTGCTCGTGGGCGGCGAGGCGGCTGTTCTCGATCGCGGCGCCGATCTGGTTGGCGATGGCCGCCACGAGCTTGCGGTCGCCCGCGGTGAACGCGTCCTCGCCGACCCGGTCGGTCAAGTTGATGACGCCGATCGCGCGGGGGGGCCCACCGGGCGCGGCGTACATCACCGGCACGCACAGGAACGCGCGACCCCGATAGTCGCGGCCGTCGGGGCAGCCGGGGTTCTTGGCGCCCGGCGTCGCCGGATCGTAGCTCAGGATCTTCATCTCGCGGAACGCCTGCGCCGCGACGGAGCACTCCTCGTCGATCTCGATCGGCTCGACCTGCGCCGGATCCATGCCGCGGGCGGCGGCGATGCGCAGAACCTTGCGCTCCGGATCGTACACCAGCAGGCTGGCGCGGCGGGCGCCCACCACGTTGGCCACCTCGCCGACGATGCGTTGCGCGGCCTCATCGAGGCGGATGGTGTGGCCGAGGATCTCGCTGATCGTGTAGATCAGGTCGATCTCTTCATAGCGCTCGGAGAGCTCGGCGGCGACCTGGATGGTCTCCTTCTCGGCGCCGAGGATCGCCGCTACGACCTGGGCGAGGGCGTGCGGTCCGCTGCGCGCCGACCCCGGCTCGCGGATCTCCAGCCACACGCCCGGCGCGCCGGCGATGGGCTCGAGCCAGGCGGGGCCTTCGGGGGTCTGCACGCGGCGGCCCGCACCGCCGTTCACCGCCGGCACCCAATCCGGCGCCGGCGGCCCCGCCACCCGCTTCAGCCGCCGGCCGTCGGATCGCCACACGCGCAGCGGGGCCCCGGCGACGCGTTGCAGCGCCGCCAGCGCCTGCTCCAGCCGGCTCAGCCCGCCCGCAGCGTCAGGCAAATCACATTTCCCTTGGGGTTGAACGACACCTCGTCCACGAGGTGCCGGAGCACGAACAGGCCGCGGCCGAATTCCTTGGGCAGGTTGTCCGGAATCGTGGGATCGGGGACGCCGGCGGGATCGAACCCGTCCCCGGCGTCCTGCACGTCGATGCGCACCGCCTGTACCGTCACCTCGACGCGCACGGTCACCGCCTTGGCGGGATCGAGGCGGCTACCGTACGTCATGGCGTTCGTGAGCGCCTCGGCGAGTGCGGTGCGGAGGTTGAAGGCGAGGCGCCGCACCGAGAGCGGGCCGGTGCGGCACTGATGGGCCACCAGCTCGACCGCGTCGCCGACGCAGGCGAGGTCGCTGGGGACGGCCAGGGAGAACTCGAGGGGTTGCCCGTCGCGCCCGCGACGGCGAACGACGAGGCGGAGCGCCGAAGGGACCATGGCCGCTAAAAGGCGGCGACCGCCTCCTCGGGGGTCTTCAGGATGGAGAACAACGTGTCGAGCTTGGTGAGCTCGAACAGGGTCTGGAGGTCCTCGTTGAGCCCCGCCAGCCGCAGGTCGCCGCCCTGCTCGCGGATCTTCTTCGAGAGCGAGACGAGCACGCCGAGGCCGGACGAGTCGATGTAGCCGGTGTGGCTGAAGTCGATGACGAATTTCTTGGCCCCGCCCTCGAGCGCGTCGAGCACCTTCTGCTTGAGCTCCTGCCGGTTGCCGACGATCAGCTGCCCGTCCACGCCCACGACGACGACCCCCTTGGAATCCTTCCGCAGGTTGAAGCTCACGCTGGCTCCTCCGCTTGCAGGATGGCGACCGTCGCCGTGTCCACAATATCGTCGGCGGTGGCTCCGCGCGACAGGTCCGCGACCGGCCGGGCGAGGCCCTGGAGGATCGGCCCGATCGCGCCCCAGTCCCCGAGCCGCTGCACCAGCTTGTAGGCGATGTTGCCGCTGTCCAGATCCGGGAACACGAGCACCGTCGCGCGGCCCGCCGCCGCCGAGCCCGGGCTTTTCGTCTTCGCGACCTCGGGCACCAGGGCCGCATCGCTCTGCAGCTCGCCGTCGCAGGCGACGTCCGGCGCCAGCCGCCGGAACAACTCGACCGCGCGGCGCACCCGGTCGATGCGCGGCCCGGCGGCGCTTCCCTTAGTGCTGTATGACAGAAAGGCGACCACGGGCTCATCGCCGACGATGCGGCGCCGGTCCCGCGCCGCCGCCAGGGCGATATCGGCGAGCTGTTCGGGGGTGGGCTCCGGCACCACGGAGCAGTCGGTGAACGTGAGCACGCGGTCCCCCTTCACCATATAGAAAGCGCCGCTCAGCGTCGCGATGCCGGGCGCCGTCCCCACGGCGAGCAACGCGGCGCGGATCAGCTCCGCGGACGTATGGACGGCGCCGCCGACCATCACGTCGGTGGCGCCGATCCCCACGAGACAGGCGCCGAAGGTGAGCGGATGGCGGAGCGCCTCACGCGCCGCGCCGTCGGCGGGGAACTTGTCCGGCCGCCGGGCCCGCAGGTGCCGGACGCACGCGGCGAGCCGCGGGTCGTCCTCGACACCGGCGAGCACTTCGACTTTCGCCAGTCCTTCGGCGCGCAGGCA
>WNFX01006993.1_pt1 | contig 10653 bp, 12 predicted proteins | sample 5400111 | NCBI WGS metagenome assembly WNFX01 (sample SAMN13153363, study PRJNA577476) | soil metagenome | isolation source: 40 cm soil or saprolite under grassland replicate 1 | place: USA:California | collected 2016-06-15 | reverse complement strand
GGGCGGCAGAACTGTGACGGGTCACGCGCTCACAACGCGGACAGGCTTCTGATCAGGCCAGCAAGCGGGCGCCAGGCCGACACCGGGCTCTCCGCTCGGACACATCACTGGAAAGACACCGCAGCAGCGGGTCATTCGAAAATTGAGTCACGAACAAAGAGCACCGACGCCAACCTGACAAACGCCCCAGACGGGACATCGACACACTCACAGTTCGGGAATGTCCCCTGAAGAAGTGAGCCTGGATCGGCCGGGGCAGCGATGAGTCTTCGGCGGTTTTTCAGTCTCTTGCTGCGCGCTTATCCGTGGTAGGTGAGGTGCGGCCGGAGCAGGCCGCCGAGAAAGGAGCATGAGATGACGCGGTATCTGATCTCGTTCGACGACGGCGCGATGACCTTCCTCGAGGAGGAGCTGCCCGACGTGGCCGAGGCTGCCCACGCGGTGGCTCAAGAGGCCATGGACGCCGGAGTGTGGGTGTTCGGCGGCGGGCTGTATTCCCACGAGGAGGTGAGTGTGGTGGCCACCGATGGGACGGTCACCGACGGCCCGTACCCGGAGAGCAAGGCGTACATCGGCGGATTCTCGGTCGTCGACGTGCCCTCACGCGAGGAGGCGCTGGAGTGGGCTGCCAAGATCGCCGTCGCCTGCCGCTGTGCTCAAGAGGTCCGCGAGTTCCTGCCCGACCCGGCGGTGGGCAACTGATCGAAGCCCCACATGGCCAGTTCATGCCACGGCTCCGAACAGAACAATCGCCTGGGCCAGCGTGCGGGAATGGCACCCGAAGGGACGTCTCCCTGCGGGCCACGAGCGGCAGGCGACGCTTGCCGCCTTTGGCGTCTCTTCTCAGCCCGTCTGCTGGTTGTGAACGCTGAAGGTCGTCTCCTGCGGGGGCGTGGGAAAGCCGCCCTCGATGCCTTCGTTCATGCGCGGCATCAGCATGTCGTCGCGGAAGCGTTCCCAGCTCTCCTGCGAGTCGTGAATGGCGACGACCGTCCAGCCGTCAGCCGACGGCCCGGCCGCGTGGAAGATCTGCCCCTCGGGCAGGCTCCCATCGCTCGGATGCACGGCCGCGATCGACGCCTCGTACTGCTCCTGCGTTCCGGCGGGAAACTGATGCACGATGCCGTACGGCATCTGGCGCTCCTTCCGCTAATGAGTCGTTCGCTCGCACTCAGGCAACTATCTCAACCGCGCTCGTGCAGGGCAACGTGAGGCGCAGCAATGTGACCTGCGCCAGCGTGCGGGAATGTCCCCGACGGGGAGGCTGCGAGTAAGCCGGACGGTGCGTTAGGTTCCGTCAGCGCCGTTCCCGTCGCTCGGAGCGCCACCGGCGCAGTCGCATCGAAGAGCTAGCTGGTCGAGAGACCTCGGCATCGATTGATGCGGAAGCGATGACTTCGCCTCGCGGCGGGAGTCGTACCGTCGGTAAGAGGTTGATTGGTGATAACGCCGCCCACGATCACGCCGCTGCTGGTGGCCGAGTTGCTCGTCGAGGGCGAGCGCTGGCCGGTCTACGTCCATGTCATCGACCATCCCGCCGCCCGAGTGCTGGTCGACACCGGCATGACGGAGCTGCACCCGGAGGTGGCCGACCTTGACCCCCGCCTCGTCCCGCTGAGCGAGCAGGCCTTCGACCTCGCCGGCGTCGACGTCGTCGTCAACACGCACCTGCACTTCGACCACTGCGGCGGCAACCACCTGTTCGCCGGACGGCCGATTTACGTTCAGCGGCAGGAGCTCGAGGACGCGCGCACGGAGGACGACTACACGATCCGCGAGTGGGTCGACGCGCCTGGCGTGCGCTACGAGCCGGTCGAGGGCGAGCTCGAGCTGCTGCCCGGGCTCCGCCTCGTCCCGGCGCCGGGCCACACGCGCGGCCTGCAGGTGGTCGTCGTCGAGACGGGCGGGCGTCCGGTCGTCGTCGGCGGTGACGTGGCCGTTCGCTTCGGCGAGCTCGACGAGCCGCGCACCGAGGGCCAGCTGCGGGTGTGCGCGCTCGAGCCCGGGCTCGTCTGGCTCGCGCACGAGCATGAGCCCTGGCGGCCGCGCACCCGCTGGCAGAAGCGGACGGGCAACGAAATCGAGCCTCCGTCGCACTAGGTTCGCCCGGGGAGTGTGCGTTGCGGTGCGCGAGCGTCCTCTCGCCTGAGCGGATTTTCGACCTGAGCGGGACGAGCAATTTCGACCCCTCTCTATAAGAGAAGGGTCCAACGAAGATCAGCACCGCCTACCCGACGAGTTCTGTTGCCATACCAGACTACGGGGATGAAGCCTTTATGGAGCCCCGTGGTTGCAACCGGTGGCAATCAGCGGCAAATCGACTGAGCGCGGAAACGGCGGAAACAGGCCAAAACCCTTGCCGTGGGTTGCGACCGGTTGCCTGAGACGTTCCATGGTAAGGAATGCCATGAACGAGGGCCTCCTCCAGTGACAGGCTCCGGCTTGTCGACTGGAGCTATCGAGAGGATCGCTGCGCTGTGTACAAGCGGCTAAAGCGCGCTTTTGGCCCTATTGGGATGGAACATTTATGGAACAGAGGGGGCGCAACCGGTGGCAAAGGTTCGGCTCGCGAAACGCCGGAAATGGCTTGAACTAGCGCTACACGATTGCCACTGGCTGCTACCGGTTGCCGTTTGGATCGCATGGTAAGGAGGGGGTCGACGGTTCGAGTCCGTCAGAGGGCTCTGCAAAAGCCCCGCAAAGCGCGGCTGTTTGTTTCACGCAAGCTTGCACCTTCTCGAGCGTGTGTGCAGGGTGTGGAGCCCTTTATGGAGCCTTCAGGTTGAAAACGTCCTCAGGATGGCCCTCGAAAGCCGCCTGTGGTAACTACTGCACTCAGGCATGGCTAGCCCCTAACTCACCGGAGCTCCGCGCGGGCGACCGGGGCCCACAAGAAGGAGAAGTGCGGGTTGATGGCGAGCGCCCGCCGGAACCACGACCGCGCCGACGCCGAGCCGAGGCAGCGCTCGATCATTGCGCGGTGGAAGACGAGGAGCGCGTCGCGCGTTCCGAGGCGGATCGCGCGAGCGGAGTGCCTTCTTGCTTCCTCGCAGCTGCCGTTGCGGTAGAGGCCCCAGGCCAGCGCGTCTTCCGCGTAGATGCTCGGCGCGGCCTGGTATGCCGCGCGCGCCCGCGCGAGGGCGTCGACGACATTCCGGTCGTGGTCGAGGTCGAAGATGGCGGTCTGGAGCTCGGTGCGGACGCCGTTCGCGGCGAAGAGCTTCTCGATCGCGCCCACAAGCGCGTACTCGCGACGTGCCGCGACTTCGTGGCCGGAGACGTGGAGGATGTCCCCGAGCCAGATCACGTAGGCCGGGATCGGGAGCACGTTGACTGCTCCGCGAAGGCGCGCGATCGCCTCGCGATAGTCACCCTCGGAGGCCTCGACGCGTGCGAGACCGGCCTCGGCGTGCACGTAGCCGGGAAAGCGACGGAGCGCCCGCCGGTAGGCCTTCGCGGCTGCCCCGAGCCGACCCATGTTGAAGTTGACGTTGCCGATCTGCGTGATCGTCCACGCGATCTGCTCCGGTATCGTCGCGTCTGCTTCGAGCGCCAGCTTGTCGGCGGCGACGGCCGCGGTGGGGCGGCCGATGAGCTCGCGCGCGTTCGCCACGCGGCTGAACGAGGCAATGCTCGGCGCCTTGAGGGCCATTCGGTCGTACACGTTGAACGCTTGCGAATAACGCCCGAGGTTGAGGAGGGCATCGCCGAGCGCACCGTAGGCGGAACCGTTCTTGGGATCGAGGCGAAGCGACTGCCTCGCGAGGCGGAGCCCGTCCCTGAACCTGTGCCGGGTGTTGGCGAGCGACGCCTCGCCCTGGACGATCAGGGATAGCACCCCACCGGCGGCAGAGGCATGGCGGAGCGCCGTGTCCGAGAGCCGGTAGTACGCCGGATCGCCGGTCTCCCGGGCGCGTTGCTGGTACGCGAGCGCGAGCACCGCAAGCGCGTCGCCGTCATGCGGCATCCGCGTAACGCGCTGCTCGAGCCGCTGGACTACACCGGCGGTGCTGCCGGTCGAGAATCCCGCAAATAGCCGGCCGAGCTCAACCTGCTCGGGTGAGACGCCGGCGTTGGCCGCGAGCACGGCGAGCGGATTCGGGTGCGGGCTCCTCGAGAGGACGCCGCCGAAGAGCAGCACCACTGCAGCGATTCCTGCGCCGAGCGCCCAGATCACGAGTCTCCGTTTGCCCATCCACGGTGCGTTCGCACGACACGTCGAAACGGTTCGGTGAACCGAATCGGCGAGCGCCGCGAATCAGGCGCGCTTCAACGAAAGGTCGTACGAACCAAGGGAAGGGAGGACGTATGAGGGCAACCATGTTGGTGAACCGGAGGATGCTCATGATCGCGGCGTTTGCAGTCGCGGCGGGAGCGCTCGCATTCACCGCATTGATCGTTCGGGAGGGAGGGCCGCCCGCCGCAAGGGCGGCGGATCACCTCGACGCGCCGGGACTGATGCCACCGGGCGGAAGCGTGCAGTCGGACATCACCGACCTGTACGCGTTCCAGCCGTCGAATCCCGCGGACACCGTGCTCGTCCTGAACGTGAACACCGGGACGGCCGGGAGCAACTTCACGTTCGGCCGAGGCATTCCGGGAGTCGGCAACACGAGAGGAGTTCTCTACAACTTCAACATCGACAACAACGGCGACGCCGTCACGGACGTGAACCTCCGCGCTCGCTTCGGCCAGCCGGCCGACGATGGCTCCCAGCAATTCGAGGTGCGGAGGAACGGCAAACTCCTGATCTCGATGGACCAGGGCCTCTCGACCGCGTTCGGCGCAGCGTCGAACATCGTCACGGTCGGCGACGTCAAAGCGTTCGCAGGTCGCCGCGACGATCCGTTCTTCTTCGACCTCGCGGCGTTCCTGGGCCTGAACGGACGCTCGTTCTGCGATGGTCAACAGACCGACTTCTTCGCAGGAAGGAACGTCTCGTCGATTGTGCTCGAGCTGCCAAGCAGGATGCTGACTGCGGACTCGGCACACCCGAAGATCGGCGTCTGGGCGTCGACAAATGCCGACAACATCCAGATCGACCGGATGGGGCGGCCTGCCATCAACACCGTGTTCAACCACGGAAACGACAAGAACCGGTTCAACGCGGGCGACCCCGTGAACGACTGGCGCGACTTCGGCACCAGCTTCGTGAGTACGCTTACGGCGCTCGGAGCCGCCGATCCGAACGGTCTCGCCCACGTCCTGCTTCCGGACATCCTCACCTACGACACGTCGAGCTCGGCCGGTTTCCTCAATGGGCGCCAGCTCTCGGACGACGTGATCGACGCGGAGCTGAACCTGATCACGAACGGGAAGCTCACCGGGGACTGCGTCGCGAACGACAGCACGTTCTCGAGCACGTTCCCCTATCTGGGAAGGCCGAACTAGCAGAGAGGCGAAGGGGGCGGCGCACGCCGCCCCCTTTCGCGCACTTCAGCTGGTCCGTTACATGTGCTTCCCCTTCGCCATGTTCGGCGTCCCGTTCGCCTTCAGCACGAGCCAGATGCCGCCGTGCATGACGGCGTGCTGGCACATGATCTTGCCGTGCATGTCGGCCGAGTAGAAGTAGAGCGGGTGGTGGTTGTAGGTCACCTGCAGGGAGCCGTCCTTGCGCTTGGTCGTGCCGAGCAGGTTCGCGTTCAGCCCGGTCCCGACGCTCGGCGTGCTTTTCGTCAGCAGCGGTGGCCAGGCTTTTGCGCATATTCCGTAGCAGGTGCTGTTTGCGGTCTTGTCGCGGCCGAACATGTAGACGACGTTGCCGTTTGAGTCGAAGATCACCTTGCCGAATTCGGACTTGTGCAGGATCAGCTTCGCGTGCGCAGGCGTTGGCCTGTTCGTTGCCTCCGCGCCATTCGTGCCCACAGCTAATGTCGCCGCGAGCGCAACCAGGATGGCGAGGGCGAACGCGCCGTGCTTCTGAGTGAGCCGTCCTTTCATCGGACAACCTCCCCTTCTTAGGACTCGACGACCGGACAACGGAAGTCCGCGTTTCCGGCTCGGGTCACCGTCACGTCTCCGGCGTCTCTGGCTGCGATCACGGCCTCGTCCGAGGTGAGCAGGTAGGGGGTGACGCCGGGGTTGAAGGCGACGAGATAGACCTGCCAGCTGCCACCGTGGTAGGGGCCGTCACCGGGTGCGACACCGGCAATACCGAGCTGGCCGGCGGCGCCGCTGGTCACCTTGTAGAAGGGATCGGTTCCGCTCCCTGGAGCGATCGGCGCGGGCGTCACGACAGTTCCGACGACCGCACCGTCGTGAAAGAGCTGACCCTTCCCGGTCGTCGCCATCGCGGGCAGAGCCGCGAGCAGGGCCGTGCCGGCGGCGAGGATCGTGGCGAGTAACAGACGCATGTCGGTCCTCCTTCGTCGTTGTCTCACTCGCCGAGCACGCTACGGGCGTCGTATTTCACCGCGATTACGTACTTCTTAAATCTCCCTTACACGAGATCCCGCCGCGCGGCGGACTGCTCGATTTCACAGTTTTGTAAGGAGTTGCATGCAGAATGGGCCCATGGAGACGGTTCTGGTCGTCGACGACGAGCCGACGATCCGAGACGTGGTCGTTCAGTACCTGCAGCGCGAGGGCTATGCGACGCTCGAGGCGGGCGACGGAGACGCCGCGCGCGAGCTTTTGGAGCGGGAGTGGCCGAGTCTCGTCGTCCTCGATCTGATGCTGCCAGGCATGGACGGGCTTGCGCTCTGCCGCTGGATCCGAAACCGCTCGCAGCTGCCGGTGATCATGTTGACCGCCCGCGGTGAAGAGGCGGACCGGATCGTCGGGCTCGAGCTCGGCGCCGACGACTATGTGACGAAGCCGTTTTCACCGCGCGAGCTAGTCGCGCGCGTGCGCACCGTTCTGCGCCGCGGTGCCGCGGCCGGCGAGCGGCCGGAGGTGCCTATTCGCGTCGGCGAGATCGAAATCGACGCCGCGACGCGGGAAGTGCGCAAACGTGGACGCGCGCTCAAGCTGACGGCGCGCGAGTTCGACCTGCTGTTGTTCCTCGCCCGGCATCCGCGGCGCGTCTTCTCGCGTGATCAGCTGATGAGCCGCGTCTGGGGCTACGAGCCCGCGTTCGAGAGCGGCACAATCACGGTGCACGTGCGGCGCCTGCGCGAGAAGATCGAAGACGAGCCCGCACGCCCGCGCTACCTCGAGACGGTCTGGGGCGTCGGCTACCGCCTCTCCCGTGATTGAGCTCGCGCTCATCGTCGCCGCTTCGACGCTGGCCTCCGGCCTTGGGGGTGCCTTCGCACTTCGGCTCGTGCCAAGCGTGAGGGCGCGCCTCGCGGGTTTGTCGTTGCTTGCCGTCGGGCTGCCGCTCGCCGCCGTTCTCCTCTCGGGTGCAGTGATGTTCGAAATGGGCACCGACGTCGTCATCCTTGCCGTTGCGGCCGCCTCCTCGACGGTCGCGATCGCGGCCGCGCTGCTCGTCGCCCGCTCGATCACCGCACCAGTGAATCGGCTGCGGGCCGCATCGGGGGCGCTTGCCGGAGGCGACCTGTCCGTACGAGCTCCGGAGCAGGGCCCGAGGGAGATCGCGGAGCTCGGGGCGTCGCTCAACGAGATGGCAACGCAACTCGAGCGGCTCTTCGACGCCCGGCGCGAGCTCGTCGCCTGGGCGAGCCACGACCTGCGCACCCCGCTCGCCGCGATCCGGGCGATGATCGAGGCGGTCGAGGACGGGATCGCAAAGCCGGAGCACTACACGCAGGAGTTGGCGGAGCAGGTACGGACGCTCAGCGCCCTCGTCGACGACCTGTTCGAGCTCGCGCGGATCGACGCCGGCGTCCTGACGCTCGAGCTCGAGAATGCCTCGCTCGCCCTCCTCGTCGACTCGTGCGTGCGAGGGCTCCAAGCGGAGGCACGGGCGCGCCGAATCAAGCTCGAGGCCCGAGTCGGCGGCAATGCAATCGCGTGGTGCGCGCCCAACCAGGTCGAACGCGTGCTCCTCAACCTGGTTACCAACGCGCTCCGCCACACGCCCTCCGACGGCGCGGTGGCGGTTGTTGTCAGCGCGCAACCGCAGGCGGTTACGGTTGCGGTTGAAGACAGCGGTGCCGGCATCACCGGCGAGACCGAACGGCGGATGTTCGAGCGCTTCTGGCGTGCCGATCCGGCACGGAGCGCCGAGGGCTCGGGGCTCGGCCTTGCGATCGCGCAAGGCTTGGTCGAGGCGCAAGGCGGCCGCATCTGGGCCGAGAACAGGCCCGAGGGCGGCGCTCGCGTTGCGTTCATGCTGCAGGCCGCCCCCGAGCCGACCGCTCGCGGAAGTGGCCGCCGACTGATGCAAAACGGCGAGAGCCCGACCAAGCGCGGCTCGCTGCAGGGCACCGAGCGGCCTGACGCTGGTCAGCGAAGCTACGGACGCCGCGGCTTTCTGCTGCTCGTGGGTGGCGGCCTGTCGTCGCTTGTCTGGGCGGGGCCCGTGTCGCGACTGCTCTCACCTCTGACCTCGGCCGCAAGCCAACTGGTCGGCAACCTGGTGCCGGTCGACGGCTGGCGGATCTACACGATCTCCGGCACGATGCCGATGTTCGATCGGTCGAGCTGGCGGCTCGAGGTCGACGGCCTCGTCAAGCGGCCCCGCTCGCTCAGCTACGACGAGCTGAAGGCGCTGCCGAGGGCGGAGCAAGTTTCGACCTTCCATTGCGTCACCGGCTGGACGGTGAACAACGTGCACTGGGCCGGGGTGCGATTCCAGCATCTGTTCGACTTGGTGCAGCCGCTGCCGGCCGCAACCGCGGTGCGCTTCGTCTCCGCGGAGCACCCCTACGAGGACTCGCTGACGCTCGACCAGCTGCGCTTCCCCGATGCGATGCTCGCCTACGAGCTGGAGGGCGAGCCGCTGTCTCGGCCGCACGGGGCGCCGGCGCGCGTCGTGTTGCCAGAGATGTACGGCTACAAGGGTGTCAAGTGGTTGACGCGGATGGAGCTCGTCGAACGCCAGCCGGAGGGCTACTGGGAGCAGAACGGCTACGACCAAGACGCCTGGGTCGGGCGCTCGAATGGCTACCACTCCTAGCGTGCGACGCCTTTCCCGCTTCTCGCGCACCGAGCGGGCGCTGCACTGGGTCCACGCGAGCGCCTTCCTGATGCTGCTCGCCTCCGGCCTGTGCCTCTACCTGCCCAGCCTCGCGGAACTAATCGGCAGGCGGCCGCTTCTCAAGGACATCCATGTCTACACGGCGCTCGCCTGGCTCGTAGCGCTCGCGATTGTCCTGCTCGCCGGTGACCGCCGCCGCCTGGTCGCAACCGCGCGGGAGATCGACAGGTTCGACGGCGACGACCTCGCCTGGCTCAAACGCCAGCGCGCAGCGCAGGGCCGCTTCAACGCTGGTCAGAAGATCAACGCGATCATCACCGCCGCGCTCGCCGTTCTCTTCGCCGTCACCGGCTTCTTCCTCTGGTACGGCGAGCGCAACCACGCGTTCCGCCTCCAGAACGCGCTGATCGTGCACGACTGGCTGATGTACATCTCCTTCTTCCTCCTGCTCGGCCACCTCTACCTCTCCTTGATCCATCCCAGCACTCGACACTCGCTCAGCGCGATCACCCGCGGCTGGGTACGCGAAGACTGGGCGCTTCGCCACCACCCGAAATGGGTCGAGCAGCTGCGCCAGGGCGACGTGGCCCGATAGGCCGCCAACGCGCACCAGAATCCAACTCGCGTCCACGAGGCCACCGCGCTCGCGAACGCGAAGTGGGGCCGCAACTTCGACACGGTGTCTGCCACCAACGAGCTGCGCGCGAAGGGCACCGGCGCGCTGATTCGCGCCAGGGTCCGTATCCCGGATTCGTCGATCACGTGCATGTCGCGCTGGTACTAGCCCTGGCCCATGCCACGGCTGCCGTTGCCACTGAGACCCGCGCTAGGTTCTGTGCGTGGCGCTATGCACGGTGATCGGGCCCGATCACCTTGGCGTCAGGGCTCAGTGCGGGATGATCAGCACGTCGATCGGGAAATACTGCGGTGCCCCACCTTCGGGCGGCGGGCCGCCCATGACCTCTCCGAGCGCCGGGCCGAGCTTCTCCTCCATGAAGCGCTCAAAGGCCTCGCGCGACTCCCAGATGTCGTAGACGTAGTAGCCCTGTTCGCCCTGGCCGGCGCTGTGGACGATCAGCCCCTCCGGCGCCTCGTCTTCCCGCATGGGGGAGGCGTGCCCAAACATCTTCTCGGTGACGTCGTCGTAGATCTGCTTCGTGAACTCGGGCGCTGCCGTCAGGACTCCAACCGCCATCTCGCCTCCTCTTGGTTTCGTGGACGCCGGATTCTACGCCGCTACGTTCAGGCTGGGCGGGACAGGCAAAGCACGCCGGCCCAAGCCGTACATCTTGCGACGTCGGTTCCCTCGACGCAGAGCCCTACGGAGCCCTGCGGTTGCAATCGGTGGCCATCCCTGCAGGGCGCAGTAGCCAGAAGAGGCAACGTCGGATGGAGCCTTTATGGAGCCTCGTGGTTGCAACCGGTGGCAATCGGCGGCAAATCGGATCGGAGCAGACGCGGCCAAAACAAGCCAAAACCTTTGCCGTGGGTTGCGACCGGTTGCGTGAGACGTTCCATGGTAAGGAGGGGGTCAACGGTTCGAGTCCGTTAGAGGCTTCGTCAAAGCATCTACGTAGACGTACTTTGCGTTAGCGGTGCAGGCGACG
>WNFX01011642.1_pt1 | contig 10654 bp, 11 predicted proteins | sample 5400111 | NCBI WGS metagenome assembly WNFX01 (sample SAMN13153363, study PRJNA577476) | soil metagenome | isolation source: 40 cm soil or saprolite under grassland replicate 1 | place: USA:California | collected 2016-06-15 | reverse complement strand
TGAGCTCAACGTCCTTGACGGGGAGCTTGACGCCGCGCTGAAGGAGGGTGACGAGGCGGCGTTCCGTTCCGCTCTCGGCGCACTGCTGGCCAAGGTCCGCGCGGTCGGCGCACCCCTGCCAGCGGATACCCTGCATTCCTCGGACCTGATCCTGCCGCCGGCCGACGCGACCATGCGGGAGGTCAGGGACTTGATGAATGAGGATGGCCTTATCCCGGGCTGACGCGATGGCTGGCAGCATGGATTTGGCTCCCTGGGTGACAGCGCTGGGAAGGTGGAGATTTTGATGGCGCGGACCCGATTTGCCCCCGATCGCGGGCTCACCGCTCGGATGGGCCTCACGATGTTCCTGCTCGGGCTCGTCCTTGTCGTCTTTGTCCTCGCGATCGTGCTGCTCCTTGGCCGGTTCGGCGTGTCGACCGGCGGCATCGTGTTCATCGCGATCCTGTTCGGCGGCGGGGTGACGATCGGCTCGCTCTTCTACTCCGACAAGATCGCGCTCGCCGCGGCGCGGGCCCGGGTCGTCAGCCCGGAGGAGGCGCCGGAACTGCACGGCATCGTCGACCGGCTCTGCGCGCTCGCGGACATGCCCAAGCCGAGGATCGCAATCTCCGACGCGGACATGCCGAATGCCTTCGCCACCGGGCGCAGCACCAAGGTGGCGGTCCTGTGCGTGACCACCGGGCTGCTACGCCGGCTGAACCGCGAGGAACTCGAGGGCGTCATCTCACACGAGATGTCGCACGTCGCGCACAAGGACGTCGTGGTGATGACGATCGCCTCGTTCCTGGCCATCGTCGCCGGCCTGATGGTCAGGTTCGCGTTCTACGGCGAGCTGTTCGGTGGCGGCGGCCGTGGGCGCGGCGGCAATGACAACAACGGCGGGGCGATTGTGCTGCTGGCCATCATGGCGGTGTCCGTCGTGGTCTACGCGGTCAGCTTCCTGCTGATCCGTGCGCTGTCGCGCTACCGCGAGCTGGCCGCCGACCGGTCCGGGGCGCTGCTCACCGGCCAGCCGTCGGCCCTGGCCAGCGCGCTGCAGAAGGTGAGCGGCGAGATCGCGAAGATCCCGACCAAGGACCTGCGCACCGCCGAGGCGCTGAATGCGTTCTACTTCGCGCCCGCGTTCACCAAGGGCAGCGTGTCCTCGCTGTTCTCGACGCACCCGTCGCTGGACAAGAGGCTGGCGCAGCTGGCCAAGATCTCGCAGCAGATCGGCAGGTAACCGCGTGGGCTTCCTGGACGCCCTGCTTGGCCGGACCAAGCCCGTCCAGCCCAACCTTGACCGGCTGTTCGCACTCCCCTCGGCCGCGATCACCCTGGCGGCGGGCACGTCGTTCAGCCCGACCGGGGTGGGCTCGGTCTGCTTCCGGCCGATGGAGGGCCGCGCCTTCAGCGACGTCGAGGCCGAGGTCCGCGAGTTGCTCGACGCCGACGCGGACAAGACCACGCCGGTCGAGCTGACCACCGACTCCTACGGTTTCACCTGGATGGTCATCCGCCAGCCTGCCGACCAGTTCGAAGGGCTGGTGACCGACCTGCACGCGGTGAACGCAACGCTGGCCGACAACGGCTTCGGCCCGTCGCTGCTGTGCTCACTGGCCGCCTTCCGCGACGCCAAGCAGCGCCGCCTGGCCATCGTGTACCTCTACAAGCGCGGCACGTTCTACCCGTTCGCGCCGCTGCCGGGGGAAAAGCGGGACAGCGCCGTCGAGTTGCAGGTCCGCGCGGCCATCGAGGGCGATCTGATGCTGGAGACCGATCTCGGCCGCTGGTTCCCGGTCTGGGGCGCTCCCGGTCTCTAGGGTGTGTGCTTGACCCCGCCCGTCAGAGGCAGCGGCGGGGCAACCTCAGAGGGCCGGGCTACCTCAGGGCAGGGCGAGCATCTGGTCGAGCGCGGCCCTGGCGTGCCGTGCGGTCTGCGCTTCCACCTGGATGCGGTTGACGACCTGGCCGCTGGCCAGTGACTCCAGGGCCCACACCAGGTGGGGCAGGTCGATGCGGTTCATCGTGGCGCAGTAGCAGACCGTGCGATCAAGGAACACTACCGTCTTGTCCGGGTTGGTCGCGGCCAGCCGCTGCACCAGGTTCAGTTCCGTGCCGACCGCCCATGCCGACCCGGCCGGCGCCTGCTCGATCGTGGCGATGATGCGCTCGGTGGAGCCGATCACGTCGGCGCTCGTCACCACCTCGTGACGGCACTCCGGGTGGACGATCACGTTCACCCCGGGGATCCGTGCGCGGACCTGCTCGACGCATTCCCTGGTGAACCTGCCGTGCACCGAGCAGTGGCCGCGCCACAGGATCATCGTCGCGCCGCGCAGCCGTTCGGGATCAATCCCACCGTCCGGGCGGTGCGGGTCGTAGAGGACGCAGTCGGCCGGGTCCATCCCCATCTCGAGCACGGCGGTGTTACGGCCGAGGTGCTGGTCGGGGAGGAACAGCACCTTCCTGGGGCCGGCTGGGCTAGCTGAGTGGCGGCCGGCCGCGGCGCCACCGCCGCGCAGGGCCCACTCGACCGCGCGCCGCGCGTTCGAGGACGTGCACACGGTGCCGCCGCGGGAGCCGACGAACGCCTTGATGTCGGCGGAGGAATTCATGTACGTGACAGGAATCACATTCTCGGCGACGCCCGCGTCTTCGAGCACCTCCCAGCACTCCTCGACCTGGTCGTAGGTCGCCATGTCCGCCATGGAGCAGCCGGCGGCCAGATCGGGGAGCACCACCTGCTGGTGATCGCCGGTCAGGATGTCGGCCGACTCGGCCATGAAGTGAACGAGTCACCGGTGACGTCGGCGAACGCGATGACCTCGTCGCGCTGATAGTGGTGGCCGAGCACGAACACCCGGTCGCCGAGCGCCTGTTTGGCGGCGCGGGCGCGCTGCACGAGCCCGGGATCGGACGCGGGGGGAAGCGTGCCGGGGCACTGCACCCCGCGCTCGCTGCCGGCGTCAGCTCCGGCGCCGAGCACGAGCAACGGGAGCGCGCGGGACGTTGTCATCGGCAGGACGCTCCCCTTATCGTCGGAGTGACGATACCGATCATACGTCGCGGCCTCCCGGCATCGGCCGGCCAGGTACCTGACACCAGCCGGCCAGTCCGCAAATGCGCCGTCCTGGCATATGGTGATCAGAGGCCGGACTGCGGGCTGGGCACCCCGGAATGACAGCCCGCGCCGTATCGTTGTCTGAACGGGATAGGACATGACGCGCCGCCGAGATGGCGTCGCGACTCACCAGCGAGTGCAGGAGCGAGCGAGACATGACGGTTCAGGGCGAGACCACGCGGCAGGGCGTCATCCTCACCGACGGTGCCGCTGTCAAAGTGAAGAACCTCATCGACCAGGAGGGCAGGGACGACCTCAGGCTGCGTGTCGCGGTGCAGCCCGGTGGCTGCTCGGGCCTGCGCTACCAGCTCTACTTCGATGAGCGCTCGATGGATGGGGACCAGGTCAGCGAGTTCAGCGGTGTCGAGGTCGTCACGGACAGGATGAGCGCCCCGTACCTGACCGGCGCGACGATCGACTTCGTCGACACGATCGAGAAGCAGGGCTTCACGATCGACAACCCGAACGCGACCGGTTCCTGCGCCTGCGGCGACTCCTTCCACTGAACCGGCGGTTAGCTGGCTGAGCGGGCCCGGCGCAGCCATAGACCTCCTTCCCCGAGCCCATGGGCGGTAGCCTTGCTGAGCCCGACGGGGTCACCCCCAGGCACCCCTAGCCGCGCCCCCCAGCAAGGAGAACATCGTGCGCATCGCGGTGACAGGATCGATCGCGACCGATCATCTGATGACATTCCCCGGCCGGTTCACCGACCAGCTTGTCGCGGGCAAAATCGAGAACGTGTCGCTGTCGTTCCTCGTGGACACGTTGGAGATCCGGCGCGGCGGCATCGCGGCGAACATCGCCTTCGGGATGACCCGTCTCGGGCTGCAGCCGGTGCTCGTGGGCGCGGTCGGCCCGGACTTCGACGACTACCGCTCATGGCTGGAACGCCACGGCGTGGACACCAAGTCGGTGCATGTCTCGCAAACGCAGCACACCGCCAGGTTCCTGTGCACGACCGACCTCGACCAGAACCAGATCGCCTCGTTCTACACGGGCGCGATGAGCGAGGCGAGAAGCATCGAGCTCGGACCGGTGGCGCAGCGGGTCGGCGGCCTGGACCTGGTCGTGATCGGCTCGAACGATCCGGAGGCGATGCTGCGGCACACCGGCGAGTGCCGTGAGCGGGGGATCCCGTTCGCCGCGGATCCCTCGCAGCAGCTCGCGCGGATGGACGGGCCGGACATCCGCCTGCTGGTGGACGGCGCCCGCTACCTGTTCACCAACGAGTACGAGAAGGCGCTCACCGAGCAGAAGACCGGGTGGTCCGACGAAGAGGTGCTGAGCCGGGTAGGTGTGCGGATCACCACCATGGGCGCGAAGGGCGCTCGGATCGACCGGGCGGGTGAGCCGCAGCTCGCCGTGCCCGCCGTGCAGGTGGAGCGCGCGGCCGACCCGACCGGCGGCGGGGACGCGTTCCGGGCGGGATTCCTGTCTGCCGTGGCGTGGGGACTGTCGCTCGAGCGTGCCGCGCAGCTCGGCAACCTGGTCGCGGCGTACGTACTTGAGACCGTCGGCCCGCAGGAGTACGAGCTGGGGCGGGGGGCGCTGCTCGACCGTTTCGCCGCCGCGTACGGTGACACGGCGGCCGAAGAGGTCGCCGCCCACCTGTAGGTCAGTAGCAGCGGCGGACCAGGAACGCCCAGCCGCGGGGCAGGGTCTGCTCCACGACGAACTCCTGCGATTTCAACCCGCACCAGGCCGGTACGTCGGTTCTGGCCGCCGGGTCGTCGGCGAGCACCGCGAGCACGGCGCCGACCGGGACGTCCCTGATCTGCTCGGCGAGCATGATGATCGGAATGGGGCATTTACGCCCGAGAGCGTCGATCGTGAGCGAGGGAAGCGGCGGCGCCGGCTGGTGCTGCGTGCTCATGTCGGCACCACCGCCGCCGGATCGGTCGCGGCCCGCAGCCGTGCGACGGTGCCCGGCAGCACGTCCAGGAACCGGTCTATCGTGTCCTCGCTGGTGGCACGGGGTAGTGACACCCGGATGTTGCCATGTGTGATCACACCCATCGCCGCGAGCACGTGACTGGGCTGGAGAGTGTCAGCCGTGCACGCGCTCCCAGACGAGACACCGAACCCGGCCCGGTCCAGTTCCGTCACCAGAGCCTCACCGTTCACGTAGAGAAAGCAGATAGTAACAATATGTGGCAACGTGTTGACAGGGTCACCGTATACCAGACTATCGGGGATGGCTCGCGGAATCCGGTGACGGATCCGGTCGGTGAGAGCGCGGAGCGCGGTTTCCAGCGTAAGCCGTTCGGCTTCCATGGCGTCGAGCGCTGCTGCTGCGGCCAGGGCGGCGGGCACGTCCGGATAGCCGGACACCCACCCGCCGCGGTCGGGGGGAGCGCCGCCCGGAAGCGGGCTGCGCCACCTGCTGCCCCGGCGCACGGCCAGCACGCCGACCCCGGCTGGCCCGCCCCATTTGTGCGCGCTCGCGGTGAGCAGGGACCAGCCGCGGGGGATGGGCATCCGGCCCGCTGACGCCGCCGCGTCGACGAGCAACGGCACGGACGCGCGGCGGCAGGTGCTGGCGGCCGCTTCGACCGGCTGCACGGTCCCGACCTCATGGTTGGCCGACTGCAGGCAGGCGAGCACGGTCGCGGTGGGTTCGCGGCGATCGGGGCCGCCGACGGTGGGGGGCGTCAGCGCGGCGGCGAACTCCGCGGGGTCGACACGGCCGGTCTGGTCCACGCCCACGATCGTGGCTGCCGCCCCGTCGCGCTCGCACTGCTCGACGGCGTGCAGCACGCTGGAGTGCTCGACCGCGCTCACCACGATGTGCCGGCCCGCCCGCCGCCGGGCGCGAACCGTCCCGAGCACGGCCAGGTGCGCCGCCTGCGTGCCTGAGCTGGTGAACAATAGCTCGTCCGCCCGGCCGCCAAGCACCGCCGCGATCCGCTGTCTCGCCTGGTCGAGCAGCAGGCGTGCGCGCCGCGCGTCCCCGTACAGCCGGGCTGGGTCGGCCCAGCCGTCGTCGAGCGCGCTGAGCAGTGCCACGCGCGCCGCCGGGTGCAGCGGTTCGGTGGACGCGGCGTCGAGATAGGGCACACGAACGACATTACGGCGGTACGGCCCACCACAAGAACCCGCAGGCGCGCACCGCACTCCCGAACGCGCGCCCAATACCGGGGACCCGCCGAACCTGGCGGACACGCGCCCGGTACTGTTTCGCTTTGTGAGCCGCACCCACCTGCGTCTGCATCCCCGCGGCAGGCGCCCGATGGCAGTGCCAAACAGGCGCCAGATGCCGCGGCGCCGCTGGCTGCCGCGAGCCGCCGTGCTCGCCGTCCTGCTCGCCAGCGCGACCGGCTGCACGTCCAATGGATTCACCAGGCTGGGCATGCCAGAGCCCATCACCCGGCAGGGCAAGACCATCCTCACGCTCTGGCAGGGCTCGTGGATCGCCGCATTCGCGGTCGGGTTCGTCGTCTGGGGCCTGGTGATCTGGGCGGTGATTTTCCACCGCAAGCGCTCCGAGGAGCTGCCACCGCAGGTGCGGTACAACCTGCCGATCGAGGTTCTCTACACGATCGTGCCGTTCATCATGGTCGCGGTGCTCTTCTACTTCACGGCGCGGGACGAGAACTACGTGGACAAGGTCTCCGCCCATCCGGACGTGGTCGTCCACGTGACCGGATTCCAGTGGAGCTGGGAGTTCCAGTACACAGACCTCGGGAATGTGCAGGTCATCGGGACCCCGAGCCTTGACCCTGTCCTCGTCCTCCCGGTCGGCGAGACCATCCAGTTCGACCTGACCTCGACCGATGTGATCCATTCGTTCTGGGTGCCTGCCTTCCTGTTCAAGCGCGACGTCGTCCCCGGCCACCCGAACCAGTTCCAGCTCACGACCACCACGACGGGCACGTTCGCCGGCCGGTGCTCGGAGCTGTGCGGCACATACCACAGCGAGATGCTCTTTACCGTCAAGGTCGTGAGCGCGCAGCAGTTCCAGCAGTTCATCGCCGCTAAGCAGGCAGCTCAGACGGCGGAGGCCGCATCCGGGAGTTCCCAGTGACCACCATCGACCAGCCGGTCTCGCCAGGGGTGACGCAACCACGCCGCGAGCGCAAGGGCTCGGTGCTCGCCGCCTGGCTCTCCTCGACCGACCACAAGGTGATCGGCCACATGTACCTGATCACCTCGTTCGGCTTCTTCCTCTTCGCCGGCATCATGGCGATGATCATGCGGGCCCAGCTGATCCGGCCCAATCAGCACCTCGTATCGGACCAGCAGTACAACGAGCTTTTCACCATGCATGGCACGATCATGCTGCTGCTCTTCGCCACGCCGCTGTTCGTCGGGTTCGCGAACGAGATCATGCCGCTTCAGATCGGCGCGCCGGACGTGGCGTTCCCGCGGCTCAACATTTTCAGCTACTACCTGTTCGTTTTCGGTGGGCTGATGCTGGCCTTCAGCTTCATCGCCCCCGGCGGGGCGGCCGCCTTCGGCTGGTACGCCTACTCCCCGCTGACCAGCGCCGTGTACTCGCCCGGCCTCGGCGGTGACATGTGGACCATGGGCCTGGTCCTTTCCGGGTTCGGCACGATCCTGTCCGGCGTCAACTTCGTCACCACGATCTTCTGCATGCGCGCTCCGGGCATGACCATGTTCCGCATGCCCATCTTCACCTGGAACATCCTGCTCACCAGCATCATGGTGCTGCTGGCGTTCCCGGTGCTCGCGGCTGCGCTGCTGGTGCTTGAGATCGACCGCAAGCTCGGTGCCCAGGTCTTCGACTCGGCCAACGGTGGCGCGATCCTCTGGCAGCATCTGTTCTGGTTCTTCGGGCATCCCGAGGTCTACATCGTCGCGCTCCCATTCTTCGGCATCATCACCGAAGTGCTGCCAGTGTTCAGCCGCAAGCCGCTGTTTGGCTACAAGAGCTTGATTGCCGCGACGCTCGCGATCGCGGGCCTGTCGATGACGGTGTGGGCGCACCACATGTTCACCACGGGCGCCGTCCTGCTGCCGTTCTTCTCGTTCATGACATTCCTTATCGCCGTGCCGACCGGCGTCAAGTTCTTCAACTGGGCGGGCACGATATGGCGCGGTCAACTGACGTTCGAGACCGCGATGCTGTTCGCGCTCGGGTTCCTTGTCACGTTCCTGTTCGGCGGCCTCACCGGTATCATCCTCGCCTCGCCGCCGCTGGACTTCGCGGTCAGCGACTCGTATTTCGTGGTCGCTCACTTCCACTACGTGCTCTTCGGCACCGTCGTGTTCGCGATGTTCGCCGGCTTCTACTTCTGGTGGCCGAAGATGACCGGCAAGATGCTCAACGAGACCCTTGGTAAATGGCACTTCTGGACCCTGTTCATCGGCTTCCACGTTACCTTCCTTGTGCAGCACTGGCTCGGTGTCGAGGGTATGCCGAGGCGCTACGCGACATATCCGGCAAATGCCGGTTTCACGACTTTGAACCAGATTTCTTCGATCGGCGCATTCGTGCTCGGCGCATCAACGCTGATCTTCCTGTGGAACGTGTACATCACGTCGCGGCACGGCGAGAAAGTGACCGTGGACGATCCATGGGGATTCTCCAACTCGCTGGAGTGGGCGACGAGCTGCCCGCCGCCGCGGCACAACTTCACCCGGATCCCGCGGATCCGCTCCGAGCGTCCCGCGTTTGACCTGCATCATCCGCATATCCGGGCGGGCCGTCCGGTGCAGCCCGCCGGCGCGTCACCGCCGTCGATCGAGTAGGCGCCGTCGTGTGCTATCACCGACATCACCCAGTAAGCCGTCTCGCGAGGTAGCAGATGAAGATCGAAGGGTTTCTGTTCCTTATCTGCGCGGCGTTCTTCGCCGTGACGGACGTCGTCTACTGGTACTTCTCCAAGGATCCGACCGGAACGACGGCCCTCGGCATCTCCGTCGGCCTGGCGTTCCTTATCGGCTTTTATGTGCTGTTCACCGGCCGCAGACTGCCGCAGGAACGGCCCGAGGATAACCCCGCAGGCGAAATAAGCGAGGGCACGGGCGAGATCGGCTTCTTCAGCCCGCACAGCTGGTGGCCGCTGTTCACCGGCCTGGCCGCCGCGGTCGCCGCCTTCGGATTCGCGATTGGCTGGTGGCTCTTCCTGATCGGCATGCTGCTGGTCTTGTTCTGCGCGATCGGCTTCGTCTTCGAGTATTACCGCGGCCACTACGCGCACTGAGCTGTAGTACGTTATCTTGCGCTGCCTGCGGGAATGAAGTTTGGCGTGCCGCCTGGGGGAGATTTGGCGTGCCGCCTGGGGAGGTAGAGCATGCGGGGGAGTGCCACCACGATGGTGAAGCGGCGCGATCGCCGTCGGCCGGGTCCGGCCCTGTTGCTGGCCGTTGTCTCGATCCTGAGCGCCGGCTGCCAGGCGGGCCGCGGCGGCGTCGGCTCGGTGCATCAGCTCATACCGCTCCGGCTCGCGATCAGCCCAGGCCAGGGGGCGATCGACAACCGGCCCGACCTCGGCGTCGCGGTCAGCGCGTCGGGCGGGAAGCTGACCAGCGTCACCGTGCACGACAAGCGCGGGATGGATGTCGCGGGCTACCTCAATCCGGGCGCGACCACCTGGCACACCACCTGGGCGCTGGCGCCGTCGCAGACCTACGCGGTGAGCGCGACCGCGATGAGCGAACGGGGCAGGACGTCGACTCGCACGGCGACGTTCGAAACGTCCGCGCCCGCCGCTACCTTCAGTGCCTCGCTCGGGGAAACCTCGGGCGAGACGGTCGGTGTGGGAATGCCCGTCATGGTGACATTCAGCCGTGCGATCCGCGACCAGGCACAGGTGGAGCGGTCTCTCGAGCTGCGCACCAGCAAGCCGGTGGTCGGCGCCTGGTACTGGATGGACGACAAGACCGTGTGGTTCCGGCCGAAGAAATTCTGGCCCGCGTACACGAAGGTGCGCCTCATCGCGCATCTGGCTGGTGTCCGCGGCGGGCCCGGGCTGTACGGGGCGGTGGACCTGTCACAGGCATTCACCGTCGGCGAGTCGCTCGTCACCGTGGCCAGCACGAGCTCACACCGGATGCGGGTCTGGGTGAACGGCAAGCTGAGACACAACTGGCCGATCAGCACCGGGCAGCCGGGTGATGACACGCCCAATGGCGCCTACCTGACGATCGAGAAGGGCAACCCGGTCGACATGGACTCGTGCTCGTTCGGCGTCTGCGCGGGCGATCCGGGCTACTACAACGTGCTCGTCTATGACTCGGTCAGGTTCACCTGGAGCGGCGACTACATCCACAGCGCGCCGTGGTCGGTGGGCGAGCAGGGGTTCGCCAATGTCAGCCACGGCTGCGTGAACCTCGCACCCGGCTATGCGGTCTGGTACTACGATCGCGCAGTTCGCGGGGACCCCGTGACGATCGTGGGCAGCCCGCAGGCAGGGACCTGGGACGATGGCTGGACGATCTGGTTCCTGAAGTGGCAGAAGCTGGTGGCGGGCAGCGCGCTGAAGCAGGCCGCCGTCGCCGGGCCGAGTGGCAGCTACTTCGCCGAGCCGGCGGCGGTTTCGCCGCCGTCGGCGACCGCGCCGCACGTGACTGCGCCGCATGTGA
>WNFX01006992.1_pt1 | contig 10654 bp, 8 predicted proteins | sample 5400111 | NCBI WGS metagenome assembly WNFX01 (sample SAMN13153363, study PRJNA577476) | soil metagenome | isolation source: 40 cm soil or saprolite under grassland replicate 1 | place: USA:California | collected 2016-06-15 | reverse complement strand
AAACCGAAAGCGGTACATGCCCAGCCCCTTCCGTTACCCCAGCACGCCCCCCGCCCCTACTAAGTCACTGGTTTCACCCACGGTGACTAGCGCCAGCACGAGGCCGCACAGCCCGGCCCATGTCCCGCAGTATGAGCGCTCAGCCGGAAACTGGGAACCCGTCGCCGATGAATGAAGGCTCGTGCCCGCCGCGCCAGTCGCCGCCTGGCCAGTGCCTCTGTTCACCGCCTGCCGCGACCGACTCGCCTCACAAGCTAACGACAAGCCCATCCCGGGCCGGCTCGAAACAAGCGTCGTGCTGACGGGTGAGCATGTCGGCGGACATGTGGGTGATGATGATCCGGCGGGCGGTGAGCTGGTCCCGGTGAGCGTGCAGGTCGGCCAGGCGCAGATGATAGGGAACGTTCTTGTCCTGGTAGTACGCCTCGGCGATGAGCAGGTCGGCGCCAGCGGCAGTGTCCGCTACAGCGCCGGTCCAGGCGGTGTCGCCGGTATACGCGATCACCTTGCCCGCCACGTCCAGGCGCAGCAGCAGGGCCGGGGCGCCGCTGGGGTGATCCCCCGCCCAGGCGCGGACCCTCGCCCCGCACATGCCGATGGCAGTTCCCGGGCTCAGCTCGGTGATCTCGACGCCGAACCGGCGGGACACACCCGAGGAGCCGGGGAACAGGCACTCCATGGCTTCGCGCAGGCGACGGTCGGTTCCCGGCGGCCCGGCGACGGCAAGCGGCCGGGTGCGGCCGGAGAACTGCCCGTCGAGGATGAGGAAGGGCAGTCCGCCGAAATGGTCGCCGTGCAAATGAGAGATGAGCACCGCGGCGATCTCGCCAGGATCAAGCCCCAAGCTCTTCAGGGCGCTCAGCGACGTGGCACCGCAGTCCAGCAGCACCGGGCCGGACTCGGAGCCGCGCACATGGATGCACGCCTGGTACCGGCCACCGGAGCCGAAAGCGTCGCCGCTGCCGGCGAAGGTCACAGTAACAGCGGATCGTCCGGGATCGGCCACCATCCCATTGTCGTCCCAGACAGCCTCGAACAAGGCGGCGGCCCGCGCCGAGTTCGCCCTGCACCTGCAGGTGCTTCCGGTCGGCCGCGGCCCGGGAGAGGTCAAGTTCCTGGCCGGAACCGAATCAGCGGCCGGAGTCTGGTCCAACGACACGCTGCCGGAGCTGGCCGCGGGCAGGCTCCGGGAGATCGGCCGTGAGGCGGCGAGCATGCCTTCCTGAGGCGGGAGCAGCAGGTGCCACTGAGCGAAGATAGGGGTATGGGAGTGATCCAGTTCAGGGCGCAACTGCAGCCGCGTGGCCCGGCCGCCGCAATTGTGCTCGACGATGCCCAGGTTGCGATCGTTGGCGAAGGCGCCAGGCGGTTCCCGGTAGTAGCGACCGTCAACGGCTATACGTGGCGAACAAGCGTGGCCCGCATGGGAGGCGAATTCCTGCTGGGCCTGAACCGGGAGGTACGCCAGGGTGCGGGCGTACAGGCCAGCGACGAGGTCGATGTGACCATCGAGCTCGATGTGGCCCCCCGCGAGGTCGGGGTACCCGAAGCGCTGGCGGCGGCCTTGGCGGCCGACCCGCAAGCCAGTGAATCCTTCGAGCGCATGGCCTTCACCCACCGCAAGGAATACGCCCGCTGGGTCGCTGAAGCCAAACAAGAGCAGACCCGGCAACGGCGCGTGCAGCAGGCGCTTGAGATGATCCGGGCGGGCAAGACCCGCACCTGACCAGCCCCGCTGGCGACTCCTCTGCTGGGGTCAGGCGACGACGAGGGTGGCCGTGGGGGCACCGGGTACTGGCCTGCACACTAGGTCGCTGTGCAGGCGGCGTTGTCGAGGCACCACGGTGCCGACGGGTTCTGATTGGTGACGAGTTCGGCCTTCACAAGGCCCTGGTAGCGCCCTGAGGTCACGTAGAGCCAGCGGCCGTAGCGGTGGCCTGGTCCGCGGGCTCATCGTCGTGCGGCGGCTCGAACAGGAAGTCCTGGCAGATCCTGACCAGCTCGGCCGGCTGCTCGAATACCACGACGTGCCCGCTGTCGATCTCGGCGTACTGGCTGCCGGCAATGGCCTGACGCAGGAGCCGGACCCGTTCAACCGGGACGACCTGATCGTGGGTGAGCCCGATGACCAGGGTCGGCGCGGTGATGGCCGAGAGCATCTGGCTGACGTCGGCGTGCCGGTCAAGCTCGATCTGCTTGCGCATGCCCGGGATGATGGGCGGGGCGCCCGCGATCAGCTGGGCCACGCCCTCTTCGCCGAGAGCGCTGAGAAACGCCGCGCTGAAGCAGGTGAGCTGGAGGTACCGGCTGAACAGGTCGTGGTCGGCCCGCTCGAGCCGCTGCCACACGCCGATGGCGAGCTGGTGACGGGCGTCGTGCGGGCTGGGCCACCCGGCGACCAGCACCAGCCGGCGGACGAGTTCTGGCCTGCTCGCGGCGACCGCGGCTGCGACGACCGCGCCCAGGGAGAACCCGACGATGTCGGCTGGCCCGGCAACTGCGGCAGCCGTAGCTGCGGCGATCTGCCCGGCGAGCAGCTCAACGGTCAGCGGGCCGCCCGCGTCGGTAGTCTGCCCGCTGCCGGCGTAGTCGGGCAGGACGACCGTCCGGCGGTCGCTGAACGCGTCGACCAGATGACTGTAGTTCAGCTGCGCGGGAAGGCCGGTCCCGGCCACGAACACCAGCCCCGGCCCCTGTCCCGCGCAGGTATAGCTGACGCTCGTACCGGCCGCAGAGATCGTGGGCATGATGGCGCTCCTTACCCGTGCGGGTTCCGCGTCACGAAAGTAGGACAAATACCATCACGCGTGACAGTGGCTATGTCAAACCCTCGGGGCCGAGCCGTAGCGGGGTTTGGCGGTGGCCGCATAGACGGTGCTGACATCCGCGGCGGTCTGCGCGCCGGGGTCGCTGGTGACGTGGGAGATAACCAGAGCGCTCATCGGCTACTGGCCAGGGTATTCGCGCCTACTCCCGCCTGGCAGCAGGGAACCGCGGCTTCGGTCCCTATCGCGTCCGCCTCGGCGCAGGGATACCAAGACTGGTTAGAAAAGGTAGACTCGCCGGACCCCTGGGGCGCGACTTAGGACGGATAGGACGCGGACGGGCAGCACCAATCCGGGGCTGCCGACGCATGGAGCGCACCCGAGGCGCCGCGGAGCAAGCTAGGCAGGTAAGCGATGACAGCGCCGATTCCACCGGGACGGGCACGCCCGAAGGTTGATGCACGCCAGCTATGGTCGGGGGGAGTGGCCACCGCTCTCGTGGCGGGGCTCATCGCGCTCGTCGGCGTGCTGGCGTGCCGTTGGCTGTTCAACATCCCGATGCTCGCCCCCAGCCGGGAGGGCGCTTACGGCGATGTGCACACGACGACAATTGTGCTGGGTGCGGCGGCCGCCGCGCTGGTCGCGACCGCCCTCCTGCACGCGCTGCTGCTCGCCACGCCGCGGCCGCTGGTCTTCTTTGGCTGGATTGTCGCCTTGGCCACGCTGGTCGTGGTGCTCTTCCCGTTCAGCACATCCGCCCCGGTGTCGCAGAAGATCGCCACAGCCGCGGTCGACCTCGTGATTGGCATCGCCATCGGCTCACTGCTCAGCGGGGTGGGGAGACGAGCCACCCGGATCCGCCCGGTCGTTCCCGATTACCCAGCCCCGCCCCCATACGGCTCCAGCGGCAGCCGGCCCGGCTTTTGAGCGTGCTCGAACGGCTCTTCGTTACACGGCGAACGGCCCGGGCAGGCTGGACAGGGTCGCGCAGTGGGTGAGATGACATCAACGCGCGACGTAGCCGATGCGGCGTGGCTGGCTCGGGAGTGCAGCGCCGTGACCCAGGCGGTCAGGCTTGCGCGCTGGGTCGGGGAGAGCCGACGGCAGGTGACGGCGGGCGAGGTGCTGCGTCGGGCCGACGTGCCCGCCGTCGGCGCTGCGCTGGGCGTGCGTGTCCCGGCCAAGGTGCGCACCGCGGCTGACGTCCCAGCCTTACACCGGCCTTGGTGCACCGGGGCCGCGACTGGCTTGCTGCAGATCAGCGATGGTGAAGTCCGGTGCGGGCCCGCGCTGGCGCACTGGCCGCCTGACGACGGCAAGCTGTTGGCCGGGTGGCTGGCGGGCTTGCGAGCAATATGCGCGGCGGAATCTGACCCCCGCAGCAAGGAGGGCATGGGCCTGCTCGTGCTCGCATTTCTGGCGATCCTGGACCACGGTGGCCATGAGCCAGGCGAGAACCTCTGGCCAGCGGTGGACGCGGCGCTACGCGATCTGTGCGACCTCTACGACAAGCCGTACTGGCGAGCCTGGGACGCAGCCAGCAGGTATGCCGACTCGGAAACGCCGGATTCGCTCGCGGGTCTGTTCACGTTACTCGCCACGTTCGGGGCGGTGACCGGCGATGCAGGCAAGCCAAGGATCACCGCGCTCGGCCGGTGGGCGATGACGCGGATGCGCGACGATCTGCCCACGCCCGCGAGCCCGCGGCTGCCAGCGGGCGACCTGCTCGCCCGGCTCGCGAGGTTCGATCGAGCTGCGGAGCGGCGCCACATAGCGTGGCCATGGCTTGAGGCGCGCACCACCGCTGGCGCCACACGGGAGATCCTCGCCGCCGCGGACAAGGCGTCCCCCTCCCTTCGGTCCGTGGCGATCGGCGTGGCCGAATCGCTTGGCGACGATGCCCTGCCCGCCTGGCGAGAAATGTCACGAGCACCGCGCGTCGGGCCGCACGCCCGTGCGGTACTGGCCTTCTACGGCCGACGCCAGGCGGCTAGCGAGGCAGACCGACAGTGGCTCGCAGTCGACCGGGCCGCTGCGGCGCTCGCCGACTCCGGCCCGGATGAAGCACTTACTTGCGTGTATGAGATCACGCCTAGCCCAGACCTGGATTCCTGCTTGGCCGCCGTCCGCGCCAGCGGCCACCCGGACGCCGAAACGCTGGTCCGGGCGCTGACCGAGTTCACCGCCTCCAAGGCACCCCGGAGCGTGGACCAGATAATCGAGCTCAAGGTCACGCTGGCCAGGTGTCGCCCTCCGATCTGGCGGCGCGTGCTAGTGCCCGCCGCCACCACATTGGGTGGCCTGCACCGCGTGATTCAGATCCTGTACGGCTGGGACGGGGATCACCTGCACGACTTCGCGGTCGGAGACCGGCGCTACAGCGACCCGTTCTTCGGCCTTGAAGAGGTGGCGGACGAGGAGGAGCTGAGGGTACCGGATGCGTTCACGCCAGGCGTCAAGAAGATCGTTTACACCTACGACTTCGGAGCGTACTGGCAGCACGAGATCACTCTGGAGAAGCGGGCCGAACGTCAGCTCGGGCAGGCGTACCCGGTCTGCATCGCGTTCCGCGGCGACTCCCCGGTGGAGTACTGGCACGAAGACGACCCGACCGACCCGGAACCGTTCAGCCTGACCGAGGTCAACCACCACCTGGCGCCGGACAGCGAGCCGGGCAGCCCCTGAGCCCGTGCCACCGTTCGGGTCGCTCTGTTCCCCATGATCGCGGTGGATTTTTTACTAATGGCGCATAAAATCCACCGCGATCATGAAGACGCGGCCCAGGCGAGGGCGCCGGGCGGTCGGCTCACCGTCTTCCCACGCTTGTTTCTGCCAGGAAGCCCTGAACCTGCATCAAGAGCTCGGCAATAGTCATGGCGAGGCCCACTTAGGTGACCCGCTGCTCGAACTGTCGAGGTCCGGTACCGGGACGGTGACCGCATCGACCTTCTGGAGGAGCGGGGTTGTTGGTATACGCGGATTCTTTCGCGGCCGAGCCAGGCCAGGGGCGTCGTCGCCGCGCGGACAGGGACAACCCGTGCATGCACTGGCGCCCACCAGCGAAAACACGGGGAGGCGGTCGGACCGGGCCCGCTGCGGATCCGGCCGGCCCCGGGACCTTCGGCCCTGCTGGCCAGGCGGTCGGACGCGCACCATGGACGAATGCCGGACGACGCAGGGCCGACCATGAACGCGGCCGCCGTTTCACATGACTACGACGTACTCGTGATCGGCTCGGGCTTCGGGGGTTCCGTCACCGCGCTACGGCTCACCGAGAAGGGCTACCGGGTCGGCGTGCTTGAGGCGGGACGCCGGTTCGAGGACGCCGATTTCCCCAGGACGTCCTGGGACGCCCGCAAATTCCTCTGGGCACCGAAGCTCGGCTGCAAAGGCATCCAGCGAATCCACCTGCTGCGAGACGTGATCATCCTGGCTGGCGCGGGGGTCGGCGGAGGTTCGCTCGTGTATGCGAACACGCTCTACGAGCCGAAGGACGCTTTCTACCACGATCGGCAGTGGGTGCATATCACCGACTGGCGGGCCGAGCTGGCACCGTATTACGACCAGGCGGAGCGGATGCTCGGCGTGGTGCGCAATCCAACGATGACGCCGTCGGACGAGGTCATGAAGCAGGTGGCCGAAGAGATGGGGGTGGGGCACACCTTCGGCATGGCCCCGGTCGGTGTGTTCTTCGGCCGGGAGGGTCGCAAGGAACCCGGCGTGGAGGCCGGCGATCCGTTCTTCGGCGGCGCGGGCCCGAGCCGCCGGGGGTGCCAGGAGGTCGGGGAGTGCATGACCGGCTGCCGGTGGGGCGCCAAGAACACGCTCGTCAAGAACTACCTGTACCTGGCCGAACAGGCCGGTGCGACGGTGCATCCGGAAACCACGGCGGCCCGGGTGCGGCCGCTGGAACGCGGCGGCTATGCGGTGGACACGGTGCGAACCGGCGCGTGGCGGGCGGCACGGACCGCGCGCACCTTGACGGCCGAACACGTCGTGTTCGCGGCTGGAACGTGGGGTACCCAACAACTGCTGCACCGGATGAAGGCCCAGGGTTTGCTGCCGAGGATCTCGGCGCGGCTCGGCGTTTTGACCCGTACGAACTCGGAGGCGCTGGGCGGCGCGCTGACGGCGCTGCGCAACAGGAAGCAACATGACTTCACCCGCGGGGTGGCCATCACGTCATCGATCCACCCGGACGAGTTCACCCACATCGAACCCGTCCGCTACGGCCGGGGCTCGAACGCGATGGGGTTGCTCAGTACGGTGATGACCGACGGCGGCGGGCAGGTGCCGCGCTGGGTGAAGTGGCTCGCGCAGGTCGCGCGCCATCCGGGGCAGTTCGCATCGCTGTATGGCGGCATCAACCACTGGTCCGAACGGGCTGTGATCGGGCTCACCATGCAGACGCTGGACAACTCGATTACGGTTCATCCGAAGCGCACCAGGCTCGGCCGGATCAAGCTGACCTCCAAGCAGGGGCATGGCGTTCCGAACCCGACCTGGATTCCAGCCGCCAACGAGGGGATGCGCCGCATAGCGGCCAAGATCGGCGGCTTTCCCCTCAACAGCGCCGGTGAGATGGTCGACATCCCGATGACTGCGCATTTCATCGGCGGCTGCGCCATCGGCGACTCGGCGGAGACCGGCGTGGTCGATCCCTACCACCGCATGTACGGGCATCCCGGGCTGCACGTCGTGGATGGCTCCGCCATCTCCGCGAACCTGGGTGTCAACCCGGCACTGACGATCACGGCCCAGGCCGAACGCGCCATGGCATTGTGGCCGAACCACGGCGAGAGCGATTCGCGGCCCCCGCTCGGCGGCGCCTACCAGCGCGTCGCGCCCACGGCGCCGCACAGTCCCGTGGTACCGCCGTCCGCTCCCGCGGCGCTGAGGCTGCCGATAGTCGAGATCCGCTGACCGCAAACCCTCAATACTCCGGCGTCTGGCGGTAGAGGGCGAGGGCGACCGTGATGCCTGCGCCGACCGCGAGCATCAGGGTGGTGCGCGCCTCAGCGAGCCGGCCAGACTTGAGCGCGGCCTCAAGAGCGGCGATGGGTCCGGCGCTGTAGGCATCGACCAGGCTTTCCTGCACGTAGGCGACCCGGTCGCCGGGTACGCCCAGCCGCACCCTCAACCGGTCAAGGAAGTCCGGTGCCGACGGGGCCGGCACGAGCAGGTCGATATCTTCGATGCCCATCTCCAGGCGGCCAAGGAAGCGCCCGGTCGCCTCGACCGCGCAATCGACGCAACGGGCCAGATACCCGGGCTTCTGGTCGATGACAAGCTGGCTGTGACCGGCCGGCCGGCCCGGGCCGTGCGGCCCGCGTACCGTCTTCCAGTGATACTGGCTCTCGAGCAAATCCTCGTACTCGGGAAACGTCTCAGCGTAGAAGTCCGTGAACCCGGCAATGCTGTCATCCCAGCCGAGCAGCATCGCACCGCCGGTCGGCTGGAACGGGGTGGCGCCGGAGTCCTTCGGATTCGGATGCACGTCGCTGGACACGATCAGACCACGCTTGATGACGCCGGAGCGGAGAAACCCGGCCTGAAGCTGGATGGCGTTGATCACGCCGCAGGTGCCATTCATGAGGTCGAACGAGAAGGTGCCGTGCCCGCCGACCGGAGGCTGGCCCAGATTGGCGCCAATATCCTCCTGGATGAGGGCAGCGAGCGCGGGCTCGCCCATATTGTCTTCCCGGTAGATGCCGGCATTGATCAGCATGTCGATATCGCCCGGCGGCTTCCCGGCACGGGCGAGGCAGGCTTGGGCGGCCTCATCGGCGAGCCGCCTGGCGGCTGGCTTGCGCCTTCCGTGACTGGTCAGCGCGGCGGCGGCTTCAATGCGTGCGCCCATAGCGGTCCACCTGGTCGTCGATAGTGAATATGGTGATGCCGATCTCAATACCGGAGGCGAGCGCGAGCAGCATGACCCGGTCGCCCTTGTGCAGTCGCCCCTCCTCCAGGTACTTGTGAAGGGCCACGAACAAGGTTGTCGACGACGTGTTGCCGTATTCTTCGAGGTTGACAACCACGTGCTTCGGCTTGGCGCCGAGGCGCCGCGCGAATTCTTCGATGCCCTGCCTGATGGCCCGGGCCGATGTCTGATGGGGAATCAGATAGTCGATTTCGGCCAGGTCAACGCCGGCTTTGCCGATCACCTCGGCGACCAGCGGCGCCATGTCTTCGATGGCCACCTTCTGCAGCTTCCTCGACCTTGTGTACATCTGGGCGCCCGGGCCCACGGTGCTCGGGAAGGCGAGGCACAGGCGGCTGTGCTCGGCGAGCGTGGTGAAGCCGATGACCTCGATGCCCGGAGCCCCCTCGGGCGCCCGTTCCACGATCACCGCGGCACCCGCGTCACCGAGCGTGAGGGACGCGAGCTGCTTGCTGAACAAGGAGCGGATCTGCTTCGCCGCGTTCCAGCTCAGGTGCGAGATGTACTCGCCGGAAACCACCATCCCGCACTTGATCTCACCTCGCGTGACGAGATCCTGGAGGAGGAACACGCCGGTCAGCATGCCGGCGCACGCGTTCGAGATATCGAAGTTCACTGCCTTGGTGGCGCCGATCGCCTGCTTGACAGACAGGCTGAGCGGGGGCTCGAAGGACTGCGCGTTCCCGTTCTTGGACCGGGTGATGCTGGAGCTGATCACCATCTCGATGTCCGCCGCCTCGTGCTGCGAATGAGCCAGGCAGTCGCGCGCGGCCCCGACGCCCAGGGTGAAGGAGTTCTCACCCGGCCCGACGACGTGACGTTCGTGGATACCGGTCAGCCGCTCAAGCTGGATGTGCGTGTGGTGCTTGGTCCGGCTCATGAGCTCTTTGGTCGTCAGCCTCCGGGCGGGCAGCTTCACGCCCACGCTCTCGATCCGGCACCCCCACGAGGCCGCGGAATCGGGCGATTCGAGTGACATCCAATGGTCGCTCTGCTTGGTCTGGGTGTCGGCCATCTAAGCCCCTCCTCGCACACATGGCGCTGCGCTCACTTATGAAGCTCGCGCACATGGCGCTACGCTCATAGGAAGAATGTTCTGCTTAGCTGCAGGTTGGTAGGGGCGAACGTCATGGGCAGCGGGCCACCCGACCCGAAGATGGATCGCGCTACACCGGAGCATGATCTGACGTCCAGCGTCGATGGCGCCAGGCACGTGCTGCGGTACCGGCAGCACCGGCTGGCCTATGAGGTCTACGGGTCAGGCGACCGGGTGCTCGTGTGGTTGCACGGTCTGCTGCTCGACGCCCACCTCGGCCGTAGCCTGGCCCGCACGCTGGCGGCCCAGGGCAACCGGGTGGTCCTGCTCGACCTGCTGGGTCATGGCCGCAGCGACAAGCCCCGTCATGCGGGCGAGCATCGGATGGACCTTTACGCGGAACAGGTGCTGTGCCTTCTCGATGAGCTCGGGGTGGATCAGGTGGTGCTCGGAGGCGTCTCGCTGGGTACCAATGTGAGCCTGATCACCACGGTGGAAGCACCGGAGCGGGTCCGCGGCCTGATCCTGGAAATGCCCGTGCTGGAGTGGGCGGTGCCCGCGGCCGCGCTGGTGTTCGTGCCGCTGCTTGTCGGGGTCCACTACGCCCGCTCCGCGCTGCGATTGGTCTCCTGGTTCGCCGCGCGCCTGCCCGCGTCGCGGTTCGGCGCGCTCGGCTCGTTCATCACCGCCGCCGCGGCGGATCCGGACGAGACCGCGGCCGTGTTGCACGGTGTCCTGCTGGGGCCCATCGCCCCGACCATCGAGGAGCGCCGGTCCATCACCGCCCCTGCGCTGGTACTTGGACACGGGATCGACTTGATCCACTCATTCACTGACGCGGCACGGCTGGCGCGGCAGCTGCCCAATGCCAGATTGATCCGGACCCACAGCTTCGCCGAACTGTGGCTGCAT
>WNFX01006991.1_pt1 | contig 10655 bp, 10 predicted proteins | sample 5400111 | NCBI WGS metagenome assembly WNFX01 (sample SAMN13153363, study PRJNA577476) | soil metagenome | isolation source: 40 cm soil or saprolite under grassland replicate 1 | place: USA:California | collected 2016-06-15 | reverse complement strand
ACTCCGGCGCTGACAGGTTCGCCCGCCGCCGTGGTACTGCCGCTGTGGGCCCTCCACGGTAGGGCGACACCCAACCTGATCTTGGCCACCGGGCAGGTCGTGAACCAGAAACGGCTGACGGCGGCGCTCAGCCGAGTGGCGGACGGCGCCGCCGTCAGCTTCCGGTCCGACGCGCTCGCTGCCCTGTCGCGAGCGCCGCTCCAGCACGGCACCTACGTCGCGTTCGCGACCGGCATCGCGGCCGCCGCGGGGTTGAGCGGTGCTGTACTGCTGCTCAGCCTCGCGCTGGGGGCGCGTTCGCGGGACCTGACGTTGGGCCGGCTGTCCGCCATGGGCCTGCGGCGACGGCAGCGCCACGTGCTCGTGGCGGCCGAGGCGGTGCCGGCGATGCTGGCCGCCGCGGCCGGCGGCGCGATCTGCGCGTGGGTCCTCGCGCCGCTCATCGGCCCGGCTATCGATCTTTCTGTTTTCACTGGATCGGCGGCGCCGGTGCCCGTTCGGGCGGAATCCGTGACCCTGCTCGTGCCCGCCGTGGGCCTGGTCATACTTGGGCTGGCAACGCTGGCCGCACAGACCGCGTTCGCTGGCCGCCGCAGGGTGGGCCGGGCGCTGGGGGCAGACGGATGATGGATTCCGGAGGTGAGGCTCAGATGGCACCGAGATCCACACGACCAGGCCCGCAGGCTCCGCCGGCGCGAACCGCTTACGGCGAGGACGCCCTGATTGTGTGCGACCGGCTTGTGCGCATATACACGGCCGACGGCATCGAGGTCCAGGCGCTGCAAGGCCTCGACCTGCTGGTCTCCGAGGGCGAGCTGACAGCGCTTGTCGGGCCTTCTGGGAGTGGTAAGTCGACGCTGGTGAATATCCTGGCGGGCCTCGACGCACCTACCGCGGGCTCTGTGCGCGTCGCCGAGACTGATCTGGCCGGGATGAGCGCACGGGAGCGGCTCACCTACCGGAGGAAGACCATCGGCTTCATCTGGCAGCAGACGTCGCGAAACTTGTTGCCGTACCTGACTGGCCAGCAGAACGTGACCCTGCCCATGCGATTCGGCCGGGTCGGCAGGCGGGACCGGCGCAGCCGTGCCACCGAGTTGCTCGAGATACTCAGCGTGGCGCATTGCGCCGATCGCACACCGGGGCAGATGTCCGGCGGTGAGCAGCAGCGCACCGCGATCGCCGTCGCGATAGCGAACCGGCCGCAGGTGCTGCTCGCGGACGAACCCACCGGCGAGCTTGACAGCGCGACCGCCGCCGACGTGTTCGGCGCGCTGCGGACCGTCAACGCGGAGACCGGTGTCACCGTCCTCATCGTCACTCATGATTCTGCCGTGTCAGCGCAGGTCAGGCGGACTGTGGCGATCCGGGACGGCCGGACGAGCGTCGAGACGCTGCGGCAGACGACGACTGACGAGCACGGCAGGGCTACCCACCACATGGTCGAGTACGCGGTGCTTGATCGTGCCGGGCGGCTACAGCTTCCCCGCGAGATGACCCAGCCGCTCGGCATGCGCGACCGGGTGCGGCTGGAGTCGGAGCCCGACCACATCGGTGTCTGGCCGGACGCATCCGGCGCCGCGGGCACTGCGGCCGGGACGGCCAGGACGGTCGGGGCAGCCGGGACGGCCGGGACGGTCGGGGCAGCCGGGACGGCTGCGACGACCGGGGAGGAAGCGTGAGCGGCAGGGAAGCGGTCGCCGGCGACATCCCTGGCGTGGCCGGTGCGACGACGATGCCGATGGTGGTGGCCCGTGAGCTCACCCGTACGTTCGGCAGCGGCAGGGCAGCGGTGCGGGCCCTACGCGGAGTCTCGTTCAACGTCCCGCGCGGCCAGCTGATCGCGGTGCGCGGGCGTTCGGGCTCAGGCAAGACGACGCTGCTCAACATCGTCGGCGGTCTCGACCGGCCGGACGGTGGAAGCGTGTACGTCGGCGGGCGTGATGTGACGGCCATGAGCGAGCGCGAGCGGACCATGCTGCGCGCACACTCGGTCGCCTTCATCTTCCAGTCGTTTGGCCTTATTCCCATCCTGTCCGCCGCCGAGAACGTCGGCATACCGCTGCGCATCGCCGGAACACAGCCGCGTGCGCGCGAGGAACGGGTCCGCCACATGCTCGACGTCGTCGGCCTGGCCGAGCACGCAAGGCAGCGGCCGGCCGAGCTGTCCGGCGGTCAGCAGCAACGGGCCGCCATCGCGCGGGCGCTGGCCGGGAGCCCGGAATTGCTTGTCGCCGACGAGCCGACCGGCCAGCTCGACTCCGAGACGGGCAGGCAGATCATGCGGTTGCTGCGCTCGGTGGTGCGTTCGGAGGGCGTGACGGCGTTGGTCGCTACGCACGACGCCGCGCTCATCGATATCGCCGACGGTGCGCTCGTGCTGGCGGATGGGCTGATCGTCGAGGGCTGACCGCCCACGGCGTGACCGCACCGCCACAATTACCACATTGTCACCGCGGTTACCAGGGCCACCAGAGCAGATGAACACCGATGGGACATCGGTGTTCATATAGGACCCCCGATGTCCCATCGGTGTTCATCCACTTGCTGCCGACTGGCGCATGCCGCACCCTGGCGGCGCCGGTTGGCGGCCCCGCTGCCGTGATTCCTACAGGTTGGCGACGTCGGCTTGCTTGGCGCGGACCGCCTCGGCCGCCGCCCGCAGCCCCGCGAGCTCGGACGGCGTCAGGTCGCGTTCGACCACCTGGCGGACACCGGCCGCGCCGATCTCCGCCTCGACGCCGAGGTACACCCCGGCGATGCCGTACTGGCCATCCACCCACGCGCACACCGGCAGCACGGCACCGGAATCCTCGGCCACCGCGCGGGCCATCCGCGCCGCCGCCGCGGACGGCGCGTAGAACGCGGAGCCGGTCTTCAGCAGGCCGACGATCTCCGCGCCGCCGTTACGCGTCCGCTCCACCAGCGCGTCGATTTCCGCCGCGGGCAGCAGATCGGCCAGCGGCTTGCCGTCAACCGTGCACGCGGACGGGACGGGCACCATCGTGTCGCCATGCGAGCCAAGCGTCAGCGTGCGGACCGACGCGACGGGCGCGCGCAGCCGTTCGGAAACAAAATGGGTAAACCGTGCGGTGTCCAGCATCCCTGCCTGGCCCAGCACGCGGCTGGCGGGAAACCCGGACGCCTTGGCGGCCAATGCCGTCATCTCGTCAAGCGGGTTCGACACGACGATCAGCACGGCGTCGGGCGCGTGGGCGGCGACACTCTCCGCCACCCCGCGGACGATCTTGGCGTTCACCCCGAGCAGGTCCATCCGGCTCATCCCCGGCTTGCGGGGCAGGCCCGCCGTGATGATCACGATGCCGGAACCGGCGAGGGCCTCGTACCCCGAACCGTCCCGGCCGGTCGTCACACCGGTGACCTTCGTCTCGAACCCCTCGACCGGGCGCGACTGGTTCATGTCGAGTGCCAGCCCTTCAGGCCGACCCTCGATGATGTCGGTGAGCACGACCTCCGCGAAGATGTCATACTCGGCGAGCCGTTGCGCTGTCGTGGACCCGTAGAATCCCGCTCCGACGACGGCTACCTTTACGTGGCCGGTCATCTGGCCTCCATCTTCTGCTTCAGGTTCTCTTCGAGCGCGCCGATGAACTCGTCGGTGGTGAGATAGGGTGCACTGTCGCCGACGAGGAGCGCCAGATCCTTGGTCATCTTGCCTTCCTGGACGGTTTCCACGCAGGCGTCTTCGAGAGTGCCGGCGAACGCGGTTACGTCGGGCGTGCCGTCAAGCTTCCCCCGGTGCGCGATGCCTCGGGTCCAGGCGAAGATCGACGCGATCGGATTGGTGGATGTCGGCTTGCCCTGCTGGTGCATGCGGTAGTGGCGGGTCACGGTGCCGTGCGCGGCCTCGGCTTCCACGGTGCGGCCGTCCGGCGTCATCAGCACGCTGGTCATCAGGCCGAGCGAGCCGAAACCCTGCGCCACGATGTCGGACTCGACGTCACCGTCGTAGTTCTTGAGCGCCCAGACGATGCCGCCCTCCCACTTGAGCACCTGCGCGACCATGTCGTCGATCAGCCGGTGCTCATAGGCGAGCCCGGCCGCCTCGAACTCGGCCTTGAACTCCGATTCGAAGATCTCGGCAAACAAGATCTTGAACCGCCCGTCATACGCCTTGAGGATCGTGTTCTTGGTCGACAGGTACAGCGGGTATCCGCGGTCGAGCGCATAACGCATGGTCGCCCGGGCGAAATCCCTGATCGAGTCGTCGAAGTTGTACATGGCCATCGCGACGCCCCCGCCGGTGAACTTCGCCACTTCCATCTGGATCGGCTGGCTGCTGTCCTCGGGCACGTAGGAAATCGTCACGGTTCCTGGGCCAGGCACCACGAAGTCACTGGCCCGGTACTGGTCGCCGTGCGCGTGGCGGCCGATGATGATCGGCTTGGACCAGTTCGGCACCAGGCGCGGAATATTGGACACAACGATCGGCTCGCGGAACACCACGCCACCGAGGATGTTGCGGATCGTGCCGTTGGGCGACCGCCACATCTTCTTGAGGCCGAACTCGGCGACCCGCGCCTCGTCCGGTGTGATCGTCGCGCATTTGACACCCACGCCGTGCCGCTTGATCGCATTCGCCGCGTCCACGGTTACCTGGTCGCTCGTTGCGTCGCGGTGCTGGATGGAAAGGTCGTAGTACTCCAGCGAAATATCCAGATAGGGCAGGATCAGCCGGTCCCTGATGGACTGCCAGATGATCCGCGTCATCTCATCGCCGTCCAGCTCGACGACCGGATTCACCACCTTGATCTTGGACATGCCGCTGCCTTCCCTTCGTGCACGGCTCAGCCGTTCGTCCCCCGGCTGGTCCAGGGGTCGGACCGGGGGGCTGCTCTTCTCGACGCTCACTGCCCGTGAGGCTATCGCCCCGCAGGTCCGCCGCGGCGCCCGCCCGGCGGCGGTTACGACGGGGTTGGGATCACCAGAGCCGCGACGAACAGGCCCACGCCCAGAATGGCGAACGCCGCGACGTCGATCGCGCGGCGCCGCCCGGTCAACAGGCCGGCCGGATCGCCGGGGAGCACGAGCCGCGCACCGGCGGCCACGAGGAGCCATCCGGCGATCATCATCGTGCCCTCCTTGACGTGCGCGCCGCTCAGCCACATCCACAGCAAGGCGCCAATCACGCCCGCGAGCACGATCACGTACACGAGGTCTGCCAGTCGCTGGCTCGCGGGCCCGTGGCCGTCCGGCTGTGGGTGCGGCTGACCGGGCGCGGCCTCCGGCGGTCTCACCCGGACGCCCGGGAGCACGGGGTGAGGCCAGGCAGGCCGGTCAGCGCAGTCAGCGCGGTCGGCCCGGTCTGGGCCGCCGGGCCGGTCGGGCCGGTCTGGGCAGTCGGGCCGGTCTGGGCCGCCGGGGCCGCCGGGGCAGTCGGGGCAGTCGGGCCGGTCAGGCCGTTCGCCGTGAACACCAGTTCCTCCAGCCGCCGTGCCAGGCGGTATCGGGTGTTGTCGCCGGATGTCCCCCCGCGAGTCTCGCGGCGGCACGTTCCCTACCGCGGCATCGCCGTTGGCGTCCCTTCCGATGGCCCCAAGTCTATGCACTACCTGCGTGTGGGCGCCGCCGAGCCGCTGGCGCCCGCCGAGCCGCTGGCGCCGCCCAGCCACTGGCGCCGCCCAGCCACGGCGCCCGCCGAGCCGCTGGCGCCGCCCAGCCGCTGGCGCTCCTCGAGCCGCTGGCACCCACCTAGCCGCCAGCGCGCCTGTCTAACCCCATTAGACGTTCCTGGCCTCATCCATATCCTCATCGCGGCTGCTCCGCTCAATACCTCGCTGAAATGCGGTAGGAGGGGCCCTCCGGAGGGTAACCACCACGTTAGGCATCAGTCACGGCTCCGATAGTGCGGGAGGGTCTGTCGTGGAGGGGCCATTTATAAGGGTCGAGGACAGCGGCGAGGTTTTCGCGCTGCGGTCCGAGGTCACGACGGTCGGGCGGGGTACTGCGGTTGACGTCCGGCTGGGGGATCCAAGTGTCTCGCGGCTGCATGCGGAGATCGTCCGGCGCGGCCCCTACGCGTACGTGGTCGATCTTGGATTATCCCGCAACGGTACGCGAGTAAATGGGCGGCCCGTCGCGCGCCGCGTCCTCGAGGACGGTGACGTCGTAAGCTTCGGCGCCGCGCGCTGCCGGGTGGGCGGCGTCCCGCACGAGGACATCGCACCTGATGTGGAACTGCGGCGGTCCGCGGCGCCCGAGCTGACGCGCCGCGAACTCGACGTGCTCACCTCGCTGTGCCGCCCCGCGCTATCGGATGAAGCCTTCGTCTCGCCGGCCACGGCGAGGGAGATCGCCGCGGACCTGGTGGTGACCGAGGCGGCGGTCAAGCAGCACCTGCTGCGGCTGTACCAGAAGTTCCGGATTCCCGAGGGCACGAACCGCCGCACCCGGCTCGCCAACGAAGTTGTGGCGCTCGGCCTGGTCCGGCCGCTGCCGCCGGCGGAACGTGGTGGCAAGGCCGAACCCAGCCCGGGTGCCCGCGGCGCGGGACCGCAGGGCGGCGGCGCACCCCAAGGCGCGGGATCACACCCGGGCGCCGGACCACGCAGCGGAACGGGTGCGCAAAGCGGCGCGGGATCCCAAGCCAGCACCGGATCCCCGGGCGGCGCGGGCGCACAGGGTGCGGGACCGGGTCCCGGTCCTGGCGCGCGTGACGGCCGGGGAACCCCAAGCACGGGCGCTCCGAGCGGCGCAGATCCGCGCTCGGGAGCGAAGTCAACGGCGGCCACCGGGTCGACTGAGCGCAACCGGCCAGAAAGTGGCGCGGGATCACGCGAGGGGCTGAACCTCGGCCTGAGATTACCTTCGTCGCGGACGCCGCCACGGCGCCGGGCGAGCTGACGCCTTCGCGTTTGACCTCCGCCGAACCGGCCCAAATCGGGTTTGGGCCGGTTCGTTGCCGCCTGAACGGATCCTCAGCCGCCCGCGGCCTCCACCACGTTTGCCAGCAACATCGCCCGTGTCATCGGGCCGACACCGCCGGGCATGGGGGCGAGGTAACCCGCCACGCCCATGACCCCAGGATCAACATCACCGGCGAGACCCCCGCTTGTCCGGGTAATGCCCACATCAAGCACGGTCGCGCCGGGCTTGATCATGCCCGCCGTGAGCAGACCGGGCATCCCCGCGGCCACCACAACGATGTCCGCGCCGCGGGTGTGTGCCGACAGATCTTTAGTCCCGGTGTGGCAAAGCGTCACCGTCGCGTTCTCGCTGCGCCTGGTGAGCAGCAGGCCGAGCGGCCGGCCAACCGTGATGCCGCGGCCGATCAGCGTCACCTCGGCACCAGCGATCGGCACCTCATAACGGCGGAGCAGTTCGACGATCCCCCGCGGCGTGCACGGCAGCGGGCCGGGCTCGCCGAGCACCAGCCGGCCGAGATTCACCGGGTGCAGGCCGTCGGCGTCCTTGGCCGGGTTGATCCGTTCGAGCACCCGCTGCGGGTCGAGCCCGGCGGGAAGCGGCAGCTGCACAAGGTATCCGGTGCACGCCGGATCGGCGTTCAGCTCGTCGACCGCCGCCTCCACGTCCCGCTGGCTCGCCGTGGCCGGGAGGTCGCGACGGATACTCGCGATGCCCACCTCGGCGCAGTCGCGGTGCTTCCCGTTCACGTACGAGCGGCTCCCCGGGTCGTCGCCGACCAGGATCGTGCCCAGGCCAGGGACGACGCCGCGCTCGGCAAGTGCCGCGACCCTGGCCGCGAGCCCGGCGCGGATCTCGGCCGCAGTCGCCTTCCCATCGAGGATTCGCGCGGTCATGGCAGCTCCTTCATTCGCACCCATCCATGATCGTGGCGGTTCCGCCGCCGCCACACCCCGTTCCATGATCGCGGCGGATCCTCCGCCGCCGCCACTCGCCGCGACACTCCGTCCCAATGATCGCGGTGGATTTTATGTTCCATGTGCACAAATCCACCGCGATCATGGAACCTAGGCTGCGGTGTCGGCAAATCCACCGCGATCATGAAGCAGTGTTGGTAGCAGGGATCATGGAAGGTACCTCAGTGGTAGAAGTGACGCGTACCTGTGAAGTAAAGCGTGATTCCTGCCGCGTCGGCGGCCGCGATTACCTCCTCGTCGCGCAACGATCCACCCGGCTCCGCCACCGCCCGCACGCCGGCATCGGCGAGCACCTCCAGGCCGTCAGGAAACGGGAAGAAGGCGTCGCTCGCCGCCACCGCGCCGCGCGCGCGCTCACCGGCCCGTGACACCGCGAGGCGCGCGGAGTCCACCCGGTTGACCTGGCCCATGCCGACACCGACGGTGGCGCCGCCAGAGGCCAGCACGATCGCGTTCGATTTCACCGAACGGCACGCGCGCCATGCGAAGGCGAGATCGGCGAGCGTGTCCGCGTCCACGGGCGGCCCGGACCGCAGCACCCACGCGGCTGGGTCGTCGCCCGGCGCATCTACGCGGTCCGCGGACTGCAGCAGCACGCCGCCGCCGACCGGCCGCCATTGGAGACCAGCACCGCCAGGACCGCCAGCACCGCCAGGACCGCCAGGACCGCCAGGACCGCCAGCGCGGCCGTCCGGTGGTGGGCAGTTCAGCAGCCGCAGGTTCTTCTTCGCGGTGAGCACGCCGAGAGCGGCTGCGTCGAATGCCTGCGCCACGACCACTTCCGTGAGCACCTGGGCGATCTGGTTGGCGAGTGCCTCGGTGACCGGCCGATTGGCCGCGATGATTCCCCCGAACGCGGACACCGGGTCACACGCGAGTGCCTTGCGGTGGGCGGCCGCCACGTCGGAGCCGATCGCGATACCGCACGGGTTCGTGTGCTTGATGATCGCCACGCACGGCTGCGCGAAGTCCCACACGGCCCGCCATGCGGCGTCGGCGTCGACGTAGTTGTTGTACGACATCTGCTTGCCGTGCAGTTGTTCGGCCTGCGCGATGCCCGAGCCGTCCGCCGAGACGTACAGCGCCGCCCGCTGATGCGGGTTCTCGCCGTACCGCAGCACGTCGCGGCGCCGCCATCGGGCACCGACCACCTCGGGCCAGCCGGTCTCGCGAGCCGTCTCATCGGGTGCGTACGTGCCCGCGAACCACGCCGAAACGGCTGCATCGTACGCCGCGGTCCGTGCGAAGGCACTCGCGGCCATGCGGCGGCGCGCCGCGAGCGTGAACCCGCCTGCGCGCACTGCATCGAGCACCCCGGTGTATTCGGCCGGGTCGGTGACGACGGCGACGCTGCCATGATTCTTGGCCGCGGCGCGTACCATTGCGGGCCCGCCGATGTCGATCTGCTCCACGCATTCCGCCGGTGCCGCCCCCGATGACACCGCGGCCTCGAACGGGTACAGGTTCGAGACAAGCAACTCGAATGGGGAAATGCCAAGCTCCGCGAGCTGGGCACGGTGCTCAGCGTTGCCTGTGTCGGCAAGCAGGCCGGCATGCACGCGCGGGTGCAGTGTCTTGACCCGGCCGTCCAGGCATTCGGGGAAGCCGGTGAGCTCCTCCACCTTGGTCACAGGGACGCCCGCTGCGGCGATCCGGGCCGCGGTCGAGCCGGTGGAGACGATCTCCACGCCCGCCTCGTGCAGGCCACGAGCAAGCTCCTCCAGGCCTGTTTTGTCGTAGACGCTGATCAGCGCCCGCCTGATCGCTAGCTTGCTCAACCGCCGATCCTCACCTTCCTGCCGCGCACCGACCATCCGTCACGCACCATGCGGCCTACCGTATCGACCAGCAGGCCGCGCTCGACCGTCTTGATCCGCTCGTGCAGCGTATCCTCGTCGTCCGTATCGAAAACCGGCACCGCGGCCTGCGCCACCACCGGCCCGGCGTCGACGCCCGCGTCGACGAGGAAGACCGTGCACCCGCTGACCTTCACGCCGTACGCCAGGGCTTCGGCAGGCCCGTGCATGCCGGGAAACGAGGGCAGCAGCGACGGATGCGTGTTGATGAACCGGTCGCCGAACTTATCAAGGAACGCATCGCCCACCAGCTTCATGAAACCGGCCGAGACGACGAGGTCGGGTTCGAACACCGCGCAGGAATCGGTGAGGGCCCGGTCCCACGCATCGCGGTCCGGATAGTCACTCACGCGATGCACGAACGCGGGGATGCCCGCCCGCTGCGCCCTGGCCAGGCCCGCCGCGCCGGGCCGGTCCGCACCGACGCCGACTACGCGCGCGCCGTACGACCGCTGAGCCGATGCGTCGATGAGCGCCTGGAGGTTGGTCCCTGTGCCGGATAGGAGCACGACCAGGCGAGCTGACATGCGGTCACGATAACGCCCCGGAGGTTATCCTCCGGCCCGGCCCGCCGTTATGGATCTTGATGCAAAACGGCTGTCGCGCGGTGTCACGGCTCTGCGAGTTCGTCGCTATCGGCGTCCGCCCACGGGTCCATGTAGATGTGGTGGCCTTCGTCGGTCCGTTCGCCCTGCGCCGCGTCAGCTTCGTGACCGGCGTCGGGCAGCAGGTCCTCGATCGGCCCGCGGCCCGCGGCGAACCAGTTGGCGATCCCGGCGGCGGTGGCGGCCGCCACGCCGACCTCAAGCGTTGTCACGAGCCACACCTGCCACCCGGACGGGCCGATGGATGTCAGCCGCCCACCACCCAGGGGCCCCCCGGCGAAGGCGGCGAGCACACCGGTGACAAGTCCCGTCGCGGCGCCACAGGCAAGTCC